>ERZ773004.1101-NODE-1101-length-14182-cov-3.814752_pt1 | contig 14182 bp, 12 predicted proteins | sample MGYA00580667_ERZ773004 | MGnify/ENA primary metagenome ERZ773004 (study PRJEB29015, sample SAMEA2737963) | human oral metagenome | biome: human oral; feature: human-associated habitat; material: dental | place: China | collected 2123 ... | reverse complement strand
AATTGCATATTAACTTGTAGAAATCAAAATTACATTATCAAAATCTCTGTTTGAGGTTTGAGAGAAGTGTAAATTTTGAATTCTACTAAACAAAGATGAAAAAAACTGGGCTTCATCTTGCGTTTGAGAGAAGTGTAAATTTTGAATTCTACTAAACTTTAGTAGCCATTTGAGTTGATATTGCTAAGTTTGAGAGAAGTGTAAATTTTGAATTCTACTAAACTGTGCGTCAGTTGAACGATTAAGAACTTCTGTTTGAGAGAAGTGTAAATTTTGAATTCTACTAAACCTCTTATCGTGTTTTGGCACTCATTAGAGAGTTTGAGAGAAGTGTAAATTTTGAATTCTACTAAACATTTATGTTTTAAAATCGTTTCTATCTTCTGTTTGAGAGAAGTGTAAATTTTGAATTCTACTAAACTTTTGAACAAGTAGGAAATGCTGTCGGAGAGTTTGAGAGAAGTGTAAATTTTGAATTCTACTAAACTCTGGATTCATCACTGGCCAACGCGTTAAGTTTGAGAGAAGTGTAAATTTTGAATTCTACTAAACCCAAAAAAGAAGTATTGGAAAAAGAGATAGTTTGAGAGAAGTGTAAATTTTGAATTCTACTAAACGATGATTTAATGTGGACAACAAACACAAAAGTTTGAGAGAAGTGTAAATTTTGAATTCTACTAAACTACAATCAATTAACAAAGAAAAGAGGATAGTTTGAGAGAAGTGTAAATTTTGAATTCTACTAAACTTGTTAGTGTTAGAATACCTTCTTACTACTGTTTGAGAGAAGTGTAAATTTTGAATTCTACTAAACACTTGCTGCACAATTCCCAGAACCGTTATTGTTTGAGAGAAGTGTAAATTTTGAATTCTACTAAACCCAGTAGAAATTAAGAAAACATATGTAGCAGTTTGAGAGAAGTGTAAATTTTGAATTCTACTAAACGATATAAAATCCTAAATAATTGCTCTCCGTGTTTGAGAGAAGTGTAAATTTTGAATTCTACTAAACGTCAGGCACATTTTCGAGGTCGGCTATGAGTTTGAGAGAAGTGTAAATTTTGAATTCTACTAAACCTCTCCTACATTTAAAAGTTCTCCTATTTGTTTGAGAGAAGTGTAAATTTTGAATTCTACTAAACTATTGAAATTGTTCTTAAGGTCTGTTACTTGTTTGAGAGAAGTGTAAATTTTGAATTCTACTAAACCAACGAAAATAATCGCCAATCCTAGTGATAGTTTGAGAGAAGTGTAAATTTTGAATTCTACTAAACTAACTTTCACATCCTTTATTCTCACCTATGTTTGAGAGAAGTGTAAATTTTGAATTCTACTAAACTTTTAATATCTAAATAGTCGTGGTCTACATGTTTGAGAGAAGTGTAAATTTTGAATTCTACTAAACAACCACAATACGCATTCCATATTTTTTTGAGTTTGAGAGAAGTGTAAATTTTGAATTCTACTAAACCAACTATCACGCCTTATAAGTAAGTAAGTTGTTTGAGAGAAGTGTAAATTTTGAATTCTACTAAACTTAAATGTTTTGTTTGAAATTATATCGTCGTTTGAGAGAAGTGTAAATTTTGAATTCTACTAAACAAAAATGGGAGAAGCAGTATTCAAACCTTTAGTTTGAGAGAAGTGTAAATTTTGAATTCTACTAAACACCCCCTTTTTTAAAATCTCCTCATACTATGTTTGAGAGAAGTGTAAATTTTGAATTCTACTAAACCATTAAAAGAATTTAAACAGGGTAATTTGGTTTGAGAGAAGTGTAAATTTTGAATTCTACTAAACGAAACAACTAAGGATGTTGACGCTAATGTAGTTTGAGAGAAGTGTAAATTTTGAATTCTACTAAACTTATGGGAAGTTTAGACGAAGGACTTACCGTTTGAGAGAAGTGTAAATTTTGAATTCTACTAAACCACTATTTTTGAAATTATTTCTTCTATTAGTTTGAGAGAAGTGTAAATTTTGAATTCTACTAAACAAAAGAGTTGGGGGTAGAAGTATGATTACAGTTTGAGAGAAGTGTAAATTTTGAATGTTGTAGAATTTTCACACGATTATAAACAAACAAATACTATTACTTTAAGAAATACGTTTAAAAGCATAAATACGGTATTTTATTGTTTGAGAGATATGTAAATTTTGAATCTAAAAAAATATTTTGTTCTAAGTAAAACAGACAAAATAAAAAAGTTGAATACATAGCCCATAAAAAGCTATCTGTATTCAACTTTTATTTTTATTTAATATCGTTAATAATTGTTTCTAGTTTCATAGAACGGCTTGCTTTAAACAAGATTACTTCGTTTTTGTGTTTGTTAGTTTTTAGATAATCAGTAACTTCTTCAACAGTTGAAAAGTGAAGGGTGTTTATATCTTTATTATTAATATTGTCTGTAATATTTCTTGCAAGGGCGCCGACACTAATAACAAGATTAATACCACGAGAATTGTTATTTATATAAGTACCAATTCCACTATGATACTCAACTTCATTTGGCCCAAGTTCGAACATGCTACCAAGGACAAGTGTTTTGAATTCAAAATCATTCAAATCACTAATAACATCAACAGCAGCTTTCATAGAAGTAGGACTGGCGTTGTAAGCATCGTTAATAATTAACGAATCTTCTCCGTATGTGATACTTTCTAAACGCATATTAGTAATTTTAGAAATATTATCTATTGCGTGACGAATTTCTTCATTCGTTAGACCAATTTTTTTAGCTATTGCTACTGCCAACATTATATTAAATAAATTGTGTTTACCTTTTAATGTAGTAGAAAAATTATTTTCATCGATATTAAGTTTGAAATCTATCTTATCACGGGTGATAGTATAGTTTTCTAGAATAATATCGTTGTAAGAATTTTCTCCGCACGAAGTAGCATTTATACTAGAATTTTCTACTAATTCTTTTAATAATGGTTCGTCCCCATTGTAGACGAAGAAGCCATCTTTTTTCATACCACTTGTAATTTCAAATTTTGCTTTGGCTATACCTGCTTGTGAGCCGAAAAATTCGATATGACTTTCTCCAATATTAGTAATTATCGTATAATCTGGTTTTACTAATTTTGATAAGAAGTCAAGTTGACCAAAGTTATCAGCTCCCATTTCAAGCACAAGAATGTCACTATCTTCTGGAGCGGCAAGAATAGTTAGCGGAACACCTAACTCATTGTTGAAATTACCTTGTGTTTTATGAACTTTGAATTTTGTTTCTAAAATACTTGTAACTATATCTTTTGTCGTAGTTTTTCCGTTGCTTCCAGTTATAGCAATAATTTTTGCATTTAAGCATTCTAAATAATGTTTAGCCAGTGTTTGAATAGCCTCATAGCTATCATTCACATAAATTATATTATTGTCACTTTCAAAATCATCTTTTAGAGATAATGAAGCGACAGCACCTTTTTCAAATGCACTTTCGATATAATCATGGCCATCAACATTTTCTCCTAAGAAAGTAATAAACAAATCTCCTTCTTTTACTTTTCGGCTATCAATAGCAATTCCTGTGATTTCTTTATTATCTACTAAATTTATTTTTTTAGCATTTAATATCTTTTCTAAATCTTTAACAAAATATTTCATAGTAATTTCCTATTCTTCTGTTAGTAAATTTTTACGGTCTTCGTAACGCTCTAATGCTAAATCAAATAGTTCTTCAATTATTTCAGGGTAAGTAACGTTCATATTTGCCCAAAGTGATGGGAACATAGAAAATGGAGTGAAACCAGGCATTGTGTTTACTTCGTTGATGAAGATTTTTCCTTCTTTAGTATAGAAGAAGTCGGCACGTACTAAACCAGAACCACTAATTGCACGGAATGCAGTTTCTGCCATTTCTCTAAATTCTGAGTATAAAGCTGTATCAATAGGAGCAGGAATATCCATGCGAGATTGCCCATCAGTATATTTAGTTTCATAATCATAGAATTCAGTAGTAGAAATATTTACGATTTCACCAGGATCTGTAGTTCTTACTTCATTGTATCCAAGAACTGCAACTTCAATCTCTTTAGCTCCAACAGCCCCTTGTTCAACAACGATTTTTTTGTCGAATTTAAGAGCTTCTTCAATACCTTTTATTAATTGTTTTTCATCATTACAACGACTGATACCTACAGATGAGCCTAAGTTTGCAGGTTTAACAAAAACAGGATATTTCAGATTGTCATTAATTTCTTTAATAATTTTGTTTTTGTTCTTTTTCCAATTGTATTCGATAAAGTGAGTGTATGGTAACTGTGGTAAATCATAAGCTGCGAACAGTTGTTTCATAATTACTTTATCCATACCAGCTGCACTAGATAGTACATTGTTACCAACATAAGCAATATCCATAATTTCTAATAGACCTTGAATTGTTCCGTCTTCACCATTTGGTCCATGTAACACTGGGAACACAATATCGAATTTTCGATTATCTTCAAAAAGTAAACCACTTATATCATTATCAAAGTTAGAGAAGATAAGTTCTTTTTGATCTTTAATTTCAGATGTAATTTGTTCTCCACGAGCCCACTCTCCATTTAAAGAAATAAAAATAGGGAAGACATTGTATTTTTCTTTGTTGATTGCATTAATAATTGATTTAGCTGTTAATAGTGATACAGAATGCTCGGCACTCTTTCCACCATAAATAATTCCAATATTTTGTTTTATCATTTTAACATCTCCTAACTAAAAATGAGGTTGACTAAAGTAATAGTCTATTACTACATTATACCATAAAAAATAAAAATGGAATATTTTTTTAAAACATTAAATCCAATAAATTGCATAATGAATAGGTTTATGTTAATGTTAAGAAACAAATAAAAATAGAAGAGGTTAGTGATACATGTATTTGGCATTAAAAGAAATATTATACAATAAGTTGCGTTATCTATTAGTTGTGGCAATCACCTTTCTTATAACGTACATGGTTTTTTTCATGACAAGTCTAGCGTTAGGGCTAATGAAAGATAATAGGTCAGCAATTGACAGTTGGCAAGCACGTTCTGTAGTACTATCGGAATATGCTAACAAAAATTTAACGGCATCGTTCATTCCTAAAAATCAATATGAAAATAATTTGGATGAAAATACTATTCCTATGGGATATACTCCGGCTGTAGTGAACTTAGAAAATAATGATAAGAAAATTAATGTTTCTATTTTCGCACAAGAATGGGATACTAAAATTATTCCGAAATTAGAAGAGGGAAGGTATCCTACTAGCAATAATGAAATAGTTGCAGATAAATCTATTAATAATTATGGAATACAGTTAGGAAGTAAAATATTTATTAATGGTAGTAAAGATGAATATACGATCGTTGGAATAACAAAAAATAATAAATTTTTAACATCTACTATAATATATACAAACTTGGAAACATATTGGACTATAAAAGGAACTGTAAATGGTAGCAAGGCGATATCAGCGATAGTAAAAGTTAATGATGGAGAAGTAGCTGGAGATGGCTTGTTACAACTAAATACAGATGAAGTAATTAAGAGTATACCAGGATACTCGGCGCAAAAGAGTGTTTTTGCTGGAATGATAGGAGCATTAGTGTTAATCACAAGTTTAGTTATTGGTATCTTTATTTACATTATCACTATCCAAAAATTAGGGCTTTACGGGATTATGAGAGCCCAAGGTATAAAAGTTAAAGATATTGTGTCAGCGTTATTTTGGCAGATTCTTATTTTATCAAGTGTTGGCGTAGGAACTGCTCTACTTGCTGTATTAGGAACAAAATATATTATTCCTAAAACACTATTTTTTGAAGTGAATTGGCTAGCTTATTCGATACTTAGTATTTCTATTATTTTAGTATCATTAATTGGTGGATTAATCTCACTACCAAAAATTTTAAAAATATCGCCAATTAAAGCAATAGCTGAATAGGAGGAATATAATGAATCTAATAACAATGACTAATATAACTAAGGTATATAATGATGGGGATATGCAATTTACAGCATTACATCCAACTGAGTTTTATCTAAATGAAGGAGAATTTGTTGCTATTATAGGTCCTTCAGGTTCTGGGAAAACAACTTTTTTAACTATTCTTGGAAATTTACAAGAAGCAACAAGTGGAGAGATAACATTTTGTGGAGAAAATATAACTAATCTTAATGAAAAGAGAAAAACAGAACTTCGCTTTGAAGAATTTGGATTTATATTACAGGCGTCTAATCTAATTCCATTTCTAAAAGTAGGAGAACAATTAGACTTGATAGATAAGTTGGGCACTCCAGAAAAAGATAAGATGAATCGTAAAGAACTATTTGATATGTTAGGACTAGAAAAGCTAAAAAATTCTTATCCGAAAGAATTATCAGGAGGAGAACGTCAAAGAGCAGCTATAGCACGTGCGCTATACAATAATCCTAGAGTTATTTTGGCAGATGAACCAACGGCGAGTTTAGATACTAATCGTGCTCATCAGGTGGCAGATTTATTAGCTGAAATTGCTCACAAACAAAATAAAGGTGTTGTTATGATTACTCATGATACACGTTTATTGGATAAAGTAGATAGAGTCTATCGCATGGAAGATGGGCATTTAGTTGAGATTAAAAAATAAACAGTGGGAATTGAAATTTTATAAATTTGAATAAAGTTATAATAAATAACAGCTAGATATAATGTTTAAATTAGTATCTAGCTATTATTTTAAATTTTGTATTTTTCTTTTAGCTCTGCGATAGTATCACGAAGAACTGCTGCACGCTCAAAGTCGAATTTTCCAGCAGCAGCGAACATTTCTTGCTCTAGTTCTGCTAAGTGTTCTTCTATATTATCATCAGTAATATTTGTATCTTGTACAAGTTCTACAGACTCATCTGGAAGAACTTCTTTTTTCGCACTAATGCTATCTCGAATACCTTTAATAATTGTTTGTGGAGTAATTCCATGTTCTTCATTATAAGCCATTTGAATTTCTCGACGACGATTAGTTTCATCTATCGCTTTACGCATACTTCGTGTAATATTATCAGCATACATTATTACACGCCCATTAGCGTTACGAGCGGCACGTCCGATTGTTTGTAATAGTGCCTTATCACCACGTAAAAACCCTTCTTTATCGGCATCTAATATAGCAACTAGTGATACTTCTGGAATATCAAGACCTTCACGTAATAAGTTTATTCCGACAAGAATATCAAATTTTCCAAGACGCAAGTTTCGAATTATTTCTGTACGCTCCAAAGTTTTAATATCAGAATGTAAATATTCTACTTTAAGACCATTTTCTTTAAGATAAGCGGTAAGGGCTTCTGCCATTTTTTTAGTAAGGGTCGTAATAAGAACACGTTCACCTTTTTCGATAATTTTCTCAGCTTCTTTAGTTATATCAAACACTTGGTCGCTAACTGGTCGGACATCAATTATCGGATCAAGTAACCCGGTAGGTCGAATAATTTGTTCAGTAATTTTAGAACTATGTTCTAACTCGTAATCGCCAGGTGTAGCCGAAACGAAAATAGCTTGGTTTAATTTATTTTCGAATTCTGTAAAGTTTAGTGGACGATTGTCTAAAGCAGTAGGTAACCTAAAACCATAATCAACAAGAACTTGTTTACGAGCACGGTCACCATTAAACATTCCTCTTACTTGAGGTAAGGTAACGTGAGATTCATCGACAACAAGCAACCAATCTTTAGGGAAATAGTCTAATAATGTATAAGGAGTAGAACCAGGTTCACGCAATGTTAAATGTAGTGAATAGTTCTCAATTCCTGAACAAAATCCCATTTCTTCCATCATTTCTAGGTCGTAGTTAGTACGCTGTTCTAAACGCTGTGCTTCTAACAGTTTGTTTTCTAAATTAAAAACTTTTAGTCTATCTTCTAGTTCAGCGCGAATACGTTTGATGGCTTCTTTAGTTTTTTCCTCACCTGCAACGAAGTGGCTCGCAGGATAAATAGCTATATGATTAAGTTCAGAAAGAACTTCTCCAGTTAAGGAGTTGATTTCGCGGATACGTTCTATCTCATCACCAAACATTTCTATACGAACTGAATTTTCGCTTCTTGATGCAGGGAAGATTTCAATAACATCCCCACGTACTCTAAAGGTTCCACGGGTAAAATCTATATCATTACGCATATATTGAATATTTATTAGTTTTTCTAATATTTTATTGCGATTGATTTCGTCTCCAACACGTAATGACAACACAAGTGAAGAATATTCTTCTGGAGAACCAAGACCATAGATACAGCTGACACTAGAAACAATAATAACATCATCACGATCAAATAATGAAGACGTTGCACTGTGACGAAGTTTATCTATTTCATCATTGACAGAAGAGTCTTTCTCGATATATGTGTCTGTTGAAGGTACATATGCTTCTGGTTGGAAGTAATCATAGTAAGATACAAAGTATTCAACACGATTATTCGGGAAAAATTCTTTTAATTCATTGTATAACTGACCAGCTAATGTTTTGTTGTGAGCAAGGACAAGAGTAGGTTTACCAACATTTTTTACAATGTTAGCAATTGTGAAAGTTTTACCAGTACCTGTAGCCCCAAGAAGGGTTTGATATTTCTCACCGTTATTAAGACCCTCGGTAAGTTCACGAATAGCATTTACTTGGTCTCCTTTTGGTTCATAACTACTTTGAAGATCAAAGTCGACATGTAATCTATTAGCTTCCAAAAAATTCACTCCTTTCAAATAATTGAGATGTTTAAAAATATATTTCTATATAATTATATAATAGAAGTACAAATAGTAAAAGAGCTTTGATTTTAATAAGAAATGATAGGTAGATTAGTATTTCTTGAAAAGGTTATTAATATAAATTATAATGTAGGGTAATCAGAAATTTAAGTTGAGTATTGGAGATTAAGGAAGTTATGAATATAAAAGAAGAGGTTATGCTTTTATTTGCTTTAAATGGATATTTTTTAATAGAGTTAGTACTTTTTTTAATATTAATCCGTATGTTGATAAAAAGAAAAAACAAACAAGAAAAAATATGGTTATCAAAAAAGTGGAAAATATATAATATAGTAAGTTTATTGTTAGAATGTCTTATTGTGATGCCGTGGGCATCTCTTGGCTTTTTTGTTAGTATTTTTACGACAGATGATGGAAGTACATTATTTTATTTCAAATTAAATATAGTTTTATTAGTATTAACTGCTATAATGATAATTATAAGATTTAGTATAAGTGTAATAGGGTGGATTAAAAGAAGGAAGTATTTTAAATATAATAACTAATAATAAAAAGAAAATGCTAAGTATCTAAACGTTACTTAGCATTTTATAATTGTATATCTTGGACTCCATACGTTGTAGGGAGATAAATATACTTATTTACTATTATTTTTTTTCGCAAGAAGAGGCATAATTAAACCAAGTGAGATAAGAACTATTGGTGTAATAATGTTCATTGCTGTTTGGAATGGACTTCCTGGTGTATACATTCCAGTGATACAAGCGAATGCAGTAAGGAAGAAACACCATGCGCCTAAACCAATACCAACATATTTATTTTTAACAAATTTGTATTCTGATTGGAATTTCTCTGCTGCTTTTTTCAAGAAAATATAAGCGGCAAATACCCATAAATAACGTAGAGGCATACAAACAGCGTTTAATTTAACTAACCATCTGAACAGCTCATTTACCTCTTTAATCCCAAACATCGGAATTATGATAAGGATAGATACGATTACACCAACTAGTTTTAGACCATTAGTGTAAACATCGTTTTCATTTTTAACTAGTAATTTTTTAGGTATATATTGCTCATCAGCGCTTCCTAATAGCATACGTAATGGAGCATCGATCGAGATAATAACGATAGAAACTTGCCCGATAAAATCAACTACTGCATAAATAACTAAGAACAAGTTACCAACGCCGTAGTAGTTACCTAATGTTTGGAATGCATAATAAGTACCATTAGTTAGTAAATCTTTTGGAATATTATTAGTATCAAACATTAAAGCAAGTGCGAATGTTCCTAAAATAGCTGTTGTTACAACCATAAGAACTAAAGTCATCATTCCTTTCGGGAAATCAGTTGAAGGTTTTTTCATCTTATTAACATAAGGCGAAATTTTCTCACAGCCACCGACGGCAAAGACTAAGATAGCTATTGAGGTTACATACTTAACATCGAATGTTGGCATAAATGTATCTAAAGACCAATCGATATTATAAGTTTTTGCACCCGAAATAGATGGTGCAGAAATAGCCATAAATATGAATAATAACGACATAATAAACATTGATGAACCTGCTAATGTTGCAAGTTTTTTAATGAAGTTGATTCCTCTTGCAGCTAAAAATAACGCTACTAAGAATATTACAAGTGAAATAATTTGCACAAATGTAATATCCATTTTACTAATGCGGTTATCTCTGTATATAGCCCAACTGAATGCCGCAATAATACGTGATGGTTTTTGCGAAATGTAAGGCATGTGAACTACCCATATTGTCCAACCTGCATAGTAAGCTAATAATTTACTGTGTGTTTCGCTAATCCAAGAACTAACACCTCCACCAGCGTCTTTGAATGTAGATCCTAGTTCCCCAACAATAAGTGAATATGGAATAAAGTAAATAGCAAATATTAAAACCCATGAGAAAATAGATTTAAGTCCACCAAATTCCGAGTAACCGTTAACGATGTTACCAAATGCCCAAACAGTTGAGAAGGCCATAAAAGCTAATGTATACCAAAATATCTTTTTAGCTTCTTTCTCCATAATAATTTTTCCTCCTATATATATTTAATTTTTATTTTTTGCGTTATCCGCAAAAATAATATTAGCACAATATTTTTAAATGTTCAAGTAATATTATTGATATTATATGGTAATATTTCAAAAATTAAGTCCTTGAAAATAAGCAATAATATTAACATGTAAATAATGAAAACAATGTGTAAATATCAATTCATAATTAAGTGCAAAACATAGCTAAGAAGAATAAATTTTTAATATTATTATATTAAGTTTAGTTATATTTTAAATATATACTATAAAAACATTTTATAGGTGTAAACAATGATTTAACTAAAGGTTCAACAAGCAATGCTATTGAACTACCAGAAGCAAAATAAGAAATAGAAAGAGACTAAAAATAATTTTTAGTCTCTTTTGTATTAACTTTATTTAGTTACAACAAATGAATACCACTCGTTATCTGAAGTTTCTTCAACAAGTTTGAAACCTTGCTCTAACATTTTTTCTAGTAGTTCATCTTTTTTGTCTTTGATTATTCCAGAAGTGATGAAATAACCACCATCTTCAAGCAGTTTATAAGCATCTTCTAACATAAGTTCGATAATATGAGCTAATATATTAGCGACGATAACATCATATTTTTTTGTTTCTTTTGTAAGAAGGCTAGCTTCTTCGATTTCAATACGATTTTCAAGATTATTAAGAGCGAAGTTCTCACGAGAAACGTCAACGGCAAGCTTATCAAGGTCAACAGCTTTAAGATTACCATCAGTTAGGTAGCTTGCTGCGATACTAAGAATACCACTTCCACAACCAACATCGATAACATTGTCATGAGGTTTAACATATTTTTCCAAGTTTTTTATACAAAGAGAAGTAGTCTCGTGTCCACCAGTACCAAAAGCCATACCAGGATCAATATTGATAATATACTTGTTATCTGTATTTTCATACTCACGCCATGTAGGAACGATAACAAACTTTTCACCAATATTAAGAATGTTGAAGTAATCCTTCCAAGAATTTTCCCAATCACTGTCTTTTATAGTAGTTGTTTCAATTTTGAAAAATTCTCCTATATTGATATTTTTACCTAATTGTTCTAACTCGCCTTTGAATCGAGAAAATGTTTCATCATCAAAGTTTAATTCATTAATATATCCTTTAACAACAACACCAACCTCTGGATAGTCAGCAGGACTAAGTTCAACAATAGTCCCAAAGTCATCGTGTAAATTTTCTTCTAATGTAGTAGGGTCTTCGATAGCAACACCAGTAGAACCATAATCTAATAAAATAGATTCAACTATTTCACTAGCTTCGTTAGTAGTGTGAATTGTAATTTCAATCCAGTTTTCCATTTTATACCTCACAAATATTTTAAATTTTATATTATAGTCTAAAATTAAAAAGAATCAAACTATTAATAGGGTTAATTAGAATATAAAATAATATAATTTTGTTATTAAATTCTATGTAATATGTCTACATATATTACACTATTTATACTTTTTAATCAAACAAAAAATTTAAAAATATGTTGATTGACAGGTATTGTAAAAGTTGTTATAATTTTCACAAATAATGGACTCCAAAGGAGAATAAATATGATGGAAGCATTGATTGTTGTTGATATTCAGGAAGGATTAATTAACCTTGGCCCTGCTAATAAAGAGAATTATATTAAGAAAGTGAAAGAAACTATTTCAAGTTTTGAAGAAGCTGGTAGAGATATTATTTATATCCGCCATACAGAATCTGAAGGTTTCCTTTCAGAAGGGGACCAAAGCTGGTTAATATATCACGAATTAAGTCCACGACCTCAGGACAAAATTTTTAATAAAAATTTTAACTCTATATTCAAAAAAACAGATGTAAAAGCTTACCTTGATAGTAAAGGAATTAAGAGTTATACTATGGTGGGGATGCAAGCAGAGTTTTGTATTGATACCTCATTAAAAATTGGTTTTGAGTATGGCTTTGAACAAGTTTTAGTGAGAGATGCTGTCACAACTTTTGATAATAATCATTTAAAAGCACAGCAAATTATTGACTTTTATCAAGATTATATTTGGAATAATCGCTTTGCGAAAGTTCTAGATATTGAAGATGTAAAAAAGCTTCTAAATTAAAAAAAATAATGTATAAGGAAGTATATTAAGTACTAAAAAATAAAATTAGCAAAAAATTAGTTAACTATGATAAGTATTAAGTAATTTATCAATACTCAGACGTACTTATAGAAGATTTTTATATGTAATTAACTTTACGAAAACAGCTTGACAAAATAATTTTTTGTATTGTTTTTAAAATGATGAATAACCTTAATGAATAAGGAGAAAATAGTATTAATGTTTCAATATGAATAACTAAATAATTTTGGAAAATATATACACTTAGAAACTAATACGTTTTATGTAAAAACTAAGTTTAATAAAAATATAAAAGTAAACTATAAATGATATTTGTGTAAGTTCTGTAATTTCCTTGACATTATAGGCGTTATGGTATAATATAATAAAATAACCGTAACAAATAATAAGTAAAAAGACTTTTGTTTCATGTTTCTATTATAAGAGAGTTTAATCCATAGGCTGAAAGGTTAGGCATTGATGATTGAAATAAGCAACACTTTTTATAAAATAAAATATACTTTATAGCGGATTTTTTATAACCATCGCTAATAATGATGACAAGAAAAAATAATGTAATAAGACTTTGATAGATCCAATCAAACCCTAAAAAAATTAAAATATTCGCACCTATAAGCAAGATAAGTTTTGTTCTGAGGTCATATTTTGACCCCAGAACAAACTTTGAATTTTCCATTATAAAACTCCTGCTGATTCCAGCTTTTTATTTAGTATTTTCTTTGTAAAATAAGAACCAATCAAAGAGAATATAAATGTTCCAATAATCATAACTGGTAGCATCCATATTGGTGTCCATGCTCTTACTGTATTACAAAAGTTTTGATCTAAGCCACCTTTTATAACACTTTCAAAAAATGCTTCTCTCATAAGCCAAATTGGTAAGAATCCTCCAAATAAGTTTAGAGAAAAAAACATATGACTAATTGTATTTTTCTTAAAGTCTGTATAATTTCCACCTCTTGCTATTAACATAGCAATTATTCCGGCAGGCACTGCCACTAATGGTGCAATTGGAATATGACCAGTTACAACTAATAAAATACTTGGTAAGATAGCTGCGATTACAATAGCGGTGGCTGACTTTGTTTTTGCAAGAAGCATATGATAGGTTGGTGCAGCAAGTAGTGCTACAAGCATAGGCATTAGTAAAAATAAAACAGGGACAGGCATAGATATTGCCCCAATTACTAAATATGTTACAAAGTAAAGTGCAATTAAAACACCAGCTGTAACTGCATTTTTTGATGATTTCTTTTGTGTTTTCATAAATTTCCTCCTTTAAAATTGAT
>ERZ773004.1097-NODE-1097-length-14194-cov-4.946389_pt1 | contig 14194 bp, 29 predicted proteins | sample MGYA00580667_ERZ773004 | MGnify/ENA primary metagenome ERZ773004 (study PRJEB29015, sample SAMEA2737963) | human oral metagenome | biome: human oral; feature: human-associated habitat; material: dental | place: China | collected 2123 ... | reverse complement strand
CCCCCGGGCGGGATCCCCATCATCGGCCCGCCTGGGCGGGCCAGTTACGGCACCACCGGCCGCGGCTCATGGTGGCGCAGCCCCGACGGAATGCAGATCTGCTGGATCCACACGACGGCCATCAGAGCCGCCACCGCCGAGTACGGCACCCTGCACCAGTCTCGCTGGGAGTGGGGGTACCCGATTCCGTTCGTCGCCACCCCGTCGGTGACCTGCTCGCAGTGGCAGTGGTCCACCGGTGCGTCGTGGGGCACCGTCTCCGGAGACGCCTCCACTCACTCGGCGCTGCTGCGCGGCATCGACGTGGTGCCCCGCACCGTCGCCGACCCCCTTGTGATTTGCGCCACCGCCATCGGGCGGTGGCGAAACTAGGAAAGGAGAGTGCCCATGAGCCTGGTCTACATCGGCACCAACTATCGCGGCCGCGATGCCTACCTCGCTGAAACGCCGGCGAAGTGGTGGGGCCTGTGGAAGCAGGCCGTCGCCCGCGACCTGCCCGACATCAAACTGGTCATCATTCAAGCCGCCGGGAACGCCTCCGCGTCTGCCGGCACGCACGCGGACGGCTGGGCCATCGATCTGCAGACGTGGCATCTCAGTAGTTCGCAGATTGAGCGACTGGTCGCCCACGCCCGCCGCTACGGCGCATCCGGCACGTGGTATCGCACCCGCACGCAAGGCTTCGACCCCCACATCCATGCCGCCCTCGACCCCGGGAGCGGCTACACGAGCTCGGCCTACCAGATCGAGGCCGTCCGCGACGGCTACAACGGTCTCGGCCGCGGGGGTCGCGGTGGCCGAGACACCCACCCCGCCCCGGCACGGTGGATCACCGCCGCGCAGGGCATCACCCTCATGGAACAAGAAGGAGACGACATCATGGCATCCGCTGACGAGGTCAAGCAGTGGGTCAAGGAAGGCATCGCAGAGGTGGAATGGGGCGGCGAGAAATTCGGCCCCTATCTGGGTCGTATCCAAGCGAGCTCTTCCGACGCCGCCTACTACGCCCGCCAGGCCGCTCAACAGACCGCCGACATCACCCGCCCGACAGACCGCAAGGCCGTGGACGGGCAGGTCAGTCTGCGGCAGGAAGTCGCTGACGCCAAGTCGATCGGTATCGAGAGCCAGGCCCGGCTGGACCAGCTCGAAGCCAAGGTGGACCAGATCCTGGGCCTGCTGGAGGCGCAGCGCGGATGATCCCCCTGGAAGCCCCGTCCCTCCCCCCGTGGGAGGTGTGGGGCCCACTCCTGACCGGCGCGGCCGCCTTCCTTGCCGCCCTGGCGGCGATCGCGCCGGTCATCAAGGAACTACGACCCAATCACGGCTCATCCATGCGGGATGCCGTGAACAAGACCCTCGCCAAGGTCGAGGCTCTCGGCGAGCAGGTTGGCGACATGGTCGTCCGTGTCGACCAGAACAGCACCGAGCTGGCGGCGGTCCGCGACGACGTCGCTGACGTCCGGGCCTCGATCAAGCGCCACGACCGGGAGCTCGGCCGCGCCAACGACTTGGCGGCCGGCGCGGCCGCTCGAGCCACCCAGGCCGAGCGCCGCTACGACGAGCAGCTGTCCGACCATTCAATCCGCCTCCACCATTTGGAGGCTGCATCCCGAAAGGAAAACTCATCATGATCATCACCCGTCCCGAAGTCCGCAAATGGATCTACGGCATTGCCACCGCCGCCCTGGCCGTCCTCGGCGTCTACGGCATCGTCACCGGCGAGCAGATCGCCGCCTGGTCCCTGCTGGCGTCCGCCATCACCGGCCTGGCCACCGCCAATACGTCTGCCGGCGAGAAGCAGGCGGGCTGACGTGGCGGACATCCTGCCTGCCGACCTGGCAGGCCGCACCTCGGCCGAACTCCTGGACGCGTGCGGCCGACTCCAAGAGGCCTACACCGCCACCCTGGAACGGGAGGCCGCGGCAGCCGCGACGGCCCGGCAGCGGCTCACCGCGGCGGCGGAGCGGCTTGGCAAGCTCCTCGGCCCCGCGCAGCCCAAGTCCGGGAATCTCCAGTCGCTGCGGGAGGCCTGCCTGCTGCCCCCCGCCGATCTGGTCGCCAAGACCCCGGAGGTGCTACAGCTGCTTCTCACGGCGCTGCGGGACGTGACGGAGGTCGCGCAACAGGCGGCGCTGATCGGCGTCGAGCAGGCCCGCTAGACTGGCTCCCGGCGGGCCACGCGTGGCCAGCGCCCCGGCCTCGGACCACTCCCCGGCACCCGGGACGCGCACGCCACACATACACGGACCCCCACCCAAAAGGGTGGGGGTCCTTTCGCGTTTCCCGGTACGGTTCGGGTACGACTCGACCGACCCCTTGCGGCGTTTACCCTTGTCAGGGCGTACCCGGTACGGCGCGACAAGACGCCACGCGACCGCACTTCACCCCACTGAAACCGCCCTGACGCAGACACAACAACGGCCCCCGGCTCGGCATCACGCCTTGTCAGGGGCCGTTTCAGTGTTTGTGGGCCTAGCTGGACTTGAACCAGCGACCTCATCCTTATCAGGGGGCCGTCGCCCCTAGTCAAGTCGACCCGGGTATGGAAACGGTACGGCTATTCGCCCCCGATCAGAGCACCCATCCGCCGGCCGACATCATCCAGCGACCCATCGAACAGGTGTGTGTAGATACCGAGCGTCATCGCAGCCGAGGCGTGCCCGAGCGCGGCCTGCACCTCCCGGACGCTCGCGCCCGACGCCACCATGAGCGACGCCGCGGTGTGCCGCAGATCATGCACGTGCATGCCGGGCCTGCCGATGGCCGCCGCGGCCGGCCGGAACACGCGCCTGCGCCAGTTCCCGATGTCAACCCTGCTGCCCGAGGGGGAGCGGAACAGCGGCCCCTCCCGATCGAGGTCGAGCTTCTGCAGGACGGCAACGGGGACCGGCACCTCCCGGCTGCGACCGGACTTCGCGCGGCGAACGATCAGGCGGCGCCGCGACGCATCCACGTCCCCGACGTCGAGGGCGCGGCACTCCCCTATCCGTATTCCCGTGGTGCCGAGCAGCCACACCATCGCGCCATATTCGCCAGCCGCCACGGCCAAGGCCCGCAACTCAGTCACCGTGAGATATTCCGGTGCGCGCCGCTGAACCCTGCCGGGGGTGAGACCAACGGCCGGATTGGTCGCGAGCGCCCCCCGGTCCACCGCCACCTGAAGGGTTCCACGCAGAGCCTGGAGAACGCGGGCCCTGGTCTGCTGCGCCATCGGCTCCAGTCGTCGCCCGCCACGGGGGCCGTGCTGGACCTGGAGCGAGGCGAGCCAGGTCTGAAGGTCGGGAGGGCGCACCTGGCTGACCGGCACGTCGCCCCAGCCTGCGCGAATGTGCTGGGCGGCGGCCTGAAGGGAGGAGCGGTATCCGGCGGACAGGTGGACCCGGCCCGCCAGGTAGACGTCGAGGCAGTCGGCGACGGTCAGTCCGCGCGCCGCCGGGTTCGCGGGGCAGGGCTCCTGCCACAGCCGCCGCTCCCACTCGACGGCATCGGCCTTGACCGTGAACGCCTTCGTGGGATGCCCGGGCACACTGACCCGCCACCGTTTGCCGCGCCCATACCGGGCCGTTCGCCGCCTGCCGGCACCCATCCACAGATCCTGCACCGCCATCGCCGCCCCTTCCGACAGGGACAGCATGGCAGTGGGCACTGACAAAATCGCAGAAGGTGTAACAAAGCGGGGAATAATATTCCATTTCGCCCCTGCGAGGTGGATTCATGCATCCTCGAAGTGGTGCTGGAGGCGCCGGCGGAGTGCCTCGACCTCGGCCGCGGCCAGATCCCGCAGCAGCGCCTCCAGGGTTGGTGGATCGACGTCGAGTTCCTCCGCGGCGACCGTGGGGTGCAGCGACCACGCGAGGGCCTCCCCCAGGGCGTCAAGCGGGATCAGGCGACGGGCCGCCTCCGCATTGACGGCGGCCTCCTCACGTACGGTCGCCCAGCGCGGGAACGGGCCACGCTCGGCATGCACGATCTCGTGCGTGAGCGTGCAACGCTCCTCGACCCCGCTCAGCCTGATGTCGAGCAGGATCAGTCTCCTCGACCACCGGCACATTCCGCGCACCGGCATCGCCACCAGGTCCACCGACCATCCGGCCGGGACCTCCCCCCACGGGTCGTAAGCCATGCAAGGGATTGTGCCTGCCGGGGGTGACAATTTCCGGAGGCTATTTCTTGGCGGGCTTGGTCGCCTTCTGGGTTGCGGATCGGTTGCGCCATTCCATTATCTGCGGACCAATCGCTGTCGCCATCGCGGCCGCGAGGCTGACAAGGGCGGTAGCATGCTGCCCACCCCAGAAGAGCGCTATGGCGACGATGCTGAAAGTCAGCACGATCAGCGGGGCAACAATGGCGCCCATGCGAACCGAGAAGGCCTCGGCCTTCACCAGGGTTCGCCGATCTTTCTGGGCTGCGGCTTGCTCGGATTCGGCCATTGCCATGATTCGGCCCGGCAGGGTTGGGTCGACGTCCCGGTAGAGGGCGAGCATGGTTGGCGGCGGGATGGGTCCGCTGACGATTTCCTGCTGGATCTCCGTGAGGCCGATCAGCGGCGGCTGCCCCTGGGGTTGGATGAATCCATTGAGTTCTTCAGGTAGCCGCCCACCATCTGCCACGATTGCGCCACGGTGCTCGTGGTCCGGATCTCCCGGCGGAGCTGGACGAGCCTTGTCCGGTCCCCGGTCGTCCCCACGTACATCCCGCGCAGGAAGGCCTGAGTGCTCATGTATGGATCCTATCCCGCTTTCCGACTCACCCCCGCCGGGGGTTCCGGTTTTGGTCACCGGGCACCCGCCGGGGCCGGGTTGCCGCTTGCATCAAGCATCTTCATCACGATTTCCCCTGTCACTTGCGTGCGACCCGCACAACCCCGGCCAGCGCTAGGACAATCCCTGCCAACAGCAGGAAACCTGCGGGAATCTGCCCGATGAATGGCGCCGGGGTGGGACTGAAGGAGCGGCCGCCCCCGGCGGCCGAGGCCATTGCGCCACCACTGAAGGTGGCGATCGCGATTCCGAAACAGATCTGCGCGATACCCATCAGTACTTGATACCCCGAGGCGGCCGTCCACCCCTCGGGGGTTTCGGATGCGGGGGTTTCCTCGGGTGCTGGCTCGACGGACTGCGAATCTTCGGATGCGGTCATTGTTCCTCCTGGCGCCTTCCTGCTGGGATTCACTTCGGCTTGTGGGCTATCACCATGGTCAGTCCGTTGTCCGGATGATACGTCCAGCGCGCCACGTAATCCCCCCAGGATTCACTCTGCATGCCATCCAGCGCGCGAGTCGCGTCGATCAGGCTGTAGATGTGCTGAGGGGCCTTCAGCCCGGCCAAGACGCATGCCACGTCCTTGACGCTTTTCCCGCCGGTGGTTTTCGCGCCGGCTGTACGCATCGTGATGGACTGCCCGTCGGAGGCTGCGCTGACGCCGCAGGATGCCGCCACCTGCTCCATGGGACCCTTGGTTGGGGCGGTCACCCCCGGGCCGCTCGCCTTCGCGGACCAGTAGGACACCACCGTGCAGACCGCCGCGATGAGCGCGAGCGCCCCCAGGGCCTTGGCCAGCTTGATGCGGCGACGCCACAGAGCAACCTTGGCGGCGTGCGCCCAGATTCGCCAGCGAGGCTTCTTCTTGCATGCAGCAGGGACCTGCTGTTCAGCGGGTGCAGACACCGCTCCTCCTGAAGTCTCGTCATTGGAGCGACTTCCGTGTCGTCCTATCGGCTGACAATAGCCCCAGTCTCGGCCATCTGCCGCGACACGCCGACGGCTCGCGACAAAGCGCCTAGTCGTGCGGCGAGTCGCAGTATCACTCAGCGCGGCTCCCAGTCGTCGGCGTCGTCGCCGATCCAGGGGCGATCGTCGGCGGCGATGTCGACGGGCATAGCTGCTTCCAGAAGGCGCTGCTGCTTCAGCTCCTGCACGTTCGGCGGGCGAGGCGCGGCAAGTGTGCGGGAGTCCCCCAGCACTTCCCGGGCGGCGTGCATCGCCGCCCCCTCCGAGCGCCCTTGGAGCATTCGCTTGCGAATTTCGTCGAGCAGTTCTTCGTCGGTTAGGTCGTCGACCGACGGCGAAGTGCTGGGTCGCTCCCGCGCCTCCTGTGGAGTAAGGAAACCCGCGGCCACGAAGGCTTCGAGCACCGGCCTGCCGTAGGCGCGCGCGAAGGCGGCGGCTTGCGCCGGATCGGGCATGGATCCGCTACCCCAGCGACTCACGGAAGATGGCGTGACGCCGACCGCCTGCGCGATCCGCGAATTCGACTCCCCCTTAGCTCGCTTCTGCACATATGCCCACCAGGCCATGTCTTCAATGTTACGAATCCCGGAGGTCATGCCCTCATCCTGCCGGGTCAGTTGCGCCGGCGCAACGGTAGGGCCCGTCGGCCGCCGCCAACCGTCGTCGTGACAACGACGGTTGACGACCCGGGCACCATTGAGCCCCATCCGGGCGGAGTGTTGTTACAAAATTGTTACCATCTTGAGTTTGCGTGTGCGCACACCCAACAACTATGCTCATCATCATGAAACCGGCAAGCACCTCCATCCGCCTCAGGCGTGACGTCGTGCAAGCGCTGCGGGAAGCGCGAGGGCTCGGTAGCGACACAGCCCTGGCTCAAGCCATGGGCGTCAATCGATCCAGCGTCTCCCGAGTACTGCGCGGCGTATCGCAGCCGGGGCCTCGCTTCATCGCCCACCTCTGCGTCGCCCTCGGCGCCCCCATGCACGAGCTCTTCACCCTCGACGCCTGACCCAAACAGAAAAAGCCCCGGCGCAGGAACGCCGGGGCCGACCCAAAGAAGGGGACTAATCCATGTCCAACATTACCCCATTCAGCTACGAAGGCGAAGAGATTCGCTTCTTCGTCAACGGCGCCGCAATCGAGATCGCCGCCACCGACCTCGCCAAGCAGCTCGGGCACCGCGACGCCGCCAATATGACCCGCCACCTCGACGAGGACGAAAAGGGTACTCGTGTAGTGAGTACCCCTGGCGGCGAGCAGGAGATCGCCACGGTGACCGAGGCCGGCATGTACCGCGCAATCGTCACCCGCCAGACCGGTCGCATGACTGACGAATCTCGCCGCACCGCCATCCGCGCATTCCAGCGCTGGGTGACACACGAGGTCCTCCCCGCGATCCGCCGCACCGGCACCTACGCCACCACTCCGTCCGTCCCGCAGCCGGACCTGTCGGAACTCTCGCCCAGGAACCTGGCCTACCTGTCCGAACTCGCCAAGGGCCTTGAGGCCGCCGTGAAGCACGCCGAGAAGAACCAACGCAAAGCCGACGGCTACGACCAGTTCCTCACCGGCTCGGGATGCTACCTGGTCGACACCGCCGCGAACCTGCTCGGCGTCAAACACCGCCGCCTGTGGGAGTGGCTGTACACGCCGAAACTGCTGATCCCCCACGGCCCCAGGAAACGGCAGCCCTACGCGAACCCGAAAACCGCGTCATGGTTCGCGGTGAAGACCTACAACACCGACAGGACCAACGGGAAGGCCCGCGCCACCACCTACATCACCCCCGTCGGACTGGAGGCGATCCGTCTGCGCCTGATCCGCGAGGGCGTCATCCAATCCACCCTGTTCGCCCTGCCGGCTCCCGCCCAGGAGGTGCTGGCATGAACACCACCGCCGACAGAACCATCAAACGCCACACCTGGCCCAGCATCCCGGAAGCCGAGAAAGAGCTCATCCACCGGGCAGAAGCCCTGACGGGCCGCACCCTCCCCCGGGAAGCCGTCACCCACCTCGTGCACGACCTGGCCGGCAAGGGGCACGCCATCTACTCGGATGCCCTGCTCGTCACCATCGCCGAGCTGTGGCCCCCGGCCGAGGAGGTGGCGGCATGAACCCCCTCCAGATCCCGGCCACCGAGCTCGGCGAGTACGACCCCCGCCGACTCAAAATCACCAACGACGAGGCCGTGGAGCGCCTCCAGGAGGCTGTCGGCGAAGTGTCCGACATCCTCACCCGCCACCGGGCCGTCGACCTGGAATGGCTGACGAACATCATCGAGTCCTGCCAGGTGCTGCTGTCCGCGGCGCAGGACCGCGCCCTCCCCGACACGGGTCTCGTCGCAATGGCGAACGATCACCTCGGCGACACCATCACCCTCCTCGGCATGTGCATCGACAACCTCCAGCAGGAGCCCGCCCAGAAGCCCGAGCAGGAACCCGCACAGGAGGCATTGATATGAGCCGCGACATCGACGTCGCCGACCTGATCGGCATCACCACCCCCCAACCCTGCCCCCAGTGCCAGCACCCCGAGTACACAACCCTGCTGGACCAGAGCGAGCCCCCCAAGGTGCTGGCCGTCTACTGCCGCCACTGCATGTGGGCGCAAGGCAAGCACGCCCTGGTGCGCGACTACATGGAGCACTGCGGACATCACTTCGCCATCGTCTGCGCCGCATGCGGACGGGAAACCGACGATGACTGGAGCGGGGCCAGCAAGAACGCCTGGAAGCGAATCGGGTGGGCGTGGATCTGCCCGAGCCATCTTGGCGGCCTCTGCAGGGTCGCCCTGAATGAACTCCTCGACGCCATCGCGGAAGGGCACCTGCCGTGAACGACCTCGGACCCAGACCCACCATGTCCACCGCCCAGGCGGCCGAACTGATCGGCACCACCGCCAAGAACGTCGCCGCCATGTGGCGCGCCGGAGAGCTCGGAGGATACGCCATCCGCACCCGTCCCGGCTCCCGCGTGCACAAGATCCGCATCTACACCGACTCGGTCGCCGCCTACCAGCAGCGCGCCGAACAGGACAACCCACTGAGGGGCATCGCATGAGCCGCACAAGACCGGAGTTCGACGAAACCGTCATCGTCCGCGACCTCATCCCGCCGGCCGAGATCACCGAAACGCAGAGACTCGCCGCTCTACGAACCCTCGCACGCCACGACGCAATCGACCTGGCCGACATGCTCGGCCTCACCCCCAGGGAAACGACATCATGATCCAGATCCAGCCCGCCACCGGGCTCCTGCTGCCCGCCGACGCCGACCAGCCCATCCAACGCATCCAGGTCCGGCCCGACAACACCCGCGACATGGCAAAACTCATCGGCTGCCAGTGGATCGAACTCGTCCGCACCCCCATCGAGAACGTCGCCATGATCGTCAACGAGGAAGGCCGGCTGGAGGACAAGCGCCTCAACATGCTCGCCTCCACCCTCTACCCCGGCCCCATCGTGGGCGACGTTCTCCTCCTCGGCTTCGAGGGACCCGCCACCACCTCCCTGACCGAGTACGCCCTGGACGCCCTGGCCCAGGTCTTCGACATCGAACCCGGGCGCAGTGCGCTCGACGTCGCCAAGAAGCGGCTCGCCGAGACCGACGGGGGTGCGGCATGAGCATCCACGAGGTCCGTATCGCGCACTGGCGAATTGCCCGCAATCCTGCGGGCAAGGAGATCGAACTGCATCCGTGGTTGCCCAGCGGCACCACGGCCCTCAAGACCGCAACCATCCGCCACTGTGTGGGTTGCGTGACCTGCGGCGACGCCGTCGAGGTCGACCCACCCTGCGACAACCCTCGCTGGTGCAGTCCGGTGCGCCCCTGTGAGGGTCTGCGCACTGCTCAGGAGTGGGCACGCCAGCACATCGGCGGGACTGCGCCCGCGGTCGTCACGACCACAATTCCCGAGGCCGCCAAGAAAGCCCCCGGGCTGCACCGCTCCCGCTGGACCGCTGAGGAGGACGCCTGGCTCGTCGCCCACCCAGGAGCCAGCAGCGAGGAGGTCGCGCAGACCCTGGGCCGCACCCCGGTCGCGGTGGGCAACCGCCGACGCGTCCTCGGGATCACCGCTCCGGCCGCGAAGCCGTGGAGCGAATACGAGGACCGGCTGCTGCGCGGCTGCACCGGCCTCCGCGACGCCCTCGCAATGCTGCCAGCCCGCACCAGGTCCGCTGTCAAGGCCCGCGCCCGCAGCATCGGACACTCCTTCCGGGGGGCGGCGGCATGAAGCTCCAGCCCGATCCCCTCGGATACGACCTGTTCGACCTGGCCGTCATCATCGCCGGCTCCGTGATCACCGCGGCCCTCATCGCCGTCATCGTCGGCGGCGCGCTCCTCGGCTGGTGGTCATGACCACCGCCACCCACCCCCAGCACACCCAACGAAGGACCTCAGTCATGACAACCGCAACCATCCCGTCCCCCGCGCCTCGTCGCGCCATGCTCCACGCCCTCGAACCCCTCGACCCGGAGCCGGCGGAAAGCCCCCGGCGCGGTCTCTACGTCGCCTTCGAGCGCATCGGCCTCGGGTGGCGTTGGCGCTGCCTGCACTGCGGCGCGGCCGGCACCGGCCACAGCGATGAACTCGCCCTGGCGGCTGCCGTCGCCCACCCCTGCGCCGGCGAGGAGGTGCAGGCATGAGCGACGAAAACGCCACCTTCACCATCAACGTCGACGGATGCCGCTACAGCGTCGAATGGCCGCGCCTGTCCGGAGATGATGCCCAACAGGATCCTGACAATGCGGCCGTCTACACGACAATGGACGACCTCGTGGGCCACATCGAACCGCTGACGGCAAACGGCTTCCAGACCAAGACCGACGTGATCGCCGCAGCCCAGGCATTCCTCCAGGCCCTCGCCGAGGAGGCCGACGATGAGTAATCGCGAACCTTCCCTGGCCGAGCTCAGGGAAATGCTCCTCGAGCAGATCGACAGGGCCAAGCGAGAGAGGCGTCAGACGCCGTGGTGGCGGCCATTCCGTCGCCGGGGCCTCCTCGGATACCAGACACAAGCCCATTGGTGGCTGGCCCAACTCCGCAACTGGGAGGCCGAATCGTGAACACCGACGAGTATGGCCGGATCCACGCCCCGGAACCGCATCACCCCTCCGCCGTGACCTGGGACGACCCGGGCCTGCCCGGCTACCGCTACTGCACCACCTGCTGCCAGACATGGCCGTGCGAAACCGCCGAAGCCGCCCTGAACGCCCTCGAGGAATGGAAGGAAGAGCCGTGACCGCCGCAACCGCCGAATACGTCCTCGGCATCGACCCCGGGAACGAGAACTCCGCCTACGCCCTCATCCGCACCGAAACCTGCTTCCCCGTCAACTACGAGAAACTCCCCAACCGGGAACTGCGCCGCCGACTGCTGACCGACCAGGACCCCATCGGCACCGAGGCCAGCATCGAAATGGTCGCCTCCTACGGCATGCCCGTGGGCCGGGAAGTGTTCGAGACGTGCGTGTGGATCGGGCGATTCGCGGAGATCCTCACCCGGACCACCGGCAGGGAACCGGAACTCGTGTACCGGCGCGACGTGAAACTCCACCACTGCCACAGCCCCAGGGCGAACGACGCCACCATCCGGCAGGCCCTCGTCGACCGCTTCGCCGCCGGACAGGCCAATCACGGCAAGGGCACCAAGAAGCAGCCCGGATGGTTCTACGGCTTCCACTCCGACATCTGGCAGGCCTACGCCCTCGCCGTCGCCGCCGCCGATCGGCTCCTCGGGAGGTGGGGGTGATGGAAGCGGTGAGCGTGCAAGCGCTGACAGAAGAGGTCAGGCGAGTCATGCACCGCCACACGAGCGGACGTCTCGCCAACCTCGCAGCCGTTGACGCCCGTCCCAAGGATGCGGCCGTGACCGCCGGCTACCGCCGCTACCTGGCGGGCCTGTCGGACGGCACCCACGAACTCGCCGACGCCATCGAGGCCGTCCTGAAACGCCGGGAGTCGCAATGACAGGCCTCTGCACATGGTGCGGGCACCGACCTCATACCGGCGCCTGCCCCAGGGAAATCCAAACCGGCAGCACCAAACGGAGCCGCGTGATGCGGCCCTGCCCCTGTCGGAGACATGAAAACGAGCAAGGAAAACCATCTCATGAATGAACTCAGCCCCTTCACTCCGGTGGGTGATCAGGCATGACCACACCCGCCCTCAAGCCCGCCGAGGTGGGCCGTGACCGCTGGCAGCGCCCCCTCGTCATTCCCCCCGGGGGCGGCAAGCCTGTCCCGTACACGCGCTGCACCACCTACATCGACGTCCTGGAGGACAAGTACAACCTCCAGAAGTGGATGCAGAGAATGGTCGCCGTCGGCATCGCCTCCCGCCCGGACCTGCACCTGGCAGCTGCCTCCATGGCATCCGACCCGGAAGGTAACAAGACCCAGCTCAACGAGCTGTGCGAATCCGCCATCGAAGCCGCGAAAGCATCTGCGAAGGCGACGATCGGCACCGCCCTGCACGCCTACATCGAACGCATCAACCGGCGCGAGGATCCGGGCATCATCCCAGCCCAGTACCAACCCCACATCGACGCCTACCGACGCATCGAACACCTGCTCGGTTTCCCCCGCACCGTCGAACGGTTCTGCGTGCACGACGACCTACAGGTCGGCGGAACCCCCGACCTGATCGCCCCCTCCGTGGCAGGCGAGGAAGGGCCCTTCGTGTGCGACCTGAAGACCGGTCCCGCAACCCTGAAGTACGGGGCGCTGAAAGTGGCGATGCAGCTGGCCATCTATGCCCGCAGCAACCTCTACGACCCCGAAACGGGGCGGCGCCAGCCCCACGGCGCCCGCACCAACAAGGGTCTGGTGATCGCCCTCGACTCCGACACCGCCCAGGCGGGACTCCACTGGGTGGATCTCGAGGCCGGTTGGGAGGCCGTTCAGGTGTGCACCCGAGTCCGCGAGTGGAGGAAGCGCAAGAACCTGCTCACCGACCTCGATGTCGACGTCGCCCCCGCCCCGGGCCCACGACCGGCCGCGCCGGATCCGCAACAGCAGGCCGTCGACGCCGCCCTGCACACCGCCATCGCCGCCTCGCCGTCTCGTGAGGCGCTCCTCGACCTGTGGGGCCGGTCCCAGAACGCCTGGACCGACGCCCACACCGCGGCCGCGAAACAGCGGCTGCAACAACTCACCAACTAACCCGAAAGGATCATCATGTCCACCTACCAGTTCGAGACCGTCAACGTTCCCGCCGGCGCCTTCATTGGATGGCACAACTCCCCCGGTCAGATCGTCACCGGCGAAGTCATCGACTACAGCGCCACCGGGGGGCAGGACTTCTCCGGCGCCACCTGCCCGCAGGTCACCCTGCGGCTCGTCGAGCCCTGCTCCTCCTTCAACAAGGCCGGCGAGCGCTCCGACTTCCAGATTGGGGAAACCGTCACCATCACCGCTGGTCAGGCCAATCTGCGCCGCGGCATGCTCGCCGCCCAGCCCGCGATCGGAGACGTCCTGCGCGTCACCCACTCCGGCAATGCCAAGACCGCCAACGGCACCGCGAAGATCTTCTCCCTGGAAATCGCACGCGGCGCCGGCGCCGGCGCCGGACGTTCGGGCCCGGCCCCGGGCGCTCGGCACCGCGGCCCCGACCGCTCAGGCGCTGTAGTTCTGGGCGGACAGGAACCAGCTCTGCTGCTCCAGGCGCTGGGTGTAGTCCTCCAGGATGCCGGAGGAGGACGGGTCGGCCTCGTCGACGGCGCCGTGGATCTCGCGCAGCGTGGTGGTCACGGCGTTGATGGCGGAGACGATGTAGTCGACGGCGTCGGCGGTGATGACGCCGGCCTCGGGGGCCTCGGGCACGGAGGTCTGCTCGGCGACGGTGGCCGGACGCCCGTCCGGGTAGGCGTTGATGGCGCGCATGCGCTCGGCGAGCTCGTCGGAGCCCTCGCGGGCGATGTCGACGACCTCGTCGAGGTTGAGGTGCAGGTCGCGGAAGTTGGGTCCGACGACGTTCCAGTGGACCTGCTTGCCCACCAGGCTGAGAGCAGTGACGTCGACCAGGGCGCGCTGGAGGTCGGCGGCCAGCTCGGCGGAGGCGGTGAAAGCAGGGGTCACAGGGGCGTTCTTGACGGTCTTGGTGCTCATGGCCATCACCATACGATTCCCTACCGCCGATGGTCACGGCCTATCGCCCTGAGGAAACAGGTCGACGACGGCGCGGCCGGGCCCGCGCCGGCCGTCCCCCACGGGGGACAGATCGCGCCCTCCCGGTGCGCGGGACCGGGCCCGCGGGCTGTCATGGGTCCATGAGCACCTCAAAGAACACGGCAGTACTCCCGCAGTGGGCGGCGCCGGGACTTCCTCAGTGGGCGGCGCCGGGACGACCCGCGCACGCATCCGTCCGGCACGCCGCCACGGCCGCCCGGACCGGCCAGCAGTACCCCCGCCCGTCCGGCCGACCCTCCGTCCCTCCGGCGGGGCCCGCGGCCCCGGTCACGTCGA
>ERZ773004.1093-NODE-1093-length-14218-cov-5.600367_pt1 | contig 14218 bp, 14 predicted proteins | sample MGYA00580667_ERZ773004 | MGnify/ENA primary metagenome ERZ773004 (study PRJEB29015, sample SAMEA2737963) | human oral metagenome | biome: human oral; feature: human-associated habitat; material: dental | place: China | collected 2123 ... | reverse complement strand
AAATCTTATTTATATTTTTTTTATAAGCTTCAATTATTTTTGCATGTTCCTCATCTGTTGTTACTGAATCAAAGATTGTCGAATACAACTTATTTTCAGAAAAAGCAAAACTGTTAAATTGTCTTTTTACACCTAACGGATCCTCTACATTTGCATAATAATAAACAGCATAACTACCATTATCGTGTGAATTTGACAACGGTTCACTTTTCACAATATTTCTCAATTCTTTTGGAGAAATTTCAAAATTAATTTTATTCGTAACTTTTTCTCCAAATACTGTTGCTGATAATAATAACATCATAAATAATAAGATTTTTTTCATAATTAGTTCTCCTTTATTTTTTTAAATTATTTTATTTTTGATTCATCAATTAACCATTTTCCATTTTGTTTTACAAGTTTTAATATTATTTCTGTTCCACCTTGATAATTTTTTCTACCATCAATAACAAATTCTTCCTCATACTTATCTTTTAAATGAACTGTTTTAGATTTAGGATTATATTCTTTCAGTAAAAATTCACTTTCCTGTACTAAATCTCCTATTCCTAATCCCAATAAAGGATCGTATTGATAATAGGAATATATATCATTATTTTCTTTTAAAAATTTCTTTTCAGCAGGAGTTAATTTTTCTTTAGGTGATTCACTTGTTACTGCATACAATTCTTTTTCTTTTAAATCTATATATTTTTCTTTTCTAAAATATTCCTTTCTAAATTTTTCTGTAATTGGAGCTTTTGCAAACCATTTATCGAACTCATCAGGGTTTTTTAATTGTATATATTCATTTGCAAAGTTTATTGCTATATTTATTATTTCCTTATCTTCATTGCTTAAGTTTTTATTTACCTGATTACTTTCTTTAAATGTTTTATGGAATTTAATTTGTTTTGATTCATTTGTTGTAGCTGCAATTCCTAAACTTGCTATAATTAACATTGCTATTCCTATTTTTTTTAGCATTTTTTATCCCTTGCTTTCGTTTATATTTTTTTAAATATTAATTTTATAATTAACCTGCTGGATAATATTCCAATACATTCTTTATATTACCATTTTTATCAGTAATTACAACCTTTTTAGTTTTTTCATCAAATCCAAAATACAATTTAGAATGTTTTTTCCCATTTTGACCAATATAGTTGTCTATATAATAAATTCCTTTTACAGCTGTTTTTCTTATTTTATAATATGAAACATAAGCTTCAGAATTTTCATCAAGACTTTCTTTAATGGTAAAACCATTTAAATTTTTGATATTATTAAAATCTGATACTAACGGAAGACCATTTTCAGGTTTTTCATCATAATATGATGATAGATAAAAGTCATTATTTTTATCAGATTCTAATTTCCCTATTTTAAAACTATATTCGTTATATACACCTTCTGCACCATCTTTTTTATCCAACCAGCTAAAATTCATTATGCTGATTTCCTGTTCGGGAACTTTATTTTCTTTTTCAATTTTCTCCCAGCTTTTTCCTGTTGTAGTAATTTTTGCTGCAAATGCCATTGTGCTTAATACAAGTAATCCTGTTAAAACTAATTTTTTCATAAAAATCATCTCTCCTTTAAGTTTTAATTAACTATATTTTTCTGCATCGCTAATCTATAGACAGATAATCGCCTTCCCAGTCAATTCCTTTTTCCTTTGCATATTCAAAACTGTCTGTTTTAAGTTTGCCAGTTTTTTTATTTACAGTGTAACTGAACATACGAGGTTCAACTCTAGGATCTCCACCACATTTTTCATTATCACTACGTACATCAACCTGAAAATCTTCCGCAGTTTCATCAATGTAAAATTTCATACACTTTGTTCCTAATTTACCACCAAGGTTATGCTTAATTATAGATTTTTTCACAGTTTTTACTGCTTCTTCCTCACTTTTTACAGGTGCGGCACTTAAAAAACTAGCACATAATAGCAAAAGAGTAAAAATTTCAATCTTTCTATTAAAAAACTTTTTCATAAAAAATCATCTCTCCTTTAAGTTTTAATTTTATAATTTTTTGTTAAACTAATACATAATTCGACCTGGAATATATTGGCTTACGCTGTTATCCTTTTTTTCAATTAATTCTTTAAGTTTTTCCAAATCACTATTAAAAGCAGTATTTTTTATATCTGCTGCATCTATTTTGCTCAAAGTTTTTAACGCTTCTCCAAATTTTCCTAAACGACGTTCAGCTTCAGCTTTCAAAAATGCAGCTTCAAGATAATAATTTCTTTTAATATTTTTCGTTTCCATGTTAATATTCTCTTTAAATGATTTATAGGTCATCTTTTCTAATTTGTCAGCATAACTTAGAGCTTTTTTCAAATCAGCTTCTGTTGATAAATTATTTTTATCATAAACTTCGCCAATAATTCCTCCGTGTTCATCCAGATAATGTAAAATAATCAACTTCCAATGTTTTGGCTGTGCTTTAAGAAATACTTCATCTATAGCTTTTTTATTACCTAAAGAACTATACAATTCTGCTTGCCTTAAAAGCTCCTGTCCCGAATACTGTCCATTATTTTTTCTAATTACTTCCTGCAAATAATCCAATGCCTTTTCCCTAAAAATTTTCTTTGCTTTCTCATCAATACCGCTTTCATTATAATATTTATAACTATAACTACTTTCAGCCTTCTGTAAGCTGGAAACACTATAATAAAAATCAGCTATCTTTTCTAAATAAATATTCTTATCCTGCTTTTCTATAAGAGCGTTTGCTTTATCGTATTCTCTGTTACTGATATACAAGTAAGCTAAACTCGATGGAAAATCATCTTTTTTTCCTGAAGATAAAGATTTTTCAAGATAATCTATCCCTTTTATCAGACTCTCTTTTAAAGTATCATTATTCTGAACATTTCTATTAATGTGTTCAATATATGATTTATAGTATGTTTCCCCTATTTCTTTATCTGAAAATCCTCCTGCCATTTCATAAAATCTCCCTAAATAATATTCTTTAGGCAAATTTTGAGGAATAGCTTTATATTCTTTTGAATTTATTATTTTTTCATATTTTTTCAATTCTTCTTTTGTAAATTCATTCTTGAACATTACAAATTTATTAGTCGGACATTGTGGCGGATAATCAAAGCTACTAAACTTTTCTTTTCCTATCGGACAAATATAATCTTCTTTTATTGCTGGCATAGAAAATCCATTTGCAGCATAAAGTGTTAATCCTGTCATAACTAATACAGATAATTTTCTTGATTTCTTTTTCATAATTCTCCTACTTTCTTATCATAACAATACTGTTTTAAAATTTGTATCAAAAGTTATGATATATTTAAGTTTAAAAAGATTCAAGTGTATTTTAGCAAATTAACCTTAAATTTAACTGAAAATTTTTAGAAGAAATAAACTTTTTTTGATTTTATTTTTTTAATTTCCAGCTTAAAACCTCACCTGTTGATAAATTAACTCTAAAGTAATATTCTATATAATTTGCTTTTATTATTCCTTTATAAACTGATTTTTCAGCATCTACAAGAATAATTTCTTCAAATGAAGCATTTTCAAGGTTTTCAGAAACTTTTCGTTTCAGTTTCCCTAAAATCATCTCTTCCACATTTTTTTCTTTCTCAGCATGCTTAGCAGAACCTTCCTCGCTGTCTCTTCTCTTGCTGTATTCCAACTTGTTCTGCATATCGGCATATTCATCAGGCTCAGACTTTTGTTCTATTGGTGATGGTGCTGGCGGCACTGCTATTGGCGCCTCTTTCGGTGGCAATGTTATAGCGTTTCCTCTGTTCCAACGAGAATCAGATACAAGTCTTTCACTAGAACTATATGTGATTACTTTTCCTGTATTTGCATCAACATTATATCTATATCTTTTATTTTTATAATAAAATTCAATTGCATAAATATATTTTTTATTTTCTTTTTCTAAAATAAGTTTTGTCAATTTTACATTATTTGAATGCACTTTAGAATGTTCAAAAACAATTTTTTTGGCTTTTTCCAAATTTATTTTCACTCTATTGTTTCTTATTGTTACAGTCGTTATTTCTGAAGAATACAAATTTATGCCAGATACAGCAGGAAGCATCGTTAAAATTAGAAACGGCTTTACTTTTTTCTTTAATGTTTTCATTTTTTTCCTTTCTATAAATAAATCTTTATTACACTCTAACCTATTTGAAATTAAACTATTAAAAACTATATAAACAAAGGGTTTGACTAAATAGTCACATCTTTTAAGTTCGGTTTTAAAATGGTTTTACTATAATATTAATCAAAATAATTTTTTTAATTTTATGCTACAAAATTTTTTCAGGCAAATAAAAAGTAAAAATTGTCCCTTTCCCTAATTCACTTTCTACCATAATTGTCCCCTTATGCTCTTCTATTATCCATTTCACAATAGAAAGCCCAAGTCCTGAATTATCGCTGGAACGGGAAGAATCAACTTGATAAAACCGATTCCATATTTTATTAATATGTTCACTTGAAATTCCGATTCCGTCATCAATAATTTGACATTTTATTTTTGACTTTTGTACATCAGTATTTTCAGATTCATTTTCTATTTTATTTAAAGTTATTTTTATTATTCCATTTTCATTTCCATAAGTAATCGCATTTGAAATAAGATTTATAAAAACCCGTGTAAGCATATCTTTATCAACATCTGCAAAAATATCATTTTTCTCATCGTAAATAATTTTGATATTTTTTTCTTTAGCATAATTACTTTCGATTTCGATAACTAACTGAATAATTTCATTCAAATTCTCATTCTTGATATTAAGTTTTTGATTTTTTTTATCCATTCTGGCAAGCATAAGCAGTTGAGAAATCAACGTTGACATTTTTTTAGATTTTTCCAAAATATTTTTTAATATATCTTCTGATTCTTCATTTAAATTTAAATATTTCAAGCTGTACTCACTTTGCATACGAATTGCTGAAAGTGGAGTCCTTAATTCGTGAGCCACATCCGATGTAAACTGAGCTTCCCTGTCAAACGCTTCTTGAAGACGGTTAAACATCTGATCAAAAGTTTCAGCCAAATCATAGATTTCCCTCTCTCCACTTTGTAAATTAATTCTTTGAGAAAGGTCATCCCCTCTCGAAATTTTGTTAACCGTTTTAACTATTTGCTCAATTGGGCTAAAAGATTTTTTTGTTATAAATTTTCCGCTTAAAATAGAAACAATTATTAAGAATGGAAATATAATAATAAATATTAAAATAATTAGTTCTATATTTTTTTCAAGGCTTGAAAAAGGTGTAATTCCCCTAATTAATATTTCTCCGTGTCCGATAAAATTTTTCCTTATATCATAAACGTACCATTTTGAATTTGAATTTTTCTGTTTTACTATTTTTACTTTATTGCTTTCATCAGAATTTTGAGAAACTTCTAAATCAATATCTGTATTTCCGTATATAAAGTTAAGATTTTTATCATAAATTGAAATAAAAATATCATCGGTTATTACGCTAAGATTATTGTCAATTATTAACTCCCCATTTTCAAGTTCAATGCTCTTATTGATTTTCTCTACTGTTGTTTTAAGCCTTTTATAAACAGAATTTTTCACAGCAATAGAACTGATATAGAACATAGCTCCCAAAAAGCACAACACAATTATAATTATCATGCTTGTATACCATAACGTAATTTTGGTTTTTATTGAAATTCTTTTTTTATTATAACTAATTTTATTATTCATCTTCTTCCTTCAAGACATATCCTACACCTCTTATAGTATGAATTAATTTAGGCGTAAAATCTGTATCAATTTTTTTTCTTAAAAGTCTTATATGTACTTCTATTACATTACTGTTTATTTCAGAGTCAAAATCGTAAATATGCTGTTCAATTTTATCTTTTGAGATAACTCTTTTTTTGTTTCTTATCATATATTCTAATATCGAAAATTCTTTTGGAGACAACTTTATTCTCTTCTCATCTCTGAATACAGTATGTTCATTGCAATCAACTGTAAGATTAGCTATTTTAAAAATATTTCCTACTGAATCAGACTTTATACTATTTTTCCTAAGAATTACACGGATACGTGCAAGCAGTTCTTCAAAATCAAACGGTTTTACCAAATAATCATCAGCTCCATAATCCAGCCCTTTTACCCTGTCCTGAACACTTTCTCTCGCAGTCAGAAACAATACTGGCGTCTGTATTCCCTTATTCCGTATTCTCTTCAACACTTCAAACCCATCTAGTTTAGGAAGCATTATATCCAGTATCAGCACATCATATTCTGCAGAAAAAATATAATCTAACGCCTCTTGCCCATCAAAACAGCTATCAACACTATAATTCTCTTTTCTTAGCGTTCTAGCTATAATATCATTTATCATTCTATCATCTTCTACTATCAAAATTCTCATTTTCCAAATCCTCGTTCCCATTATTTTGTTTCCAATTAAATATTTTTTATTTATTCAAAATTTATTTAATATCATCCTATTAAATTAATTGTTTTCTAAATTTGATTTTAAAGTAATTCTGTTATGTATTCCTTTTCAAATTCTTTTGAAGCATGCTCCAGCACTTTAAAGTTATTTACTCTTCTATACATTTTTTTCTGCGATTCACTTAATTTATCAAGATTTTTTGTAAAAATATTATATATTTTTTCAGCTTTTGCAAGTATAATATTTTTATTTTTTTCACAATATTCCAATTAATTTTTTAATAATCTAAAATATTTTATGTCGTCTGTATTTAAACTCTTACTTAGCATTTCTAAATCCAATTTATTTCTACATAAATCATTATTAATAACGGGTATCATATTGTTAAAATTAATAATTCCTAAGTTACCTTTATCTATTTTGAAAAAATCTATATTAGTTTTCATTCTTTTATGTTTTTCTTTTGGAGAAGATAATGGTGCAAAATACTCTTTATTATTTACCTTAAAAACTATTCCTATAAATGGTCTGTTTGCTTTTAATGAAACTTTATTTTCATAAATTCCTAAATATTTTAAATAATTTGACGTTAATGTTATAAAATATAATTACTTTTCCTTTCCTTCATTTAATCCCCTTTTTATTTAAAAAGGCGATACATAATAATATCGCCTAAAAATACCTTAAATATAATGATTAATAAATCAGGAAGACTTAGACTGCTCGCTCCTTTATGGTCTAACTTTTTAATACCTGACTGAACCAGGAAGACTTAGACTTGCTCGCTCCTATTATGACCTAACTTTTTAATACCTGACTGAACCAGGAAGACTTAGGTTTACTCGCTCCTTCATGTCTAACTTTTTAATACCTGACTTTTATTAATCCTTTTCAAGTATATTATATCTTATTCTCGTTTATTTTTCAAGGCAAATTTTTAATTTTCTCACTGTTTCTTAATAAATCAATTTTTTTAATTTCTCCATCTTCTATTTATACTCGTTCAAATCAATCCCCTGATCCATCGCGGCAAATACGCAGCCACAGTAACATTGCCTATACACATCATATTCTGCACACATATCAACTGAACGTTTGTATCCGTTATTTTTCTTAAAGTCAGAGGGGAGGTATTTTACATCAAAAATTTCCTGAATTTCCAGTCCCAACGTGTTTATCAGCTGGCTGTTCTTATGCGGGCTTAACGTCAAGGCGCTTCCAAAATAGTCAAACCCCAATTCCTGAGCCTTTTTTGCCACAATGTCAAGCCTCATCTGAAAACAGGCAGTACATCTTGCTCCACCTTCCTTCTCCTTTTCCAGCCCTTTTACAGCTTTATAAAAGACCATCGGCTTATATTCATCTTCAATAAATCCAACATTATTTCCAGTACGCTCGTTGAATTTCTTAATAAATTCCTCCTGCACTAAGGCTCTTTTCACATATTCTGCTTTTGGATGGATGTTATTATTTGCAAACAGAACGGTCACGTCTGCATATTGCGTTAAAAATTCCAGCGTATAAGTACTGCAAGGCGCACAGCAGCTATGAATCAATATTTTAGGACGAATATCCTTGTTTTTCCAATCTGAAATCAGTTTTGTCAAAATCGTATGATAATTGATTTTCTGATTAGGATTCATTCTTTCCAGAATTTCCTTCGCATTTTTTATATCCCTTTCAATATAGCTTTCCGTATTTTTTGTACTTTCCAATTGTTCAATATTTCCAATATTTTTCATTAAATTATTTTCTCTCCCAAATTTTTTTATATATTTATACTAAACCCCATTTAAAAAATCGTAATAAAATTCTATAATAATTAATTTAATAGCCTTGTCAAAAAAATGCTTTAATTCTATGAATTTCATGATTTCTACTATTCAAATGGGAAATAGTATTAAATAATCATAATTTTACTTTCTCTACAATATTATAAAATTAGACTTGTCTACATAATCAAGCATTTTGAATTATTAAACAAGTCTACTAAAATTTTAAAAACTATTTTTTATTATACTCTTCCAGCGCCTTTTTCAACACTTTCATTCCATTTTCAATTTCAATCAAGTTATGTGTACAAAACGAAAATCTAGCTTCCTTTGTACCTTTTCCTGGCGTTGTATAAAATCCAGGTCCTGGTGCAAACGATAATGTTTGATTTTCATATCTAAATTCAGTCAATAGCCAGATTGCAAATTTTTCAATATCATCTACTGGAAGTTCTGCGATTAAGTATAATGCGCTGCTTGGCTTATATGTTACGACTCCTGGTATTTTTATGATATTATTATAAATCATATCACGTCTTACTTTGTATTCTAATTTTGTATTGTCAATGTAAGTATCTAACGTATTAATTAAGTTTGTACTTGCATATTGCTCAATTGTCGATACTGATAGTCTTGCTTGACAGAATTTTAGCGCTTGTGCTAAAAAGTCTTTATTTTTAGAAGCGATAACTCCTATTCTTGCCCCACACGCACTATAGTGTTTTGAAATACTGTCAACTAAAATCACTCTGTCTTCAATTTCTTTGATTGACATAAACGACTGATAACTTTTCTCAATTTCTTCATCGTAAATAAACTGTCTGTAAACTTCATCAGTAATAATATATAAATCATGTTTTATCGCAATATCCCTAATTAATTCCATTTCTTCAGTTTTGAAAACAATTCCAGTAGGATTGCTTGGATTTGAAAACATTATTGCCTTTGTTTTTGGAGTGATTAATTTTTCAATTTCTTCCCTTTCCGGCAAATGATAATGATTTTCAATAGAAGTTTCAATTGGAACTAACTTTGCGTCGGCAATTCTCAAAAAACTGTCATAATTTGTGTAATATGGTTCAGGGACTAAAACTTCATCTCCTGGATTGCAAATTGTCTGCAATGTAATTTGAATAGCCTCGCTTCCACCTTGAGTAATCAATATATCTTCAGGCAAAATATCAATTCCGACTTTTGCATAAGATTTTGAAAATGATTCCCTCAATTCAATGATCCCTGCCGAATTTGTATATTTAACGATTTTTTCCTTATAGTTATTTAATCCTTCAAAGAATGTATCTGGCGTTTCTACATCTGGCTGTCCTATATGCAGCTGGTATACTTTCACACCAGATCTGTTTGCTTCGTCAATATATGGCACTAGTTTTCTAATTGGTGAATAGTGCATGTTTAAAACTCTTTTTGAAAATTTTTTCATTCTGTAATTCCTTCCTTATTTATCTATATCCAATTTATTGCCAAGCTACTGCTTGTTGTATTTTTCATTTAACGCCTTTAAGATGGCATAAGTTTCTAAATCAAGCTTTCCATCGTATTTAGACGGTCTGAAATGATACTGAAATACTTTTATTACATTCTTTGTCTGCTCATCCCATCTTCCAGTTGTACTTATGGAATATCCGAACTTGCTTAATTCAGCTTGTACGGTTGCGGCTGGCAAGGATGCCCATGAAAGTGAATATTCATTCTCAAATGCAGATTTTCTATCATTGTCATACCACATTCCTAAGTTATATTTTCTATAAAGCTCTTCCCATGGGAATAATGGACCTGGATCAGGCTTTCTTTGAGGAGCAATGTCTGAATGTCCCAAAATATTCGTTGCGGGAATTTCGTATTTATCTGCCAAATATTTTACAAGAACAGCCACGTCTTTAATTTGAAAATCTCTAAACGGCTCAAAACTTCCGCTTACGTTACCGCTGTTTACAATTTCAATTCCGATTGAGCTGTCATTCAAATTCTTGCTAGTTTTCCATTCACTTGCCCCCGCATGCCATGCCCTCCTGTTTTCATCAACTAAATAAAATACTGGATCATTTTTCTGGTTTGATATTAGGTAATGAGCACTTACTTCATTGTTTGTCAATGCTCTTAAAGATCCGTCCCTGTCCATCGCTGTATAGTGAAGAATTATAAATCTCTGTCTATAATTCTGCCCTTTTGAGGAATATGACGAATCTACAGTTATTGATCCTGCCGAATTTCTTATTGTCTGCATTCCTCCTCTGCCCGAGACAGAATTTCCGCTATTATTGTTTTCAGGCCTTTCTATAACTTTTCCTCTTCCATTTTCAATACGTATTTCTATCGGTGGTTTCTTCACGTCTTTTGAAACATCCTGATTATTTGCATTCAATACATTTCCAGCAGACAGAGCCAATGCTAGAAACAGTAGTTTTGTCCTATTTTTTCTCATTTTATTTCTCATCCTCCTGTTTATTTAATTTTAATTCTTTATTGGATTTCATCTCAATTTCCGTATTATTATTTTCCCTAAAAGTATATTTTACAGTATTTTTTAAAAATATATAATGAATAATTGCCAATACAGCAATAACAATTCGCAGAATCGCAGTAATATTAGCATCAAAGTCCAGCCATATCATTGCTGAATTTCCTAGATTCAGCGCCGCTATAATAATTAGCAGGATACTTCTCCGGCTTATCGCAATAATAATAAATACTATTGAGGCAAATATGAACAGAACTCTAGTTCCGCCTACAAACAGCACATACGAACTTACACTTGAAACAGTATCATTCATATACGGTGAACTTTGCAAGATTACACGCGAAATATTTACACATGCCAAGCTCAGAAGGAATATGGCAAAACATATCAAAAGATCCCTTACATCCCTTGCCGCTTCCTTTTCAGCCTCTTGCTGACTTTTGGTATTTGCACCGCCGCTTCTGTCTTCAAGATAGAAAACTGAGTAAAGGAGCATAATCCAGAAAAGCGTCTCAACTATTCCAAGCCAAAGCGTTATGTGAAAAATCCTGTCATTTACATATTCATGAAAAATTGAATTATAAAAATTGAAGTTTACAAGAATGTAAAAAAAGGATATTACTGCTCCAAATATTTTCTTATAATAAAACAGCATAGTCTATTCCCCCATAAATTTATTTATCCATCCAAGATAATTTGAATCTGTTATATTCAATGCCTCTATATGTGCCTGAAAGTTTACATCATCATCGTATATTCTGAATATGATAGGAGCTAGTATCTTTAACGTCTGGGTTTCAAAGATTCCATGAATGTTCATGCTGTAAATGAGCGGTTTCTGGAATTTCAAAAGCTGACTGTTTGTCTGTTTTATTTCACACAGCAATGCAAGAAGATTGATTTTCTTCAAGTCATTATTCCTGTCCTCAAGAACTACGTCAATCTGATCTGAAAGAAGCTTCTTGTATCGCCATGACTGGTGTTCCCTGTGAGTCTTGCTCTGTATGAGGAATTTCATTTTTGGAGAAAACAGTATAAGATTATCCATATTTTTTTCGTATTTTATTGAAAAATCCCTTCCAAAGAATCCGCTCACTGCTTTAAGCAGATCATTCTGAACACTATAAATCGTATTTTCATCGTAAATCTTGTTAATTAGGCTTGATTTCTGCTCATTAAACGTATCATACAGATATATTTCAATTTCATATTTCTCAACATTTGGCATTTTCAGTATATTTCCTGCCAAGACGAAATTCAAGTTGTTGTTCTGCTGTCTTATCAGCTTCATATAATCGGTACTGTAACGCTTTCTCGAAACGAACAGGCTTTCATTGTTATAGGCTATTGCAAGCTGATAGTTCAAGTTTGTCTTGTAATGAAGATTCTCATTCAGATATAACGGCAATGAAACTGCCAGATTTTCAGCTAGTTCGGACTTTTCCCCAATTGATGTCAATGTGAGAATAAGAATATTAGGCTTTACACGTCTGCTCTGATTCAGCATAAATTCCGGATGGTTAAACTCATAATACCATATAGGCTTGTTTGTAGAAAAAAAGTGATTTGCCGTGTTCTCTTTTGCATCGCCATTTTCCTTTTTTACTTTCAGTTTCCAAAAATAGTCCTCATAATACATAAATTTCTTATAATGCTCTATCCATGGAAATTTAGAAGTAAATTTGCAAAGCTCCAGCCCTTCCTTGTACATTCCCTTTACCTTGTAGTACTTCAATACATTCAGCGCTGTGTAAACATTATGCTTTTCAGGATTGTAATATGCCAATACATATTGCTTGAACTCATCGTAAAGTTCGTTTAGCATGTAAATGCTTGATGTGATGTACATTACCTCCGAATTATAGCCAGATTCCTTTAATGCTGTTATCAGGAAATAGTTTCCAGTTTCCTTATCCCCTTTTTTGAAGTAAACTATTGCCTGCATCATCTTGGCTCGCCAGTTTCCCTTTATTTCCGAAAGTTTTTCCAGCTTATTTTCATATTCCTTGACACTTCTTTTCTTTACTATGTCAAAGTATCTTTTAAACGCTGTCGCCGAATTCGGATTGATTTCAAGCGCCTCATAATATTTCTTCTCGCTCTCCTCAATACGGCCGCAAAGCTCCAATGCCTCAGCATAGGCTATACAAAGCCCTTCTGTCGTATTGTCTATGTTCAAGTTTTTTTCATACAGTTCGACTGCACTTTCGCAAGAACCTGTCTTTATGTGATAAGTCCCAAGCATAACCAGCTTTCTCTCAAAATTTTCATCAGCCGCATAAAATCTAAGCACAGCCTCCTTTATTTCAGGGTACAGCTCCTTTGAAAAGGCATCCTGAATTATAGGATACAGCCCTTCCATGTTGCTCCAGTTTTTTCTTATGGCTGGATACAGTTTTTTATCAAGCCATTCCTTCTTGGGCATCTTAAATTCTTTCCCAAACTCGTCATAGTAGGAAATTTCTTTAAAATCATCCGAATAATTGTCATAGCTGCCATTTTCCATAATTTCTGATTCATTGTTTACAATATCGTAAATCTCTCTTCTAATTTGCTGCTGGCTGCCGTCGCCACCTGAATAGTTTTTCTTCTTTTCTTTTTTTTCAGAAGATTTAAAAAAATCAAAAATCCCCATACATCCTCCTATCTTAAAAGTAATCCTTATAGCCTATCCTGTTACGGCTATAAAATCTCCATAATATATAATAGTATAGCATAATTTATTTAATAATACATCATTATTTTTTGCTAATCCTACACTTAATTTAAAAATCATTCACAATTTTTTTATTTTACTAAAAAAATTAATATTATTTTTACTAAGAAATTTTTACTAAAATCATTAATTTATACTAAACTTCTTTAAACAATATTAATTTTATCACAAATATTCTTAAAACACAACGGAGTTAGAATAAAAAAAATTTAAAATAACAAATGTTTCTGAAAAATATGAAAACTCATAATAATTCGTGTTAAAATGTTATTTGAATTTTGTAATTTTCCAATTTCATTTTCATAAGCGGCTTAACATACTTAAATTCTATCCCTGCTTCTGGTTTTATAGAAAAATAATCATTTCCTTTTACTTCCAGTTTCAGCTGTCCACTATTTTCTTTTATACCGTTAAATCTTCCATATTCCATCTTTACAGCTCCATAAGGACGTAAATGTGTTCTTTCACTCATTCTAATATCATAGCTAACCTCATTTTTAATTGCCGCTCCATAGGAATGATAGTCAGATTTAGCCTCAAATATTTCGTCAACAACAAAATATCTACGTTTTATATTATTAATTCCTGCAAATATATCTCCCGAAACTGTCCACTGTAATGCATCATTATGATCGTTTTTAGGTGACATGGTCTTGAAAACCCCAGCTTTAAACATTGACTGGTTTTCTTTTGATTTTCCCAAATCTTTAAATCTATATCTGTTAATTACAGCTCCAGCATACCATCCACTTGAATTTCCCATTTTAATTTTTTCATTTTCATGAACATAGGCTACACCATAAGCATTATTTGTCCAAGATTTTGGGTACATTCCATTTAATTTTAAATG
>ERZ773004.1088-NODE-1088-length-14249-cov-22.457165_pt1 | contig 14249 bp, 9 predicted proteins | sample MGYA00580667_ERZ773004 | MGnify/ENA primary metagenome ERZ773004 (study PRJEB29015, sample SAMEA2737963) | human oral metagenome | biome: human oral; feature: human-associated habitat; material: dental | place: China | collected 2123 ... | reverse complement strand
ACGTGCTCGCGGGTTAAGTGACGATCTCGCGGGTTAAGTGACGTGCTCGCGGACCCGGGCGGCGCACCCGGGCGGGATCCGGCCATCCCCGGCCCCGCCCGTGAGACCGCCTGAGAGGCGGACAGCCGGATCTCAGCCCCGGCCCCCGCCCGCGGGACCGACGCGAACGAGCGCACCAGAGCCTCCCGCCGCCCCCGAGCCGGCGCCGTCGGACTGGGCCGTCTCCACCTTCTCCACCTCGCTCCTCGAGGCCGCCGACGTCGCCTCCCCCTGGGTGGAGCCCGCCCAGACGCCGGTGGAGCCCGAGCCGCCCGTCAGCTTCGAGACCCTCTTCGCACCCCAGGATCGCCCGCCCGCCGGCGATCACCTCCACCCCGTCAAGCTGGTGCGCCAGGAGCTCGACCTGAGCGCCCGTGCGGGCACGGGCCCGGACGCCGCCCTCCCCGCGCCGATCACCCGCGCCCGCCTCTACGTGAGCGCCCAGGGCGTCATCGACGCGTCCATCGACGGGACCCCGGTGGGCGACACGGTCCTGGCCCCGGGCTGGACCAGCTACCACGACTACACCGAGTTCGAGGTCCACGACGTCACCGGTCTGCTGGCCGACACCGTCGATTCGGCGGACGCCGTCGGCAGCCGGCACACGCTGGGGCTGCGCCTGGCCGATCTGCCGACCACGGCCTGAGGCGATCCGAGGCGGCCCGCTCGATGAGAAGCCCGCTCGGGACGACCCGCCCCGGGGCGGCCTCCGGCTGTCTGAAGAAGGGCCGTCTAAAGAAGTCTGGAATCGCCCGATGAGCAGCTCAGGGCCGCTCCGCGGAGCGGCCCCGAGGCGATCGTGGCGATAGCGGTGGGGATGGCGGGCCAGCGAGTTCGGAGGGTGCGCATTCGGGGGCGGTTGGGGTTGCGTGATCGGGGTGTCCCCGATGTCCCGTGATCATGCTGTGACCGGTGGTGGTGTTTGGTCGTGAGCGAGAACTCGTTGGTGGCGTCGCGGAACGACTCGCTGGTGGCGTCGCGGCAGGATTCGTCGTCGTTCTGGTCGGGTACGGGTCTGGGTGAGGATCTCGGACCTGTCGGAGGCCATCGGCCAGGGCTCGTGGGCCCAGGGCACCATGGCCGGGGTCGGGGCCGCCGACGCCTGGCGCTCCCAGGGACAGGTCCTCACCGGCGCCCTGGAGTCCCTGTCGTCCCTGGCCGAGGGCATCTCCTCGGGCCTGGGCGTGGCCGCCACCCTGGTCCAGGTCGTCCACGACATGGTCCGCGACCTGATCGCCGAGGCCATCGGCATGTTCTTCCAGTCCGTCCTGGAGGAGGTCTTGGCCTGGCCACCCCCGCGGTCGCCGCCCAGATCAGCACCTGGGTCGCCGACAAGGTCACCAAGGTCACCCGCCGCGTGAACGACCTCATCTCCTCCTTCCAGGCCCTGTCCAAGCTCCTGAACAAGATCCAGCCCATCGTCACCCGCCTCAAGAGCGTCCTGGACAAGATCGGCAGCAAGAGCGACGATCCCGCCGGCACGGGGCACGGGCCCGACGACGCCATGGGACAGCATCAAACGAGGCGACACCGACCTGAACTTCAAGGTCATCTCCACCCGCAACGACGACGACCGGTCGGACGGCGCTGGCCATCGGCCCGCCGATGATGACGGCGACCAGAACTAGACTGGCCAGCAACGAGACGAGGAGAACGCCTCCGATGACCCGGACCACCGACACCAGTGACGGCTTCCCCCGCCTACACCAGCACCCCGGACAACTGACCACCAACCGCACCGCACCGGCGCACCGCGGTCCCTCCCACCGGCCGCGACACGCCGACACGGTGTTGGGAACCAGTTGAATCCGTCCCCATCGAACCGGGGCGAGTCCGGCGCTCTTGGGCTGAGACGCCGGAGGCGACCACCAGGGCCGGGAGGACCGCACGGCGCCCCATGCGCACGTCGAGGCGGACGGCATCCACGAAACCACATCCACGGACGGCCCCGGCGCGTGCACCGAGCTCCCCGTCCGCAGTGCCCCGGTCCACCCGTCTCGAACGTCACAGCGCCAGGCGGATGGAAATCGACCGCCCCGATGGTTAGGCTGGTCAGGACGCACGACGACGGAGCCCCGTTCGGATGTGCGTCTTCTCGTTCCACCTCCGGAACGGGAACCGCGCAAGCAACCGCGAAAGGAACCCTCATGTTCTTCGATATCGACCTCACCGTCCGTGCCGCCGTCGCCCGCGAGCGCGAGATGCAGCGCGCCATCGCCGAGACTCAGGCCCAGGACGAGCAGAACTGAGCAGCGTCGAGCAGCCGAGCACGGCTGACGCTCATCTCCGGGAGCCGTGAACCGGAGACACGCGGGAACCAGCCCGCACGCCGAACAGGGCGAGGACGACGAGGTCCTCGCCCTTCTTGCTGGCCCCTCTCCCGCCGGCCCTTCCCGTCGAGTTCGGTCGTACCCACCGAGATCGGTTCAGTTCCGCATCGAGATCGGTTCGAGGCTCCGGGCCCGCGGAACGGCACCGGCATTCCTGCACGAGACCGGCTGCATGGGACTCGCGCGAGAAGAACTTCGTGGCCCAGAGGCCGCGGCCTCTCCCCCCTCGAGGGCTTCACCCCATCACTCCTGCTCCCCGCTTTTCTCCCCTCACTCGAGCCCGGTCCCATGAGGACGCAAGCGTCGATACTCCGCATAGGTGCAGGGACCGGCCTGCTGCTTGAGCCAGTACCACTCCTCAAGCAGGCGATCCCTCGTCATGTCGGGACTGTCGGGATCCGCTCGGAAATCGGTGATGAAGTTGTTCATTCGCGCCGACGGGATCTGCGGCAGCCTCCCCTCCGTCAGCATCAGGTCACGCAGATGATTCACCAGGTCCCGATACGTGAATCTGCGCCCCGCCTCCTGCTGACGTCGACGCCAGTCATTCAGCCAATACCACTGCCCTGACTTGTTCCGGATCCCGGGGTTCTCGGCTCGGACGTGCTCGAGCATGAACTCCTTCGTGGCTCGGTCCCCCACATAGTTGGTCACCGCAGTATCGAGTGACAACTCGTCCCGCGCCCGCCCCGGCTTTCGAGACGGCACCGGTCTTCGCGCAGGCACCTCTCGCGTCCGCAGGAACTCGCGGATCAGATCCTCGAGATCAGTCTTGCGACGATTGCCCACCGGAATCCCCAGCTCATGCGCGAATGCCCTGATCTCCGTCGCGTAGTAGTAGCCGGCGTCGAACTCCTCCACCGACATGCGGCGGCGCAGGATCGGCCGTTGCTCTCCGGGGCTGCTCATCATATAAACCTTACAGGCCGGAGCGGCGCGCCCCGGTATCCTGCTCACCTCGGCGAACCGGGTTCTCCCGTACGAGTCGGGCATTCCTGCGCGAGTCGGACGACGGCGTCGTCGGACTCGCGCCGAAAGGCCCGACTCGTGGTTCCAGTAGCCGGGAGAGGCCCCACCGGACCGATCTCGACGCGGAACCCGACCGATCTCGAGCCGGAACCCGACCGATCTCGACGCGGAACCCGACCGATCTCGGCACGGAACTGAACCGATCTCGGCGAGACGACGGCCCGCGCGGCGACGGGGGCTCAGGCCAGGCAGGCCCCGTTGGTCCGGGCGATCTCGCCGTAGACGCGGGCCGACTCCTTGAGCGTGCGCTCCTGCGTGCCCCGATCCACGGCGATGACGCCGAACTTCGGCCCGTAGCCGAAGATCCACTCGAAGTTGTCCATGGCGGACCAGCACATGTAGCCGCCCACCGGTGCGCCGTCGGCGATGGCCGCGCCGACCTCCGCGATGGCGGTGCGCAGGAAGTCCACGCGCTGGGCGTCGTCCTCCGTGTTCAGGCCGTTCTCGGTGACGATGATCGGCACCTTGACGATCTCCTGGGCCTGGCGGATCACGGCGCCGATCGCCCAGGGCCAGATCTCCTCGCCCGCCGGGTTGACCACGGCGCCCTCGGCGGGCGGCACCGGGCCGTCCGGGCCCAGGACGGTGCGGTTGTAGGTCTGCAGTCCGACGAAGTCGTCGCCCTCGCTCACCCGCAGGTAGCGCAGATTGTTCTCCTCGATCATGCGCGCCACGCGCTCCTCGCCGCCGGGGGCGGCGTGGAAGTCGGAGTTGGCCAGGGTCCAGCCGACTCTCATCGCGGGATTGACCTCCTTGATGGCCTCGACGGCGGCCCGGTGGGCGGCGACCTTGACCTCGAAGGCCTCCTGCGTGGCCGACAGCTGGAAGCCGGCGACCCTGTCCGCCGTCGTCCCCAGCGCGCGGGCGGCGCCGACCCAGGTGGGGTTGTTCAGCCGGGCTCCGGGGGTCGCCTCGCACAGGCCCATCTCGCGCAGGAGGATGGCGAGGTTGGGCTCGTTCATGGTGCAGACGAGGTCGAACATGTCGCCGAGCTCGGCGGTGACGCGGCGGCAGTAGCGGGCGAAGAGCCCGGGCGTGGCCTTATCCTCCCAGCCGCCGCGGGCGATGAGCCAGGCCGGGGAGGTGAAGTGGTGGTAGGTGACGATCGGGGTGAGCCCGTGCTCGTGGCAGGCGCGCAGCATGTCGCGGTAGTGGGCGATGGCGACGGCGGAGAACTCCCCGGGGGCCGGCTCGATGCGGCTCCACTCCAGGGAGAAGCGGTAGGCGTTGAGCCCCAGGGAGGCCAGCAGCGCGATGTCGGAGCGGTAGCGGTTGTAGTGGTCGCAGGCGTCGCCGGAGGACTCGGCGTACATGGTGTCCGGGACGTGCTCGTAGAGCCACACGTCGTTGTTGGTGTTGCCGCCCTCGACCTGGTGGGAGGCGGTGGCGGTCCCCCACAGGAAGTCCTCGGGGAAGGGGGTGGCGACGGGAGTGGCGGCGGTCATGGGTGTCTCCTCGGGTCGGCTCAGTCTTACGGTATCGGGGGCCCTGGCGGCCCGTGGCGCGTCGGGACCCGGCGCGCCACGACGCTCCTCAACGGCGGCGGGACCGGGCCGGCCCCGGGCGACCCGGCCGAGTCCCGCCGTCGGACTACTTCACGCCCTTGACCAGGGGGATGACGACGGCGCCCAGCGCGCACAGGACGGCCGCGATGCCCCACAGAAGCGTGTAGTTGTTCCCCGCCCCCAGAATAGCGGGAGCCGCGGCGGGCACGAGGATGGTGGGCAGGTTGAGGGCCAGGCCGAAGACGGCCATGTCCTTGCCGGTGTCCGCCTCGTTGGGCAGGACCTGGGCGCACAGGGCCAGGTCGACGGTGAGGTACATGGCCTGGCCGACGGCGAAGACCATCCAGGCGATGACGAACTGGTTGAAGCTGCCGGCCCGCCCGCCGATGACGAGGGCGAGCGCCATGACGGCGGCCGAGCCGATGACGAAGGGCTTGCGCCGCCCCATCTTGTCCGACAGCCAGCCCGACCCGGTGAACAGGAGGATCGACACGGGCGCGGAGTACAGGGAGAGCAGGCTGGCCCGGGCCCCGGCCTCGGCCGGGGAGTAGTGGAGGTTGGTGATGAGGTAGAGGACGAAGAAGGCCAGGAAGGCGGTCATGGCGACGCCGGCCAGGAAGCGGGAGAGCCAGACCCACCCGAAGTTCGGGTGCTTGCGGGGGTCGACGAAGAAGCCGCCGATCAGGCCGCCCAGGTCCAGGGCCGGGACGTCGTCCTTGTCGCGCTGAGGATCCTTGTAGAGCAGGATGAGCGGGAAGGTGGTGGCCAGGGCCAGCAGCACGGGGACGGTCATCATGAGGGCGGGGGTGCCGACGAGCCTGCCCGCGATGGCCGCGCCGGCGCTCATGGCGAGCGCGCCCATCATGCCCATGAAGCCCATGACCCGGGCGCGCATCTTGTTGGGAACGCCTTCGACGGGGATGACGGAGTAGGCGTTGAAGCCCGCCTGGGCCGCGGTGATGCCCACGACGTAGGCGGCGCCGATGACGAGGTGGCCCGTCATTATGCCGATGACGGCCATGCAGGCGAGGCTGACGAGGTAGCCGCCGAGGATCCAGGGACGACGGCGCCCGAAGCGGCTGGTCGTGCGGTCCGACAGGGCCCCGATCAACGGGATCGCGACGAGCATGAGGATGCCCGACACGGTGGTGATCCGCGAGTAGACGGTGGTGGCGGTGGCCTCGTCCATCGCGGAGAGCCGCAGCTGAAGGGCCGTGCCCAGGGTGAGCATCATGATGTACCCGCCCACGGCCGCCAGGAGGACCAGCGGGATGGTGCGAGAGGGCCTGCCGTAGACGCGGGTGATGGCCTCGGCGTCGTCCTCGGGCTCGACGGCGGTGGGGCTCTCGGCGTCGCTCTCGGGCCCGCCAGCGGCAGCCTCGGACTCGACGGCGGGAGCGCCCTCGCCGTCGGCGGCCCGGGGATCCGGGGGCTCGTCGACGAGGACCCGGAGGGGCGCGTCGCCGTCCCGGGAAGGGGTATCGGTGGGATTGCTCATCGATCGTCCTTGAGATGAGGTCGGCGACTGCGCCGACGACGGAGGCCCGGCGGAGAGTCCGGACCCGTTGACACGTTTCACTGTAGTCATAGATTGTCCACTTTGTAAGAGATTTAAATCACTACACTGATCGCATCCCCGCACTTCCGCCGATTAGGATGGCCAGCGGAGCACCACCGACCACATACCGACGGAGACCCGGGAAGAGGCGAGGACCCCATGCCGAGCGGACATCGCGGCACCACCGCGGAGGACGAGCGACGGAGAGTGGGCCGCCGGCGGACACCGTCGGCGGACACCGTCTCGGTGCCGCCCACCAGCGCCGCCCCACCGACCAGCGCCGTACCACCCGCCTCCACCGTGGCCCCGACCAGCGCCGTGGCCCCGCCCGACGGCCGCACTCGCTACGCCAACGGCCAGCGGCGCCGCGCCGAGATCGTCGACGCCGCCATGGAGGTCTTCGCCGAGCAGGGCTTCAACAACCTCTCCCTGCGTCAGATCGCCGAGGCCGTCGGGGTCAGCCACACGCTGCTGCGCCACCACTTCGGCACCAAGGACGCCCTTCTCCAGGCGGTGCTCACCCGCCGGGAGGAGACCGAGGCGCGGTGGCGCGACGCCCTCTTCGCCGAGCACGGCCTGCTCGACGCCCTGCCCATGATCATGGAGCACAACGCCACGATCCCCGGCCTCATCCAGCTCGACTCGCTCATGCGCGCCGAGGCCGTCAACCCCGACCACCCCGCCCATGAGTACGTCGTCGGCCTGGCCAGACGCTTCCGCGCCCATCTGCGCGCCGACCTCGCGGCGGAGCAGGCCGCGGGCAGGCTCCGGGCCGACCTCGACCTCGACCTGACCACGACGCGACTCGCCTGTCTCATCGAAGGAATCCAGAGCGAGTGGCTCCTGGACCGCGACCTCGACATGGCCGCCGTCATCCGCTCATTCGCCCAGGAGCTCCGGGCGGATTGAGCACCCGCGACCAGGGGCCAGCCCGCGACCACCTGATGGCCCGCGATCCGGGGTCGGCGGAGTCCGACGCGGGCGCACCCCGAATCGCGCGACCGGTCGCGCCGTCGTGCATCGGGTCGTGCGCTCGCACCCCGCGCCGCGCGGTCGTACGTCGCAGCTCACGGTCGCACGCGATACCGCGCGGTCGTACGCCGCGACTCGCGGTCGTACGTTGGAGAGGTCGTAAGGTACGACCGCGCACCCCCCGGTACGACCGCGCGCACCCCGGTACGACCGGTACGACCGCGCGGGCCTCCGCATCCCGCCGCCCCGGCCGAGCCCTCCGGCCAATGAACCACCGTCGTTCCCGCCATCCCGACGGCGCCCCGGCGCTCCATTGACGCCCCGCACGAACATCCCTAATCTGAGCCCAGCCCGTTCATGAAACGGTTCAACGATGACCCGGAGGACCTCATGCCCGCCATCCCGGCGATCGAGCTGCTCACCGAGCCCGCACCCTTGTCCGCCGACCCGGTCGGCCCGCTGGTCGCCCCCGTCCGTCTGCGCGTCGGCCACCACCGCCCCGACGTCGCCGTGCTCGGCGGCACCCTCGCAGCGCCGTCCCTGTCGTGGGAGGTGCCCGCCGCCCCCGCGGGCTGGGCCCAGGCCCGCGCCGAGATCGAGATGGTGCGCACCACCGCCGAGGGCACCACCACCGAGACCGCGATCCTCGACGGCCCCGCCTCGACGTTCGTCCCCTGGCCCGTGGCCCCACTGGCCTCCCGCGAGCGCGTCACCTGGCGCGTGCGCGTGGCCGGGGACGACGGCGCCCTCTCGCCCTGGTCCGCCCCCGCCGTCGTCGAAACCGGCCTGCTGGAGCGCTCCGACTGGACCGCCCGCCCCATCAGCGCCCCTGGCAACGCGCGCACCGACGCCGCCCCGGTCCTGGTGCGCCGCCTCACGATCCCGCCGGGCGTCACCGCGGCCCGCCTGCACCTGACCGCGGGCGGCGTCTACGAGGCGCGCATCGACGGCGTCAAGGTCGGCACCGACGAGCTCGCCCCGGGCTGGACCGAGTACCGCGACCGCCTTCTCGTCCGGACCCACGACGTCACCGCCGCCCTGACCCCGGGCGAGCACGAGCTCGCCGTTGTGCTCGGCAACGGCTGGTACCGCGGTCACCTGACCTGGGAGATGCGCGAGTGCGTCTACGGCCCGGACCTGTGGCTCCTGGCCCAGGTCGAGCTGACCGGCCGGGAGGGCGCCGTCGTCGTCGGCACGGACGCCGACTGGTCCTGGCGCCCCTCCAACATCACCGCCAACGATCTCTACAACGGCCAGTCCTCCGACCTGAGACTGCCCGAGCTCGGCTCGCCCGACGCCGAGGCACCCGTGAAGGTCCTGCCCCTACCCGAGGCCTCCCTGGAGCCCACCGCCCTGCCCCTGCCCGCCGTCGTCGGCGAGCTCGACGGCGTCGTGGTGATCACGACGCCCTCGGGCAAGCGGGTGGTCGACTTCGGTCAGAACCTCACCGGGCACGTGCGCCTGACCGTCCGCGGCGAGGCCGGGAGCACGATCGCGCTGCGCCACGCCGAGGTCCTCGAGGAGGGAGAGCTGGGGAGTCGGCCCCTGCGCGGCGCCGAGTGCACCGACCGGGTCACGCTGTCCGGGGGCGACGACGTCTTCGACCCAACGCTCACCCAGCACGGCTTCCGCTACGTGGAGGTGGACGGCTTCCCCGGGGACGACGCAGCGCTGCTGGGCGCCCTCACCGCGCGGGTCGTCTCGGCGGGGATGGAGCGGACGGCGTGGTTCGACTCGGACCAGCCCCTCGTCAACCGACTGGTTGAGAACACGCGCTGGTCCACGATCGGCAACTTCATCACCGTGCCCACGGACTGCCCGCAACGCGACGAGCGCCTGGGGTGGACCGGCGACATCGGCATCTTCGCCCCCACCGCCCTGTCCCTGTACGACGCGGCGGGCTTCCTGACCTCCTGGGCGAGGGACCTGGCCGCCGCACAGTCGCCCGACGGCGCCCTGCCCGTCGTCTCCCCCGACGTCCTGGGCGGCACCAGGCTGACGAGCGCCTGGGGCGACGCGATCGCGCTGGTGCCGTGGGCGGTCTACGAGGCCACCGGCGACGCCTCCGTCCTCGCCGGGGCCGTGGACGCCATGGCCCGCTTCGTCGATGGCGTCGATTCCGTGGCGGGGCCCTCGCACCTGTGGCGCGGCGGCTTCCAGTTCGGGGACTGGCTCGACCCCGACGCCCCGCCCGAGAACCCGGGCGCCGCCAAGGCCGATCCCGACGTCGTCGCCACCGCCTACTTCGCCCGCAGCGCCGGCATCACCGCCCGCGCCCTGGCGGTCCTGGGGGAGGATGAGCGCGCGGCCCGCTACGAGGCCCTGGCCGCGAGCGTCCGCGCCGCCTACCTGGACGCCTACGTCACGGCCGACGGCCTCATCCTGTCCGACTGCGCGACCGTCTACGCCCAGGCGCTGGCCTGGGACCTGCTCGACACGCCCCGGCGGATCGCCGGCGCCGGGGCCCGGCTCGCCGACCTGGTGCGCCTGCGCTGCTTCCGCATCTCCACCGGTTTCGTCGGCACCCCGCTCGTGCCCGGGGCCCTGGTCAAGGGCGGGCAGGCGGCCACGGCCGCGCGCCTGGTGCTGGAGGAGGAGTGCCCGAGCTGGCTGTACCCCGTCACGATGGGGGCGACCACCATCTGGGAGCGCTGGGACTCCATGCTCCCCGACGGCTCGATCAACCCCGGGGAGATGACGAGCTTCAACCACTACGCCTTCGGCGCCGTCTCCCAGTGGCTGCTGACCGCCATCGCGGGGCTCGACGTCGTGGGCGCCGGGGGCCGCGCCCTGCGGGTGGCGCCACTGGCGGGTCATGGATTCGCCTCGGCGAGCGTCGTGCGGCGGCTGCCGCTCGGGGTGGCGAGCGTCTCCTGGGAGCTCGACGGCGACCGCCTGCGCGTGCGGGTGAGGGTGCCCGTGGGGGCGACGGCGGAGCTCGTGCTGCCGGGCGGTGATCTCGAGACGGTGGGCCATGGCCTGCACGAGCGGACGGTGAGCGCGCCCGCGGGAGGGCTCGGGATCGAAGACGCAGGGGGTCCGGGGGCCGAGCGGCGCGGGATCCTCACCGTGCGCGACCTCATCGACGACCGGCGCGCCTGGGGACGCGTCGTCGAGGCGGTGGCGGGCACGCACCCGGCCTACGCGAAGGATCCCGCGGCCGCTCTCATGGGGTTCCTGACCCACGAGCTGGGCTCGACCGCCCGCGTCGTGCCGGGGGCCGCCACCATGTACGGCTTCATTCCCGGCATGGAGCAGGCGGCGGCCGTGCTGACGGCGGCCATCGAGGAGGTCGCGCCCGGGGCCGTCGAGCCGCCCGCCGCACAACGCGGCTGAATTTCCACGCGGCAGAGCCTCCGCCATCGAGACGGGGGCGGGCGGACCCACTCTCTCCCCCTTCGCCGAGATCGGTCGAGTTCCGGCTCGAGATCGGTCCGGTTCCGCACCGAGATCGGTCCGGTTCCGGCTCGAGATCGGTCCGACGGCGCCCGCTCGCGCCGAGGATCCCGACTCGGCGAGGACGGCCTCGGCGGCGACCGAGAGCCTTCTTCTATATGCCGATGAACCTTGTTCGTCCGGTGCGCATCATTCGACAAGGCCGTCATCCGATAGCGCCCACGAAGGACCGGGTTGTCGCTCCGCTCCTGGTCCTGGCCGGAACTGCATGCACGCTCACACTGGAACGCCGGCTACTAAGGCGCGCCCGACGCACCATTGCGCGACGCCGTCAGGACCAGAACACCGACGGGACCGGGCGACCGGGTCGCGCTGCATCGTCCAGCCCTTCCTCGCCGCGCTCTCCAGAAGCAAGGCGAGTTCTTCAGTTCTCATGGGGATCGTCTGGAGATCATTGCAATTCCGCCCGGTCGTACCCCGCAGCGCCCGGTCGTACCTTAGAGAGGCCCTAAGGTACGACCGCATGGATCTGGGTACGACCGCGCGATCTCACGTACGACCGCGCGAACAGGCCAGGCCATTGACCGCACTCACCCGGAGAACTTATCGTTGAGTCGTTTCAATGACGAGCAGCGAGCTTCCGGAGGCCACCGTGGACACCCGCCCCGACGCCCAGCGCACCACCCTCACGACCATTCGACCAGCCTCCCCCGAGCCCGAGATCACCGCCGCGGGCTTGCCCGACCCCCTCGGGGACCTCGCCGACCCCAGCCACCTCCGCCTCGAGCAGTACCTGCCCGGCGACATCCTGGGCGGCAGCTCCCCGACGCCGCGCATCTCCTGGGAGATCGCCTCCGCCCCGACCGGTTGGACGGCGACCTCCGCTGAGCTCGAGATCACCCGCACCGACCTGGCGGGCGCTCCGCTCGCCGCACCCGAGCGCCTCCCCCTGGCCGCCGCCGACGGCGTCCTGGTCGCCTGGCCCGCCGCGCCGCTCATCTCCCGCGAGCGCGTCGCCCTGCGAGTGCGCGTGAGCGGCCGGATCGGCAAGAGCGACGACGACGCACCCGGCTCCCCCACGCCCGGCTCCGCCTCCCCCAACGCCCCGGCCGCCCCCGCCACGGTCGCGACCACCACCGATTGGTCCGCCCCGGTCGTCTACGAGACCGGCCTCCTGTCCCCCGAGGACTGGCAGGCCCTCCCCGTGGGGCCCGCCTGGCCGGAGAATCCCGGCGCCGACCGCCGACCGCCACGGGTCCGCGGCGAGTTCGAGGTGGCCTCCCCGGTCGTCGCCGCTCGCGCCTACGTCAGCGCCCACGGCCTCATCCGCGCCGAACTCGACGGCGTTCGCATCGGCGACGACGAGCTCGTCCCCGGCTGGACCGTCTACGGCAAGCGGCTCGTGGCCCGCGCCTACGACGTCACCGAGACGCTCCTGACCTCTTCCGGCGGCACGGGAACCGGGCCCCGCAGTACGGGAACCCGCCCCGACGGCCCCGGCGGCGCACCCGACGCTCCGGCCGGCGCGTCCAATGACCCGAACACCGACGGCGCCCCCGCCTCTCCCGGGGACGGCGTCGGCCGTCACGCCCTGGGCGCCCAGCTGGCCGACGGCTGGTACCGCGGCCGCATCGGCTTCGACGGCGGGTACCGAAACCTCTACGGCGAGGACGTCGCCGCCATCATCCAGCTCGAGCTCACCCACGCCGACGGCTCCCGCTCGACGATCGTCACCGACGCGTCCTGGCGAGCAGGCGCGGGCGAGATCCTCTTCACCGGCCTGTACGAGGGCGAGACCGTCGACGCCCGCCGGGCCACCCCCGGCTGGTCCTCCCCCGACTTCGACGACTCGACCTGGTCCCCGGTCGCCGTCGGCGCCTCCGACGCCGAGCGACTGGTCATGCCCGCCGACGCGCCCGTGCGCGCCGCGCAGATCCTCGATCCGGTCGCCGTCACCGTTCAGGAGCGCCGGGTCATGCACCTGGGCGAGGGCGAGATCGAGACCTCCCCCGAGCGGGCGCTCATCGACTTCGGGCAGAACATCTCCGGCCGCCTGCGCATCCGCGTGTCCGGCCCCGCCGGCACCACCATCGAACTGCGCCACGCCGAGGTCCTGGAGGACGGGGTGCTGGGCACCCGCCCCCTGCGCGATGCCGCCGCGACCGACACCTGCACCCTCGCCGGCGACGGCGTCGAGGAGTGGGAACCGGCCTTCACCATTCACGGCTTCCGCTACGCCGACGTCACCGGCTGGCCCGGGGGCGCCCGGGCCGCCGCCGAGGCGATCGCGGACGGAGCGGTGCGCGCCGTCGTCATCCACACCGACATGGAGCGCCTGGGCGCCTTCTCCTGCTCCGACGAGCGCGTGACCCGCCTGCACGAGAACTCGCGCTGGTCGATGCGCGACAACTTCGTGTCCATCCCCACCGACTGCCCCCAGCGCGACGAGCGCCTGGGCTGGACCGGCGACATCCAGGCATTCACCCCGACCGCCGCCTTCCACTACGGCTGCACGGGCATGCTCTCCTCCTGGCTGACCGACCTGGCCATCGAGCAGGAGGCCCACGGCACCGTGCCGTGGTACGTGCCCGTCATCCCGGGCGGCTTCTGGACGCCGCCGCGGCCCGCGGCCGTGTGGGGCGACGCCGCCGCGGTGGTGCCCTGGGAGCTGTACCTGGCCACCGGCGACCGGGGTCTGCTCGCCGCCCAGTACGAGTCGGCGCGCGCCTGGGTCGATCTGGTGGACTCCCTGGCCGGGGCGGACCACGTGTGGGACTCCGGCCTCCAGCTGGGCGACTGGCTCGACCCCTCGGCCCCGCCGGACAACCCCATGCTGGCCATGACCGATCCCCACCTGGTGGCCACGGCATTCTTCTCCCACTCCGCTCGCATCGTCGCCCGCTGGGCGGCCGAGCTCGGCGAGACGGCCGACGCCGCGCGCTACGGCAAGCTGGCCGACGCCGTCGGCGAGGCCTTCCGGGAGCGCTTCACCGACGGCACGGGCCGCATGACCTCGCACTCCCAGTGCGCCTACGCCCTGGCCATCGCCTTCGACCTGTGCGGGGACGAGGAGCGCCGCGCCTCGGCGGGCCAGCACCTGGCCGACCTGGTGGACGCGGCGGGAGGCCACGTCGCCACCGGCTTCGCGGGCACGCCCGTCCTCACCGCGGCACTGTCCGCGACCGGCCACGCGGAGGCCGCCTACCGGCTGCTGACCCGGACCTCCTGCCCCTCCTGGCTGTACGCGGTGACCATGGGGGCGACGACGACGTGGGAGCGCTGGGACTCCATGCTCCCCGACGGCTCGATCAACCCCGGCGGTATGACGAGCTTCAACCACTACGCCCTGGGGGCCGTGGCCGCATGGCTGCAGCGGACGGTCGGCGGCCTGGCACCCGCCGCACCCGGCTACCGGATCAT
>ERZ773004.1087-NODE-1087-length-14253-cov-24.862657_pt1 | contig 14253 bp, 9 predicted proteins | sample MGYA00580667_ERZ773004 | MGnify/ENA primary metagenome ERZ773004 (study PRJEB29015, sample SAMEA2737963) | human oral metagenome | biome: human oral; feature: human-associated habitat; material: dental | place: China | collected 2123 ... | reverse complement strand
CGTTCCTTCTGGATTCATGGGAGTGTTTGTCTTATACCCATGATACCCCGCGGGGGCGGGCCATCGCCCTATCGCACTCGGAAACACCCTCAAACACCCCTAGAATAACCTTCCTGGTGAGAAAGGCTCATTTTGATTTAAGTGTCGTTCTGGTCTTGGACAAGGATGTTCAGGTTGTGACGGACTTTGGCTATGTTAACTCGGTCGCCGAGTTCTTCGAAGATGGTCAGTGCTCGCTGGTAGTGGGTGTGGGCGGTGTCGTAGTGGCTCTGGTCGTGGGCGAGCATGCCCAGTTGGTGGTGGGTGGTGGCCATGCCTGCGCGGTCGCCGAGTTCCTCTTTGATGTGCAGTGATTGTTCGTAGAGTTTGCGGGCGGTGTCGTAGTCGCCCCGACGCTGGGCGAGCATGCCCAGTTGGTGGTGGGTGGTGGCCATGCCTGCGCGGTCGCCGAGTTCCTCTTTGATGTGCAGTGATTGTTCGTAGAGTTTGCGGGCGGTGTCGTAGTCGCCCCGACGCTGGGCGAGCATGCCCAGTTGGTGGTGGGTGGTGGCCATGCCTGCGCGGTCGCCGAGTTCCTCTTTGATGTGCAGTGATTGTTCGTAGAGTTTGCGGGCGGTGTCGTAGTCGCCCTGGTCGTGGGCGAGGATGCCCAGCTGACCGTAGGTGTTGGCCGTGCTGGCGCGGTCGCCGAGGTTCTCGAAGATGGTCAGTGCCTGCTGGTAGCGGTCGTGGGCGGTGTCGTAGTCGCCCCGACGCTGGGCGAGCATGCCCAGTTGGTGGTAGGTGTTGGCCGTGCTGGCGCGGTCGCCGAGTTCCTCTTTGATGTGCAGTGATTGTTCGTAGAGTTTGCGGGCGGTGTCGTAGTCGCCCTGGTCGTGGGCGAGGATGCCCAGTTGGTGGTAGGTGTTGGCCGTGCCGGCGCGGTCGCCGAGTTCCTCTTCGATGTGCAGTGATTGTTCGTAGAGTTTGCGGGCGGTGTCGTAGTCGCCCCGACGCTGGGCGAGGATGCCCAGGTTGTGGTGGGTGGTGGCCGTGCCTGCGCGGTCGCCGAGGTTCTCGAAGATGGTCAGTGCCTGCTGGTAGCGGTCGTGGGCGGTGTCGTAGTCGCCCCGACGCTGGGCGAGCACGCCCAGTTCATGGCACCAGGCTGCCTGCCGGACCTTATTAAGGTGAGTGTTCTGGAACTGCCTATTGGCCAGTGCCCATTCGTCATCCCATCGCCCAATACGATTGAGGATGCTCGCGGCTCCCTGGGCGGCGTCGTCGGATTGCTCGACATCGCCCGCTTCGCCGAAGTGAGCATAGCACTCCATCAGGTCGTTGACATCCGCCTCCTGGCTCTGGTCCGTTGTCCAGTAGTGCCACATCCAGTAGACGGCTGCGCGCCGATGACGCTCTACCTTGTCCTCCTCGGCGGTCTCTGTCGCTGACTCTTCCTGGTGTTCCAGGGCGGAGGCGGTCCATCGGTGGACGAACCACTGCGGAGAGGAACCGCCAGCGCCCTCCAGGCGGGTGAGGAGCGTTGTGGAGACCAGCTCGTCCAGAAGGTCGTCAACTGGCAGATCAGTAGCGAACGGCGGAGCCGGGGTGTCATTCGTCTCGTTCGCGGTGGTGTCACGTTCCGTGAACGTACCGAGAACAAAGGCAGCAGCGGATCTTTCGACCGGTCGGCGGAAGAGGACGAGTCCCATGAGGAGTCTCTTCGCCTCGGGGCTGAGAAGGGCTAGGAGCTGGGGCAGAAGAACATCATTCGCGGCGAGCGTGACCGCCTCGGCGACCGATACGTCCAGATCCCGCGGTCGGTCGAGCCAACCGGCCACGTCCATGCCGTCGGGCAGAGTCCTCTTCAGCCGCTGCCTCAGCTCCTGCTCGATGCGCGGCAACCGCCCCCGGCCGTGTCCGAGCAGGGCGTCGAGCATTTCCAGTGTCCTGGGGTGCCCGCCGATGCTCGCCCACAGCACGTGCAACTGATAGTCGTCGAGCGCCTCCACGTGGGGGAGGTCCCAGGCCAGGCGCAGGGTCTCACTGAAGGACAGCGGGCCCAGTCCCCACCATCGCAGGTACTCGCCGCCGTCATCGGGGAGTTCGAAGCGGTACCGGCAGGTGATGAGCAGCGAGGACGGACCCGGGGTCCTGGCCAGTACGGCGAGGAAGTCGGCCAGCCGCTGATCTGCGATCCGACGTTTCCCATGGTTCTTCGGACCATCGTGGTGGGAGTTGTCATCCTTCTGGATCGGCTGCAGATTGTCCTCGAAATTATCGAGAACAATAATAATGGGCACCTGCCCGAGGAAGTCGTCCTGCATAATCCTGACCCGCGTATCCCAGTCTTCAATGGCGCGGGGATCTCCAAGCATGTTCAAGATGCCCAGGTGGTCGGAGTCGGAACGTTGTTTCAGCAGGGTGATTCGGAGTTCGGTGATGATCCGGTTCAGGAGCCCCTCGGCCGTTATCGTGCCCGATACCGTCACGACAACGAGATCGGGTCGTTGCTCGCGGGATCTCCGCAGTATCTCACCGGCCAGGCTCGTCTTGCCGATCCCGCCAATGCCGTGCAAGACCACGCCCCCGCGATCCTCATCGGCCAGGAACCGGGGGATCTCCAACTGCTCGCGTCTGCGTCCCACGAAGGACCCGACCTTGAGCGCGGGGATCTTGCCGAGCATGGGGATGGACTTCGAGGGCGCCCTCTGGCCCGACCGAACGGCCTCGGGGTCGAAGAGCGTTTCCCTGGACGAGGCGGCCTGAATGGTCACCACCGACCATCCGCTCAGCACCTGCTCGCCCCGATCCCGGCTGCGCTCACTGCTCTCGCACGCCCGCAGGACCTCCCGCCGGGCGGCCGCCAGGGCGGTTGCCGGATCGGGCTCCGTCGCCTTGGCCAACTCGGCGTAGACCCGGGCGAAGACCAGGGTCGCGTAGCGGTCCGACACGGAGGTCTCCGTGCCGATGACTGCCGGGGCCCCCGAGGACACGAGCTCGTCCGCGACCGCGGGCAGGTTATTGGGTCGGTCCGTCACATTCGTGTCACAGGCGGACAGGCAGATGACCGGCGGCATCTTTCCGGGAGGTATCGCCTCCTCAATCAGGGTTCTGGCAGTCACGGGTCGTGCGCTGCCGTTCTCATCCTCCAGGATGAGTCGCCCCGCGCTCCCATGGCAGGAGATGTGCAACACGTGCACATCCCCCGCGCCGAGAGCCTTCTTGATCTCCGCCGTCGTGGCGAAGGTGACGATCCTCACCTCCGCGCCCCCGGCTCTCGCCTCGCGGACGGAGGCCACGATATTACGCAGCTCGGACTCGTAGTCGAGCTTGGGCTCGCCGTCGAGCGGCGCGGCAATGGCGACGACGATCCGCAAAGGGCCCTCCACGCGCCGGGGCGTCGGGCTCGCCACCGCCAGCCGGTAGAAGACGACCAGCGGATGGAGGGCCAGAGGGCCGTCGACTCCCCGATGGCGCAGCCCCTCCCACGGCAGTCCACGCAGTTCCTCGGGGCACTCGGTGAGGTCGACGGCGAACTCCACGGGGATCGTCTGGCTCCTGGCCTTCGCGAGGACCCGCGTGAGGGCCTCCCCGACGGCGCCGGGGAGGAACACCTCGCCCATAAGGGAGCCGATCTCCTCCAGGGCGTCGAGCAGGGGCGTCGGCTCGCCGACCTGTCCGCCGGGGGCGCGCTTCCCGCTGCGCCGGGCCTCGACCAGGCCCCTGCGCGCCAGACGGAGGCGCTCGGAGGCCGGGAACAGTCGGCTGCGGGCGCCGCGGCACGGCTCGGCCTCGCTGATGCCGAGTTTCCTGCACACCAGGCTCACCGTCTCCCGCGTCGGGCGCAGGACGGCGTGAACGGCTTGCGTCGGCGCCGGGGGAGGGGGCAGGAGGGGGCCGATCAGTGGGCGGCAGAACTGTTCGATCGCACGGCCGCCCACCACCCACACGATGCCCTGGCCCCATCCGTCGGCCGAATTGTAACGGCCCGTCACGAGCCCGACAACGGTACTGTCCTTATCCCGGATGACCGGTGCGCCGGACATATTGCGCAGCACGCCCGAGGCCTTGATCTTGAACAGGCGCACCGAGTCCTCGTACAGCCCCCATTCATCCCAGTGACCCGTGGTGCTGGATGCGGTCAGAGCCGCATCCTCCCGGGCATCGGCGAGCTCGGCCGCACCCGTGACGACCATGACCTCCTTCGGCTTGACGTCCTCCGAGTCCGCCAGCCCGGCCGGCGCGGAGTCCCACGACTCGGCGTCGATCTCCACCAGGGCGAGGTCGATCACCGTGTCGGCGCGCCGCACCCTGCCCTCAATCACGGGCCCGGTCTCCGCCAGGCCGCGCTTGAGCCGCAGCGTCACCGCCCGCTCGTCGGCCCGGTCCGCGGCGGCGGAGAATGCCCGCTCGGCGGCGACGGATGCGGCGACGACATCGGCCCCGGCGGCCTGCGCAACGTGCGCCGCGGTGAGCACCCAGCCGGGAGCGACCAGCCAACAGGTGCCCACCGTCGCACCGCCGCCGTCGAGCACCTGGCCGATGAAACCCGGGCCCAGGGCCTCGGGCGAGAGCGAACTCATCCCCCGGTCCCTTCGCCGCGGGAGGAGGCGCCGCCCGCCGCTGTTGCGCCCGCGGCACTCCCGCCGGCGCCATCCCCGCCGCCCCCGCCGGCGCTGGCGTCCTCGCCGTCCTTGGCGGCCTTGTAGGTGAGGGTGACGGTTATCGAGGCGGACGCCGTGCTCGAGGCGATAATGATCTTGCCGGTGGCGGCGAAGGACAGGCCGAGCGCGACGCTCACCTCATCGGGGGAACCGACCGTTTGCCGGATCCGCGCGACCGTCCCGGCCGTTTCCTCGGCGAAGGAGCGGATGACCGACTGGGCGCCGTCCAGCATGGTCTGGACCCTGTCGACCGCCCGGCCTTTGCTGGAGAGCTTCTCCGTGCCCGGGACGACGACGGTCTCGACGAGCACGTCCTCCTGGCCGATCCTGGTCGAGACTATGCGTGTGGCGCCGGTCATGGCGGCACTTTACAGCACCGAGGACAGGAAGGCCTGCGTGCGGGCCTCGGCGGGGTGGTCCAGGACCTCGGCCGGCTCGCCCGACTCGCAGATGACGCCCCCGTCCATGAAGACCAGCTGGTCGCCGACCTCCCGGGCGAAGCCCATCTCGTGGGTGACCACGACCATGGTCATGCCGTCCGCCGCGAGGTCCTTCATGACCTGGAGGACCTCGCCGACCAGCTCGGGGTCCAGGGCGGAGGTCGGCTCGTCGAAGAGCATGAGCTCGGGGTCCATGGCCAGCGCCCGGGCGATGGCCACGCGCTGCTGCTGGCCGCCGGAGAGCTGGGAGGGGTAGTGGTCCAGGCGGTCGCCCAGGCCCACCCGCTCCAGCAGCTCGACGCCGCGCTCGCGCGCCTTGGCCTTGGGGACCTTCTTGACCTGCACCGGCGCCTCCATGACGTTCTCCAGCGCCGTCATGTGCGGGAAGAGGTTGAAGCGCTGGAAGACCATGCCGATCTTGGCGCGCTGGGCGGCCCGGGCCTTGTCGGACAGGGCGTGCAGGCGGACCGTGCCGTCGGACTGGGGCACCTCGCGCATGCCCATGAGCTCGCCGTCGACCCACACGCGGCCGGCGTCGATGGACTCCAGCTCGTTGATGCAGCGCAGCAGGGTCGACTTGCCCGAGCCGGAGGGACCGATGAGCACGGTGACCGAGCCCGGGTCCACGGTGAGGTCGACCCCGCGCAGCACGTGCAGCTCGTCGAAGAACTTGTGCAGGCCGGCGATGCAGACCTTGGTCGATTCGGCCCGGGCGAGGATCTCGGGGTCGGTGGGGGCGATGCTCATGGGGTGACCTCCAGGAAGGGGTTGTCCTTGGTCGTGTGGGCGTCGAGGATCGCCTGCTGGCGCCGGGACAGGCCGCGGCCCGCCTTCTTGCCGCCCGAGCGGTCGTCGAAGCCCCTGCCGTAGTAGCGCTCGAGGTAGTGCTGGCCGACCATGAGGATCGAGGTGATGATGATGTACCACACGGCCGCCACGATGAGCAGCGGGATCGTCTGGTAGGTGCGCGAGGCGTAGGCGTTGGTGACGAAGGTCAGGTCCAGGGTGAAGGGCACGGCCAGGACCAGTGAGGTGGTCTTGAGCATGGAGATCGTCTCGTTGCCGGTGGGCGGGACGATGACGCGCATGGCCTGCGGCAGCACGATGCGCCGCATGATCTGGCCCCGGCTCATGCCCAGGGCGCCCGCGGCCTCCGTCTGCCCCGGGTCCACGCTGGCCAGGCCGGAGCGGACGATCTCCGACAGGTAGGCCCCCTCGTTGATGCCCAGCCCCAGGACGGCGGCCACGAAGGGCGTGAACACGGACCTGGTGGGGAAGGTCAGCAATTCGGGGCCGAAGGGCACGCCGAGGCTGAGGTACTGGTAGAGGGAGGCCAGCGCCCCCCAGAAGACCAGCTGGGTGTAGATCGGGGTGCCGCGGAAGAACCACAGGTAGCCCAGGGCCACCCAGCGCAGGATCGGGTTGGAGGACTGGCGCATGATCGCCGTGGTCACGGCCAGCACGATGCCGATCGCCATGGCGAGGAAGGTCAGCAGCAGGGTCCAGCCCACGGCCCGCACGACGCGGACCTCGCGGAAGAAGAACCAGACCGTGTCCCAGTGGAACTTCTCATTGGTGACCAGCGCGTGCACGAACATCGCGCCCAGGACGATGACGACGGCGGCGCTGATCCAGGTGCCCGGCTTGGGCACCGGCCTGGGCCGGTTGAGCTGGACGGGGGTCTCGTCGGTCGCGGCGCCGTCGGCGGCGGTGTCGGTATTGCTCGTGGTGCTCATATCTACTTCTCCACCGGGGGGTTGAGTGCGGCGGTGGTCAGGGCGGCGCCCTCGATGCCCCAGGTGTTCAGGATCTCCTGCCAGACCCCCGAGTCCATGAGGTACTGGACGGCCGCCTGGATCGCCTTGGTCAGGGCGGGGTCGTTCTTGGTCAGGACGATGCCCTGGGGCAGGGCGTCCTCGATCTCGCCGACCGTCTCGACCTGGCCGCCGGTGGTCTCCACGGCGTAGCCGGCGACGGTGGAGTCGGAGTAGACGGCGTCGAGGGTGCTCCCGGCCAGGGCGGTGGTGGCCTCGGACTGGGTGGAGTAGGAGCGCACCTCGATCTCGGGCTTGCCCGCCTTCGTGCAGTCCTGGGAGAAGGTGTTGATGCTCTCCTCCTGGGCGGTGCCGGTCTGCACCCCGACGGTCAAGCCGCACAGGTTGAGGTGGTCGGAGGGGTCAATGCCCTTGGGATTGCCGGCGGCGACGTTGAAGCGGGAGCCGACGTTGATGTAGGCGATCATGTTCATGGCCGCGGTGCGCTCACGGGTGACGGTGAAGGAGGAGATCCCCGCGTCGTAGGTGGTGCCCACCCCGGCGATGATGGAGTCGAATTCGGCGGTGTGGACCTCGGCGCGCACGCCCAGGACCTGGGCGATGGCCTGGGACAGGTGCACGTCGTAGCCGACGGCGGCGCCCCCGGCGTCGAGGAACTCGGCTGGCGGGTAGTCGGTGGCGGCAGCCACGTCGAGGACGCCGTCGGACAGCGCCCCCTCGGGGAGCATGGCGATGATGTCCGGCTGGGGCTGGATGGCGCTGGTGTCGTAGGTGGGGATGGGGGCCGAGTCATCGGTCCCCGAGGCCCGCCAGTCCTCGGCGTGGGTGCAGGCGCCGACGGCGACCAGGCTCAGACACAGTCCGACGGCGCCGACGACGCGTAGGCGGTGTGGGGTCCACATGGGGTCTCCTTGGATGGGGGGAGCGAACCGCCCGTAGACTATCCACAAGTCGGTATAGGTATGCAAATGGGCGGGGTGGTCTTGCGCACGCGCCGCCGGCCCCGCGGCCGGTCACATGTCGTAGTAGAGCTCGAACTCGTAGGGGTGCGGGCGCATGCGCATGGGCACGATCTCGTTCTCGCGCTTGTAGTCGATCCACGTCGCAATGAGGTCGGGGGTGAAGACGTCGCCCTCGGTCAGGTAGTCGTGGTCGACCTCCAGGGCCTCCAGGGCCCGGTCCAGCGAGTGCGGCAGCTTGTCGATGTCGTGGTACTCCTCCGGGGCGAGCTCGTAGAGGTCCTTGTCGATGGGCTCGCGCGGCTCGATCCGGTTGCGCACGCCGTCGATGCCGGCCATGAGGACCGCGGCGAAGCACAGGTAGGGGTTGGAGGAGGGGTCGGGCACGCGGTACTCCACGCGCTTGGCCTTGGGCGAGGAGCCGGTGACCGGGATGCGGATGCAGGCCGAGCGGTTGCGGGCCGAGTAGACCAGGTTGACCGGCGCCTCGAAGCCCGGCACGAGCCGGCGGAAGGAGTTGACCGACGGGTTGGTGAAGGCCAGCAGGCTCGGGGCGTGGCGCAGGATGCCGCCGATGTACCAGCGGGCCAGGTCGGACAGCTGCCCGTAGCCGCGCTCGTCGAAGAACAGCGGCCTGCCGTCCTTCCACAGCGAGTGGTGGCAGTGCATGCCCGAGCCGTTGTCGCCGAAGATCGGCTTGGGCATGAAGGTGGCCGTCTTGCCCGCCCTCCAGGCCTCGTTCTTGATGATGTACTTGAACTTCATCATGTCGTCGCCGGCGGCCAGCAGCGAGTTGAACCGGTAGTTGATCTCCTGCTGGCCGGCGGTGCCGACCTCGTGGTGGGCGCGCTCGATCGCCAGGCCGGACTCGATGCAGGTGCGCACCATGGCGTCGCGGATGTCGGCCATCTGGTCGTTGGGGGAGACGGGGAAGTAGCCGCCCTTGAACGCCGTCTTGTAGCCCTTGTTGCCGCCCTCCTCGGTGCGCCCGGTGTTCCAGGCGGCCTCGGCGGAGTCGATGGCGTAGCGCGTGGTGGCCGGCGTCGTCTCGTACTCCACGGAGTCGAAGAGGTAGAACTCGGCCTCGGCGCCGATGTAGCAGGTGTCGGCGATGCCCGTGGAGCGCAGGTAGTCCTCGGCCTTGGCGGCGATCGAGCGCGGGTCGCGCGAGTAGACCTCGTCGGTGAAGGGGTCGACGATGGCGAAGTTGATGATGAGGGTCTTGCGCGCCCGGAAGGGGTCCAGGAAGGCCGTGGTGATATCGGGCACGAGCTTCATGTCGGACTCGTGGATGGCCGTGAAGCCGCGGATCGAGGAGCCGTCGAACATGAGCCCCTGGGTCAGGGCCTCATCCTTGAAGGCGTCGACCGGGATCGTGAAGTGCTGCATGACCCCGGGCAGGTCGCAGAAGCGGACGTCGATGAACTCGACCCCCTCCCTCTCGATGCAGGTCAGGGCCTCGGACACGTCCTTGAACATATGCGCTCCTCATGCAGATGGTCCGCGCGGCAACCGGCGCGGCGCGGGGATCGCGGCCACCGTAGGCGCGGGCGGTGACGCGGGCGTGCCGCGGATGTGTCGCAGGTGTTTCGTTTCAGTTGCGACGGCGTCGACTCGGCGCCCGCGCAGGGCGCGGCGAACGGCCGGGGCCGTCGTCGTCACCGCCGCCGCAGCGGCTCGTCAGCGCCCGCGCAGGGCGCGGCGGTCGGGGCGCGCCCTCATGGGATCGATGCCCTTGGGGATGGGCAGCCCCTTGGACGACAGCGAGGACAGGCGCTTGGAGACCTGGGCGATCTCGTTATCGGTGAGCCGGGTGGGCTTCGTGGGCAGCTTGCGCAGGGTCTTGGACAGGTCGAGCAGCCGGGTCTGGCCCTCGCCGGGGCCCACGTTGACGACGTGGAGGGGGACGGTGGACAGGACGCGGCGGACCTTCCGGCTCTCGTCGTCGGTCATCTTCTGGGTTCTGCCCACGGGGCCCTCGACGACCAGGACGACTCCCGGCCTGCCCACGACCCGCCAGATGACGTCCTGGGTCTTGGGGTTGATGGCGGCCGGATCCGACTCGACGAACCAGCCGCGCCCGATCACCTGGTCGAGGACCCACTTGGCGGCCCCCGGGCGGCCCTCCATCTGGGTGTAGGCGGCGTGCCGCGTGGTCCAGGCCAGCAGGGCCATGCAGCCCACGCCGGCCATGGGCACGGCCAGGATGAGCCAGTACCACAGGGCCTGGTTCGTGAGCAGGGAGATGAGGATCCCCAGCGCGACGACGGCCAGGGCGATGCCCCCCAGCGCCCAGCCGATCCACGGGTAGGTGCGCCGCGAGATCGTGAAGGAGTCCTTGATGTTCTGGAGGTACTGCCCGAAGCGCCGCTTCTTCTTCGGGTCGGGGCTCTGCGCTGAGGTGCTCACGATGAACCACCATAGCCGACGGCGCCGCCCGTCCGGCGTCGTCGTCCGGGCCCGGACGGCCTCAGCAGGCCGCGCCGAGCGGGCCGGCCAGAAGGGCCGAGGCCTCCTGGCGGGCGGTGCCGGGCACGGCCAGCTCGGCCATCGCCGCCGGGATGGGGCGCCCCTTGGCCCGCATGGCCCGGCCCCAGAGCATGCCCGAGCGGTAGGAGGAGCGCACCATGGGGCCGCTCATGACCGCCGGGATGCCCATCTCCTCGGCCACGCCCGCCAGTTCGACGAACTCCTGGGGCTTGACCCACCGGTCGATGGGGTGGTGCAGCTTGGAGGGGCGCATGTACTGGGTGATGGTCAGGATGTCGACGCCGTGGTCCACGAGGTCCGCGATGGCCCGCTCGATCTCCGCCCGGGTCTCGCCCATGCCGAGGATGAGGTTGGACTTGGTCAGCAGGCCCGCCTCGGAGGCCCGGCGGAGCACGGACAGGCTGCCCTCGTAGGAGAAGGCGGGGCGGATGCGCCTGAAGATGCGCGGAACCGTCTCCAGATTGTGGGCGAAGACCTCGGGGGCGGCGGAGAAGACCTCCTCCAGGGCGGCCCGGTCGCCGCGGAAGTCGGGCACGAGCAGTTCGACGCCGCAGCCGGGCGCCGCGGCGTGGATCTGCCGGGCGACCTCGGCGTAGAGCCAGGCGCCGCCGTCGGGCCGGTCATCGCGGGCGACGCCGGTGACGGTGGCGTAGCGCAGCCGCATCTGCGCCACGGAGGCGGCCACGCGGGCGGGCTCGTCCTCGTCGTAGGCGGTGGGGCGGCCGGTGGCGATGTCGCAGAAGTCGCAGCGACGGGTGCACATCTCCCCGCCGATGAGGAAGGAGGCCTCGCGGTCGTTCCAGCACTCGTAGATATTGGGGCAGTTGGCCTCGGCGCACACGGTGTGCAGGCGCTTCTGCCCGACCAGGCCCCGGACCTCCTGGTAGGTCTCGGAGATGACGGCCCGGGTCCGCAGCCACTTCGGCTTGCGCTCGATGGGCGTCTGGGCGTTGCGGGCCTCGACGCGCAGCAGCCTGCGCCCCTCGGGGGCGATCGCGTTGGTCACGGCCGATTCCTCCTCATTCCTCCTCGTCGTCATCGAGTGCGGTCCTCATCCTATGCCGCCGTCTGGGACTCAAGGCCCAGACGACGACGCCCGCGGCGTGGCGTCGGCCACGAGGGGCGCCAGGCTCCGCTCCAGGGCCGCCACGAGGGCGTCGGCCGGGTCCGCCGTCGCCAGGCGGCGGCCGGTCTCGGCGCTCAGCGACGTCACCCCGGCGTCGTCGATGCCGCAGGGGATGATGCGCGACAGGCTGAAGGCCTCCAGGTCGGGGTCCACGTTCAGGCCGATGCCGTGCATGGTCGCGCCCCGTGCCACGCGCACGCCCAGGGCGCAGATCTTGCGCTCCGGACGGGGTCCGGGCGCTGGGAGACTGTCGGGGCCTTCGGCGCGACCGCCAACGTCCTCACCGTTCCGGTATTCGGACGCCGGGGGGCCGGGGCGCTTCGCCTCCGCCGTCGGCGCCTCCGGGCGGGGTCCGGGCGCTGGGAGACTGTCGGGGTCGGCGGCGTCCGCGGGAACCCACACCCCCGAGCGGCCCGCCACGCGCCGCGCGCCCACCCCGTAGGCGGCGCACACCTCCATGACGGCGGCCTCCAGGGCGCGCACGTACTTGATGACGTCGATGGGGCGGGCCAGGCGCACGATCGGGTAGACGGTCAGCTGCCCCGGGCCGTGCCAGGTGGTCTTCCCGCCGCGGTCGACGTCGATGACGGGCACGCCCTCAACATTGTCGGAGGCCGGCCGCTCCCAGCTGTGGGTGCGGCGTCCGACGGTGTAGACGCCCTCGTGCTCGACCAGGATGAGAGTCGGGCCGCGGCGGGCGGCGGCCACCTCGCCGTGCACCCGTCTCTGGAGGTCCCAGGCCTCGCGGTAGGGGACGAGCCGAGAGCCCAGATCGAGGTCGAGGCGCTGCACCCGCGCAGTCTACCGGCGGCGCGTCGTCGTCATCCCCCAGCACCGGTCCCGTGAGGCGCCCCTGGCGGATCCCCGGCCGATAACAAGGACGACGCCGGACCGCCTGCTGCGCCTCTTCGTCCTCTGCTACGCCCTTGTCTTCTCGTACAGTGAGCCTTCCCCACGGGGAACAGCGGTGCGGGGTCGGGCTTCAGGTGGGGTCCCTCGCGGGGGGGGGCGGAGTCTTCCCGGGTCGTGCGCGGATGTTGCACATTCGAGAGGAGCTTCCCCGCGGGAAGACTCCGAGTTTTCCGCGTGATTACGCGGTTTTTCTAGAATGTTGATTTTTAGTGGACAGGCTCCCATGTGCAGGGAGGCCCGCTCTGCACATGGGAGGATCTCAACAGTGTTGAACTTCAGGGCGTTTCCGCATGATTCCGCGGGTCCGCTTCGGGTGGATCCCGATCGAATGTGCAACACCGCCCCGACCGGACCGGTACCGCGCATCCGGGCCCGACGACACCGCGCACACCGCACGCCCGACCCGCGAGATCGTCGGGTAACCCTCGAGATCGTCTGCTAGAGGTACGTGCTCGCGGGTTACCCGACGATCTCGCGGACCCGGTCGGGCTGGGGCGGGGGCGCAGGCGCGGGCGGCGTCGAGGCTGAAGGAGGCGCGGGCCCGGTCCGGGCACTCGCGTATCTGCCTCAGGGAAGCCGGGCCGGGGGCTGAGCCGAGTTATCCACAGATGTCGTCGAGGCTATGGTGGGGCGGAGCTTTGCTATGGACCATGGGGGTCGTGAAGAGATCCCCGACACCATCCGCCGCCTCCGCGGACGAGACCGCATCTGCAGGCGGAGCCGCCTTCATGGACGAGGCCGGGTTCGCAAACGAGGCCGGGTTCGCGGGCGGGGTCGAACTCGCGGATGAGGCCGGGTTCATGGGTGGGGCCGACTCCGGGGACGATGTCGTCTTCGCGGGCGGGGCCGACTTCGCAGGCAGGGTCGCCTCTGCGGATGAGGCCAAGTTCTCAAACGAGGCCGGGCTCTCGGATGCGGTCGCGTTCCCGGTCGTGCTTCCGGACGAGGCTGCGTGCGCGGGCGGGGCTGCGTTCGCGGACAGGGTCGGGTTCACGGGCACGCCCTCACCCGCGGCCTCGTCCTCCCTCGCGGCTGTGCCCTCACCTGGTGACGCGCTCTCGCCCGCGTCCGCACCCTCATCCGCGCACCCGACCTCCCCCGCGTCCGCGCTCTCGCCCGCATCTGCTCTTTCACCTGCAGACCCGCCTCGTCCCTTCCGCCGTCGGGCGCGCGGCGGGGACGAACCCATCGACCGCCTGGAGGACGCGGGGCTGTCGGCCGCAGACCGCGAGGTCCTGGCCGACGCGGGCCTGGCCGTCGGGGCGCCCATGGGGCGCATCGGCCCGGACGGGCCGCGGGTGCTGCGCGGCCTGGACGGGGACGGGCGCGACGTCGTCGTCCACCTGCTCGACGTCCCCGAGGACGGCGGCGGGGCGCGCACGCTCCGGCGCCTGGCCGAGCTGCGGGCCCTGCGCCACCCCGCGCTGGCCCGCGTCCGGGAGGTCATCTCCCTGCCGGGCGATCGGGCCGTGGTCACCGTCGACCTCGTGCCCGGCGCGGATCTGGCCGTCGTGCTCGGCGCGCGCGGGTGCCTGACCCGCAGCGAGGCGGCCAGGCTGCTCGACGACGTCGGCTCGGCCCTGGCCCGCCTGCACGAGGCCGGGCTGGCCCACGGCGACGTCTCGAGCGCGAACGTCGTCATCACCACCGAGGGCGGTGCGGTGCTCATCGACCTGTTCGGCGGGGTCATGGAGACCGGCACGGGACGGTGGGCGGCCCCCGAGCGCGCCGGCGGCGGGCCGGCGACGCCCGCCTCCGACGTCTACTCGCTGGGGGCGCTGCTGCGCAGCTGCGCCACCGGCACGGCGGTGCTCGGCGAGCGCCTGGACCGGATCCTGGCCGACGTGCTCGTCGACGACCCCGCGCTGCGGCCCACCGCGAGGGCGCTGGCCGCTAGGGCGCCCG
>ERZ773004.1083-NODE-1083-length-14315-cov-3.498738_pt1 | contig 14315 bp, 14 predicted proteins | sample MGYA00580667_ERZ773004 | MGnify/ENA primary metagenome ERZ773004 (study PRJEB29015, sample SAMEA2737963) | human oral metagenome | biome: human oral; feature: human-associated habitat; material: dental | place: China | collected 2123 ... | reverse complement strand
AAACGCCCAAAAGTTCTTCGAGGCACTTGCAACAGTGTTGTAGGCATTTCCAAAAACGTTTTGGTCGGGCTTCCGTAGAAACTCTCTGCGGGCATTATTCTTACACCGAACTCACGTTGTACAGCGTTTTTTGCGCCCTACCTGCCCAGTAAAAACAACAACTCCCGGTGAGGACTGAGAGCCTCACCGGGAGTATATCAAATGACAACTTTAGAGCAGGGAAATTATCCGCAGTGGAAATACTTCTTCACCAGCGCCAGCATTTCCTCGGTCTTGCCTTCGAGATCGGCACGGAGCGTCTTGTCCTTGTAGCTACGCAGATTGGCCAAGATGCCGTCGATCATGCCCGGGCTGAACACGTCGTGTGCCTCGAACACTTTACGCTGCTTCTCGAGGCAGTCGGCTGATGCTTCGCAGCTGTCGGGCAGCTGGGCGAGCGATTTCAGCTTCTCCTCGTTCTCCTTCTTGTGGATGTTTACGCTGACGTACGTCTTTTCGGCGATCTCCAGCGCATTGGGGATCTCGAAGCCGTGGCGACATGCTACGGCCAGACCGGCCAACAGCAGGTACAACTCGGCCGATCCATCCGGCGAGCGCATCTCCACGGTCTGCTTCTGTGCCGTGTCGAAGTGGCTCTCCTTCTCCAGCGGGTTGGCCAGAACGCACATGTCGGTCTTGGCAGACCATCCCAGCGGAACGCGTACGAGCACCGAGCGGTTGCGGTCGCCCCAGCATACGTTCGTCGGAGCCTCCTGATGCGGCACGAGACGGAAGTACGATGTCGGATTCGTGTTGCCGAAAGCTGTAATTGCCGGAGCCAGCTCCATCATACCGGCGATGGCCTTGCGAGCCGTCTCAGAGAGTTCGCCGTTGGTAAGCATCTGGTTCTTGCCGTCCTTGGTGAAGCGCATGTGTACGTGGAGACCCGATCCAGCCTTACCAGCAGTGATCTTCGGTGCGAAGGTCACGTTGTAGCCATACTGGTAGCCGAGGTTACGGATCACCCACTTAGCGATCATCAGCTGATCGGCAGCCTCTTCGGCATCAACGGGGAGGAACTCGATCTCGTTCTGCTCGTAGATATAGCCGTTGAGCGTGAAGTTACCCACCTCAGAGTGGCCGTATTTGATCTGTCCGCCGGTCTGTGCGATGTACGACATGCACTCGGTGCGGAAGTCGTTGAACTTGGCGTAGGGGCCAGACTCGTGGTAGCCCTTCTGATCCGTAGCCTCGAAGTCCTTATAGTCTTCCTGGGGAACGATAACGTAGTATTCCAGCTCGCCCATGGCTTGGAACTTCATGCCCGTGACGTCTGTGAAAGCCTTGCAAGCCTTGTGGAGTGTGTACTCGGGTGCGCTCTCGAGCGGCTGTCCGTCCTTGTTGAAGTAAGAGCAGAGCATGGAGAGGGTCGGGATTTCAGCGAATGGGTCGACGAAGGCGGTACGGAAACGCGGAATAGCGTAGAGGTCGCTACTGCCGGCACCGATAAAGGAGAAGAGACTCGAACCGTCGACGCGCTCGCCGCAGGTCAGGATCGTATCCAGATACTCCTCGTTCGTGATGATGAAATTGAGTGTTTTCAGTCGACCATCTCCCGCAGGATACATGAAGTTGACCATCTTGATATCGTTCTGACGGATGAACGAGATGATGTCGGCCTTGGTAAATTCAGAAGCAGGCTTCTGCAAAAACGCAACCAAGCGGTTGGCGTTCATTGATAACTCTTGTGGGTTCATAAGCAAGTTCTTTACTCTGATTATTTGCTGATTATTTTGTTCAAACGGCGGCAAAAGTAGAAGAAAAAGGATCCGTGCAAGGGGCTTTGATGGGATTGCGGAGGATTTCACTTTCAGGCATTTCGGAGTGCGACTTACGATTCGTAACCGCTTTCTTGATTTGCTCTTGAAAAATGGTCTTTTTACCCCGTTTAGAACGGTGAAAAACCGTCGACTTTACTCTTCGGCTTACGAATCGTAATCGACCTAAATTGACACGGAAGAGATGGAGGAGAAGAGGGGGATATACAGCCCGTGACCGGTCTTGTCGACTGTCCTATTATCCGGCTGAGGTGTAGGTGTACAAGAAAGCCTCTCAAACACGCCGCGAAACGTATTTAAGAGGCTTTCTCTTGTTGTCGGGGTAGCGGGATTCGAACCCACGACCCCCTGCTCCCAAAACGAACATGGATTCTCTTGCTAATAGCTGACTACTAACTGTATATAGATTGTATCCGGAGGTCTTGTCGATTCTATGTCGACCGTTAACACACAAAAAAAAAGAGGCCCCGACATCACGTCGAAACCCCTCCTCTCCCGATCGGTATACCCTTTTCAGGGCAATGTATGAGCGAGACTCTGTTTTGTTTGTTAGAGTGAAACAGCAAGAAAATATACCATGACGCGCCTCCTCCTACATCTCGATCGAACAAGTAAAACTCGATTAAACTTTATGACGCCGCAAAGCTACGTGGGCCTTATCGTCACGATGGGCAACAGAGACGGCGTTTTTTTTTCGGACGGCGTGGAACACATTGCCCTCACGAGGTGCCCACTCTACCTTTGCGCCCATAAAACAACACAGGGAAACAAACATCTCGATGAAAAAAGCTACAACTATCAAGGCCGACCCACGCAATTACCGTCTACATCCAGACGCCAACAAGCGTGTGATCCGCAAGAGCCTCGAGGATCTTGGCGCCGGGCGGTCTATTGTGATCGATAAAGAGGATTGCATTATCGCCGGCAATGGCGTCTATGAAGAGGCGCAGGCTTTGGGTCTTCCCGTGCGCGTCATAGAAACCGACGGGCGGGAACTGATCGCCGTCAAACGCACCGACCTGGGCACGGCTGACGAACGTCGGCGTCTACTTGCCTTTGCTGATAACCACGCCTCGGACACATCTGTATTTGATACTGAAATCGTCGTGGAAGACTTTTCGCCCGAAACACTCGACGCATGGGAGTTTGCCGTGGAGGTTTCCGAAAACCAATTCGGAGGCGGTGGGCAGGCTTTAGGAGATGGCGGCAGCGAAGCCGGCGAGGATAACACCTACACGAAAAAGATAGAGTCACCCATATACACACCTAAGGGTGAATGCCCCTTGGCACAGGAACTCTATGACTCGACCGCCTACAAACATCTGATGGAAGACATCGCTGCTGCTGAGGGTGTAGACATCGAAACGAAAGCCTTTCTGCGTATCGCCGCCGCTCGTCATATCGTCTTCGATTACGGCCGAATCGCAGAGTTTTATGCGCATGCGAACAAAGAGACGCAGCGCCTAATGGAAGACTCTGCACTGGTGATTATAGACTTTGACCGCGCCGTGGAATTGGGCTATGTGAAACTTAAATCTGAGCTGGCCGCGCTCAGGGAGGAGGACGTACCGGATGAATAACAGCTTTGTCGCATTGATCCTCACGCACGGCCGGCCGGATAAGGTCATCACCTACAGTGCACTCCGAAAGCATGGCTACACGGGGCCGATCATCATCGTTGTAGACAATGAGGATGCTACGCTGGAAGAATACAAGAAGAAGTTCCCAGACGTCTACGTCTTCGACAAGAAGGCCGTGGCCGCACAGATTGACGAGGGGGACAACTTTCAAGACCGCCGCGCTATCATCTATGCCCGCAACGTAGCTTTTCAGATCGCCCGAGAGCGTGGCTATCGCTACTTTATCGAGCTGGACGACGATTATCAAGAGTTTTCCTACACCTACACCCGGGAGGGCGAACTGAAGCAGTGTGGCATCCGCACCTTGGATAAGGTGTTCGACACGCTGATTGATTTCAAGAATAACGTCGGTGCCCTAACCGTAGCAATGGCGCAGCGTGGAGACTTTATGGGAGGCAAAGAGAATAACCTCGTACAGGGCGAGATACTCAAAAGGAAGGCGATGAACTCTTTCATCTGCGACACCGAACAGCCCTTTCGCTTCTTCGGAAAGATCAATGAAGACGTGAACACGTATGTCGTACTGGGCAGCCGCGGTTCACTGTTTCTTCAGGTCCCACATGTGGCATTGAATCAGGTCAGCACGCAGCAGTCCGCCGGCGGCATGACAGACATCTACCTTGATAGTGGCACATACGTAAAGTCGTTCTACACCGTCATGTATGCCCCCGCCTGTGCCTGCATTCGCATGATGGGAACGAAACACCGTCGCCTGCATCACAGCATCAACTGGAACGCGGCCGTCCCCAAGATTATCTCCGAACAATTCAAGAAAACGTGAAACACCCTCGGAAGTATGGCACGCTATAACAAAGACATCGCCGAGCAGATCTGCCGACGCCTCGAGGAGGGGGAGACCGTGCAAAGCGTCTGTCGGAATGTACATATCCACAAAGACACTTTCTATGAGTGGGTTAAGCATAAGGCCGACTTCGCCGACGCTGTCAACAAAGCGCGGCAAGCGGCCTACGATCGTATCGGGGAGGTGGCGAATCAATCCATTTACCGCCTCCTGACTGGTTACGATGTGACCGAGGAGCGCACCATCGCTGTCGACACCGGAAAGCGTGACGCTGAGGGTAAAGCGATCACTCGCGTGAAAGAGCACGTGAAGATCAAGAAGCACATACCGCCCAGCGCCGCTGCCATCATTTTCACGCTTTGCAATCGCGACCCCGAGCATTGGAAGAATCGCATGAATACGGAGGTGACCGGCAAGGACGGGCGAGACCTCTTCGCCGGCCTTTCGGATGAGGAGCTGAACGCTCGCATCCGGACGCTGCAAAAGAAACTGGGGGAGGGTGAGTCGCAATGACACGCGCAGACCGTGAAGCGTACTACGTGATGCTCTCCGAGAGCCTGACGCGGAAAGCACGCACGGATCTGCTGAGTTTCACCGAGGCCACGATGCCCAACTTCGACCCGGCTGAGTTCCATCGCCGCTACTACGCCCGCCTGACGGACTTCGCCCGCGGCGACATAGACCGGCTGATGGTCTTTGTGCCCCCACAACATGGGAAAAGCGAAGGCTCCACCCGTCGCCTGCCCGCCTTCGTGCTGGGGCAGAACCCGGACGCGAAGATCGCCATCGTGTCGTACAGCGCTACGAAGGCGCGAAAGTTCAACCGGGAGATACAGCGCATCATCGACACGGAGGAATACCGCCGCATCTTCCCCGCAACAAGTCTCAATGCGTCCAACGTGGCCACGATCGCCGGCGCATGGCTGCGCAATGCCGATGAATGCGAGATCGTCGGACGGGCGGGTAGCTTCAAGACCGTGGGCGTGGGTGGACCGTTGACAGGCGACCCGGTCGACCTGCTGATCATGGATGACATCTACAAAGACGCCAAAGAGGCGTGGTCGCCACGGGTGCGAGAGAACATCTCCGACTGGTACGACACCGTTGCCGAAACGCGTCTGCACAATCACTCCAGGCAGCTGATCGTCTTTACCCGCTGGCATGAGGATGATCTGGCCGGCAAGTTGCTCCGAGAGCAAGGCGCCTATGATCCGGTGACGAATCCCCGCGGGTGGGAGGTGGTGGTTTATCCGGCTATCAAGATCGGCGCACCCACCGAGGCCGACCCCCGTCAGGAGGGGGAGGCGCTTTGGCCGGAGCGTCACTCGCTGGAAAAGCTGCAAACCATTCGCGCCCGCAATCCTCACGTGTTCGACTCGCTCTATCAGCAAGACCCGAAGCCCAGCGAGGGACTGATGTACGACCGCGGATTCCAGGAATACGAATACCGCCCCGCCGCGGAGCGCGTCACCCGCAAGGCCTACGTAGACACGGCAGACACGGGCGCCGACTTCCTCTGCGCCATCGTCTACGATGAGACGGAGACGGGCAACTACATCGTGGACGTGCTTTACACGCAGCGCCCGATGGAGTACACCGAGCCGGCGCTGGCTGAGATGCTCTCTCGGCATTCCGTCTTGGAGTGCGTCGTGGAGTCGAACAACGGCGGCCGCGGATATGCCCGCGCTGTGGAGCAGCAATGCCGGCGCATGGGCAACGATCGCACGCACTTCAAGTGGTTCCATCAATCGCAAAACAAGGCCGTGCGCATCTTCACACATTCGGCTGCCGTGCAGAATCTCACCTACATGCCCCTCGGATGGCAGCGCCGCTTCCCGGAGTTTGCCGGCGCGTTGACGGGATACCTCAAGATGGGTACGAACGCGCACGACGATGCTCCGGACGCCCTGACGGGAACGGTAGAGTTTCGCCGCAAAGCGTCTTCTGCTTCCGCCGTGGCTGGCCTCTTTGGTTACTGACGGCCTCTTAATCCTCCCTACAGACTTCATTCAACTCAAAACACGCTCAATACTATGACTCTCAAAGAAATTTTCAGCCAGAGCACACCCTCTGATGTAATCGACGCCCTGAAGAAGGGGCGCAACGCGCCGCTGCCTGACGTGGAGGCCGCCCGCAAAGCCATCGACCCCGAGAAACACGACGTGAACGATCGGACGAAGCGCCCCGACAAACGTGTGGCTGTCTCTGATTCGGATGAGTCGAACGGCCTACAGGTGACCTCCGATGTGCCGGGGGGCAGCAAGGGGACGACACGCCCCGAACCTGTGGCGCGCATTAGTCTCGCCATACAGCAGCTCATCATCAAGCGTGCCGTGTCGTTCCTTTTCGGTAACGATCCGGCCTACAATGCAGATACCGAATCGGAGCAGCAGCAGGCCGTCATGCGCGCCTTTGGTCGCATCCTGCGCGAGGTGAAATGCAACTCGATAAACCGCCGTGTGGCGCGCAGTGTGTTTGGATATAAGGAGTGCGCCGAACTGTGGTATCCGGTGGAGGTCGAGGCGGAGTCCAACCGTTACGGCTTCCCCTCTCGATTCAAGCTGCGCTGCGCCGTGTTCTCTCCCGCGAACGGGGACACGCTTTACCCTTATTTCGATGAGACGGGCGACATGGTGGCTTTCTCTCGCAGCTTTGCCCGCAAAGACGATGAGGGGAACACGGTGGACTTCTTCGAGACCTACACCGCCGATGCGCATTATATGTGGCAGAGTGGCGACAACGGGTGGACGCCCTCCGAGGGATACCCCCGCGCTGTGGCGATTGGGAAAATCCCCGTGGTGTACGCACGGCAGGACGAGACGGAAACGGCGATCGTGAACTCTCTCATAGCGCGACTCGAGACGCTGCTGTCGAACTTCGCCGATACGAACGATTACCACGCCTCCCCGAAGCTCTTTATCACGGGGCATATTCAAGGCTTTAGCAAGAAGGGCGAGGCCGGGGCCATCATTGAGGGCGATGAGGGGTCGACGATGAATTACGTCTCGTGGGCGCACGCCCCCGAATCGGTGCGTCTGGAGATCGAGACGATCCTCAAAATGATCTACACCTTGACGCAAACGCCCGACATCTCTTTCGATTCCGTGAAGGGTATCGGCGCCGTTTCCGGCATCGCCCTGAAGCTGCTATTCATGGATGCACATCTGAAGGTGCAGGACAAACGGGAGATCTTCGACGACTATCTGCAACGCCGCGCCAACATCATCAAGGCTTACATCGGCCTCTTTTCACCGCCGTTGGCCACCGTGGCCGAGGAGATGGAAATCACCCCCGAGATCACTCCTTACATGCTGACGAATGAGATCGACGAACTGAACTATTGGCTGACGGCGAATGACAACAAGCCCGTAGTCTCGCAGGAGGAATCGATCGAAAAGGCGGGCGTTTCGATGAATCCGCAGGCTACCTATGAGAAACTACAGGCCGAAGACGCCCGCAGCGTCTACACATCCGCCTTCGAACCGACACTTTAACTCGCTATGCCTGTAACCCCTTCTTTTGATCCGGATGCTATCCGTCGCGCCGTGTATGCCAGAGTCGATGCTGTGGAAGAGGCCATCGTAGAGGCCTACAAAGTAGCCGCCCTGAAAATGGTGCGCCGCGCTAAGCAGACAAACACCTACAAAGACCAGACACACAAACTGCGATCCTCGATCGGATGTGTGGTCTTTCATCGCGGCCGAGAGGTGTACAATTACTTCGAGAGCGAGGGCGGCGAAAAGGGCTCCGAGGGCGTATCCGAGGGACTGGCTTACGCTCGCCGTGTCGCCTCGGAGGCCGGCGAACGGGTCGTTATTGCGGTTATCGTGGCCGGTGCGCGTTATGCTCTCTATGTGGAGGCACGCGGCTATGATGTGATCACGGGCAGCACGTATGGTTTCCCAGATGATCTGCAGGAAGAGATGGGTCTTATAGCTGAAGGTCTTAAACAGCAGCTCGGGACACTTTGAAATTTCACGTTTTACCACTCAAACCCCCTTTATATGGATCCACTTGCAAAAGCCCTCGCGCGTGAGGCGCGCCGGAAAGGAATCTGCGATGAATGGTATCGCGATCTGATGGCGCTCAATGACAAAGACACCATGCTCGACATGTACGTCCGTGGTATTGACTTCTGTCTATCGAATGATTATCCGGATAACGACTTCATACGCGCTCACTTCAAGGGCACGATGGAAACGCATGGCATCTACCTCGACGATCGCGTAAATCTTATCAACCCCAAGCGCTGCGTAGCACTGGGTGAGACTCGCGGCAACATTCATGTGAGCGGCTATGCCGTCACGGAGGTTTTCGCTAAGCACGACGCACGCCTCTCTATTACGGCCGATGATCACGCCTTTGTGATGGTAGATGCTTTCGACCGCTCGGAGGTGACCGTTTCGGCGAGCGATGTGGCGAAGATCTGCGTCAACCGTTACGGTGGTGCGCGTGTTGTCATTGCTCCCGGATCTACGGGACAGATAAAGATCATCGAGAAGCATAAAGAGACATACTGAAGTTTTTCTGACTGACCTCACGAGCCCTCGGAAATACTTTTGCCGCCATGAAAGTCAGCTATCAATACAACGGTACCCCTTTCGAGGCGTACGGCGTCTATGTTTCCAACGGCGGCGGCTTCCTCGGAGCCCCTACACGTAAGAAGCCAAAGACGTACGAATACCCGGATCACAACGGCTATCTGCCCGACCTCGAGGCGCCCGTCTATGAGGCACGCACGATCTCGCTCGACTGTTTCATCGTAACCGATTCGGCCGCAGGCCTGATTACGCAGTACACCGCTTTCACGAAAGCCCTGCTGGGCGTTACGCAGACCGTTCCGCTTACGGTTTCCATCGATGGTGGGCAGGTCTACACGGGGCAGGTCTACACATCCGCCATATCGGATCTGGTAAAGACGTTTGTCGACGGTCGCAATGTGGGCACCTTCAAAGTGATCCTCATCGAGCCCGAGCCTACGGTGTAAAGCCTACCACACACAACGCATAAACAGTTCAACACATAAACCACAAACGACAGATGAAAAGAATCGATTTCAGTAACGTAAACATCGAAATGGAGCTCGGCGTATTTCAGACGCGCGACACGCGCTCTGAGTTTGGGAACATTGTCTTTCAGCACGCCGCTACGCTCGAGCAAGACACACTAGCGCGTAAGATCTTCAACGCCCCCGCCGGAAAGATTACGGAGCTTGCCGACAACGAATTTGATATACTCACAGCCGCTATGAGAGCTTCCGGCTATCGCTATTCCGTCATTCGCGACCTCGAGGCCGCCGATCAATCGGAAAAGCCAAAAGAGGTGGAGGCTAACGGATGAAAGTCATCTACAACGGCCTTATCCCTTTCCGAGGCTTTACGGCGATTAACCTCTTTGGGCGCGTCTTTGCCCGCAGAGAGTTTGAGCCGGTCTCCGATCGCATTCTCAGGCACGAGGCTATCCACACGGCCCAGATGCGCGAGACGGGCTACGTGGGCTTCTATCTCCTCTATCTTGCCGAATGGCTCTGGCGGTGGGCACGACTGAAGGATGCTACGGCGGCCTATCATGCCATCGGATTCGAGCGTGAGGCTTACGGCCATCAGGACGAGCTGGACTACCTCACCTATCGCCGACCCTTTGCCTGGCTAAAGGGGTAACCTCACCCCCCCTACCCCTATTTGAAACAACCTCAACCCCCATAAAAAGCAAAAGAAACTATGAGTTTTATCCTGAATGAAAACGGCACAGCCCTGCCCATTGATCTGATGAATCGCACTCCGGGGCAGCTCTCGACCGTCACGCGGGGCACGCAGAAGGTGACCCTACTGGGCGAGGATGTGGTGACGCTCACCGTGGAGAGTGTCCGCCCGATCGCCTTCGAGATCGGCGACGTGATGAATGTCTACGGGCGCGCCTATCGCCTCAATCGCCTGCCCGCCGTGCAGAAGCAGGGCGAAAGGCTCTACACGTATGAGGTGGAGATGGAGGGCGTGCAGTACGACCTCTTGCGCGCCACGTATGATTTGACCATCGACACGACGAGCAACACGCTGCAAGACGTCCAGAGCGACGCCCTCACGGGTGGCCTCCGCCGCTTTGCGACGGTGCTCATCTCGAATGCCAACCGCGTCTTCCCGGGTCAGTGGGCGCTGGGTGAATGTCCCGACACGGCCGCCGATCGGACGCTGACGTTTGGCGAGACGGACAACTGTCTGGCCGTGCTGCAACGCCTCTGCAAGGAGTTCGAGACGGAGTTCGAGATCACCCAGACCGGCGGCCTGCGCACGATCCACTTTGGCAAGGTGGGGCAGACGTTCCCCTTCACGTTTCGCTACGGCCGCGGCAAAGGCCTGTACGCCTTGGAGCGGCAGAACGTCTCGTCGGCCAACATCATCACCCGCCTGAAGGTCTACGGCTCCACGCGCAACATCACCGCCCGCTATCGCGCCCAGCGCCTCTGCCTGCCGGGCAAGAAGAAGGGCGAATCGTGCATCGAAAAGACGGACGCCTCGTGGCGCTTTGGCGTCTGGGAGGCCACGAAATACTTCGAAGACATCTACCCCAAGCAAAAAGGCCGGGTGACGGCCGTGGACGCCGCTTCGGAGCTCGTCTTTACCGATTCGGCTATGGCCTTCGACCTCTCGGAGAAAGTCACCTCCAAAGGCGCAGACGGCAAGGAGGAGACGAAGACCACCTACCTGCTGCCGGGCACATCGGCCAAGGTGCACTTCAACACCGGCAACCTGTCCGGCTATGAGTTCGAAGTGGCTAAGTATGACCACGCCACAAAGACCTTCACCCTGAAAGCCTTCAAAGACGATCGCGGGGAGACGTTCCCCTCGAAGACTTCCGCCGCCTTCCGCATCGGCGTGGGGGACGAATACAGTCTGCTGGACATCGCACCCCCGCAGGCCGTAGTGGACGCCGCGGAGAAGGAGCTGGAGGAGGCCGGCAGCAAGTACTACGATCAGAACAGCCAGCCCAAGGTGCAGTATGGCCTCACGGTGGCGCCCGACTTCCTGCGCTCGCTCGCCGGCATCGGCGTGGAGACGCATGTCTTCTCCGTGGGGGACTATATCCCGGTCGAGGACGAGGCCCTGGCCATCAAGAAGTCCGTCCGGGTGCAATCTTTCACTCGCGACCTGCTGCAGCCGTACAACTATCAGCTGACGCTCTCGGACACGGTCACCACCTCGATCATCAACCGCATCATCTCCGACCAGATCGAGACGGACAAGATCATCCGTATGAACAACATCAAAGACCCCGCCACGGCGCGTGCCAATTGGCGCCGCTCGCGGGAGGTGATGGCCGCCGTCTTCGATCCCGAGGGGAACTATTACACGGAAAAGATCCGGCCGCAGTCCATCGATACGATCGCCCTCTCGGTAGGCGCCAAGTCCATGCAGTTCGGGCTGACGAACACCGTCTTCGAGCCCAACTATCAGGGCAACCCGAACGCGATCCGTGTGCAGGGCGGCGTGCTGACGCATTACACCATCGACGAGGCCAAGGCCCGCTCCTGGACGCTGGCCGACGGCACGTTCACGCTGGCCGACGCCTCCAAGCCGTACTACGTCTATGCCAAATGCCAGCGCGCAGGCGCGGGCGGTGTGATCCTCTTCACGCTGGAGCAGATCCCGGTCGAGAAGGATCCGGCCTATTATCATTTCTGGATCGGCGTCCTGAACTCTGTAGATTCGGAGCTGAAGGCGCGGTCTTTTGCTCCCATGTATGGCTTTACGATGATCAACGGGCGGTTCATCAAGACCGGCCGCATCCAGTCGGCCGACGGCCAGACGTACTTCGATCTGGACGAGGGTGTGATCAGCGGCAATATCAAGATCAAAGGCAATTCGGATTACGCCACCAAAACGGAGCTTCAGGTCGTTTCGGATCAGATCAAGGGCGAGGTGGGCAAGTTCAACGCGCAGCTGGGCGGCACGAAGGCTCAGCTGGACGCCTTCCAGCAACAGACGCAGCAGAACGTGAACAACCTCCTGAGCCGCCAAGCCACGGCCGACGATAAGATCTACCGCCTGCAGACGGCGGGCTTCATCTCGAGGGCCGAGGGCAATGCCCTTTACGCCTCCGCGCAGCTGGCGAATGGGAAGACGATCGCCTCTCTTATCACGCAAACCCCGGAGGCGATCAATATGATCTCTCGGAACATCAACATCAACGCCGCCGTAACATTCGAAAGCTACAAAGAGGATAACGCCCAAAAGCTGGCTGCCGTCAACCGACGTGTCTCCAACACCGAAACGACCCTCAGCAACCAGCAAAACCAGCTCAATCAGAAGCAAGGCAAGTATGACCCGTTCGACATCAACAACGCGCGCCTTAACGGCCAGACGGTAATCGAAGGCGGCCTAATCAAAACGAGTTTGATCAATACCGATGCGCTGGTGGTAAAGAAGGCAGCGAGCATCGGTGGATTTCATGTCGATAATGACGGGCTGACATCGGCTTCATCTAATGGCCACGACTTCGCATTTACTGCAATCCAGCCCAACGGCTGGATTCAACTATTCAGAGGTAATGGCAGCAATGGCGGAATAATGAATCTTTATGGAGAGAAATTGGAAATACTTGGAAACACGGCATCTTTCACTGTGTCTGTCAACACGCCAGTTCCCGGATCGGGAGAGTGGAACAACCGGACTCTTGTGAAGATGACTAATCTTCCCCACGTAAATACGTTAAGACTTGCCGGTGGTAAGACATTCCGCACACTGAAGATTTGCGAGGAGAATAAATATCTGTGCTGGGAATAGCCACCCGCCCCTCGGGGCTCAAACACATAACCCATAAACCCTAATTAGAAATGAGAGAAATCAGTATGAACAAAGAGCGTGAAAAGCAGTACATCTCCGAAGCATTCACGCCTAAGAAGGCAGCCATAACGCTGCGAGTTGAGTTTGAAGTAGCCACGCAGGGAAATAGCCTTGTGTTGGAGCGTTCGATTACAGGCAAAGACTGGGTGCCCGCCCAAGTGGTTACCGGATTTGGATTCGATGGTAGCGCCGTGGAGTTTGGTGTCGATGGTATCACGCCAGGGCAGCAGCTCAGACTGGTAGCCGGCGCACCCGGCAAGGCTATGTATATCGAGTAAGGAGGGCCTAAGCCATGCAAACCATTCATTTGATGGAATACCACCTCGGAGGCGCACCACAAGGCGGAGCAGCCTCCGAGGCTCCGACCCTTCCGGACGCCGGGAGGCCGCATGTCTATTCGTGCGACATCGATCCGACGACGCTCAAGGTGGTTGTCAAGGCCTGCGTCGACCGTGCCGGGGAGGTCAAAGACCCTGACGGCGAGCTGGAGTATTTCGACGTAGAGATCCCTGAGAAATACACCGGCATCGTCTACAAATACAACGTAAAGAATGATCGAGGAAGAACGCCTATCAAACTCGCTACAGGTACGGGTGAGGCACCAGTTGTAAATGGTGAATCTGTCCCGTTATCCATCGAACTTCAGCCGGGAAAAGCTGGGGTTGTCTATTCCCCCGTTAGCAAGTTTGAACTGAATACCCCACTCCGTAACGGTGGGTTAGAAGGGAATACCTCATGGGGAGGAAGGACGCTCTATTTCATGACCGAAGCCATCACGCTATCTCGAACCTCAGAAGGCTATCTGATGATTGAGCGAAGCGTCACATCTACCGACATCTAAGTGTAGTCGTCCACCAACAACTAACAACAAACAATGGAAGTACTCTTTGAAGGCACCGGGGCCATGTTTCCCGTGGCCACCGCGTGTTTCTTGTTCGTCTTAACCGCTATCGTGGTCGACCTCATTAGCGGCATACGCAAGGCCAAAGAGAGCGGGCAAAAGATCCGCTCGAAACCACTCAGCCGTACCGCGACCAAATTCGTCACCTACGAGGGCGCCGTAATCATTGCGGCCATGATTGATTACATGCTGCACTTCTCGCACCTCTTTGTGCTGATGAAGCTACACCCCATCGTCGGCTTCCCCGTCATTACTTGCCTGATGAGTGTCTTTCTCTGCATCATCGAGATTCTCAGCGTGCGTGAGACGGCAGAC
>ERZ773004.1067-NODE-1067-length-14508-cov-6.160036_pt1 | contig 14508 bp, 13 predicted proteins | sample MGYA00580667_ERZ773004 | MGnify/ENA primary metagenome ERZ773004 (study PRJEB29015, sample SAMEA2737963) | human oral metagenome | biome: human oral; feature: human-associated habitat; material: dental | place: China | collected 2123 ... | reverse complement strand
AGATTTATTAATTGGGAGAAGTTACTGTTTTTACTCTGCGAGTGGAAGCAGCATGCTTAGTTTGACCAATTCAAAAATAAGAAGTGAGGTTTGTATAGGAGAGGATAGGATTTATATTTCAACTATACCAAAGAAGTTTAATAAAGTGCCGGAGATACTGTTGCAAGATATAAGTGCTGTATCCGTTTCAACTGTATTAAACGGATACAATACATTTTGGGTGGTTGTTACAGCGATAATCGGATTTTTTTATCCGCTGTTTTTTGTCTGCCCCGTATTGATTTTATTATTTTTAAGACATAGCAAGATTTCAATATATCAAAGGAATAATACCAAGGCTATAATCTACTCAAAGAGTAAAAAAGAAGCAGAAAGTTTTTGCAATGATCTTAAGCAATTAGCCGGTATTAAGACAAGGCAGGGCTAAGGGTAAGTATATACTAAATGTTATAAACAAAGTCTTTGAACATAGTACAATTGTAAGAAATAAATAATAAAAAAGAGCCTTGATTTAAGAAATATGAATTGGTAATCTTAGTAAGCAGTCATATGGTTTATTAATATAGAACAATATTTCTATAGAAAGGAAGTTCTTATGAGAAATATTAAAGTGTTATTATTATTACCGGTATTTGCAATATTTTTCACAATAAATGCTTATGCAGGGACTTGGATACAGGATAATAAGGGTTGGTGGTATGACCAAGGCAACGGAACATGGCCTTCCAACTCATGGCAATGGATAGATGGTAATTCAGACGGTACAGCAGAGTGTTATTATTTTGATAAATTCGGGTACTGTATGATAAATACAATAACTCCTGATAATTACCGTGTTAATGCTTCGGGTGCATGGATTGAAAATAATATAGTGCAAACCAAGAAAGTAGATGTTGCCGATACAAGATACACCTTACTGAACGGTACTATACGTGTATTGAAATATAATGAAGTTCTTGCGGTACAGGGAATTAATGATCCTAATCCGAATTCTTCTATAGACAGAGACAAAGATTTTATATTATTTATATTGGATATGCCACAAGCACTTACATGTAAGACTATAGACGGAGGCTCTTATTCTAAAACTGTTAAGGTACTTTCGTTAAATGATTTACCGGATATAAAAGCATATAACGGACAGCATGTAAAAGCAGGGTTTGATTTAAATGTTGCTTATTGGCCAAGTGACACCTCATTACCGCTTGGAGCACCGGTAATTAATGATATGTATATAGATAAATAAAAATCTCTTTATTAAGTAGTATATTTATTTTAAGTCTATTGGCATTTATAATCATATTTTTAAGGTTGATAGAAGCCATGTAAAAAAACATATTTGGATACACAACTCATAAAGGGCTTCTTAGCAGGTAATTTATTGTTTGATAACTTTTATTTTACCCTGTAAGTTGTCCTTTTTTATGTTAATTATTCGATGAAATACAATTAAAAGGCGTTAGTTATAAGGCTTTCAATAATACTTAATATAAAGCTATAAATAAAATACATCACTATACCTGAAAATAAGCTTTCATTTGGTATAGTGTACCTGTATATCTACGCTGTCTGAAACCTAAATATTCTGACAAAAAAATATTTTAAAATTTAAAAAACCCCCTTGCGTTTGGCTTAAATCTATGTTAATATCCCGTCTTTGACAGTTGTAGCATAAAAAAAACCTTGTGAAGCTCCTATTTATAAGGCTTACAGGGGGTTTTTCTTTCGTAATGATATATAGTATTTTTTATCTGCATTTACTTATTTTTTGAATCGTTTTCATTTTCTGTTTTGTTATAAATTCATCGTCAGTGTTAAAACCACAAACTCTAAGAAATGCATCGGTTAATTCATTTCTTTTGTATAATGGTATAAACCCTTGTTCTTTTATATCTGCAAAATTTATCTCTTTTAAAGTTTGTAAAATATTTTCACAAGTATATTTGTTTCCTAGGGTATGTCTTAAAACTTAAAATTGTACAATACCTTATTTTTTGATAAAATATAAAAAACAAAGTATTGGAGATTACAGCCATGGAACAAAAACGCTATGAAATGTCAGATGAACAATGGGAACAAATTAAGGATCTATTTCCAAAAGCCAAAACCGGTCGTCCACCTAAAGATAACAGACTGATGTTTAATGCCATCTTATGGCTTGCAAGAAGCGGTTCGGCATGGCGTGATTTACCTGAACGCTTCGGTTCTTGGAAAACAGTATACAGTCGTTTTTGTAAATGGCGTGATGATGACACGCTGTTTAACATATTCCATGCTCTGAATGCTGAGGCTGATTATGAAAATCTCAGTATTGACTCTACGAGTGTCAAAGCCCATCAGCACAGTGCAGGTGCTAAAAAGGGGCTGTAAATTACGAAGTAAATCAACATATCGGAAGAAGTCGTGGAGGTAATACAACCAAAATTCATGCCATAGTTGACGGTTTGGGTAATCCCATATATTTTGCACTAAGTGCCGGAAGCGAACATGATTGTGTTTGTGCTTTAGATTTACTGTCAAAAGTTAACATTGAAGGCAGTAATATCCTTGCTGACAAAGCATATGGAAGTTTAAAAATAAGGGAATATATTACATCCCAAAAAGCTTCTTATACTATTCCACCAAAATCAAATGCAAAAGAACAGTGGGAATACGATAAATGGCTTTATATAGAACGCCATTTGATAGAATGTTTTTTCAATAAGATAAAACATTTCCGTAAGTTGGCAACAAGGTATGATAAATTGGCAACTTCTTTTCTTGCCTTTATTTACTGTGCAGCAATATTTATTTTGTGCAAATAGTATAGTCTGTTATAGTTTTAAGACACACCCTAGTCATACTGTAAAATCTCCTTTCTGTGTGGGGGATTGCTCCCCCAACACAAGCGTTAATTTTATATTAAAGTGTTACGATGTAGGCTCTATCTGTCAGACGCTCCTCAGGTGCAACCTCATTTCCATTAACTTCTGTAACCATTGCAGAAAATTCTTCCAAGCTCATTTCCTCTGTATACGGAAATTAAAAGCATTTCGTGAATAGATGACGGCAACACAACGATTTTTTCTGTGTTGTGCTTGCGTCCGAACTGTGCAAGCACTTCTTTATTCAATATTGCAGATGCTCCCTTGGTCTTACTTTCGTTAGAAAGTACATATAAAGGATATGGAACCATATTTTCTAATTCTTCCGAATACTCCATTCTCATAATTTCAGCCATAACATAAGCCATTGACTTAATTGTGGTTTCTGCTTTGGTGTTCTGCTCTGCTGACTTCCAAGCTTCTTCTACAGAAATATTTGTTCTTGCAAGTAGCCCCATATTCAATTTTACAGAATAGCTTTCTCTGTCGACCTTATCTCTTCTGATGTAGAGATAGCTCTCGATTCCGTCAAGCTCTGCACAAGGTCTTTTTACAAGCTCTTCTGTGCTTTCTCTCTGTAAACCTATGTATAAGTGACCTAAAACAAAATCACGGTCGAAAAGCTCGTTTATATTAAAATCAATGATATTGTGAGATTCATATATTGAGATAACGGTAGATACAACCTCGTTAAAACTCTTGTGTTCTTCCTCAGCTCTTTTGATGATTTCATCAACATAAATCACGGGAGCAACATTGCAATCATTCATAATTCTGATACCCTCAAAAACTACGCCGTTTTTGAGGTTGTTCTGTGCTTCTGCCTTGTAACCTCTGTTGTTTAATTCCTCAATAATCATTTCTCTAATAATCATAATTTTTAATCTCCTTATAATTGTAAATTTTGTGGTTGATTTTTCAGGCTCGCCAAAGCCTTATAATGTGCTTTCAAGATTTTGAGCTTTTTCTGGAGGGGAGCGTTTTAATTTTTCATAGACAATAGGCTTCATTTAATTTCCTCCTTTCATAATTTATAATGTTTTTAGGCGTTTGCGAAACGCCAGAACCCGCATAAATACGGGATTCTTTTTGCTACAAAATAAAACAACTCCTCACTGATTTATGGTAAAATTGAGATGTCCAGTAACAATTAACCATATCCACCAGTAAAGGAGTTGTACTTACATGATACCATACAAACAGCTTTCTTTGGCAGATATTTTTACTGATTGCCAAAATAAATTTGATAACGATAAATATGAGTTTCTTTCCATCCTTGATGAAACCTTTGATCTCGATGAAATTGTCCCGGTGTCTTTTGTTTCTCATTTTCACGCTGCCACCGGCAGACCCCGCAGGCATCTTCTTTACCCGATGCTCAAGGCTCTGTTATTACAGCTTATCTTCTCAATTCCTACTACTTCCCTCCTAATCGTATTTCTGAAATACTCCCAGGAACTGCGGGATTTTTGCGGGTTTGATGTTGTCCCGGATGCCTCTAAATTCACCCGCTTCAAACAAGACTTCCTCCCTGACTTACAATCTATGTTCGACAGGCTTGTTGACCTGACCGAACCCATATGCCAGCGTATTGATGAGCAGAAAGCGTCTATGCTTCTCTTTGACACCTCGGGCATTGAGGCTTGGGTTACGGAAAATAATCCTAAATATGCCAACCGTATCATCAAACAGCTCAAATCCTTTAAAAAAGCCAATGGCATGGACGATTCCTTTGACCCTTATAAAGCTGCCTATGGCTCCATGCCTCCCCATGCTGCCGCCAACCCAGCCATCCAGCAGATGTATATCAATGGGCATTTCTGCTATGCTTTTAAATTCGGCATCATGACAAACGGACTTGGCATTGTCAGGGATATCAGCTTTTATAACAAAGATTTTCTGGATGCCCATCCGGATATCGTCGTTGGAAAGAAATCCGACTCTCCCGATGAAGATAAAAGCCTCGCGGATTCCAAAGCTCTCATTCCTGTGCTCAAAGACTTTTTCCAGAAGCATCCTCTGATCAACCCCAAAACATTTCTGGGGGATGCAGCTTTTGACTCTATTGAAATCTATAAATATTTGCTTCAGGAGGCTTCCTTTGAGAAAGCATATATCCCGCTTAATGGAAGAGTCTCTCTTCCGCAAACTGACTGCCCTTTAAATGAAAATGGCATTCCCTGCTGTCCGAAAGATCCTTCCCTGCCGATGAAACGGGAAGGAAGTAAATCGCATCTGCGCTGCGGACTGCCTACCATAAAGTTCGTATGCCCTAAAATGAAATGGGTCTATGATAAGGAAACTGGTAAAAGTAAACGGGTATGCCATTGCGATAATCCCTGTACAGAATCTTCCTGCGGCCGGATGGTTTATCTTTATCCCGAGAAAAATCTGCGTGCCTATCCTGGTACAGTCCGCGGTACAGATGAATGGGATTCCACCTACAAAGTCAGAGTAACTGTTGAGAAATCCATCAACCATTTCAAAGACAGTTTTTGTGTTGCCGGGCGTAAAACCCAAAATGAGAAAACGCTTCATGCCGACCTGCTACTTGCTGGAATCACCCAGCTTATTACGGTAATGGTGGCTGACAAACTGCACAAGCATCAATATATCCGCAGTTTAAAGCCCCTGATTGCATAACCTCAAACACCACATACCATTTCACAGGCAGATATTGCTATCTGCTTTGTTTTCGTGTCTCAAAATCCTGTTATCCATATCCACCTCCTGAAAATCCGGTTTTATCGGATTTTTACCTCCTTGGAATCAGATTTGCAAACCTGTTTCGCAATTATCTATTTATAATGTGCTTTCTGAGTTTCTCGCTTATCTATCGGGTTTGCGTGGCACGACAACTAACAGGCGGAATGAATGATTTCAAGGGGCAAGTGGAGCAATCCTCGTGAGGATCTGCGGAACGATACGCCGTAGGGCAACCCTTGAAAGCAGAAGGGAGTCTGTTATAGTGCTATTTGCAAACCGATGAGAGAGAAACGGAGCACATTATAATGAAGGGGGAAATGAAGCATATGTCGGAGAAAAAAGGGGTTCCCTCTGGGGGAACCGATTGGCAAAGGGGGATTTCGATTCTTCCGCTTTCTGTGCCGTATTAAGCAGCTCATCCAGAGCTGCAGGCACAAATGGTCGCAGGAGATGGGAAGACCAACGCCAGAAATGGCGGTACTTGGAATGGTATCATGCAAATTTTCATGATAAATCGACAAAAAATGACATATTATAGGTAGAATCCTAAATTTAGCCCTAAACTTTTTAAGGATTTCGACAAAATAATATTTTAGACACTTGAAAAATAATATATTAATTGCTATAATAATATTATTCCAAAGAAAGGGGACCAAAACTATGGGAAAAAAGTTGTCTTTTGACCTGACGGACGAAAACGCCGAAACTCTGAATGCTATCAAGCAGGAGCAGCGTACACCTTTCGGACAGACCATTAACTCGCTTATAGAGTTTTTTTGCAGAATCCCTGCAGATGTAAGCGGCGAACTACTTACATTCTGCAAACAGCAAATCAAAGACCTATACGAAGAAATGGACAGAGCAGGAGAATACGAAGCTCAGGCGTTGATGAACAAAAGCCAGACTTACCAGAATTTAGCAATGTTTTTGAACCACGGTCGCAGAATCAGCATTGACTCCATAGAAAGCAAGCCTAAGATGCAGAAAATCGAAATGCTTAACGGCGCTTTAATATGTCCGAGTGACTATATTATTTTGAACCGTGATGAAGCAGAAGATAGCGAATTCGCTTCTGTCGTAGAAGTGAGAAACGCCAAATTTGGCGTACCTCATTTTGTATTCTTTCATCATAAAAATGCAAACGATTACACCCAGAGCGATTACGATATTATCGAGAAATTCTGTGTCAGAGAATGGCCTCGCTTTCAGGAGATTATCGACAGTTTAGTCGAGCCGATTCCTGACCCAACTGCTAATAATAAGTGGCAGTATCTTAATGCGGCGGAAGTCGATGCAGCTCCACAGATAGGACACTTCTCTATCTACATTCAGGGCGACCCTCGATACCCAAGCAATTACAAGCCACCTATGGGTACAAGAATCATCAAATATTAAGAAAGGAAAAGAAAGCTATGTTTGATTTTTTCAAAAAGAAACCACAGCCACAGCAAGTGGAACAGATGCCTATTCCATTGCCTGAATTAGATGCAGAAAAAGTCAATCCAGTTGCCATTGAATCGCTTTTTAGAGACGGTCATGCAATATGGGGTTGGTATAAGGTAATGGACACCAAAAATGGACAGATTAACTTCTCTGCAATGCTAAATATGACTTATGGTTTTGAAGGAATTGCTCTCTTTAGAAAAGAGGGAGATTATCTCGTAAAATATTGCACAGATGTTGTCGGAGACAACTTAGAAATTCATCTTAAAATTAGCGAGATTTGTAAGTTCTCGCATTCAAATGTAATGGAGCTTTTTAATACACAACTCAGCGATGCTTACAAGCTCCTTTATGATGAAGAGCAGGATTTCGCCACAAATTGTCAGGCGTACATCCATGATTTAACTACAGAGATTATTGACAATTATCTTACAAATCATCGAACAATAAACATCGGCGAAGAGCACTTTTTCGCCAAAAAAGATTATCCAAACGGCTTGCCTGAGGATATGGTAAAGGAATAGAAAATGGACAACTACATAAGAAAAAAGCTACAAATGTTGGTAGCATTTGTAGCCCTTTGATAATAACTCAAGTATTATGAATCACTATCGAATTTGTACTCAGAATTGTATCATAATATCTTGATTTTCTCAATCATTTCTTATGTTTCCAACACTTGAAATTCCACATTTTTCGATATGAATTTGTCATCAAATATCCTACGGATATTTTGCACCCTTTTTTACGATTTGGCAGGAAAAAAGGTATAAATAGCATATCACTTTTTCAACCACATGCCAACCTAAGGGGGCTGAAAAAGCCCTCTCATTTTTACAAATTTTCAAGACAAGGAGACTTCATTATGGGTAAGACAATCCAAGAACAAATTGCCGAAATGGAGACCCGCTGCAACCAGTTAGAGGAGCTTCAAAAACTCTTCGAGAAAGCGGTCAAAAATGAGTTCGGTATCGAAGCAAAAAAGATTCACAAAATCATCGAAAACAGTGAAGCATCCGCAAGCGTTTTTGAGAAGAAAATTGCATCATATTTTGGCTTGAAAACAAGTCAAGATTTAAGCGATTTTCTTTCGATTTTCTGCACCGAAAACAGCCTTAATTACTTCAACAAAAAGCGTTTTGAGAATGGCGTTTCGGATGCGGAACAGCAGGGATAGAAAACACCTTTTCAAGCATCGCTTGGAATGTGTTTTCGTAAGGGGTAAGCCCCTTTTTGATTCGACTGATTTATCAGGAGAAGCAAGGCAGGGTAGAAAGAAAAATATCGACCCTTGGGAGATATATTTCTTTCGTAGGGGCGGCAGTTCCTATCGTTGGTGTATGAAGTAGTTTAGTAACGAATAGCAAAGTTTGGGTCAGCTTGCTGGCACAAACATAAGCTATGAGTTGCTAAACGGATGAGTGCAGCAACGAGCCGAAAAGAGTTGGGGCTTGCCTGAGAAAAACCTGCAAGGTTTGTCTCAAGAAAGCAAGCTACCCACAGGGCGACCGCAGGTCGGGGAATCTTGATTCCCTAACTTGTAGGGAAAGTGAGATGCAGAATTGGAAATTTTTTATATTTGGTGCTATCTGAAAGAGCTGCACCGCTGCTGTTTCAGATAGTAGCAAATATAAAAAGAGAAGCTGTCATTGGGAAGATGCCAAGCGACCTTTGACAGTTTCGCAGCCTGATTACATTGGGAGTGATAACGACCTTTGGAATCAGGCGACCATTTCCAATTATGCATCGAAGCTTGACCCAAAAGAAAAAAGAAAGGATATATGCGTATGGCAAGAATAGAAAAATATAGCACGGGTATTGTTGGTGTTATCAAGCATAATATCCGTGAATTTCAGGACGGAAAATGTCCTACCAATATGGAAGTAGACCCATTAAAAAAGAGCGAAAATTATTCTTTAATTCGCAGGGGCGAAACGGCAAAAGAAATTGAAAAATATCGCAAGAAAGTAATGCAGGAAGTTTTTCATTATAAGCGTAAAAATATTGTGCTCTGTAATGAAGTTGTTTGTACACTTCCTACAGACTGTCCCCCAGAACAAGAAAAGCTCTTTTTTGAAGAGTCTTATAAATATATCTGCTCCACTCTTCCAATGGGCGAAAAATCAGTCATTTTAGCAGAGGTTCATTGTGATGAAGGAAAGGTATTAAAAGACGGCGTAACAGTAGCCGAAGGAGCAAAACATTTGCATGTAATGTATATCCCTGCAGTACCAGACCACAAACACGAAGGATATAATTTTAGGCTCTGTAGTGACGAACTCACAAAGCGTGCTGTTTTGAAACAATGGCACCCAAATTATCAGAAATGGTTGGACGATGCAGGAGTGAAAGCTACCGTTGCATCGGGAGTCACTTCTGGCAAGGGAATTTCCGTAAAATCTTTGAAGGAAATTTCCAAAGAAACGGGGCTCTCTTTAGATCAGATTAAAAGCCTTGAAAAAGAAAACCAACAGCTCTATCAAAAGCTCCAAGAAAGAGAAAAAGAATTAGCTGTTACGCATCACACTATAACAAGGCAAGATGCCGTCATCATGGAACTTCGTGATTTTGCTGAAAACCGAAGCAAAGAAATTGATACTTTGCAGGAGCGTTTAAAAGAAAAAGACAGCGACCTCTCCAGAGAAAAATCCAAAGAAGCATCATCTGACAGAGAAAAGGCTGCTTTAGAACAGAAACTCCGTGAAAAGGAAACTGAAAACCAACAGTTAAAATCTGCAGCCCGTGAAGTAATCGCCGACAAGGACAGACAGCTCGAAGCAGCCAATGAGAAATTGGCTGAAAAAGACAAGGAATTGGCACAAGCTCAGGAGCGAATTAAGGAACTCGAAGAGCGTCAGAGAACCGCATCTGTAGAGCGTGAAAAAGAGCAGACTTTGGGCAACGATTCTTGGGGAACCAATCAAGGTTGGGGAACTGCAGGAACCACCAAATCTTATGAGGAAGAAAAATTATGGTAAGTAACACATTAAACACTTTAGCAAAAGTAGAACATGAAATAGAAAATTCAGTAAAAGAAGCTACTGACTCTAATCAGGATTCTACCCAAAAGGAACTTGAAAAAATGCAAAGAGAAGCTGAACGCCTTGCCCTCAACACTTTGAGAGAACTTGAAAATTGGGGCAGGCACTCTTCTCAAAAAATCAATAATATAACGGAGGAAATAATCAGATGATAAAAAAATACGGAATTTTATATTTTTTAAAATACTACAATTTTTTAGCTCACGCACTTTTTGCAGTAGCGTTATATTTAAGCAGAAATTATGTATTTACATTTTTCTGCACCATTACACAAATAACAGAACGCAACCAACTCTTCTATAAAGCCTATCAGCTTTTGGTTCCCGTTCTCCTATTCGCAATATGGTTTATGGTATTCTTTACCTCTATCCGCTCCAAGCTCTACAAATACAAAACTGGCAGGAGCTTCGGTTATGATAGCAGCCACTATAAGAGAAGCTACCATGAACTTGTTGAATACTTCCAAGATGCCGACCCTATGAAAATGGACATCGAAGCTCTTCCAACAATGAGTTGGAAAGAATCTTCAGGGCTTATCTTTGGAAAAAAAGGAAACAAGCTCATCAGCTATGAACCAAACAAAAACGGTATATGTGCTATGGTCTGGGGCGCACCTGGCGATGGTAAGACCACTTCCACTATAATTACTTCCTGCCGACAATTCGGTTTAAAGAAAAACGCTGCAGGTAAATTTGTTCAAAAAGGGGCTGTAATGGTAACAGACTTAAAAGGCGATATTTATGAAGCAAACAAAAAATTTCGCCGTATCAAGCGTTTTTCTACAATTCATTGGCAGGAATCTGCACACTATGACCCCCTTGTAGATGCACGCAAAATGAAACCGCAGGAAAGAGCAATCTTTCTTGAAAATCTTGCAATCACAATCATACCAGAGGAAGGTGGAGCCGATTCTAAATATTTCGTAGACGGCGCAAGGGACTTCTTCACGGGAATTTGCCTTTATTTACTTAATCAGGATAATACAATTTCATTCCCGAACATTATTGAAGAAATTGTTGTCGGCAACTACTCTAAATGGGTACTTGAGATTATGAAATCAGAAGATAAATATGCTCAGGCTTATACAAACCACTTCTACGGGGAAAATGAGAAGAATGTTAGTGGAACATATTCAAAGTTGGTAAGCTCCGCAAGATTATTCGGAACCGATATAATGAAAACACTTCTCACTAATGATGATAATGTAATCTCTCCTGTAGACCTTGAGAACTATATTGACATCTATATTCAGATAGACCCTAATCAAATTACGCTCATGGCTCCCGTCATAGCGATGATTTACCAAGCCTTCATGAGTGCCATGTTATACCGTAAAGAGGGGCAGGAACCGCCGATTGCATTCGTTCTTGATGAGTTCGGACAAATTCCCGCCATGCCCGTTATTGCTTCTTCTGCAGCCTTGATGAGAGCTTACAACTGCTCTCTCCTATTCTCGTGTCAGTCACTTGCTATGATTGAGAAGCACTACGGATTGGCAGGCAGAAAGCTTCTTATGGATTGCGTGAAAGTGAATTGTTTCTTGTCCATTATGGACCCAGATACAAGAGATTGGGCAAGCCGACTTATCGGAACCCGTAAAGTTCTAAAAATCAGCAACTCCGAACAGCAGACGCAAAACGGCACAGTCGGACGCTCTGTATCAGAAACCCGTGAGAAAATATTTGAACCTGAAAGCTTCGGCGACCTTCCTAACACAGATGAACTTGTCATCTATTACAAAGGAAAGTACATCAAAGCTGAAAAAACCTATTATTTCAAGTAAAGGAGCATTTATTATGATTAGAACACTCTTCTATCGTATGAAAGAGCTTATTTGCGGAATTGGGGCTAATTGGGATAAATTAGCTCTCAATACAGACAATGCTCATGAATACGCTGAAACACACATTAACAAAGAGCCTGAAAGACATCTGCAGGACAACCCTAATAAATACAGTATGGAATACTGTCTCGCTCACAGCGCAGAATCTATAAATGAACGGTTCCGACAAAACAGAGCTGATGACACCGACAACCAGATTGCAGAAATGATGAACACTCACACAACCGATGCAGACCTTATACTTTACAGAGGTATATGTGATTATGTCTATGAACTAATGATTACCAATGCTAACGGCATCAAAGGAATCGACTTCTTAGAAAAAGGATTTATGTGCACTTCTCTTATCAAAGGTCATGAACTGAATTATGAGAAAAAACTCAGACTTTATGTTCCTGCAGGCTCTAAAGTAACCTATATGGGAAATGTAAATTATGAGCCTAATTTCTATGAAGTTGATATTCAAAGGGAAGCAAAATTAAAGATTGTAAGCATAGACAAAGAATATATAAACTGCAGACTTCTGGGAACTGCATAAAAAAAGATGTATTTGCTCTAACAATGATATGTACCCAGAATCCTGGACACATATTATGAACTAAGCGGAACACATGGATGTTATCCTGTACTTTACAGGTGGCATCCATTTTGTTTTTCGTTGTATTCTTTCATTGTTGTAATAATTTATGTATTCATCTAGTGCTTTTGAGAAACTCTCAAATGATTCATATTCTTTTTCGTAGCCGTAGTACATTTCATTCTTTAGACGTCCGAAGAATGTTTCCATAATGCAATTGTCTATGCAATTGCCACGCCTAGACATTGATTGGATAATTCCTCTGTTTTTTAGTTCTTGACGATAGTAGTTATGTTGATATTGCCATCCTTGATCTGAATGAAATATTAATCCTGTAAGTGATTTGAACTTTTTAAACGCCGTCTCTAACATTCTCTTGATTTGATTTAGGTTTGGACTTATCGATAAATCATATGAAATAACTTCATTTGTGTACATGTCAATGATCGGAGAAAGATAACACTTTCCCCATGAAAAGTTAAACTGAGATACATCAGTTGTCCACTTCTGAAGTGGTGCTGTCGCTGTAAAGTCCCTATCGATTATGTTTGGTGCTACTTTGCCTACTTCGCCCTTGAATGAATGATATTTCTCTTTAGGCCTTTTGCCTTGCAATCCAAGTGAATGCATGATGTGTTGTACTCTTTTGTGATTAACAATATTTCCACATCTTAAGAGTTCTCTATACACTCTTCTTACACCATATCTGCCTTTATGCTGATCAAATATTTTCTTGATTTCTTCAGTGAGTTCAGCATTTCTAAAGCCTACAGTATCAACTTTACTGATTTCGTAGTAGTAAGTTGATTTAGGCATATTTAAACCTTTTAATAGGTGCTTTAATTGGTATCCTTCTTCTCTGAGTGCTTTGATGATTGCTGCTTTTTCGCCTTGAGTTGCGCAGCCCATCTTTCTTGTCTCAAGGCGATCCTTTTTTTTACTACTTCAATCTCCGCTTTCATTGCCGCAATTTCTGCCCTTAGTCTGATTAACTCTTCGCGTTCTGATTCAGTTAAAGGCTTGGGCTCAATCGTTTTCTTTTTCATATCAGGGTTCTTGCTCTTGCGACCTTTCTTTTTATTCACAAGACCATTGTAACCTAATTCTTTGTATTTGCGAACCCACATATATAGCATTCCATCGCTGATACCCGCAGAAATAGCAACTGAATTGTTGGATTGTCCTGCTAATACTTTAGCAACTAATTCATATTTTGCTTCAGGGGTCCACACTTTGTTATTACCTAAGTGCTTTAAAGCATCTGGTCCATTTTGTTCTTCGATACGAACCCAGTATCGAATCATTTTACGAAATCTTGTTATTTTTATCCCTTCTGGTGTTTCAGGCCAGATTCCTTGTCGATATAGCTCGATACACTCTAACTTATACTCATGACTGTAACGCATAAAAAATACCCTCCTTACTGGGTGTCCAGTAAAGAGGGTACATATCATATCAAAGGGGCTTACACTTTTTTCTTTGTATTGATTGACACAGAAATGTGTTGTAATAGAAATGGGGGAATAGCTATGGTCATCTTGGAAAAAGGTCAAAAGGTAAACTTGAAAAAATCACAAGGTGGATTGGGCGAGATTCTAATTAATCTAAATTGGAATGCTAGACCAGTTTCGACAGCAAAAAAGCAGGGATTTTTTTCTCGCCTATTTGGAGAAGGGGAAGGTGGGGGGATCGATTTGGATCTCGGCTGTTTGTGGGAATTAAAAGATGGAAGCAAGGGAAGTGTTCAAGCTCTTGGAAAAAATTTTGGAAATCTCAATTCGGCTCCTTTTGTTGCTCTAGATGGTGATGACCGAACGGGGGAAAATAGTGCGGGAGAGAACTTGAGGATCAATGGAAACCAGCTGTCAAAGATAAAGAGGATTTTAGTTTACACCTTTATTTATGAAGGTGTAGCTAATTGGAAGCAGGCGGATGGAGTGGTTACGATTAAATATCCAAAGGCAGAGAATATCGTGGTAAAGATGAATGAATATGATACCAATAAAACGATGTGCGGACTGGTTTTATTGGAGA
>ERZ773004.1057-NODE-1057-length-14602-cov-5.256067_pt1 | contig 14602 bp, 13 predicted proteins | sample MGYA00580667_ERZ773004 | MGnify/ENA primary metagenome ERZ773004 (study PRJEB29015, sample SAMEA2737963) | human oral metagenome | biome: human oral; feature: human-associated habitat; material: dental | place: China | collected 2123 ... | reverse complement strand
CTATACTTACAATCAAAAGAGAATTGGTTTTGGAATTAATTGTACTATGAGTAAACGAGCACATATCGGGCACAAACATCAGTACAAGCCGTTTTGTACTGATACTACAAGGTGCTTGTACTGATACTACAAGGTGCTTGTACTGGCACTACAAGGTACTTGTACTGATACTACAAAGTGTCTTGTACGGACACTACAAGGCATTTGTAGTCGTACACAATGTTTCTTATAGCATTGCAAATGCAACTGTGCTGATACGTTGATGGTAAAGTGAAGTATACAAACAACTTTCTAAAATATGGCCAGTACGAAATGTTTTGAAACAAATCATCCGGAACTGAATAAAGAAATACTCAACACAAGATGGCGTTGGTCACTCGGTAATGAAGCAAAAGGCAGGTTATAAACATTCCCCGTAAAAGTTCAATCGCTGTTCCTTGCATTGCTCTTCACTGTCTATTTTGCTTTTATCTGGCATCTTTGGCTTACGCTTTCAGAAAGCATAGTGCGCTATGCTCCTTCAAGGAGTAAGCAAAACCTGCTCTGCCAAAAGCTAAAAATACAGCAAAGGTAATTTTTAAGACCTGCCTCAAACAATCCCTAAATGTTGCATGGCGTGCATGACGCCATCGTCGTCTATATGCGTTGTAACAAAGTTGGCAGCTTGCTTTACGTCGTCGCCTGCGTTGCCCATTGCCACGCCTACGCCTGCTGCACGTATCATACTGATGTCGTTTCCACCATCGCCAAAGGCGGCGCAGGCATCAATGGGTATGCCGAGGTGTTGGGCAATGGCGGCAAGTCCCCTACCCTTATCGGCCATTCGAGAGGTAATGTCCATAAATTCAGGATGCCAACGACCAGAAACGCAGTCGGGGATGCGAGGCATTAGCTGCTGTTCTTGTTCAACCGTGGCGAAAGGGGTAAGCTGCAAGATGTTGTTTTGCATCACTTTCTCGATTGGAAAATGATAATCAATGCCGTGAATATCAAGCGTACGCCTAAAAATGCGGTCGATATTGTCCTTATAATTATAGGTGGCGATGTCTTTTTCGCCCACCACCACGCACGAATAGTCCTGCTCTCTGGCATCGTTTAGTATCAATTCAACATCGCGCTTGGGGATGGGATGATGATAAACCACTTCGTTGCCTACGATGCAGTATGCACCATTGGCAGTAAGATAGCCGTCTATAAAAGGAAGAATGGAGTCGATGTTGTTGATGATAGCGTATGGTCTGCCCGTAGCAATAAACACTTTCACACCTTTACGCTTGGCTTGTGCGATAGACTCAACTGCCGAAGTGGGGATGGTATGCGTTTTCATGCTTACCAGCGTGCCGTCGATATCGAAGAACAGTGCTTTAATCATATCCTGAAAAATTTAATACAAAGGTAGTCTTTTATATTGGAATACGAAAACACCGCATAACTAATGTTGTTGCCATTCGCCATGCGGTGCATTATTGAACTCAAAAAGTAAAATTACTGCGAGTTGTATTACAACATGCGTTTATCCAAAGTCATCGAACATGATGCTCTCGCGGTCAACGCCAATACTATCGAGCATTCCTTGTACTGCTTTGCTCATCGGACCCGGGCCGCACATGTAGAACTCGATGTCTTCGGGCGCGTCATGGTCTTTAAGGTAAGTGTTGTACATCACTTCGTGTACAAATCCAGCCGTATATGGCACCCCAGCCTCATCCGCTTTGGGGTCGGGGCGGTCGAGTGCAAGGTGGAAATGGAAGTTGGGATATTCCTTTTCCAACTCGTGGAAGTCGTCCAAGAAGAACGCCTCGCTAAGACTACGCGCGCCATAGAAGTAGTGCATCTCGCGGTCGCGAGTGTGAAGTGTTTTGAGCATGTGCATAATCTGACTGCGAAGAGGTGCCATACCTGCACCGCCACCAACCCAAATCATCTCTTTCTTCGAGTCGAATATCGGGTGGAAATCACCAAACGGACCACTCATCACCACCTTATCGCCTGGCTTGCGCGAGAAGATGTAGCTGGATGCAATACCCGTGGGCACGTCTTGAAAGCCTACCTCCGGGCGAGGCTTAAACGGCGTAGTGGCAATACGTACCGTTAGGGTGATGCGGTCGCCCTCTGCGGGGTAGTTGGCCATTGAGTAAGCACGGATGGTTTCTTCGGGATTGTGAGCTTTGAGGTCGAAAATGCCGAACTTTTCCCATACAGGCAGATACTCTTCGCCAATGTCTTTCTTGTCGAAATCCTTGTTATAGTCGATGGTTTCGTATGCAGGTATCTTTATTTGAGCGTAGCTTCCTGGTACGAAGTCCATGTGTTCGCCTGGCGGCAACTCAACGATGAACTCCTTAATGAAGCTCGACACGTTCTTGTTGCTGATAACCGTGCACTCCCACTCTTTCACACCCAGCACACTTTCGGGCACTTTAACCTTCAAATCGCCTTTAACCTTACACTGGCAACCAAGTCGCCAATGCTCTTTCACTTCTTTTCGCGAGAAGTGCGAGCGTTCGGAGTCGAGTATTTCGCCGCCTCCTTCGAGCACTTGCAGCTTGCATTGTCCGCAGCTGGCCTTTCCGCCACAAGCCGACGGCAAGAAAATGCCGTTCTCGTTGAGCGTGGCCATCACGTTGTTGCCCTGCTCCACGGTAAGTTCCTTATCATCATTGACGGTGATTACCACCTTACCGCCGGGCGAAAGATATTTCTTGGCCACCAGCAACATTATCACCAGCAGCAAGATGATGAGCAGAAAAGCGGCTATACTTATTAATATAAACTGTAACATATATCCTTATCTTATAGATTTAAGCCCGAAAAACACATCATGGCCATAGCCATCAGTCCTACGGTGATGAATGTTATGCCCAGTCCTTGCAGGGGTTTGGGCACGTCGCTGTATTGCATTTTCTCCCTAATGGCACCCATCGACACGATGGCCAGGGTCCAACCAAAGCCGCTACCAACGGCATAAGAGATGGAATCCCACACGGAACCGATGTATTGCGTGCTGGACGGGTCCATGTTTATGCGCTGTTGCATGAAGAGCGAGGCACCCATGATGGCACAGTTAACGGCAATAAGGGGCAAGAATATGCCCAAAGCAGAATAAAGCGAGGGGCTATATCTCTCGACAGCCATTTCTACCAGCTGCACAATACCTGCAATAACGGCGATGAAAAGGATGAAACTGAGGTAAGAAAGGTCGACACCCTCTATCAAACAGTCGGGACCTAGCACTTTGGTTTGCAGCAAATAGTCGACAGGGACAGTAACAAGCAACACGAAGGTTACAGCCAAGCCCAGTCCCAAAGACGTCTTCACGTTCTTAGAAACGGCCAGATAAGAGCACATTCCCAAGAAGAAGGCGAATATCATGTTGTCCACAAAGATGGACCTAAAGAATAAACTGATTAAATGTTCCATAGCGTTTTCTTATTTTTTCTCCTTGTAGAAATATGCCCTATGCAGCCAGATAACACAGCCCAGCAGTATCAATGCCATTGCGGGCATGGTCATCATGCCGTTGTTCAGATAGCCTGCGTGGTATGCACTCTCAGGAATTAGCTGGAAACCAAGTAGCGACCCGCGGCCGAAAAGTTCGCGAATGCAACCAACAAGCACCAAGATGAAGGCATAACCCAAGCCATTGCCGATGCCGTCGAGGAAACTTGGCCACGGCTTGTTCATCATGGCGAAGGCTTCAAGGCGCCCCATGAGGATGCAATTGGTGATAATCAGACCCACATATACCGACAGTTCTACGCTGACATCATACACAAAGGCTTTGAGAACTTGGCTAACGATGGTAACCAAGGCTGCCACCACCACCAATTGAACGATGATTCGGATGCGCGAAGGTATGGTGTTGCGTATCAAGGAGATGATAACGTTAGAGAAAGCCGTAATGATGGTAACGGCAAGTCCCATTACGATAGCCGGTTTTAGCTGCGAGGTAACGGCCAACGCCGAACAGATGCCAAGCACCTGAACCATGATGGGGTTATCGAGATTTAGCGGATTGACAAAGACTTCTTTGTTTTCCTTTGAAAATAACTTACTCATAACTGCTGCGTTCGATTATTTACTGGTTAAAAACACGAGATACTTCGACAAACCCTCGATAAGCATGTCGCTCACGCCATTACTTGTCAGCGTGGCGCCTGTTACCGCATCTACCTGCGTAGAGGGGTCGTCTACCTTCTTAACAACCGAGAGTGCCACTTTCCGGGTGCCCTCTGCGAACACCTTCTTTCCCTTAAACAGGTTCTGCCACTTCACGTTATCTTTTATCTCCGCACCCAATCCGGCCGTTTCTCCTTCGTGATTGAAGTACGCTCCGTAAACAGTGTTCTTGTCTGCATCTAATGCAATAAAGCCATTAATAGGTCCCCAAAGTCCCATTCCATAAACGGGCACGATGTACTTTGTTTGTCCGTCTACTTTACAAACGAACAAAGCCAAGCGGCCAGCCTTGTAATCAGCGCTGTTGAGCAAGAAACCGGCCTTTTCGCCGCCTTGTTCGCCTTTGGTGGTAACGTTTCCTTTGGTGTCTATTATCTCATCGGCCAATACCACTTCCTTATACTTCTGTGCAGCCTCTTCATCGCTTATGTCGCGAATGTTAAGCGCATAGAGCAATTGTTTCTTCTTATCCAAGGCCACGTTGATGTCTTGCTGAGGTTTCAACGCCTTAAAGACGAAAGCCAACAAGAAAGCAACGACAACGACGAGGATGGTAGAATATATCAGCGTATAGCCGTTGGAATTGGTGTTTAATCCTTTTTTCTTCACTTCTGCCATGATGTCATTTGTTGTTTTTGGTTAAACGTTTCATGCGCTTACTTATGTTTGCCTGCACCACATAATAGTCGATAAGGGGCGCAAACATGTTGGCAAACAGTATGGCCAGCATCATTCCTTCGGGATAGCCGGGGTTCATCACACGTATGATAAGGGCCATTGCGCCGATAAGGAATCCGTAAATCCATTGCCCAGTGTGGGTTCGGGCCGACGTAACGGGGTCGGTAGCCATGAATACGGCACCAAAACAGAAACCGCCCAGCACGATATGTTCGTACCAGTCGATGCTGGTCATGCCCAAATGCTTAAATAACAAGGCCATCAATATGCCTCCTCCAAACACACTTCCCATGGTACGCCAGCTGGCAATGCCTGTCCAAAGCAGAATAATGGCACCAATACCAATGGCAATCACGCTTGTTTCGCCTATACTGCCGGGGATAAAGCCCGTTATCATGTCGCTAAGGCTGTACGGAACGTTGGCTCCAACGCCAATCTCTCCCAAAGGCGTGGCGGCCGTAAAGCCGTCGGGCAGGTCGTAACCAAAGCCCAAGATGGAGTTGGAAACTACCCAAACGGTGTCGCCCGTCATCTTCGAAGGATAAGAGAAGAAGAGGAACGCGCGCGCGCAAAGCGCAACGTTGAAGATGTTCATACCCGTTCCGCCGAAAATCTCTTTGCAAAGGACTACCGAGAAGGCCACGGCGAGCACCAAAATCCAAAGTGGACAGTTCACAGGAATAATCAATGGGATGAGAATACCCGTCACCAAGAATCCTTCTTGTATCTCTTCGTGTTTCCATTGTGCCCAAGCGAACTCTATTCCTAGTCCTACGGCGTAGCTAACAACCACCTTTGGCAACACGGCTAGTAAGCCGAAGAAGAACAAATCAAAGAAACTGGCATCGGCCAAATGGCCTGCCGCCGCGTAGTTTTGGTAGCCTACGTTGTACATTCCGAAAAGCAAAGCTGGCAAAGCGGCAATAACCACCATGCTCATGATGCGTTTCGAGTCGATGGAATCGTGGATGTGCGTTCCCACTTTCGAGGTTGTGTTCGGCACATAGAGGAAGGTTTCCAATCCGTCGAAAATGCTTTGGAAGGCGTGGAGCTTGCCTCCTGGCTCGAATTTCGGCTTTATTTTATCTAAATATTGTCTTAATGCTTTCATACTGCTTTATGCATTTTCTTTACGTAACATGTTCAGCCCTTGGCGAACGATGCGTTGCAGTTCAAGTTTAGAACTGTCAACGAACTCTGCCAGTGCGAAATCTTCGGGCGAAACCTCATAGATGCCCAGCTGTTCCATCTTGTCGATGTCGCCAACGATGATGGCTTTGATGAGGAACTCGCCATAAATGTCCATCGGCAACACACTATCGTATTCGCCACTCATGATAATATGGCGTTCGCCTCCCTTCACGCGTGCATCCAAATCGTACGCTTTCTTGCCCATAAGCCAAGAGAAATAGCTGCGCGATGTGGAAAATTGGTTGGTGCGCGGCAATATCCAGCCGAACATCTCGTTTGCATCGGCACCTTCGGGAATGGCTGTTATCTCGGATGTTCTTACGCCTACGCTGTCTTCCAAGCACGATTTCGTACCCGTTAAGGGGTTGCCATTGATAAGGCGAAGGTCTTCCTGGCGCGTCAAAGCGTCTTTCAAAATCACCGAGAAAGGCGTTCCGATGAGCGCATCAACGTACATAGGCGATGCCATAGCACTGCCACCAAGGGCGATTGTGCGGAGAAGATTAACCTTACCTGTATTGAACAGCCTTCCGAAGAAAATCACAAACGTGGGGTCGACCGTCCAAACCACTTCGCCCTTATTCACTGGCGAGATGTGATTTACCTGCACGCCAACGTTTCCAGCTGGGCATGGACCATCGAAAACCATCACTTCCACGTCCTTGGCGTTCACCAACGCATCGGCCTTTTGGTTCTTCCCTATTCCCAAATAGGTGGTTGCCATCTTCGAAAGGGCTGTCAGTCCCGTTTGGAAATCGCGTTCGTTGCCCTGCAACTCGTATTCAAAGTTGTTGGCAAGGGGCATGTCGCGCAGTGCGGAAACAAAGATGCCCTTAGGCATTGTCTGCGGATTGGTAGACACGGCGTAAGGCAATTGGTATATATAGCCAAACAAACCAGCCTCTAACAAGGCGTTCTTCACGTCGTCGGAAGAAAGCGACGACACATCGCGACGGCCGAAATCGTGATACTTCTGCACCTCGTCAGCCTGCAACCTGATGCCGAGTATCTTTCGTCTTTCGCCTCGTTCAACGGCCTTAACCGTTCCGCTCACGGGCGATGCGAACCTCACCTCAGGAAAGTTCTTATCTACAAACAAGGCATCACCCACGTCTACACGGTCTCCTTCGTGCACAACGAGTTTAGGAACAACGCCTTCGAAGGTGTCGGGACGCACCACATATTCTGTGCATGCGCCTACAACGCGTTTCGTTTGGGCTGCTGTTCCTTTCAGGTGAATGTTTAAGCCTTTACGTAACTTAATGACATTTGCCATGATAAACTATAATATATCTGATTTTAATGATTAATCTCTTGTCCGATTCTTTTTGCCTTGGCAGCATCACCTTGCGCCCACGCAGAGAGCAAAGAACGCTTGCTTCAATGGTGCTCGCCGTCAAAACAAACACCGAAAGCGATGGATAGGAACACCACCCACCGCTTTATCGTTGCAAATATAATCAAAATAAAACATAATAAAAAGAAAAACGATGGGTATATTTCGCATTAAGGTTTTTTTGATGTAATTTTGCCAACCAAACAAAGCAATTGAGAAAGTTAAGACACATAATAAATATTATTTTATGGGCTGTTGTTGGCCTGTACTTCGTTTTTGTGGTTTTGCTGCATGTTCCCTTTATTCAGGCTTTTGTTGGGAACAATATCGGCGACGCCCTTTCGGAGAAATTGGGTACCCACGTGTCGGTGGGTAAGGTGGATTTAGGCTTTCTTAACCGCATTATCATCGACGATCTCGTTATCAACGACCAGCAAAACCAGCGCATGCTCGAAGCCACACGGCTTTCGGCAAAGCTTGATTACGCCGCGCTTGCAGCGGGAAAAATCCACATTTCGTCTGTTCAGCTGTTCGGATTAAAGGCCAACCTTTATAAGAAGTCGGCGCAAAGCCAGCCCAATTTCCAATTCGCGCTCGATTCATTGGCATCCAAAGACACCACTTCTAACACGCCCCTCGACCTCCGTATCAACACGCTTATCATCCGAAGGGGCAGTGTTAGCTACAATCAGCTCGACAAACCCAAGACCAACACGTTCTCTCCCAACCACATTTCAGTAACCGACATCAGCGCACACATTGCGCTCGACGCCCTTACCAACGACAGTGTGAACCTCAACATCAAGGACTTGTCGTTCAAAGAGCGGTCGGGTCTGCACGTTAAAGCCCTTACAGGCGAGCTTACGGCCAACAGGCAACGGGCAAGTCTGCTGCATTTAACCTGCGCTTTGCCCTCCACCAGCATCAGTTTCGGGCAAATCACGGCCACATATGCCTTCAACGGCACCGAATTTCAGTCACCTTCTTTCCAGTTCAGTGGTAGTTTGCAAAGGTCAAAACTCACCTTGGCCGATCTGGCTTGTTTCTTACCCGAACTGAAAACCTCTACTAAACCCTTCTTTCTGCAAGCCGACGTGTCGGGCACAAGCACTTCCCTACGTGTGAAAACGCTCGAAATATCGTCGCGCGCGAACAATTTTACGCTCCAAGCCGACGGTTCTATCAGCAATTGGGCATCCAAATTGCGCTGGGCCACCAACATCAGGCGACTTCGCGTGAGTGCCGAGGGCGTGCAATTTCTTTCCGACAACTTCGCCAACCACTTCAAAGTGCCTGCCGTTATCGGCCGTTTGGGCAACATCGACTATATTGGCGAGGCTGGCGGCTATGGACAAGACGTGGCTACCAAGGGCATCATACGCACCGATGCAGGCACCGCAACCGTGGCTTTTGGCCGCCATAACGACAATTTTTCGGGCAGAGTGGAAACCAACGCCCTAGATCTCGGCAAGATTTTGGCTGACAAACGATTTGGAAACATATCTACCCAAATAGACGTCGACGGCAAACTGCCCACCCGCGGCTCGGTGTATGTAAAGGCAAAAGGCGATGTTAAGGAGTTTTTCTACAACGCATACAGCTACAAAAACATCGCCGTAGACGGCGAATGGAACAACGGCACCTTCGACGGAAAGCTAAATGTCAAAGACCCCAACGTTAATTTCAACCTGCAAGGACAGTTCAACCTGGCATCGAAACAGCCCTTTGCCAAACTAAAAGCCGAAGTAACAAACTTCAATCCCGCTGCCCTAAGCCTCACAAAACAATGGCCCAACACGCAATTTAGCTTTGCTGTAATGGCCGACATCAAGGGAAACTCGCTCAATACGGCCAACGGAAGGGTGCAGCTAGACCGCTTTGCGATGGTTTCAGATACGAAAAGCTATAAGCTTAACGCCATATCCGTAGACGTAAGCAACAACAACCAACTGCATTCGCTAGCGGTGAACAGCGATTTTGGCAACATTCTGCTAACGGGCAAGTACGATTACAACACGCTGGCACAAAGTCTAACCAACCTTATCGGCAGCAAAGTGCCCACCATGCCCGGCCTTCCCAAGGTTACAAACGCGCAAACCAACAACTTCACCATCAGCGCCAACGTAGACAACACCGACTGGCTGCAACACATTTTCAATGTTCCGCTGAGCATCAAGCAGCCCGTTAACTTCGCCGCAAGCATGAACGATGCGCAAAAAACGCTCAACATCAGCCTTAAAGCGCCCTGTTTCACCTACGACGGGCACCACATCGACGGCGGCGAAATGACAGTAAGCACGCTGAACGACACGTTAAGACTTGCTGCAAAGGCCACAAGCATGGCCGAAAACGGCAAAAAGATATGGTGCAGCGTGCAAGCTAAGGCGGCCGACAACAAGATTTCGTCTACCGTTTCGTTCGACAACCTACGCAAACCCTTACTAAAAGGCGAACTGAAATGGCAAACCACATTCTTTAAGAACGATGCCGGCGAAGCTACTGCCCAAGCAAGGTTCCAACAATCGGGCATAACGGTGGGCGATGCCATTTGGGAAGTGAAACCTTCGCAGGTAACATACAGCAAAAATCGCGTGCAGTTCGACAAGTTCGCCGTTGCGCGCGGCAAGCAACTTATTGCCATAGACGGAGCGGCCACCAACAATGCGCACGACTCATTGATGGTAGACCTTAAAGATGTAGACGTTAGCTACATTCTCAACCTTGTTAATTTCCATGCCGTAGAGTTTGGTGGGCGCGCCACAGGTACGGCCATTGTGAAGACACCTTTCACCAATCCCGATGCCTATGCCAACCTGCGGGTAAACGATTTCACCTTCGAAGAGGGCGACATGGGCACGCTGGTTGCAGGGGTTAAGTTCAACAACGAGAAAGGAAACGTGGAAATAGATGCCATTGCCAGCGACGGACTGAACGCCAGAACCTTTATCAACGGTTATGTTTCGCCCAAGCACAACAACATCGACCTAGCCATCAAGGCCAACAACACCAACATTGCCTTTATGGAAACCTTTTGCAAGAGTTTCATGCACGGCGTTAAGGCCTATGCCAACGGCGAGGTGCGCCTATCGGGACCATTAAGCCACATCAATCTTACTGGGCGGTTGGTGGCCAACGGCAGCTTCACCATGACCCCATTGAACACCGTTTACACACTGACAAACGACACGGTGCGCTTTGTACCCAACAGAATAGACCTCAACGCCTGCCGCTTTACCGACCGAAACGGGAATGTTGGCACACTAAGTGGCGAGATTAGGCACGACCACCTTACCGACCTAAGCTACAACCTCAGCGTACAAGCCAACAATTTACTGGCATACGACACCAAGACCTTTGGCGAAAACCCCTTCTACGGAACGGTGTTCGCTACGGGAACTTGTAACATCAGAGGGCGAAGCGGTGAAGTAAACATCGACATCGATGCCACACCCAACCGCAATTCGGTACTGGTTTACAATGCGGCCAGCCCGGAAACCGTAAGCAACAACTCGTTCATTCATTGGGGTTCTGATGCGCTGCTCACTGCCGAAGAGCAGAAAGCGCAAGAAGACAACACCGAAAACCAAGAAAATAAAGACAACAACACGGCCGACATACCCACCGACTTGCACCTCAACTTCTTGGTGAACTGCACACCCGATGCCACCATACGCCTCATCATGGACAAGCAAAGCGGCGACTACATATCGCTAAACGGATATGGCGTGCTAAGGGCCACCTATTATAATAAAGGTGCATTCGACATGTTTGGCAACTTCGCCATCGACCACGGCGTGTATAAGCTCACCATTCAAAACGTAATTAAGAAAGACTTCTCCTTCGAACAGGGCAGCACCATCGCCTTTAATGGCGACCCGTATGCAGCCCGTCTCAACATGAAGGCCATCTACACGGCCAACGGCGTGAGCCTTTCCGACCTCAACCTTGGCAAGAGTTTCTCTAACAACAACATTCGCGTTAACTGCCTGATGAACATCACAGGCACCCCAGCCGCGCCCAAAGTGTCGTTCGACCTCGACTTGCCCACCGTCAATTCTAACGCCAAACAAATGATATATAGCCTTATCAATGGCGAAGAAGAGATGAATCAGCAGGTGCTTTACCTTCTGGCTGTGGGGCGTTTCTATACGCAGGGGCGCAACAATGCCGACTTGGGCAACAGCAGCACTCAAAGCACAACATCGTTGGCCATGCAAAGCTTGCTTAGCAGCACGCTTAGTCAGCAGCTTAACAACGTGCTTGGAACGGTTGTAAACAACACCAACTGGAACTTCGGGGCAAACATTGCCACAGGCGATGATGGTTGGGGCAATGCCGAATACGAAGGATTGCTCAGCGGTAGGTTGCTCAACAACCGCCTGCTGATTAATGGTCAGTTTGGTTATCGCGACAACGTGAACACCACCAAGAGTTTCATTGGCGACTTCGACATCCGCTATCTGCTGTTCCCAAGCGGCAACATGGCCATCAAGATGTACAACCAAACCAACGACCGCTACTTTACACGCAACAGCTTGAACACGCAAGGCATAGGCTTGATATTGAAAAAAGACTTCAACGGTTGGAAAGACCTCTTTGGAATAACAAGCCGAAAGAAGAAAAAAGCCAAGGCCGCAAAGAAGAAATAGCGGTATTGCCTGCGCGTTGAACATGCTTAAAGGATGTTCGGCGCGGCAAAACCGCAATTGGCCTGTCCCTTTCTGCAGCCTTACATATTAGCTTTTCGACTCGTCAACTGGTTATTTTTCAACTCATCAACAAGGTTAACTTGTCTGCTTGTCTACTTGTTAACTCGTCAATTTGCCTACTGGTTAACTTGTCTACTTGTTAATTTATCAACTCATCTACTGATTATCCAATCAACTCACCATCCCTATTTTGTCATCTTTTCAGCACAAAGTTCAACACGAAAAGTGGCAGTAAAATCCTCCAGCCTGCCACTCGTCCGCAAAAAATGGAGTATTTCAAGGGGTTATTAAGGTAAAAATGGGTACTGCACACAACAGTGTGCAAGCCATTTTAATACTGCATAAATACACAAACGATGCAAAAACAATTGCGTTTTGCACCAAAAAACAAGGCAAAATGCAGCAAAACGCAGTGCAAAATGCAGCAAAACGCAGTGCAAAACGCGGCAAAACGCAAGGTAAAATGCTGCAAAACGCAAGGTAAAACGCTACAAAACGCAGGGTAAAATGCCGCAAATTGCAAGCCAAAGGTGAAAAATAGCAGTTCCCACAGAGGTGATGTTATCTTTATACAGCATAAATATACAGACTACAAATGCGAATTAGCAGCACCAAAACATGGTAAATCCGATGCAAAATGCCCATTTTGGAGGTGATAAAATTGGCAAGCCACGGAGCAAAGAGAAATGCAAAGTGATACAAAACGCACACAAGATACGCAAATTTGGACAGAACGAAACGACCACGAAAGCACAATCCGGCCCTAAACGCATGGTTTTAGGCCCCGATTTGCGCTAGAATGAAGCAGCCGAAGAGAACGTTTTGTAAAATATATTTACCACGCTTGAGCTATTCAAAAACCACTCTACAACTTTCCCCCTACTGCCCTACGACTTACTCCTTACCACAGCACCACTTACTACCTTATCACTTACTACCCTACTACTTACTACCCTACTACCCACTCCTCTACAACATATACCATTATTTTTCGACACCCAACTGTGTTTTGCCACCCTCAAATGGGGCATAAATCCAAAATTTATTATAACTTTGCCAAGTACTTCGGTACACGAGAGGAGTGTTTATCTTGGTTTTGCATCACAAAGATACCACACCCCTCTAAATTTTAGGCCGGCTCCACACATTGCCTTTGGTGCTCTTACAAAGTACAAAGGCAAATACAACTTGGCGAAAAGCAGTAAACAAGGCACAAGTAGCAACGGCCACACGAGCAAACCGTACGACTTGAAAACAAAAGAAAAACGATAAACGACAAGATAAAATAAAAACTGAAAGATTGGAACATATATCGACAGACGACAGTAAACTGAACCTTGATGCGTTCTTTCGGATTGCACCATCGTGTTTCACCGAAGTGAAGGACGAGAAAACGGAGCCTGTTAAGCACGTTGTAAATAACAAAAACGCTGCAACAACTGCTTGGCGATGATGCCGTGGAAGACGCAGAAGAGATGTATCAGTTTACCTGACCCGGCAAACAGGCTGCCCGTCGCGAGGCTGCCGCGCCCATCACCGACACTTTGTCAAGGTGATTTAGCTGCCATCAGTTCATAATTAGTTAAGCAGACATGGAAGAAAACAATATGATAATCATCTACACGGATGAAAGCGGCTTGACCAAATTGGACGTAAGGCTCGAAGACGAGACGTTGTGGCTTACGCAGGCACAGATGTGCGAGCTATATCAAACCAGCAAGTCGAATGTCAGTGAGCATATCAAGCACATATTTGAAGAAGGCGAATTGCAGGAAGATGCAGTTGTTCGGAAACTCCGAACAACTGCTGCCGACGGCAAGGCGTATCTTACCTCATTCTACAACCTCGATATGATTATCGCCCTTGGCTATCGGGTACGCAGCATCATTGCCACGCGCTTTCGCCAATGGGCAACTCAGCGGCTTAGAGAGATACCAAATTGGAATGTGCCGCCCGCCACTTCGAGGCAATCAGCAAAAGCGACAACGTGGTGTATGGTGTGGCAAAAGACTATCAAACGTTGTATGATAAGGTGATGAAGTAGGGCCTTATCGCCCCAAAGTTCTGACCATTGAGAGCATAAGACCTTGAAATCACCTGGAGCGGGGACCTGTTCCGAGGCATTATGCGTTGGAAAAACGTTTCAAGAGCAAAGGTCTCGGCGAGGGGATGCCCTACGTTGGTTTGCGAATTGATGTCGCACTCTCCATTAATCATACGGGATGCGTGCTACAACACACCGCTTTTCCTGCGACAATGTAAGCGAACTGTTGGTTATTAAAGAGTTAATGGATGGAACACACCTTATATATATAAATCCGACAAAGGCTGCACAGACGCTTCGGCAGCTAAATTAGCGGCCAAATCGAAAAAAAAGGCGGAAATAATTTGCAGGTTCGAAAAAACATAGTACCTTTGCAGCGCATTTAGAGAAATGCCTTAGTAAAAACAAGCTGCGGGAATAGCTCAGTTGGTAGAGCACAACCTTGCCAAGGTTGGGGTCGCGAGT
>ERZ773004.1051-NODE-1051-length-14652-cov-4.913064_pt1 | contig 14652 bp, 14 predicted proteins | sample MGYA00580667_ERZ773004 | MGnify/ENA primary metagenome ERZ773004 (study PRJEB29015, sample SAMEA2737963) | human oral metagenome | biome: human oral; feature: human-associated habitat; material: dental | place: China | collected 2123 ... | reverse complement strand
TAGTTTGCTTAACTTCTGCTCTATCACCTACCAAATCACGTAAAAACTTATAATGCTCCACAAATGGGTGATTTTCTCCAGAAATTTTTCCAACTACATCAGCTGAGTCTGGTTTTGTAGTTTCATCATGGAACTGATAACCAACTTTTGCCTGAGTATGCTCTACTCCATTCAACCCCCAGAAGAAATCAAGATGCCAATATGCACGACGAAACTCTCCATCTGTTACTCCTTTTAAGCCGTTGGCTATTTGCTTTTCAACTAATTCTGTAATTACTTTATCTTCTATTTTTGTTAACTCTTCTTGAGTAATTTCTCCAGCCGAAAACTTGGCTCTTGCTTCTACTAACTCTTTCGGTCTTAAAAATGATCCAACATGATCTACTCTATATGGTGCTTTTCCTACTAATTTATTTTGACAATTTTTACACATAATTTTTTCCTCTCTAATCCTGATTTTTTTACTTCATAAAACTTTTTGCTTCTAACTTCTTTACTTTCTTAATTTCTATATCTTATAAACTTCTAACTTTCTTTACTTCTATATTTTATAAACTTCTTTTCTTTTTCTATAAAAGGCCTTTATTTTTCTTCTTCTGGTAGTATTGCTACTACGCGAGCTGGAGACCCCGTCGCTTCTGTCCAGTTTGGATAAGCTACTGAAATCAATGCTCCAGTTGCTGGTACTTGATCAAGGTTTACAAGTACTTCTACTTGATAAATATCTTGTTCTAATAAGTAATACTCGTTTACTAAACCTTCTGCCGCCGCGCTCACTCCAGAGTCAGTATCTAAAGTCTCATGACCAACAGCCTTAACTTTTCTTTCTTTAATTAAAAATTCTAATGCTTCTCGAGACCAACCTGGTGTATGTTGCACTTCATTTTCATCAAGATTTCTTATTTCATCATAGTTAGGCCAACGCTTAGACCAATCACTACGGAATGCTACAAACGATTCTGGAATAATCTCTCCATGTTTTTCTTCAAAATCAAGAATATCTTGTTTAGTAATTTCATAATCATTATTAGCAGCTACTTCAGCACTCTTATCAATAACATATAAAGGTAACAATAAATCCTTTAGCTCAATCTCATCAAGCCATCTTCCACCTTCTACAAAGTGGATAGGGGCATCTATGTGTGTTCCATATTGACCAACTACTGAAAATTTTTGGACATAAAACCCATCTTTCAGTGTAAATAATGTTTCTTTTTCTAATGCTGGTAATGCTGGAAACTTCGGAGATTTTTCATCAATCTTATGGCTTAAGTTCACCCATTTTTTAGATTTTAAAGTTTTATAAATACTTAATAATTCTGACATTGTTTTTTCCTCCAATATTTATATAAAAGTCTAAGTTAATTCTCCTTTTGATTATTTTGAGAAATAAAAAAGTCCTCACAGAAGCTACGCTTCTGCAAGGACGTCTAATCATTTACGTGTTACCACCTTACTTTATGATATTCTCACAAATATCAACTCAAAAAGTACGCATCAAATTTGATGTTATACCCTGAAGCTATAACGGGCTCACCCGTAAAGGTCTAATTATTCGACCATTAACACTCAAAGACCATTTTCAAAGTTTCCAATACGATCTCTTTTCACCAACCGAGACTCTCTTTGCCATCTTTCACTTTTACTTATCTTATCGACGTGTGAATCATTAACTTGTGATTAAGTATACCAACTTTTAAAAGTAATGTCAATAGTTTTTTGAAAATAAAATTTGTTTTTTGATAAAATATTTCCACTTAGTAATTTTATAGTTCGTTTTTCCGTTATATTGTTTGAAAATAATAATCTAATAGTTTCTTTAAAACGAAAAAATCGGACTTTCTTTCATGAAGGACAGTTGCCTTTTGCGAACGATTAATAGCGAAAATTATTTTAACATTTTGCTTATTTTTATCTGTAGCTAAAATTCTTCTTTATCGCTATAAAATAATTCTTTAACAATCTCTTTTTAAACAACAGCTTTTACCCATTTAACCCTCCGAATTCTATTTCATAATCGCTATCTATTTCAATACAAGCTAAATGACCTAATAGATAATCAGGCTCTGCTTCCAAATCTAACATTATACTCCAATCTTTCTCATCTAAAAATAAAGATACATTATTAATAAACAACGCGCTAATAAAGTCCTCCTCATCAATTTCACACTCAGCATCAAATTCACCATCTTCTATCATATCATTAATTACTTCTATATAATGGCTATTTTCCTCCATAAATGCGTCTATAATCTTATCTTTGTTTTCATCAATCCACTTGATTTTATCTTGTACAAAAGGGACAATTTTTTCTTGGTTTTCTTGTGAATCTACAAAAATTGTTACTTCCTCTCCCCAAACGCATAATTTACCTTCATATTCGTTTTCACCCGTTAAAGTAAATTCATTATTATCTATCATAAATTTTGTCATACAATATCTCTCCTAGTTTAATCCTAACTTCAAAATCTTGCTAATTCAAGCTTAATGGTCTCTTTTTTAGCATAATGATTAATAAAAAAATTTTTTCAAGAATTTTTATGCTGCACTTTTATCAAACTTAAACTCTTATAAATTCTAGACTAATTACTAATTACTAATTTCTGATTTGTCATCATGCGGTGTATCTATAACTATATGATTTCTTCTAAATTTTTTATAATATTTTTCAAGTTTTTTTCTACGTCACCTATACTACTACTTACACTATATAATAACATATTCAGAGACTCTTCAAATTGTTTAGGAAGAATCTTAGTATGTTCTTTAGCATACGAAATCATTCTCTTTTCTCTTGGGTGAGTAAGTTCATTTATCGCAAAGATAATATCAAAATAAGATTCTATAAATGCCGCAATACGGTGATTTACACTCACAAAATCTCCACGATTAAATGCTTTTAAAATCTGCTTATCATACGAAGGTAAATTCCCTGTTAATAAACGGAAATTTTTTGAAATAATATTTTCTTTTAACTCCTTAGGAAACGGAACGGCAAATCTTTCTTGTATTCTAGAAAATTCTTTATAAGGATCATAAAGAATTTTACTATTTTTCAAATTATGCCAAAAGCATGTAGTATATCCATTACCCGCATGATGTTTTTCCACAACATTTTCTATATTATTCTCAAAATCATTTATATTTCTATAAATAATATCTATATCTATTCCATCAGATAAAGTACAATCATCTTCGCATTCCCAAAATTGATTATTTAACTCAATATAAGAACAATATTTATCTAAAATTAATTTTCTAACATCTTTGTCGGGAATGCTTGTACAATAAATATATAGGTCATAATCAGAACTTTCATCATAGTTATTACTACTTCTAGAACCTCCTAATACTATTGCCGTTACCTCTGGTAATTTAGTAAATTCTAACCAAAGTTTATCAAATACTTCCATTTTATTATCCTTTCTATATTAATAAGTATATTAACAAAATTTTTATTACACTTTATTATAACATATACCCACATTTAAATATTCACAAACTTTAAACTATTATTTGGAACTTATTAAAAATGTAATAATTTTATGTTTGTAAATAATACATAATAGCATTAATGTTTCTAAAATTATAGGAAGATTATTATGTTCTAAATTTATGCGTATCCATAATCTTCTCACATATTAAAAACCATTATCCGTCCTTATTAGATTTTTTCACTATCTAATAAACTCTCAATCACCACTTCTAGTAAATTTTCTGGATTAATAACAAATCCATCAGCTGTAATTTTTTCATTAAAATACTCTACGGATTTATCATGATTCAGAAATTTATTAAAACAAAGATACTGCTCTATTTCGTCAAGTAAAAAAGCACTTTGTTTTAAAGACTCGTCATCAAAACTATTTGCATAGTGAATACTTTTCATAATACGTTTTATCTTTGTCTTAGGATATTCTTTTTTTAATGTATCTCTTAAGAAAACCACAGCAGTATAAAAACTGTCTTCGTCGAAATCAACAACATTAGTTTCAATAATATTTTCATTGTATAAATGTACTATCAGTTCTATTAAACGTTGCTTTAGTCCCACCTTAATCTTTTTCTCCATTCTTCTCCTTACTCCTTTATATAAAATTTTAATTAATTTTTATTATTTCGTTATTTCTAAAATTTTTACACAAACACCTAAGAAAGTTTTAGTCCATATTCAGAAACAAAGTTATCTTTTTCTTCTTTCAATTCTCTTTTTAATTGAAGATATGTTTTTAAGTTGATTTTCCCTTCTTCCTTTTGATTTTCAAGCTCATATTCTTTTGAGGTAATACTTGAATAAGAAATCAATATATCAAACGGAATATCTTCATTAATCTCTGCTATTTGTAAATAATCCATAACAACATTAAACTCCAAATCAAACATTAAAGTTTCTAAAGTTATAGGTGAAAAATAATGTTCTAATTTATCTTTTCCTACCAGTGTTTCTAAGTTTCCCCAATCCTCATTCTTAAGTAAAACAAAACCTAAAGTATCACTTCCAAGGCTTAATGCACAAAGTCTTATCGAAAAATTATCTCTGATAATTTCGTTAACCCATTTTATCGTTGTGTCTCTATCCATTTCTTCTTGGTATGGTATTTTTATTGATTTGTCTTTATAATCTAAAACAATATCATCTCCGTATTCTTTACCATTATTCTCAAACTTAACAGTAATTTTATTTTCTATTTTCTCACTAAAATAATTTATAACATCCTCGTCATATTCTCTCCAGTCAATCCAAATAATTGAATCACTTTCTAATAACGAGTCCACTTCATTTGTATCTTCTAAAAATTGTTTTAATTCTAAATACGTTTTTTCCATAGTATTTTACTGTTCCTCTATTTCATATATCATTTTTCCTAAATAGTAAATATTCATAATGCAATCTACATGAACATCCTCATTCCATAACCATCCTTGAAATACAGCTCTACCCCAATTATATGTTTCTACAATTACTTCAAATTCACTATCTTTGTACTTATCTTGATATTCTTCTAAATAAATAGATTCCCCTGAAAACTTTTCCCTTATTGTCTCATCAAATACTAGAAAATCAACATCATCTATATCTACTTTCTCGAAAATAATCTTAGCTCTGTGAGTATTTATCGATTTATCTTCATTATACGAAAAAATATAATCAAAGTATAATATTAAATTGCCCTTTATATGCTCAATTTTTAATATTCTTGCGTCATGCAATGAGTACTTAAAATATTCTCCAAAACCTCTTTCTATTCTCATTATAATTCTCCTCTATATAGTTATTCAAATACAAATAGTATTATTATTCCAACATGTTGCTTCTTATTTTGATTATATCAAATTCGGTTACAGCGTTCAATGATAGATAAGATACTGTATTGTTTGAATTAACTTTATATAAATATAGGTTTTATAAACAATATAAAAAATAAAGGAACTTTTCTAAAAGCTCCTTTTAAAAATATGGAAAACTCAGCTAACTAACGTTTAAGGTTTAATCTTACATACCTTTTTAATCTAATATAGATTCCTCTGACTTTTCCTCCAATTCCCTAATTTCATTCTTGCGTGGCAATATCAATGCTACAATCACAAGAAAAATACCTGCAATAATTATCATAAGTGCAGCACTTCTCCCCTCTCCTTTACCAATCAACGCAAGTATTACTTGAGAAAAATTTCCGCTCTCTTGAAGAAAAGGAGAAATTATAAAATCAACAAATCCTCCTACTGTGGCATATGCAACAACGTAACCTACTTGAGAAATAAGTCCAATCAATCCCCAAGCCTTACCTTGATGAATTGTTGGAATGGTAATTCTTACTAGATAATCCATCACTGTATTCGCAAATGGTAAACTCAGAAAAAGACAAAAACCAAAGATACAAACTAATATTTTATTCTGCCACCATCCAAATGCAATCACAGCTATCCCCATACCTAACAGTGCATATTGTAGAACATTTGTAAAATCTTTTTTATACTCACCTTACTTAAAATCAAACCTCCAGCCAACATTCCAAAAGCTGAAATAGTTGTTGCAAATCCTACGAAAGATTCTCCTCCAAAGGATAGAAGCATCGGTATCATAAGAGTCTGAATAGTCCCCAGACAAAATGAAACTAACACCCCAAGCATAACTAGAAGCCAAAGCCCTTTATTATCATAGATAATACGAAAACCTAATTCCAAATCTTCTTTCAAATTCTCTTTAGTCTTCTTATGTGTTCCTTGCACCTCTTTTCTTACAATATATGTAATAGGTAATGTGATTAATATTGTTAAAATATCAAGAAGTAATACAGAGTGAATGCTTGCTATACTTAAAACCAAGCCGCAAGTACAGGAGAAAGAAGATAGCGGGAAGCTGGAATTAATTGCACCATTCCACTAGCTTTTGTGTATTCATCCTTTTCTAGTAAATCGGATATAGTAGTTCGAAAAGATGGCTCTACTAAAGAAGAAAAAGCTGAACTAATAGCTGCTCCAAGTAATATTCCTCCAATAAGAAGTTTACTATCCAAAAATTGTAAAGAAAATAGAATGCACGCCAGACCAATAATCGATAATCCATCTCCCAACATCATTAATAATCTACGGCATGGCGGTCTGCTAGGGCTCCAGCAAATGGAGAAAGCAATAGTCCAGGTAGAAATCCTGCTAAAATTATCAACCCCGTCATAGTACTCATTCCTGTTTTCTGATACATAAAAATACCTAGCGCAAAAGAACTCATTCCCGAGCCACTCGTGGAAATAAGGCTCGCTACCCATAATAAAAGAAACTTCTTATAACCATTACTCAACTTAGCCACCCCGCTTCTTTATAAAGCTAACGTCTTAAACTCGGCAAAGCTTCCTTCTTTTGCTCCTAAGACTCTCTCCATATTGTATAAAAGACTGTCCACACGACGTTCTAAATCATTCTTATTCAACTGTTCATATTGTCCATCCACGAACCCCATAATCATAATCAAAATAGTCTCCGCACTCTCATAAGGAAAAATGTTATCGAATAAGTCTTCGACAGTACCTTCTTTAATAATTCCACTTAATAAAGGAGTAATCTTTTTCATAAATACTCTATTACTTTTTTCGTGAAATAGTGCATTCTGAGGCTGATTTAAATAGTCAATCATTAAACTACCTCCCACTAGACGCTTCATACTAATACTAGCAAATAACGAAAACATTTTTTCGTAGACCGTTAATTCTTCTTGTAAAACAATTTTTTCGGCATCTTCTACTATCTGCTTTGCAGAACGTTCTATAATCATATCCATAATTGCTTCTTTAGATTCAAAATGATAATATAAAGTACCTCTTGCAATATCTAATTTGCTCAAAATATCACTGATAGAAGTATTATCATAACCCTTCTCCATGAAAAGAGCTAATGAAACATCTAAAATCTGTTCTTTTTTATTCTTCATCTTATCCTCCTTAATATTTTTAGACTGACAGTCGGTTTGTTTTCTATAGTTTAGCAAAAAAGAAAAAATTTGTCAATAAAATTTGAATACAAAAATACGAGACATATTTTGGCTCTATGTCTCGTATTTCTCGTATAAACTATTTATTAATTAGTTTTATTTTTTCTTCTAGCTAATACCAATCCTGTTAATGCAGCTAAAAATCCTAATCCACCTAGTTCAGTTGATGTGCTTCCTGTATTAGGTAATTTTGGTTTAGGTGGGATATAAGTATTTTTCAGATTATAACCATCTATAGTTTTCTTATATCCAGCAACTGCTTCTTCATCAATACTGTAAGTGATTAGCTTACCATTTTTATATTTTGGTAGATTTTTAAATGAGTAGCTCCAATTATCATCTTTTGTAACTGTTGCTTCTATTATTTTACTTGTTTTTCCGTCTACCGTCTTGTTTAGTATTACTGTGATTTTTTCTGGACGTTTCCCATATTTATTATTCGTATCATCCCATGTTTTTGTTCCTTGAACATTTACAACTTCTGGTGTATGACTATTTTTAAGATTGTAGCCTGTAACTTCTCTTTCATATCCTAGTACTGCTTCTTCGTCTATGCTGTATGCAATTTCTTTTCCATTTTCATATTTTGGTAAGTTGTTGAATTCGTAGCTCCAGTTATCTTTTGTTACTTCTTTTTCTGCTACTTTTGTCGTTACACTATCTACTGTTTTATTTAGGATTACTGTGATTTTTTCTGGGCGTTTCCCATCTTGATTGTTCGCGTCATCCCATGTTTTTGTTCCTTGAATATTTACTACTTCTGGTGTATAGCTATTGGTTAAGTTATATCCATCTATAATTTTTGTATATCCAGTAACTTCTTCTTCATCTATACTATATGTAATTTCTTTATCATCTTCGTACTTCGGTAAATCAGCAAATTTATAATTCCAGTTGTCTTTTGTTACTTCTTTTTCTGCTACCTTTGTTGTTACGCCATCTACTGTTTTATTTAGGATTACTTTAATCTTGTCTGGACGTTTCCCATCTTGATTATTTTCGTCTTTCCAAGTTTTTGTTCCTTCTATATTTACTTTTTCCTTAGCATTTTTCACAGTCCAAAACAGTGGTTCACCTTCTGCTACTGTTACTTCTTTTTCTGTTCCATCAAGAGAATAACCTTTAGGTGCTCTTGTTTCTTTAATTTTATATTTTCCTGGCTCAAGTTTTTCAGAAACTGATTCTCCTTGTGCATCTGTTGTTAATGTAAAAGTAGAACCATCTTTAACTTTTGTTATTAAAAACTCAGCGTTAGGCAATTTAATTTTATTATTATTTTCATCGACTTTGAAAATTTTGATTTTTTGAATTAAATCACCTTGTCCACCACCACCAGATTGTGCACTCTTATATGAGGCTTGTTTTGATGTATTTTCTTCAGCACTATGGAATACAGCTTCATTTCTTAATACAAGTTGTGGAATATAAGTAGATTTATATCTGAAAAGATATTGTTTACCAGCTGTATCTCCAAATTTTTTCCCAAAATCAAAAGTAAACTTTGTATTATTATCAGATAAAGTTATATAGTCTTTAATTTCAGCATAATCATATGTTCTTAAAATCTGTTTTGTACTTCCTGACTCATCAAATTCAATCTCATATAGTACGAAAGAATCTTCAATATAATGAATTTCAGGAGGTAAGTTCCCTGAATTTACAAAAAGGCTATCTGATATAGTTAAATTTTTAAAATTACCTTTCTTATGATTGATACGCAAGAACCATTTTACCGCTGACTCATCATTTTCAACTTTTTCTCCCCATTTGGCAAGAGTTTCCTTTCCAACAGTACCTTTTGTTCCTATTTTGATATTTTTAGATGTCTTAACACCTCCGATATCTACAGTAATCAGGTTGCTTCCACCTGCATTAACATTATCACGAGCAAATCCTGCTTGTAGGAACATATTTCCTCTTATGTTATCCTTATTTTCTACGTAATCTGTAAATGTAACTTTTACAGTTCCACCTCCAGCTTCTCCATTAGAATCAACATGAGCGTTAGCAATAACAGTACGTCCATCTGGTGCATAAAGCGGAAAGTCTACTGCTGCAGAATCTTTTGGGAAGTTGAATTCCCTAGGTAGTGTTACAGTAAAATGATCACCTGCTTTTAGTTGATTACCATATTCACTAGCATCCCAGTCCATATCTAGACGATATTTTTCCCAATAATCATATGTAAAATTATCTGGTAGGCTTTCTCCATTAACTTTTTTAATTTCTAATTTCGTGATTTTTGTTTTAGCACGATCTACACCTGCTCCATCTGCAAATGACAAATTGCTGTTTTGAAATAATGCCCCTAAAAACATTAAACAGACTAAAAATAACTTAAATATTTTTTGAATAACTTTATTTTTCTTCATTAATTATTTGTCCTCCTATAATTTTTTATTATATATATTTAGTTTCTTCCTTTTCTTTATTTATGAGTACATTAAATTATTAGATACTATTACTTTTCAATCGGGGGAGATCTAAGTAATATCTTCTAAATAAGATAAAAATCTATTATTTACAATAAAAGAATAAATTATATCTACTAATTCTTGTAGCAACTACTCTCAATAAACCTCTATTCCAAAGTTATTTTCATCTCCTATTAGAGATATTTGAACTTGCTATTATCACTACAGAAAAATATTATAGCATAATCAATACCTAAGGTCTAATTATTGAACTGAAAATGTAAACTTATATAGAATTAATATAAATTACTATGATTAAGGACATCGGTAACCTATCTTTCTCACTACAAATTATATATAACGTTCTTCAAGACAAATATATTAACAAAATCTACCTGCACTATATATAACGTACTCTAAAAGCTAGGTTATCTGCCTACCTTTTAGAGTGCGTTTTAAAAATTATTTATTCTTTATTGTTTTGATAATTTGTACCAAGATAGTTGGTGCAAGAGCTAAGCCTACTATACTTAAAATTTGCACCCCACTTAGTGGCATTACTTTGAAAATACTACCGATTGCCGGAATAAAGATTATTATACTTACCAAAGCTATTCCAATTAAAAATGCGATAATCGTGTTTTTGTTGGTAAATAATCCTATTTTTGTCAGTGGTAAATCTCTTCTACAGCTAAAGCCATTAAATAATCTCGCTAAACATAGTACCAGGAATGCAAATGTTGTTGCATATCCTTCACCTATATTTATACCGATGTAATAACCGATAAATACCGCAATAGCTATTAATCCTGCTTCTATTAATATCGCTGTAAATGTCGAACGTGTTAAAATCGGCTCTTTGGGATCACGAGGTGCTTGTTTTAATACTTCATCAGTTCCTGGCTCTGTTCCTATCGCAATAGCTGGCAATGAATCTGTTACTAAGTTAATAAACAACAACTGAATTGCAGCAAATGGTACAACATACTTCGTATCAAAGAATGCTAATAGTGTTGTCGCTATTACTACAAAGATTGCTCCGGTATTCCCTGTTAAAAGATACTTAATTGCATTTTTTATATTTGTAAAAATATTGCGTCCAACAGTTATCGCTTTTACGATAGTCGCAAAGTTGTCATCTGTCAATATCATATCAGCAGCATCTTTGGAAACTTCTGATCCAGTTATCCCCATGGCAATACCAATGTCTGCTTGTTTCAGCGCTGGCGCATCATTGACACCATCTCCACTCATACCAACGATTTTCCCTTTTGCTTGCCATGCATTTACAATACGGATTTTATGTTCAGGTGCAACACGGGCATAAACCGAAATTTTCTCCAAATCACGAGAAAGCTCTTCGTCAGTCATATTTTCTAGTGTTATACCATCTACAACCATATCTCCCTCTTGGAAAATTCCTATTTTACGTGCGGTAGAACGGGCTGTTATAGCGTGATCTCCAGTTATCATAATAGGTTTAATTCCAGCTTTTATCGCTTTTTCTACCGCATCTTTTGATTCTACACGTGGTGGGTCTATCATTGAAGTTAGACCGACGAATGTTAAATTATTTTCATCATCAAAAGTTAATTGCTCTTTATCTGTTACTTTAAAAGCATAACCAAGGACACGCAATCCTTCTTCTGCAAAGTTGTAGTTTTGAACTAATATTTGATCGATATCCTCTTTTGTTATATCGCGAACTTCTCCATCTAATAATATATGGCTACATTTTTTAAGAAGTTCATCTGTCGCACCTTTTGTCAACATTACTTCTTCGTTATTAACAATTTGTAATGTCGACATAAATTTACGAACTGAGTCAAATGGTAGTTCTGAAATACGAGGATAGTTTTCTCGATAATCTTGTTCAATAATATTATATTTTCTACCTAATTCTACTAAAGCAAGCTCCGTTGGATCTCCTACTTTTTGGTCACCATTAATAAATGAATCATTAGTAAGAACCATCGTATCCATTAACATTTTACTCGCTTTATCTTCCAAACTAAGTTCATCTGGTTTTAAAAGTTTACCATTTACATAAACATCTTCAACCGTCATTTTATTTTGTGTCAATGTCCCCGTTTTATCAGAGGCTATGATAGATACTGAACCCAAAGTTTCTACAGCGTTAATATCTTTCATAATCGCATTTTCTTTTGCTAGAGTTTGTGAACCTAATGATTCGACTATTGTTATAATAGATGCCAATGCTTCAGGTACAGCCGCAACTGCAAGCGCGATAGCAAACATCGCCGCTCCACCAAAATCTTTTGAACTAATATATGTAAGTCCGAAAACTACAATACATAGAGCTATTATTCCAATCGATAGGTTTTTAGAAAACTCATCTATTGATTTTTGTAATGGTGATTTGCTTGTTGTCGCCTTGTTAAGTAGTTCTGAGATTTTCCCGATTTCTGTCGCTACTCCTATACTAGTTACAACTGCACGACCTTTACCATAAGTAACTTGTGAGCCTGTAAAGACCATATTTGTTTGGTCCCCAACAACTACTTCATCTTCTATTGTCTTGATTGTTTTATCTACAGCATGACTTTCTCCAGTAAGTGCAGATTCTTGAACTTGTAGTGAGCTTGCTTCAATAATACGCGCATCCGCCACTATCATATCTCCAGCTTCAAACTCTATAATATCTCCAACTGTTAGTTGTTCAGAATTAATCTCTTGTTTAACTCCATTACGAATTACCTTAACTTTTGGAACTGATAGTTGTTTTAAGCTATCAACCGAACGTTGTGCATTAAGCGTCTGTGTTGTTCCAAGTATCGCATTAATAATTAGCACGATAATAATTACTATTGAAGATTCATGATCTCCTGTAAATCCAGAAATAACCGCTGCAACTATTAAAATTAACACAATCAAGTCTTTAAATTGGTTTAAAAATATTTGAAAAGCACTTGGACGAGGCGCTTCAGGAAGTTTGTTTAAGCCGTACTCTTCTAGACGACTTTTTGCCTCATTATAACTTAACCCTGAATTACTAGTTTCCAATTCAGTTAATATTTCTTCGCTATCTTTTTGATAAAAATATTTCATCTCTTTGCCCTCTCTTTATAATTTTTTCACAAAGTAACTTGATTGCTTAGGTCAGTATTAAAACAAAAAAGCGAGACCGATTGCATAGCAACCAAGTCTCGCTTTTTAAAGTAGCACCGGAAAATATTCTTTCGTAATGACGATACTACTACGTTTATTCGTAAGCTAATCCCTTGTGTTTATATAAATATAACATAGTCTTATATATTTTGCAAGAAAAAAACGAATGTATATCATCTCTTTAGTTAATAAAAATATCTCCACTCTTTTTATTTAAGTGAAGATACTTTTACATCAACTTTTATTTACTTTCTTGTCTTTTTTGCAATAACGGACTTAACACCACTCTAAATATTGAGTCAGCGATAATAATTCCTACTGCAAGTCCTACCGCACCATAAAAACTATTTAAGAAAATTCTTGCTGAATTTCCATATTCATCTAATAGTAATGTTCTAAATGCATCATAAATAGTTACCCCAGGTACTACGGGAACAAGCCCCGGTATGAAGTAAACTGTTAGTGGATTTTTAAATTTAATAGCACAAATCTGACTTATATTAGCCAAGAGAAGCGAACACACTAAGCTTGACATAAATACACTTTGCCCATGACTCCACATTTCCCAATATCCACACCAACCTATTGCACCAATGACTCCACCTGTAGCTAAAGTTTTCTTCGGAACATCACAAACAATAGCAAATGAAACTGATGATATAAAACTAAAAACGAAGTGATATAGTAATAATAAAGCATGACTTAATACTGCCATCATTATAATGCACCTCCTAATAATCTAACAAGATAATAAACTGTTACAATTCCCGCACCTAGTGCAAAAGCTACACAGAATGTTTCTATAAAACGAATTGTTCCAGAAATAAATTGTTTGGCTATAATATCTCTCATGGAGTTCGTTATTGTAATACCGGGTACAAGTGGTACTACAGCCCCTATCATAGCTAATCTTAAAGACTGACCATTCAACAATGCAAATCCTAAATAACCTGCCACTCCTCCAGCAAAGGTACTAATATACTCTGATATAAACGGTGCCTTTAGATATCCTATAACTTTTACATATACATAAAATGCTACTGCTCCAGCTATACTCCCAGGAATTACATCCCAAAAACTTCCCTCGAATATCAATACAATACTTCCGCTAAGAATTCCTGAACAAAGAACTTTAAACCAATTTTTTATTGGACTCTTTTCTTCTTGCACTCTTTTTAGTGCATCATACATATCTAGTAAGCTGATCTGTCCTGATGTATATGCTCTAGATAGTGTATTGACCGCTGTTGTCTTTGTTAAATTATACGTTCTATCATTAACTCTTCTGAAATCAGTCCCCAGCCCTTCTATTCTAATAAAAATACCAGTTAAGGTAACGTGTGTATAATATTCATCCGTTCTAACTTCTCCTACACCTTTTCTAATAATTCTCTCCAGTGTATCCTCTGTTCTATAAACTTCAGCGCCATTTTCCATTAGGATTTTTCCCGCAAGTAAGGCTGTTTTCATTAATAATTTCTCATACATCTCTTTTTCCCAATTAAGATCAGCAAGATAGTCAAAATAAAAAAACTATATATTATTACACAGTTTTAATAAATATCGTTTTTAGGATTATCTGTACTACTTTCTAATCTCCCAACCTTTCTTATATCGTTTCCA
>ERZ773004.1049-NODE-1049-length-14705-cov-4.613311_pt1 | contig 14705 bp, 8 predicted proteins | sample MGYA00580667_ERZ773004 | MGnify/ENA primary metagenome ERZ773004 (study PRJEB29015, sample SAMEA2737963) | human oral metagenome | biome: human oral; feature: human-associated habitat; material: dental | place: China | collected 2123 ... | reverse complement strand
AACGTTCAGCGGCGCGTTTTGATGCTTTCCGAGGCCTCGGAAACGTTCAGCGGCGTGTTTTGATGCTTTCCGACCCCTCGGAAACCTTCAGCGGCGCGTTTTGGTACTTTCCGAGGCCTCGGGGCGGCTTCGGCCGCCAGCGAAGTTGGCCTACACATTTGAGGTACCCGGCCAGCTTCCCAGCCCCGGCAGGGGCCGCGCCACTGTCTGCCCGCAACCGCCCCTCGCGACGAGAGAGTTAACCACAGCAAAGCCCCCGAGCCTTCAACGTGCGAAGGTCCGGGGGCTTCTTTCTCTAAACAGCTACCGCGGCCGCTTTAGAACTCGGCGTTCTTCGGCGTGCGGGGGAAGGGGATCACGTCGCGGATGTTGGCCATGCCCGTCACGAAGAGCAGCAGGCGTTCGAAGCCGAGGCCGAAGCCGGAGTGGGGGCAGGCGCCGAAGCGACGCGTGTCGAGGTACCACCACATGTCCTTCATGGGGATATGCAGCTCCTCGATGCGGGTTTGCAGTCGGTCGAAGTCGGCCTCACGCTCCGATCCGCCGATGATCTCGCCGATCTTCGGGAAGAGCACGTCCATGGCGCGCACCGTGCGTCCGTCGTCGTTCTGCTTCATGTAGAAGGCCTTGATCTCCTTCGGGTAATCGGTCAGAATGACAGGTCGCTTGAAGTGCTGCTCCACCAAGAAGCGCTCATGCTCCGCAGCCAGATCGGCGCCCCAATAGATGGGGAATTCGAACCGGGTGCCGCCGGCAACGGCCTCTTCCAAGATGCGGATGCCCTCGCCGTAAGCCAGTCGCACGAAGGGCGCCTGGAGGATGCCCTCGAGGCGGGCGATCAGCTCCTTGTCGAACATGTCGTTGAGGAAGTGGAGGTCGTCAGCGCAGTGGTCGAGCGCCCACCGGACGCAGTATTTGATGAACTCCTCGGCCAGATCCATGTTGTCCTCGATCTCATAGAAAGCCATCTCCGGTTCGATCATCCAGAACTCGGCCAGGTGGCGCGGCGTGTTGGAGTTTTCGGCGCGGAAGGTGGGTCCGAAGGTGTAGATCTCGCCGATGCCCATCGCGCCCAGCTCGCCCTCCAGCTGTCCGGAGACAGTCAGGCTGCTGCGGCGTCCGAAGAAGTCGGCGTCGTAGTCCACACTGCCATCTTGTCGCCTCGGCGGGTTGGACACGTCGAGCGTGGTGACTTGAAACATCTGCCCGGCACCCTCGGCGTCGGAGGCGGTGATGATCGGCGTGTGGAGGTAGAAGAATCCCTTCTGGTGAAAGAAGGTGTGGATGGCCATCGCCATGTGGTGGCGGATGCGGAGGACGGCGCCGAAGGTGTTCGTGCGCGGTCTCAGGTGGGCAATCTCGCGGAGGAACTCCATCGAGTGCCCCTTCTTCTGCAACGGATAGGTGGTGGGGTCGGCCGGCCCGAGCACCTCAATGCTTGCGGCCTGCACCTCTACCGTCTGCCCTTTGCCCTGCGAGCGGACGAGCCGTCCGTTGACACGCAAACAGGCGCCGGTGGTCACGTTGCGGAGTGCCTCCTCACCGATCCCGTCGATGTCGGCCACCACTTGCAGGTTGTGGATCGTGGAGCCGTCGTTGAGGGCGATGAAGGCCACCTGCTTGCTGCCGCGGCGTGTGCGTACCCAGCCGCAGACGATGACATCGGTGTCGTACGCCTCACTGGCAAGTATTTCTTTGATTTTCGTTCGTTTCATCGTGTGTTACGTTGTGATGATGGTTTTTACACGTTCACTCGAAGGCGCCCATGCGCAGCATGTTTACCTCCTGTTCGTTCAGGTAGCGCCACTTTCCGCGGCCGAGGTTCTTCTTCGTCAGGCCGGCGAAATAGACGCGGTCGAGCTTCGTGACGTGGTATCCGAGCGCCTCGAACATGCGGCGGACGATGCGGTTGCGGCCCGAGTGGATCTCGATGCCCACCTGCTTGTGGTCCTCCTCGCTGGCGTAGCTGATGGCGTCGGCGTGGATCTCGCCGTCGTCCAGCACCAGACCGCTGGCCAGCTTCTCCATGTCTTCCACAGCGACCTCTTTGTCGAGCCACACGTGGTAGATCTTCTTCTTCTTGAACGACGGATGGGTGAGCTTCGAGGCCAGGTTACCGTCGTTCGTGAGCAGCAGCACGCCCGTGGTGTTGCGGTCGAGTCGGCCGATGGGGTAGATGCGTTCCGGACAGGCGTTCTTGACGAGGTCCATCACCGTGCGTCGGTTCTGCGGATCGTCGACGGTGGTCATGCAGTTCTTCGGCTTGTTCAGTAGGATGTAGATCTTGCTTTCGATGTGCACGGGCTGGTCGCGGAAGAGCACTTCGTCTTGCCGTGTGATCTTCGTGCCGAGCGTGGTGACTACTTCGCCGTTCACCTGCACGACACCCGCTTGGATGAACGTGTCGGCCTCACGACGCGAGCAGACGCCCGAGTTGGCCAAGAAGCGGTTCAGACGGATCGGCTCGTTCGGGTCGCTCAGCTGCTCCTCATACTTAACCTGCTCCGGGATGAAGGGTGTAGCGGGCTTTTTCGGCTTCTTCTTTTTCATCATCACCTTCTTCTTCGGTGGGAACGGTCCCGCGGGTCTCGATTCACCCTCGCCATACGCCTGACGCGGGTCATGGGGGCGATTCGGTCGCTCGCCATAGCCTTCGCGTGGGGTAAAACGACGGCGCTCCGGACGTTCGCCGCCCTGCGGATAGGACGCGTAATGCCTGCGACGATCCGAGTCGGCACTTTGCGGCACATAGGGCTTGCGCTCCACGCCTTCCGTCGGCTGCTCGTAAGCGTAGGGACGGTTGTCCGGCGCAGAGTAGGAGGTGTGCAGATACTCGTCTTTTTCGTAGGCCGGGCCATACGACCCGTAGGCGATGCGATTATAGCCTGCCGGCCGACTGTCCTTGATGCGCGGACGGCGCTTCGTGGTCGAGGGGGGAGGGGGCGGCGTCGGCCTGCCCTTGCTGTCTAATTTGTAGCCGCCGCCTTCGCGTGTGGCACGATAGGCAGGGCGTTGCCGCTCCGGTTTGTTCTGCGGAGTCGGCTCCTTGCTGATCTCTTGGTTTTCACTGGTCGGACGAGGCTCGCGTCCGTCGTTCTCTTCTATTTCCATGCTTAAAAAGAAAATAAATGGGGGTTGATTAATTGGGGATTATAGTCGTCGCGACTATTAGTTCCGGGTTTTTAGAGGCCATTCAGCGGGGAACGATGCCCCCTCATACGCCGGTATAATTATGTGGGTTCACAGCCTTCAATTCGGCCTTCACCGCGTCGCTTAATTCCAGTGAGTCAATGAAGCGGTCGATCGATTCCTCCGTTACCGCTTCATTCTTGCGCGTTAGCGCCTTTAGTGCCTCGTAAGGCTGGGGATAACCCTCCCGCCTGAGGATGGTTTGTATGGCTTCGGCCACCACTTCACGGTGAGCATCCAGCTCGTGATCGATGGCAGGGCGGTTCAGCACCAGCTTCTCCAGCCCCTTGCTTAGGCTGGCCAGTGCCACGGCGATATGTGCCAGCGGTACACCGATGTTGCGCGTCACGGTCGAGTCCGTCAAGTCGCGTTGCAGGCGAGAGATGGGCAGCTTCGTGCTCAGGTGCGTCAAGATGGCATCGGCCACCCCGAGGTTACCCTCCGCATTCTCGAAGTCGATCGGGTTCACCTTGTGCGGCATGGCCGACGATCCCACTTCGCCCGCTTTGATCTTCTGCTTGAAGTAATCCATCGAGATATACTGCCACATGTCACGACAGAGGTCGATCAGGATCGTATTCACCCGCCGCAGTCCGTCGAAGAGTGCAGCCAAGTTGTCATAGTTCGAAATCTGCGTTGTCCACGCTTCACGTACCAGCCCCAACCGTTCGCTGACGAAGCGGTCGGCAAAGGCTCGCCAGTCCGTCTGCGGATAGGCCGCATGGTGCGCGTTGAAGTTGCCCGTCGCTCCGCCAAACTTCGCTGAAATGGGCACAGCCCGCAGCAGGGCCAGCTGCTGTTCCAGTCGGTAGGCAAACACCCGAATCTCCTTGCCTAACCGTGTCGGAGAGGCCGGTTGTCCGTGCGTTTTAGCCGGCATGGCGATCTCCTCCCACGCCTCCGCATACCTATATAATACGGACATCACGGAGTCGAGAGCTGGATAATAGACCTCCTCTAAGGCTTCTTTGACCGAGAGCGGGAGGGCGGTGTTATTAATGTCCTGCGACGTCAGCCCGAAGTGCACAAACTCGCGGTGCGCCCCAAGGCCCGCCGCATCCATGCGCTCTTTGATGAAATACTCCACCGCCTTCACATCGTGGTTCGTTGTCCGCTCGATCTCCTTAATGCGCTCTGCGTCCGCCATCGAAAAGTCGAGATAAACGCGCCGCAACGCCTCGTGTATCTCCGGGCGATTGGCCGCCTTGAGTTGCGGCAACACCTCGGTCAGCGCACAGAAGTATTCCGCCTCCACGCGTACACGATATCGGATCAATGCAAATTCAGAGAAATACGAGGCCAGCGCCTCTGTTTTGCCCCGGTAACGTCCGTCGACCGGAGAGATAGCCGTTAATGCTGAAAGAATCATCTACTGGTTTTATTAGGGGTGGCAAAAGTATGCCTTTTTTAATACCCTCCTCCGCTGGATAGGTCTAATCAGGCTGCATAAGGACGCCGAGGAGTAGGACTACGTGCGAGTTTTGGGGGCGCTTTATTCCTACGGAAAGCCCACCCACGCGTGGTTTTGATCTCCGTACCCCTACGGAAAGCCCACCCACGTGTGGTTTTGATCTCCGTAGCTCTACCGCATGCCCGCGTAAAGGGACGAGGGGCGGCGAGAGGCGAAAAGGAGCCCTCCGGATCGCCTTTCATAGTGAAGGGCAATTCCCTCGATTCCGTCTCGCTCGGATGGAGGCCGGAGGGCTCGGAGTCCATTCCCGTCATAGGATGTGAGGAAGAGCGGAAGGGACTGGATGGATGTCTCATCGTCCCCATGGATTCGGCTGTATGTCGACGGGGGCAGGTCGGTACGCGGAGCGTGCGGCGGGACGGCTCGCCTGAGCGGGCCATCCCTTGAACACGCGCAACGCACGTCCACATCGAGGCGGCTCGGCAAGCGATCCGCTCGCGTGGGGTTGCAAATATGAAGAGTGTACCGTTTTTAACATATACGGGGGGGGTAATACAGACTTAAAGAAACCCAACAAGGGGGCCTCATTTATCCCGTCTTTCAGATTGGCGGGGCGTAATGTCTCGGTCGTATAAACATCTACACTTACCATGTTCTTTACTCCGTTTATTCTTCTAACTGCGGGCAAATGTAGATTAGATTTTACAGAAAAGCCTACAAATCCCGTTTTTTATTTCACCAGTAGGCCTAAAAGCGAGTAAACATGCGGGAAGTCGGCCGATAACACTTCTAAAGAGACTGGTTCCAATTCAAATGGTATGGGCGTCGCCAAAAAGGATTCAGACTCTCCATGAGGTGAAACATGCAGCCTCGAGCCGATGGGCTAATCCCGAAGAAGAGCCCAGTGGGCGAGCCTCGTTCGGTGGTGTCTGTATGCCTTTGCGCCCTCGGCACACGTGAGGCGAATGGCATTCGCCCCTACCGACCGATAGAGAGATGAAACCAAGCCTCTGCGGGAGTGCCTCGCAGGTATATCCACAGCGAGAGGTGCTGGCCCCCAAAAAAGACGAGGCACCAGCCCCCCAAAAAGACGAGGGGGCTGCCCCACCCTATGTGGAGACAGCCCCCTTCAGTCAGAGGAGAAACTTAGAAGCTATACGTTATGCCGTCGCAGTGGCTGCCGTTGCACCGGCCGCCTTGAGCGATTTGCGATGTTGGATCTCGTAAGCGATCGGCGTGGCCACGAAGAGCGTGGAGTAGGTGCCGACGATGACGCCGAGAAGGATGGCGAACGTGAAGCTCTGGATCGTGGATCCACCGAGGAGGAAGATCACGAAGACGACGATGAAGGTGGAGAGTGACGTGCTGAACGTACGCGAGAGTGTGGAGTTCAGGGCGTCGTTGATCACCTCGTAACGGTCGCGCTTGGGATAGAGCTTGATCGTTTCGCGGATACGGTCGAAGACGACCACGGTGTCGTTGATCGAGTAACCGATGACGGTCAGAATGGCCGCAATAAAGGTCTGGTCGACCTCCATGGAGAAAGGCATGATCTTCCACAGCAGCGTGTAGAAGGCAATGATGCAGAGCGTGGTGACGGCCACGGAGACGAACACACCGACGGAGAAGGCTACGTCGCGGAAGCGAACGAGGATGTAGAGCGCCATGCAGACCATAGCGAAAAGGACTGCCAAGACGGCGCTGTTCTTGATGTCGTCCGCCATGCTGGGGCCGACCTTCTGCGAGCTTTGGATGTTGTCCGAGGCGAACTGCTCCTGTGTGGCGTTGCCAAGGAAGGGCTTGAGGCCGGCGTAGAGCTTGCCGATGATTTCGTCGTCGATGCCGGCCGAGTTGTCCGTGATCTTATAGTTGGTCGAGACGCGCACCTGGTTCTGCGAGCCGATGGTGATGACGCTGACGGATCCGCCTTTGAATTGCGGTTCGAGGGCCGCACGCACCTCGTCGGTGCGAACATCCTTATCGAAACGGATCACATAGTTTCGACCGCCGGTAAAGTCGATGCCGTTGTTGAGGCCAATCGTAGCCATCGAAACACAACCGAGAAGGATGATGGCGAGCGGGATGATGTAGCCCACTTTACGCTTACCGAGGAAGTTGATCTTCGGATCGTTGAGGAAGTTCTTCGAGATCGATGTGGTGAAGGTCAGGTGCTTGATCTTCTCCTTAGCCAAGAGGGCTTCGTAGACGAGACGTGTGATGAAAACAGAGGTCAGGAAGGATGAGATCAAGCCGATGATCAGCGTGGTGGCAAAACCGCGGATGGGGCCGGTACCAAAGACAAAGAGTACGACACCGGTGATGATTGTCGTGAGGTTCGAGTCAAAGATGGCGGAGAAGGCATTAGAGTAACCGTCTGCAATGGCACGCGCCAAAGGTTTGCCTGCGCGGAGCTCCTCTTTCGATCGCTCGTAGATAAGCACGTTAGCGTCGACTGCCATACCGAGCGTAAGCACCATACCGGCGATACCGGGCAGGGTGAGCACAGCTTGGAAGGAGGCGAGGATACCCATCGTAAAGAAGATGTTGATGACGAGGGCGCCGTTAGCAATCATACCCGGCAACAGGCCATACATAGCGCACATGTAGACCATGAGGAGGATGAGCGCGAGGGCAAACGAGATGATACCGGCGTTGATGGCTTCCTGCCCGAGCGACGGCCCGACGATGTCTTCCTGCACAATGTTGACCGAGGCGGCCATCTTACCCGACTTGAGCACGTTGGCTAAGTCCTTGCCTTCATCTTGGGTGAAGTTACCCGTGATCTGCGACTGGCCGCCGGTAATTTCTGACTGTACCGTAGGGGCGGAGTAGACCATGCCGTCGAGTACGATGGCGATGCTACGCTTGATGTTCTCCTTGGTCAGGCGGGCCCATTCGCGAGCACCTTCGGCGTTCATCGTCATGCTGACTTGGTACTGTGGGCGGCCGATCTGCTGCTGGGCGAAGTCGGCCACGGCATTCGTGACTACGTCGCCACTCAGGGCGGGCGTACCGTCACGGTTGGTGACCTTCAGGGCAAAGAGCTGATAGAACTGATCGTTATCGTCCATCGCCTTCACGCTCCAGCGGAAGAGGACATTGTTGGGCAACACAGCCTTCACTTCAGGCCGGTTGAGGTATTCGGTGATCTTGTCCATGTCCGTTTTCTTGGCGTAACCTACGACGGGGCCGGGAACGAGGTAGCGACCGGTGCGGTCGACATTCAATTGCAACAGGGCAAAGAGCGGGTGCTCCTTGGCGTATTCTTCGGCGGTCATCTGACCGGCTGCAGGCGACTGTTGGCTTTCGGCGTTAATCTGCGCCATGAGCGAATCGGTCTCTGAGGTGGCTGAGTCAGCCTTAGCCGTGAGGTCGGATTTGGCGGCGGTAGCCGTTGTATCGGTCGTGGCGCTGGACGAAGACTTTGTGGACTTCAGCGCCTCTGCCAAAGCGTGGTCAGCGGCGGTGAGTTGCTGTCCGATCTCGGTCAGGTTGTATGTCTCCCAGAACTCCAGATTGGCGCTACCCTGCAAGAGTTTGCGGACACGTGCCGGCTCCTTCACACCCGGCAGCTCGACGAGGATACGACCAGCCGTCTCGAGGCGTTGGATGTTGGGCGACACGACGCCGAAGCGGTCGATACGTGTGCGCAATACATTAAATGAATTGTCGATAGCGCTCTGCAGCTCCTCTTTCAGTACGGCAATGACTTGCGCGTCGGAGCTTTGGGGAGTGATTTTATCTTTCAACTCAAAGGTGCTGAAGAGGGCTGCGAGATGAGCGCCCGGATCCAGCTTCTTGTATTCTTCGGCAAACAAATCGATGTAGTTCTTCTGGCTGGTTGCCTGACGGGCATAAGCCGCATCGAGCGCCTTGTTGAAGTTGGCGTCGGGATTATTGTCCGCCAGCGAACGAACGACATCGGGCACGTTAAGCTCCAATACGACGTTCATACCGCCCTTCAGGTCAAGCCCCAAGGTCACCTCCATTTCGCGGCATTGCTTCAGCGTATAGGCGCCGAACCAGACCTTCTTGTTGGCCAATGAGTCTAAATAAAAACTCTCTTTAGCAGGGTCTCCGTTAGCATACTCGGCGGCTTCCTTGTAGTATTTTCTCGTCACAAACGAGAAGGAGAGATAGTACAAGCAAACCAAAGCGAGCAGTATGGAGAAGACCCTCACGAATCCTTTGTTCTGCATTTGAAATTCCTGATTTATTGTTATTTATACCTTATTCTTTTTTTTCAGGGCGCAAATATAGCGCGTTTTTTATTCCAACTACATGGAAGAGAACCTTTGCAAAAGCCCCATCAATACAGGGAAGTAGCCCCCAAATGAGGCCTTGCGAAAGGGGGCTATTCGGTCGTCGGTGCGGGGATGGCATCCATGATGGTGAAAAGCTCGCCAACCGTCTCGGCGCGCAGCATAGCTACACGCGTCGGCTTGAAGTCCGGTATGCCTTTGAAGAGCGGTGTGGCGGCCAAGTGGCGGCGGATATGGAGGATGCCACGACGCTCATCGAGACGCTCCACGCTTTGCAGTACCTGCTGCTTAAGCACATCGAGATACCACGCGAACGGCTCTGGAGGGAGCGGTTCACCCGTCTGCAGATAGTGCTTCACCTCGCGGAAGATCCACGGTCGACCGATGCAGCCACGCCCGATCATCACACCATCGACGCCGTAACGGTCAAAGACCTCGCGACAACGCTCGGCGGAGGTTATGTCGCCGTTGCCGATAATGGGAATCGTCATGCGGGGATTCGACTTGACGGCGCCGATAAGCGTCCAGTCGGCTTCGCCGGTGTACATCTGCGCGCGAGTACGGCCGTGGATTGTCAGGGCGGCGATGCCACAGTCTTGCAACTGTTCCGCCAGCTCGACGATGATACGATGGTCGGCATCCCAACCGAGGCGCGTCTTGACGGTCACGGGGATACGAACCGCACGGACGACGGCCTGCGTAATCTCGAGCATAAGCGGCACGTTGCGCAACATGCCGGCCCCGGCGCCTTTGCCTGCCACCTTCTTGACCGGACATCCGAAATTGATGTCGAGCACATCGGGCCGAGCGGCCTCGCAAATCTGTGCGGCCTCGACCATGGACTGGACATCGCGACCATAGATCTGTATCGCTACGGGGCGTTCTTCATCGCGTACCCGCAACTTTTCTTCGGTGCGGCTGACACCACGGATGAGCGCATCGCTCGAGACAAATTCAGTGTACACCATATCCGCGCCGAAGCGTTTGCACATCAGTCGGAAGGCGGCATCCGTGACGTCTTCCATCGGCGCCTGCATGACGGGCCGATCACCTAATTCAATTGTTCCGATTTTCATCTTCCTCTTTGTACGTATAATTATGTATGGGGGCCTTCTCTTGATTCTGTCCATAGGATGCTCCCGATCCTCGGCCCTCTAAAAAAAGGAAAGGCGAAGATTCACATCTTCGCCCCCTCAGAAGAATTTTAAACACTACACCAGAGCGGCGATATGATGGGCAATGCGCCGCTCTTAATCTCAAAAAAACAATGTCTCGTGGAGCCCGCCGCGGTTCGACGCCCGCCTCTCGGAGTCGCTGCCTTGCGTATATTCTCTCTCCTGCGTGGCGTAAGGGCTCGCTGTGACCAATTTGATCGAATTCGACTGTTTTGATTGCTGTTTCTTAGTGGAAAACGTCAAATAAATTTCTTTTCGACGCCAAAAGTACACCCCTTTTCATTTTATGCAAGTCTGAGAGACGTAACGCGCCACTTCGCGCCGATCTGTCTGCACGGTTTCGAACTCTGACGTTACGGCGCAACTGCCCATGGGTACGCGCTCGTTGCGGTAAATCATGCCACTCTCGACAACGCGTCGCGCAGAGGTGTGAAACTCGCGGGCTCCGGTTTCGGACTCGATGCGCGCGATGTTGTCCGCCCGCACACCACAGCCGGGCATGACGACGATACGTCCGTCGGCCTGGCTCACCAGCTCGCGGAGGAGGGAGATACCTTGCACGGCGGTAGCTTCCTGGCCGGAGGTGAGCACGCGATCGACACCGTGACGGATCAGTAGCTCGAGTGCGGCGTACGGATCGCGGCAGACGTCGAAGGCGCGATGAAAGGTGACCGAAAGCGGTCGGGCGGCGGCCATAAGTCGGTCGAGGAGGGGCTCGTCGATGTCGCCGTCGGGCGTTAGGCAGCCGATGACGACGCCTTGCACGCCGAGCTGGTGGGTTACCTGGATGTCGTGAAGCATGGCACCGACCTCGGTCGCGGTATAGAGAAAGTCGCCGGCCCGCGGACGGATGAGGACGTGGATCGCGATCCGCTCAGTGGACTGTCGAGCCATGACGATCTCGCCATAGCTGGGCGTTGTGCCGCCTTCGGGGATGCCGGCGCAGAGTTCCACACGTGCGGCTCCGCCGGCTTCGGCCTCCACGCAGCTTTGCGCCGAGTTGGCGCAGACTTCGATGATTCGATTCATATCTCTATAATCAGGAATAGAGGGACAAATGAAAAGCTAAAAACTATACTCTAAAAATAGTGCACTTTCGACGGGCAATGATAACCTAAATTCCAACATCAAAGGCTACCCGCCAACCTTCGCTCGCCCTTTCCGACAAAAAAGAGCCTCTTCAATAATCGCAGACACCCCTTCTCTCTAAAAAAGAAGCCCTTCAACAATCCCCGACATCTCAATACCTAAAAATATACTACTCCAAACTCCCACCAACACCCCTCCCCCTTAAAAAAACACTCCACCGATAACCATCAACACCCCTACCCCCAAAAAGCGAATACTACCGACCAAAAACAACACACCTACCTACAAAAAGCAACTATCACTGACCAAAAACAATACCCTTACCCCCTAAAAAAATACCACACCGATAACCATCACCGCCACTATCCCCAAAAAGCAACTATCACTGACCGAAAGCAATACCCTCACTCCTCAAAAAAATACTCTACCGATAACCATCAACACCCCTACTCCCCAAAAGCAACTATCACCGACCAAAAACAATACCCTTTCCCCCCTAAAAAAATACTCTCCCGACAGCAATCAATATCTCACCCTCCCAACAAAAAAACACCCAACAACAAACATCAAACAACGAAAAACGACCGAATACCGGCGAGCGATGCTCGACAAGTATCTGGTCGTTTGCGGGTGAGCGTGAGCGACTGACGGTTAGCCCTCTTCCGGCAGATGGATATCGGGATTGCCGCTATCTCCGGCACCTCCGGTGCCGGAGCCACCGCCGGCGCCTCCGCCGCCGTCGGGTTTCTTGCCGGCGCCGCTATCGCCGCCGGGCTTCTTCGGCTCTTCCTTCTCGGGGAGGTGAATGTCCGGCTTGCCGTCGTCCTTTCCCGGTTTTTGGGGCTTGGGTTCCTTCGGCTGTTTCGGCTGCTTGGGTTGCTTCGGATCCTTCGGTTTCTTGTCGGCGTTCGTCTGCCGGTTCGCCAGAGTGGACTTCTGATGGTTGATGTGCGACGTTACGCTCTCGACAAAGCCGCGATATGGGACGTCGCCGTTGACTACGACGAGGGCGTTGACCGTCTCTATGAGCTTGAGATACGCTTCGTCGCAGGCTTTGCGCTTCTGCTTAATGACGCCCGTCAACTCCGATCGCTCCTCTTTGGCTCGCTTCTTAACTGCCGCCAAGTAGGCGGTTTGTTTCTGGTCCAGATCGTCGACAAAGTCCTTGATGCCGGTCTGAGTAAGCTTGCTGACGTCCATCGCGCGGAAATCCTGAATCAGATTTCGCAGCGTGCCGGACTCTTGGTTCTGAGGCTGATCGACGATACTGCCGCCGCCGTACTTCTTGAATACGGCCACCGCTTCGGCACCGACCTTGGCCTTCTCCTTGTCTGGATGTCCCGAAACGCCTCGCACGAAAGTATAGAGCTTTGTGCAAGAATCGTCGCGCTGACGATCCAAGTTCGACACCTCGGCCGCTGACGGCACACTGGATGCGGCCTTGAGCGCCGTATCAAACTCTCCGAAAGCCTTGCCGTGATTCTCGACGTCCGTCTTTAGTCCAGCCGTATATCCAGAAGCCGATTCGAGCAGCGGCAACTGGTCTGTCTCGTTCTTGACTAACTCTTGGAACCCAAAATCCTCCTGCACTCGGAGTCTCGCAATGTTGATAGTTGATATTTTCATGACTAACTCGCTATAAAAATGGTATTTGTTTGGGGTGCGAAGATCCATCTTTTTTCTGACCTTCCAAATTTTTCCCATCAATGGCAGTCATTTTTTTGATTTTGGTCTATCGTCATTCATCGATCATACAAAAATTTTACAGGAAGAATGATTGTAAGCCATCGACAGCAAAACCTTTTTCAGGGAAGGCCATTGTAAGCCGTAGACAGCGCTTACTTTTCGAGTAAAGCGAATTGTAAGCCGTCGACAGTCCTTACTTTTTGAGGAAAGCTAATTGTAAGCCGTCGACAGTCCTTACTTTTCGAGGAAAGCGAATTGTAAACCGTCGATAGCAAAAACTTTTTGAGGAAAGCCAATTGTAAGCCGTCGACAACGCAAACTTTTTGAGGGAAGCTGATTGCAAGCCGTCGACAGTGCAAACTTTTTGAGGGAAGCCGATTGCAAGACGTCTATAATACATTACATATATAAAAAGATGACTCGTCAGTCGTCTACCCTATTTCTTTTTAGAGGAAAGTGTGACCGATTTCCATTTTTGATTCATCTTAAAACAAATATAGGCCATATATTTGCGGCAAACCTACAAACTGAACGAGATGAAAATCGTTGTTTACCTCCTTCTCCTCTCCTCTCTCGCCGTACAGGCTGTTGCGCGCGATCCGCTGATCGATCGGGCATACATGAAGTGCCTCTACCGTTATGTTTACCTCAATGATACGTTGACAGGGAAGACCAAGAACGATCTACTCGTCTTACAAATCGGGACAAGGATCTCCAAGTGCTTTAGTCATTACAGCAACCAAGTCGATTCCCTCTCTGCACTCCCGAATGGGGACATGATAATTGGGAAAATGATTAACGACGCCATGAATAATGGCGAATTTATGCGGGGAAACTATCCCCACAAGCGTCTGAAGACCTATATTTATAAGAATTACCCAGAAGGACGCATGACAGTAACCGATGGACTGATTCTACAGGACTATTGCTACGTGGATTCGCTGCACACGCAGATATGGACGATGGGCGACAGCACGCGCGAGGTGTTAGGATATACGTGTCAGCAAGCGACGGCCGACTTTCGCGGTCGCCATTGGACGGCTTGGTTCGCGACGGACATCCCCGTCAGCGACGGCCCCTGGAAGCTCGGCGGACTGCCGGGGCTGATCCTCGAGGCGTATGATGAGGGGCAGCAACATGTGTTTACTGCCGTCGGCTTAGAACGGGTGAAGGATGAACCAATCATTTTTAATCGATCGTTTGGAGATAATCAAAAATTTGAGCAGACAAACCGCCTCGAGTTTCTCCGATCGAAGAAAAAATCACTGATGGATCTCAATGGCTACATTCAGATGGAGACGGGCATTGACTTGAGCCAGGGAAAGCCGCAAAAAGTGATACGATACGACCTGTTGGAACGTGATTACTGATTTCGTAAGCGATGAAGACGACCGTTTTTCTCTTACTTTTTTCTGCGCAAGTCGTAGCGCAACATCACACGAGGCTTGAGCCTGCCACGATAGAGGTGCATTATCACCACACGATGCAGCGCGACACGGTGAGACGGCTGGCGACGGAGACGGACTCCATGATCCTCCGAATCGGAGCAAGCGCGAGCCAGTTTTTTAGCCGTCATACCTTTTATTATGACTCGTTGTGGAACGACCCCGATGGTCGCGCGACGGCCGAAGCGCTGACACTCGAGGCCTTTCGCACGCGCGATCATTCGAAAGAGCCGCGGGTGGGAACGACTTACGACTACCTCTACAAGAATTACCCGGCGGGGCGAGTCACGACGACTAACGAACAGTTCCACGTTGCCTGCCGCTACGACGAGGCCACGCCCTCGATCTCGTGGGTGATGGCCGACTCCGTCCGCACGATACTCGGCCACCCGTGCCGCATGGCGACGGCCGACTTTCGCGATCGCCATTGGACGGCTTGGTTCGCGAC
>ERZ773004.1048-NODE-1048-length-14709-cov-5.132387_pt1 | contig 14709 bp, 11 predicted proteins | sample MGYA00580667_ERZ773004 | MGnify/ENA primary metagenome ERZ773004 (study PRJEB29015, sample SAMEA2737963) | human oral metagenome | biome: human oral; feature: human-associated habitat; material: dental | place: China | collected 2123 ... | reverse complement strand
ATTACCCGCATTTAACCCCTAAAAACCTACTTTTTAACGACCATTTCGCCCTTTTTAGCCATGTTTTTAATGGCTCACAAGGGTTTTGTTTATACCATTGCAGTGTATTTTTATGCCTTTCATCTCGCATTTAGCAGCATTTAGTACTGCATTTAGCACCATTTTGCCTTGCATTTAGCATCAAAACGCAGGGCATTTAGCACCAAAACGCACTGCGTTTAGCGGCAAATTGCAGTGTGTTTAGCACCAAAATGCACTACATTTTGCTGCTAATAGCCCAAAATTTGATGTAGATGGCGGTGCTATTAAATAAATATTCATTATGATCGCATTTTCAACAACCCCTATTTTGCATCAAAACAAACCTGCGCGAGAATCGATTTTTTGCGGTCGAACAAACAACTGTTGAGAGAAACAGGCACTCATAATGTTAAAATTCGCACCTAAAAATTGACAAGTTGACGAGTTGACGAGTGTGTCGGTTCGTGAGTTTACGAGTTGACAAGTTAATGAGTTCATTCCATTTTCAAGGCACAACCACATTTTGCCACAGACAAAGAAACCAGATTTTCAAAAATACAGAGCCTGGGTAAGGTTCTTCGTGATGATCAGGGTGGTTTGTCTTGGCTTTACAGCGCAAAGACAATACCCCTCTCTCAATTTATAGAAATAACAAAAGTCAAAACAGCTTCTATCAGTGAATTTAATCTCACATTCAATTTTTCGACAACAAAATATTGCAAATTAGAACTTTTTTACCTAACTTTACGGCATAAACGCAAGTTTCGTTCGCACGTTCTCGTTTAGTCGCGAGTTAATGCGGAGCCATACAGGCCACCTTGTAAACTTGCTTATTCGTAAGCTCGTCAACTAACAGCTGGCCTTGTCAACTTGTTTACCCGTAAACTTGTCAACTAACAATACAACGCCTATGAATACCGATACGCCACCCTTCACCTATTGATACCGGCAAGCCTTTGTTTGTCGGCAGTGTTTATTAACCCCCTACTACGTAACAAATAATTAATTCAAAACAAGATGAAACATAAAATACTTTTATGGCTCATGCTTTTCTTTTTCCCCTTAGCTTTGGGTACGGCCTGCAACACGGAGGTGGATCTTAAAAGCATAAGGTACGAAGGAGAAGTACTCGTGCTAGAAGGCAAAAGCAGGCCTTACAACATCATTAGAGTTACAAAATCGTCTTCTAGCAAAGGGTTACCGGTAGGGGTAACTCTCGGCTTCATTGGCACGGGATACGACAAACAGATGAGCGAGGGAGACATTGTTCATTTCCATGTGATAGATTTCAAAGAATGGCAATGGCCTAAGACAGAAGATCTCCGATGGCCAATGTTTATCGGAATAGTAGAATTTTATGATAACTAACAACGCTAAATAATAACGATTAAGAAACGACTATTCATTATTACATTCCTATTATTTTTCTAGAGTTGCATCCAAACAATAATATTGTAACAACCAAAAGCAATATATTGCAGGGCGAGGATTACGCCTCGAACATCTACAAGAGTGAGGGGGAAAGCCCTATTATTATTCGTCCAAGGATTGTTCTGATGCTTAACACTGGTAAAACAATTGAACCCATCCTAAAAAAATAATTCAAAACAAAATGAAACATAAAGTACTTTTATGGCTCATGCTTTTCTTTTTCCCCTTAGCATTGGGTACATCATGTAACACCGAAGTGAATCTTGAAAACATAAAGTATGAGGGGAAAATACTGTCACTTATCAAGAGCAACAACCATGAGCATTATAACATCATTCTAATTACACGGTCGACCTCCAAGAAAGGTGTACCTGTGGGAAGCTCTATCGGTTTTTATGATAGAGACTTCGGCGAAAAGATGAACGAAGGCGACATTGTTCATTTCCGTGTGCCGATGTTTAAAAAATGGGTTGGCCCAGAAACAGCCGACCACCTTTGGCCAGAATATGTAGGGGTAATTGATTTTAATTATAATGAATAACCACTAGAAGATAAAAAATAATGAAGAAAATATAGACACGCATGATTTGCCTACTTACTTGTAATCAATAAAAAAGGAGAAAAGCCACAAAAGGCCTTTCTCCCTTCTTTAATAGTTTACTTTTCTTTTCTCGTCAGTTCAATTCGTGGCGTTGGCATGCCGAAAGTAAATGGCTTTCGTTCATGGCCGCCGCCGTTTTAAACGCTACTTCGTTTCGATTTCTTCCTTCATGTCGATAAACTGCTTCTTTGCATCGTAAAACTCGTATTGCAAAAAAGCCAACTTCTGCGAAGAAACGATGTGCAAGCCAAATCCGTACTTCAATTGCCACTGCCTTTTCAAGGAGATGAACCCCTGATTGATAAAAGCGGCAACATATGGATGCACGTGCAAATAGAATTTCTTTACGCCAATCTTGTTAACCAGTCGGTCTATCTTACCTTCCAGTTGGTCTGTAAACAGGATGCTCGACTTTATTTTTCCCTTTCCAAAGCAGGTAGGGCAGGTTTCGTCTACACTTACATCCATTGCTGGTCGCACGCGTTGCCTTGTAATCTGCATCAGTCCAAACTTACTTAATGGCAGGATGTTGTGGCGTGCGCGGTCTTTCTGCATGTTCTTGCACATCCTTTCGTAGAGCATCTGCCTGTCTTCTGCGAGGTTCATGTCGATGAAGTCCACCACGATGATACCTCCCATGTCTCGCAGTCGCAGCTGTCGGGCCAATTCGTCGGCTGCACCGAGGTTCACTTCCAGTGCGTTAGCCTCTTGTCCCTTTTCCGAACGCGTGCGGTTTCCGCTGTTTACGTCCACCACATGCAGCGCCTCGGTATGCTCGATGATGAGATATGCGCCATGTTTGTAGTTGACGGCTTTCCCAAAGCTCGACTTAATCTGCTTGGTGATGTTGAAGTTGTCAAAGATTGGCACCTTGCCCGAGTAGAGTTTCACGATGTCTACCTTGTCTGGGGCAATCATAGACACATAGTGCTTTACTTCTTTGAAAACGTCTTCATCGTTTACGTAGATATTCTCGTAGGTTGGGTTGAACAAGTCGCGCAGCAATGCTACAGCCCTACTCGTTTCCTCGAACACCAGTTGTGGCCTCTTTTGGGTTTTCTGTACCTTTTCGATGGCCTCTTCCCAGTATTTGGTAAGGGTTTTAAGCTCGGCGTCTAGTTCTGCCACCCGTTTGCCTTCGGCCACAGTGCGCACAATAACGCCGCAGTTTTTGGGTTTAATGCTGTGGATGAGCTGTTTTAGTCGCGCCCGTTCTTCGCCGCTTTTGATTTTAGAAGAGACAGAAACCTTATCATTAAAGGGAATGAGAATGAGATAACGACCGGCGAACGACAATTCGCACGTTAACCTCGGCCCCTTGGTAGATATGGGTTCTTTAACGATTTGCACGAGCACCTCTTGCCCCGAAGTGAGGGTTGTTTGCACGCTACCATCCTTTTTCAGGTCGGGTAGCCTTGATGCCTTTGCAAAGGGATAAAGCTTTTTCCTGTCGCTCTGCACCTGTTTAAGGTACTTGGCATATGAGTCGAATTGACTTCCTAAGTCGAGATAATGAAGAAAAGCGTCGCGTTCAAATCCTACGTCTACGAAACAGGCGTTTAGCCCAGGCATCAGTTTCTTTACCTTTGCCATGTAGACATTGCCAACAGAAAACGACACCTCTCGTGGTTCGCTCTGATATTCCACTAGCTTTTTGTCTTCTAGCAGGGCTATCGAGATTTCTTTCTGTTGAACGTCAATTACTACTTCGCTAGTCATCTTCTTCTTGTTAGCTCCTTAGTTTCGTCCTAAATGTTTGTTAGGCATGTTCGATAAAGTTTCTTCACACGTGGTGCATCGCTGCACCAACCTGCGCGGCATGGGGCGTTTGGCGTTAGCTGAACTTTGTTTGCATAGTGTTTGCATGGTGCTTGTGGCGTGTGAAAACCAACATGGCATGGCAAACAGGCTTGGCAAAGCCCACGAAGAAAGCCGCACTACCCTTGTTAAGAAACTTATAGGCGCGTTCTATAAAAGTGCCCGAACGGCCATTTTATAGAACTCGCCCAAAAGAACCGTGCCTAAAAGGGCTGTTCCAGGTGTCCTCCACGGATTTGCGGACATGCCCTTCAATGGCGAATAAGCTCTTGGCAAGTGCGGTTACTTGCTCTTGTGCCTATTCTTTCTCAGTCTCTTTTTACGCTTGTGAGTAGCCATCTTGTGGCCTTTTCTTTTCTTTCCGCTTGGCATAGCTGTAATTTTTAATTGTTATTTATAATGTATATGTTATTGTCGCAACCTTTTATTGTTCGCCACGCATGCTTTCAACAAAGCTCTTGGCGGGCTTAAAGCACGGCAAGTCGTGTGCGGCAATGGTGATGGTGGTGTTCTTGGCGATGTTGCGTGCCGTTTTGGCAGCGCGGTGCTTGATGATAAAGCTGCCGAAACCACGAAGGTAAACATTGTCTTTCTTGTCCAACAAACTGCCCTTAATGGTCTCCATAAAGCTTTCAACCACTACTGAGACGTCTTTCTTCTGAATACCCGTCTGTATGGCAATCTCGTTGATAATATCTGCCTTTGTCATTTCTTGTTTTTTGTTATTTTATGGTTTCACATATTTCTCCCTATTCGGATACGGAGTGCAAATATACGAGTTTTTTATGTGATAAGAAAATATATTTACCATTTTTTACGATTGGAAGGGCGTTTTTGTTCGGTTCAAAACTTGCTTATTCTCAACGGCTTACACAGCAACGGGTAAGCAATGGCCACAAAAAAGGCCGACACACCGATAGTGTGTCAGCCTCAATTCTTGTGATTCCGGCGGGATTCAAACCCACAACCTTCTGATCCGTAGTCAGATGCTCTATTCAGTTGAGCTACGGAACCGTGTTCCGAATTGCGAGTGCAAAGGTATGGAGTTTTTTCCTTTCCACCAAATGTTTCGTTAACTTTTTATCGAAAAAGTGTTATTTAAGGGTGTTTTAGGGCTATTTTAGGCCTTTTTCGGGGCGCGAAGGGGCGTTTATAACCCCTTCGCTACACCAAAAATTTATTTTATCAATGCCACCGAACGCTTTAAGAAGGCATCGAGAGCGGCACCTTTTAGCAGTCCGTTTTGCAACAAAGCTAGGTCGATGAGCTGGTGAACGATGTCGTTACCCTTACCAAAATCGGCCAATGCAGCTTGTTTCTGCGCACGTTGGTCGGCAATTTCTTTTTCGGTTTTGCTCACCTCGGCACGTTCTTCCTCGGTAATCTCTTCGGGTTTCTTGGCCGATTGTTGTTGGCGCAGTGCGGCCAAGCGAGCCTCCAAGCCCTTAATTTCGGCCTCAACGGGCTGCAATGTGTCGGCCGTTGATTGTTTGCAAGCCTCCAACACGCGCTTTATCAAGGCATGATCGCTGTTTAGCACCACGCTATAAGCATCGGGCATTTGCGCATAGAAGGCCATACCAGCCTGCAAACGGCTCATATCCTTCATGCGGCGCATGTACTCGCTTTGGGTGATAAGTATGGGTTGTGCCGTTTCGCCCATAGCCTCTACTTCGGCATTGAACTCAGCCTTGTCGATGCGCGGCATCTGCGAGCGGAACACTTGCGAAAGGTTTTCGCGGTCGGCCTCGTCTATATTGCTCTTCGGGGCGTCGTCTTTTTGTATCAGTCGCTCCACAATGTCGCTGTCTACACGCACGAAGTGGCACTTTTCCAACTTCTGTTCCAGCATCGATGCCACGGGCACATCCAGTTCACCTTCGAGCAACAGCACGCTATAACCCTTGGCACGAGCGGCCTCGACGTACGAGTATTGTTCTTCGTTGTTGTTGGTGTACAGGCAAACCAATTGTCCGTCTTTGTTGGTTTGGTTGTCCTTAATGAGCGTGCGATACTCGTCGTAGGTGAAATACTTGCCGTCTACATCCTTCAACAGGGCGAAATCTTTGGCTCGTTCGTAGAAATCTTCTTGCGAAAGCATGCCATAGTTGATGAAAAGTTTCAGGCTGTCCCACTTCTCTTCAAAGCCCTTGCGGTCTTCTTTAAACAGACTTTGCAGGCGATCTGCCACCTTTTTGGTGATGTAGGTCGATATTTTCTTCACGTCGCCATCGCTTTGCAGATAGCTGCGGCTCACGTTTAGGGGGATGTCGGGCGAGTCGATAACGCCGTGCAAGAGCGTGAGGAAGTCGGGAACGATGCCTTCTACCTGGTCGGTAACGAACACTTGGTTGCAATACAGCATCACTTTGTTGCGCTGCAACTCGATGTTGCTGTGTATTCGGGGGAAGTAAAGCACGCCCGTGAGGTTGAACGGATAGTCTACATTGAGGTGAATCCAGAACAAAGGCTCATCCTGCATGGGATAGAGCGTGCGGTAGAACGCCTTGTAGTCTTCGTCTTTTAGCGTGCTGGGGGTCTTTGTCCACAGTGGTTCCACATCGTTAACAATGTTGTCTTCTTCCGTGTCCACTTGCTTTCCATCCTTCCATTCGGTCTTTTTGCCGAAGGCGATGGCGATGGGCAAGAACTTGCAATACTTGTTGAGCAGCTGTTGTATGCGCGTTTTCTCCAAAAACTCTTTGCAATCGTCGTCGATATGCAGCACGATGTCTGTGCCGCGGTCGTCTTTCTGCACCTCTTCAATCTCGTAAGCGGGCGACCCATCGCAACTCCACTTCACGGCTTGCGCACCTTCTTGATAGCTGCGCGTTACGATTTCCACCTTTTTGCTCACCATAAAGGCCGAGTAGAAACCCAGTCCGAAGTGTCCGATAATGGCGTTGGCGTTGTCTTTGTACTTGTCGAGGAAGTCGGTTACGCCCGAAAAAGCGATTTGGTTGATGTATCTGTCAATCTCGTCGGCGGTCATTCCCACGCCACGGTCGCTGATGGTTAGCGTACCTTTGTCGGCATCCAAGCTCACGCGCACGGTTAAGTCGCCTTGTTCGCCCTTAAAGTCGCCACGCTCTGCCAGCGTCTTCAACTTCTGGGTAGCGTCTACGGCGTTAGAAACCAGCTCGCGAAGAAAAATCTCGTGGTCTGAATAGAGAAACTTTTTTATCACGGGGAAGATGTTCTCTGTTGTTACCCCAATGTTTCCTTTCTGCATGTTATATATATAATAATGTGTTAAGTTCGTTATAATCGTTATACGTTTGCATGATATGCAAACTTTGTGCCAAGATGGAATGATGGGTAAGGAGATGGCACATCGACAGATAAGACGGACAAACAGCCAGCAAACCCACAAGCCCGAAAATATAAATACTTTATTATTTTTCTAGTAAAAAGTTAAGGCTATGCCCTGTTTTTACATAGGTTCTACGTATCTTTGCAGCATAACTAATAACCATAAAGCCATGTCGAAGATACTAAACAAATACATTTGGCTAGCCGAAACCATATATAAAGCACGCAAAATAACTTTCGAAGAGATTAACGAGGAGTGGCGTAAAGAAGTTGATTTCAGCGGTGGAGAAGACCTTCCGCTACGCACTTTCCATAAATGGCGCATCGGGGTAGAAGACTTATTGGGCCTTGTTATCGAGTGCGAACGCAAGGAACGCTATGCCTATTACATCGCAAACGAAAGCGAAATAGCCAACGGAACACTTAAACGATGGCTTTTCGACACCATCACGGAGGGTAACCTGCTCATGGAAAACCAACGAATGAAAGACCGAATACTGCTACAACACACGCCTACCAACAACCAACAACTAAAAACGATATTGCAAGCCATGCGCGAGAACCACACGCTGCGCGTTACCTATCACAGCTATTACCGCCCATCGGCTACCACTTTCGAGGCAGAACCTTATTGCGTTAAGATGTTTAGGCGACGTTGGTATATGGCGGCACGCTCTCCTTATTATAATAAGGTGATGGTGTATGCGCTCGACCGCATCGTTAATTTGGAGTTACTTACGGGCAACAAGTTTGCGTTGCCACCCGATTTCGATGCGAAAGCGTTCTTCAACGATTGTTTCGGCGTTATCATTGGCGACAACACTGCGACAGAAGAAGTGACACTAAGGGTCAGCGAAGGGCAAGCTCATTATCTTCGCGACCTGCCTTTGCATGCCTCGCAACGCGAACTCGCGCCCGAAGACAACCGCTGCACCTTCGCCTTTCGCCTTCGTCCCACTTTCGATTTCCAACAAGAACTGCTCTCGCTTGGGGCGGATGTGGAAGTGATTGAACCCCATTGGCTGAGAGAAACGATGAAAGAGAAGATAAGGGAGATGGCGGAAAGGTATGGGGAGGAAGACTATTCATAATTTCAGAAACCAACAGATAAAAGAACAAACACAAGTTAAATCAATACAAATTGTTTATTATGCAAGAAAACAAAATTGAAGTAATGGCAGTTAGTCAACTGCTCAACATGAAGTTCTTTGTTCCAAGTTACCAACGAGGCTATCGTTGGACTGAACAAGAAGTGAGGGATTTGCTCGAAGACATCAATGCTTTCAGTAATAAGGAAAATAAGCATTACGAATTCTATTGTTTGCAACCACTTGTAGTGCGTGCCATGAACGAGCAAGAAAAGCAAGCAAACGAGCTAGAAGTTAGCGACACTTGGTATGAGGTCATTGATGGGCAACAACGGTTGACCTCAATTTACCTTATCCTCTCTGCAATGAGAACAGAGATAAAACTAATGGGGTTGCCATCAAACCTGTATGAATTGAAATATCAACGTGAAGCGAATGCAAATGGGAATTTCCTAGAACTAATCATCGAAGCCCACAAAGAGAATTGTGAGAAGGTCGATTACCATCATGCCAATAATGCCCTTCACACCATACAACAGTGGTTTAAAGAGAAAGGAGTTAATAAGTATGACTTTTTAAATACACTGTTAAAATCAGCATTGGATAAAGATGGTCCAATGAAAGATAAGGCTAATAATGTACGTTTTATTTGGTATGAATCGACAGATGAAGACCCTATCAAAGTTTTCACTAGGTTAAATATAGGAAAAATAGGCCTGACTAATGCGGAGTTGGTTAAAGCAATACTCCTAAACAGCTCAAACTTCAATAAAGACAGGGGAGATACGCTAAGACTTAGACAACAAGAAATCTCCTCAGAATGGGATAGGATTGAGTACACTTTACAAAAAGAAAACTTTTGGTTATTCCTGAACGAAACTGGTTATGAGAACCCGACACGCATTGATTTTATATTTGAACTAATGTGCGAGCGAAATATATTGGGGCTAGAAGAAAATGAATTGAGGTACATTGGCACAGACAAAGATAAAAGTTTCCGTTATTTCTACCAATATTTTTCACGAGAGAAAGCATCTATCAATTTTTGTTGGGAACAAGTGAAGGCACTTTTCAACACTTTTGTTGAATGGTACGATGACCTTCAATTGTACCATTATGTAGGATTTCTTATAGCTTGCAGGCCCACGGAACTTACAAAACTTGTTGGACTTTGGGAACGATCTGAGGACAAATCACATTTCTTACAATCATTGAAAAAGGGAATAAAAGTAGAGATCTTTCGTCCTCTTCCAAAAGGATATTTGTTCAACTCAGAAGTGAAAGCCAAAACAGCCTGCAAGCCAATGCTCCTTTTCCACAATATTCAAACTGTTATCAACAGAAATGCAAAAGGACAAAACGACCAAATAGGCCAAGAAGGCACATTCTATAAGTTTCCATTCCATCTCTTCAAAAAAGAGAATTGGGATGTTGAGCACATTAATTCGAGCACAGACAACGAGGAAGGAGACACCAACACACAAGGAGAATGGCTGCTTAATTATTACCTAAGTGTTTCTGATGAAATGAAGGAACTAATTTCCCTATATTTCAATACAAAAGCTGATGATGAAAAGAAACGCCTTTACCAAAAAATTAAGAGAAATCTGCCCAAACAAAATAGTTGGCCACAAGAGGATAAGAACAAGATTTGGAACTACACATTACTTGACCGCTCCACAAATAGGAGCTATGGCAATGCCATATTTGCAGCTAAACGACGTATCATCATTGGGAAGGATAAAGGCGTATTGCTACCTATCCCCAAGTTATCTCGCGATAAGAAACTAAATTTTGGAGAGGAAAAAGAGGCAGATTCCGCATTTGTACCGCCCTGCACGAGAAACGTTTTTATGAAATACTATTCACCAACCATTGGTGACAACAACTATTGGACGAGAGAAACGGACGCCCAAGGCTATCTAAACGACATCATAGCATGCTTAGAACAATTAAACAAATAAGATTATGACTAGCAACAAAATATCTTTCTGGAAATTCATTAGTGATACCAACATTGAAGTTCCTATCATACAACGCGACTACGCACAAGGAAGAATAGGCAAAGAATACTTGCGGCGAAACTTTTTATCTGAATTGAAAGCTGCCTTGGACAAGAATCCGCCTTACGACCAACAAGGTTTAAAGCTCGATTTTATTTACGGTTCTGTTGAGAACGCTAAGATGCAACCATTAGATGGTCAACAAAGACTAACAACCTTATGGCTATTGCATTGGTACATTGCGTTACGAGCAAACAAATTGGAAGAAGCATGCGAAAAGCTTCAAAACTTTAGTTACGAAACAAGAATGTCATCGCGTGAATTCTTTAAGAACTTATGCATGCCTGCACTTTTTGAAAAGTTTGGCACAACTCCTAACACAAGCATTGTTGAGTTTATCACAAGTCGAACGTGGTTTCCATCAGCTTGGAAACAAGATCCAACCATACAAGCTTTATTACGAATGCTTAGTGGAACGAAACTAAACGACAAACATGGTGAAGACATTACAGATGGTCTTGAAGAACTATTCCAGGACACAACACCAGAAGAATTTGAAGATTACTGGAACATCCTGACATCCGAAGATGCACCTATCCTGTTCTACCAACTTCCCCTTGATCATTTCGGGCTATCAGACGACCTATATATAAAGATGAATGCCCGTGGCAAACAACTAACAATGTTTGAGAATTTTAAGGCAGACTTAATTGGTTACATACGCGAGCAAGCACAAGATAATGAAGAATGGAAATCGCTACTTGACATAAAAACAGGCATCCCCATCTCGTTAGACACCACGTGGATGGACCTTTTTTGGAAAAACAGATCCATCAACAACAAGGTTGATGAGATTTATTTTGAGTTCTTAAATAGGTTCTTCCTCAACTATCACATCACTGAGATTGAAGGAGAAAACGACAAGTATTATGCATACTTGACTGGAAAAGAGCAGAAAAACGTTATAATCTACAATAGCCTTGAAAGCTATAAATGGAAAAGCCATATCGACAAGGGTCTATATGAGGACCTTAAAATAATACTCGACAACTTTGCTACATCCAATGTTGAACAACATGAACTTGCTTGTCCTTGGTTTAAAAAGTTCTATTATATCCCGCAATACGAAACTGACACTAACGGGAAGAACGTCTACGTAGACACTGAACGAAAAAGTTTGAAAGTACATGACCTAACTCAACAACAACGCGTGGTGTTCTATGCTATTTGTAAGTTTTTTAAAGAGGGTGCAGCCAATACTGATTTAGAGAAGAAAGACCTAAAAAATTGGATGAGATTTGTTTGGAATATGGCTTCGGTAAGAAATCCCGATGGTGGACTCGCCATAGATAGCGTAAGCAGTATGAAAAGTGTTATCGGCATCATATCTAGTTTCGACACACATAACATTTACAAAGAGCTTAAGTACTACAATAAGACTACACCCGACAATGCATTTGGAAAACAGCTCAGAGAAGAGATAGAAAAAGCAAAAATCATACTTACTGATGACAATTGTCTAGCTACATACAACGGTGACTGCCACAGGCAAGACGGAAGCAACTATACTACATGGGAAGAAATTATTAGAGAAGCAGAACAATTTGCTTTCTTCGATGGTGGTATACGTTTCCTTCTTCGTAACGATGTTGACGAGTGGACCATGGACTTCTTCGACGAGAAATGGACTAATGCCCAGAAATACTTCAATGAGACTGGCGTAAAAGACACAGCAGAGCATAAGTTCAAGTCAGAAGCATTAGTGCTTAAAGCTGTTCTCTATCAAGTCAGAGACTATTTAAACCAGATAGAAAATGGACAATTTGTACTGGATAATACAGCAGAGACTTGGAGAAATAGAATTCTCTTACGTAGCCCATGGTCCACGGCTGTCCACCAAATACTAATAAACAATCTGGACATAATCGTTCGTGAAGACGACTGCGAGATATACAAGAATTTGTATAGTACCAATCTTCTGAACCATATTGCAAATCAAGATAGAAAGTATCGCATTAAAGGGATTCACTGGAGATGGGCTATTTACCCACCAAGGTGCGAGGGTATAATGCCTGATTTTCAAGAATTCCGAAGGAACAAAATACTTGCCAAATGCAGAGCTGCTGGCAAGATAAGCGTTAAAAAAGAACAAGAGATACCCAGTTGCGATATTTTTCATGGATGGAGCATATACTTCACATATCAGCATAATAACAAAACTTATTATTTCGAATACTGGCATGACAATTCGGTCTACGCGATGAAAGAGCGTTGGCAAGATTGGAAAACCTTCAAGAAAAAAACACCAGAGGGGGAAACGCAATATTACAGCTGTGAAGTTGGCAAAATTTCTAGCGTAGCAGGATTCTGTAATTTACTAGAAAAAATTATCAACATGAAGGAATAAGAACTCCACTCTTTAGCAAACATTCCCCAAGGCTGTGCCCCGTTTCGGCACAGCCTTGGCTTAACTTTGCATCATCAATCAATATAAAAGAAAAAAGATGGAAGCAAAGAAAGAAATGAAGGACATGAATTTGCTTGAAGCAATGGAGCACATTGTGGCATTGGCAAAGGGGTCGGAACTAAGTGACGAGTTTTATAACAAGGCCGACGAATACGTCTGTTTCATCGCCGATAAGTTGCAATTGAGCAAAGAACAGAGTGTGATGCTGTCGCTCTTCATCGACAAGAGCGACAACAGAAGCATACTCGCAAGCGACCATTGCGGCGACTTCACTGATAGGGGAACGGAATCAGAGGCGTTGGACTTCCTTAACTGGTTCATCGCCCTACCCCATCCGCACAAACTCTTCGTAACAGGCAATCACGACCTCTGCCTTTGGGATGCCGAGGACATAGACGACCTACCCTCAAACGTGCTGTTCCTTCAAGACAAGGCATGCGAGATTGGGGGGTGTAAAGTTCTTCGGACTAGGTTACAACCATTCCGAAAGACTTATACCCAACGAGGTTGACGTGCTTATCACCCACGAATCACCCATGATGATATGCGACAAGTCTAACGGAACACATTGGGGTAACCTGCCACTCCGCAATCGCGTAATGGAAATTAAGCCCAAGTTCCACCTCTTCGGCCACGCTCACGAGTCGTATGGCACAGACGTATTTGGCAATACCGTGTTTTCCAACGGCGCAGTATTAGACGACCAATACCACCTAGTCAACGCCCCCGCACAGCTAACACTCGAAACGTAAACAAAGGGTGGTTAGTTGACGGGTTCACAAGTTGACGAGTTGACAAGTTAACGAGTTGACAAGCTTACATGTCTACAAGTTGAAGAGTTGACAAGTTGAAGAGTTGACAAGTTGAAGAGTTGACGAGTTTACCAAGACGTTATCGCCTTGCAACAAAGCATTTGGCTTAACTCCTTAACTCCATAACTCCTTAACTCCTCTTACCCTTTTACAATATAAACACATCGCCATCCCTCATCACAGGGAACGTGCGGCGCAGTCCTTCCAAACATTCTAGCGAGAGCGTGGCGCGTGCCACATCCACCTCGTTTGCTCTGCATTCGGCCAGCGTTTCACCTTGTGGGTCAAGCGCAATGGTGCCGCCGCTGTAAGCATTAGCAGGGTCGTTGCCCACGCGGTTAACGCCCAACACAAAGCATTGGTTCTCGATGGCGCGCGCCCTAAGCAACGTTTGCCATGCAAAAAGGCGCGCTGTGGGCCAATTGGCCACATATATGGCCACATCGTAGTCGCCGCGGTTGCGACTAAACACGGGGAAACGCAGGTCGTAACACACCTGCAAAAGAAACCGCAGACCACCATAGCGCACCACAACGCGGTCTTCACCCTTGGTGTAAAGCCTATCTTCGCCCGCGTATGTAAAAAGGTGACGCTTGTCGTAATGCCATGTCGCACCGTCGGGCGTAACGAAATAAAAGCGGTTATGTCGCCTTCCGTCCACTTCCACCGCCACACTTCCTGCCACGGCGCAGCCCCTACGCCTAGCCACATCCACCATCCAACGATGCACTTGCCCTTCTTGTGGCTCGGTAACAACATCTCCGCCCACCATAAAACCCGTGGCAAACATTTCGGGCAACACAAACAGTTGGGCTTTTGGATGCTCGTCCATCAGCCGTTCCACTCGCAATAGGTTCTCTTCCTTATCGCCCCAAGTGATGTCGGTTTGCAATAACGCTATTTCCATTGTTTCATTCCTCATGTTTTGTTTTTTCCTCATGCTTTGTTTCAACCGCAAAGCTAGCATTTTTCAACCGAAATACCAAAAGAAAACCCCACAAGTAACCTCAACAACTTACAAACTCATCAACCCCAAAACTCATCAACTCATCAACTCAAAAACTTAAATCCTTAACTTAATCTTTACAAAACACCATCTCATTTCCACACCATTCTAGGAGAAATAAGGCGTTAAAACATGCAATTTCACCAATTT
>ERZ773004.1045-NODE-1045-length-14724-cov-6.330288_pt1 | contig 14724 bp, 15 predicted proteins | sample MGYA00580667_ERZ773004 | MGnify/ENA primary metagenome ERZ773004 (study PRJEB29015, sample SAMEA2737963) | human oral metagenome | biome: human oral; feature: human-associated habitat; material: dental | place: China | collected 2123 ... | reverse complement strand
CGCAATTTCGCCAATTCAGCCTCAATTGTTGAATTCTCAGCCTTAGTTTCTGGGATAACAATTTCCTCTGCGATAAAAAGTAATACTTTACCTATAGATACTCCTTCTGAAGCACCAATTCCTGTCATTCGTTTCATTTTTTTCTCCTCTATATATAATTTTTTTTATTACAAACAAATTTAAAGTGGCTTCTCATATATTTTTTTATATTTGAAATATTTCATAACTAATAATATTTACTTCGATTAGCCTTTATATGATCCCTCAATATCTTAACAATTTCGCCTTTTCCAAATTTTGTTGCCATATCCATCGGAGTTCCTCCATGTTTGTCAGTAATTGTAGGATTTGCACCGTATTGCAACAGCATTTTTACAATTTTTGCATTTGCCTTCAATGTCGCATCCTCAAGCGGAGTCCATCCATCAATAGTACTTCCAATATTTACAAGTCTTGAATCTTTTTTTAGCAAAATTTCCACAGCCTCTTCATTTTCATAGTATGCAGCTGTTCCAAGAGTTGTTCTGTTAAAAATTGGATGTGTTTCATAAAGATTCGCACCATTTTCTATCAGAAGTTTTAAAATTTCCTGATTCTTTGCTTCAATAGCAACAATGATTGGAGTATAACCATCCTGACTCTTTGCATTGACATCAATCAGTTTTCCTCCACCTTCAAATAATAATGATTCATCTATATTAACTCCATATACTCCCACAGGCCTATTTACAATCTCATCTGTCACTCTTTTACGATTTGCAATATTTCTTTCTGTTGCAAGAAAAAACTGTACATATTTATTATTATGGCCACGTATAGCATCAAGAACTGATTTTAGATGTCTTTCTTTTTCATCTGCCTCCCTTTTTTTTGTCACAAGATTTTCTCCAGTATTGTATTTAAAATTTAAAGGAAACATTATGTGACTGAAAGTTACCAAAATCATAATAAAAATCATTTTATTTTTTTTAAATAAAAAAAACTTTTTCACTTTTATACCTCGCTAGTAATATTATACCATATCATTTAAAAAGTGCAAACACTTTTTCCTGCTTTACACATTTTTTTGTTCTTTTATCTTTTTTGCTAAATTTATAATAATTTTTCAAATTTATTTTTCATACTATTTTCTATCTAAGCAGCATAGTGTATATTTAATAACTTTTGAATTGCATATATTTTCTAGCAGAATTTGGTATTAATACAAATATTTAAATTATACTCAAACTTATTTAAAATTTAACTAATAAAAATTATATAAATTAAAGGCTTTAATAAAATACTCCTATTTTTTAAGTTCGAGTTTAAGCAAATTTTACTAAGAATTAATAAAAATAGTTATGAAATATACCAAACTCTCTTTAACATAAAACTCCTCAAAGTTATTTTGTTATGTATTTATTCCATAACTATTAATTAATTTATTTTATTCAACTTTTTTACAGTACATCAAAACTCTTTTTTATTTAATCTAATATTCTAAACACTATTTAGAAAGACTGTCGTATCTTTTTGCAAGTTTTAAAGCTCTTTCTTCTGTCATAGAAAGTCCAGTTCCAGCTGCTCCAAACACAGCCATTTTAGGTCCATCCTCTTTATCATTCAACGCTTTTTTTATAGCCACTTTCCTGTCATTTAACCATTTTGCCTGTTCAGCCTTAAATTTTGACTGTTCTTTTGCTGGTAATTTTTTCAAAATTAAATCATACACTTTGTTCATTTCTTTTTCCCATTCATCTGTTAATTCAGAGCTGGCATTCAACATATCTGCTGTCGTTCCTTCAAACTTTGATTCAAGTCTTTCTTCCGCAACTTTCATACGTTCCTTTAATCCATCTTCATATTTTCCTGCAAATGCAACTGCTCCCACGAGCAACATTCCTATTATTAATAATACTTTTTTCATAATAATCTCCTTCATTAAAACATATTTTTATTTTTTCACATTCATTTTGTCATATCTTTTAGCCAGCTCCAAAGCTCTTTCCTTTGTTATGCTCAGTCTTTCGCTAGCAGCTAGCTCTCCAGCCATTCTAGGTCCTTCTTCCTTTGTATATTTATCATACGCTTTCTGAACTTTAACTTTTCTATCTTTTATCCATTTTTGCTGGTCAGCTTTAAATTTTGTTTTTTCTTTTGCTGGCAATTTTTTCAAAATCAAATTATACACATCGTTTAATTCTTTTTCCCATTCTTTATCCAAATCCAGTGAAGCATTAACCATATCGGCTCTTACTCCGCTATCCCATCCAGCTTGTGCTTTTTCTTCCGCAGCTTTCATTCTTTCTGTCAATTCATTTTCATAATTTCCTGCAAATACAGTTACTCCTAAAAGTAATAATCCCGCTATTAGTAATTTTCTCATTTTTTATCAACTCCTATTTTATTTTTTTATATTTTGTATTAAATCATAAACTCTTTTTTTAGTCAACTTAATTTTAAATAAAATCCAGATATTAATTATATCCTGTTGGACAATAATCCTTTAATATAAATGTATCAACTATATTTCCATCCTTATCATATTCCACTAATGTCTGAAATCTTTTATCAAATGTATATCTTCTAATATGTTCAGCATCTCCAGATCCAGTAGTAAAACCATTTTTTGTTACAGTAGTTATAGGTGTTTCCCATCCTCCATCATCTTCACCTTGGAAATACCACTTTCCATTTTTTTGAACAATTTCAAACAGTTGATCACACCAATATCCTTTCACTTTATTCATATTAAAGTCTGTATCTACTGTCACTTTTGTTTTTTTCCCTTCAGGCAGTTGAATAGTAAGTATCTGATCTGTATCATTTTTAGCAAGTATTACCAAAGTTTTCATTTTCGTATCGTAAGCATAAGTTTCTTTATCAGTATTTTGATAATCTGCTGAAAATTTTCCATTTTTCCCTAAAAGTATTGGAGCTGTATCTGTTTCATAGTCCCCAAATGTTCGTGTCGCATACCATTTTCCATTTTTTTGGAATATTTCAACATTTTCGTATTTTCCCGCCACCTTCTCCAAATTGTGTTTTCCATCTGTTGTAACTTTTACTGCAAACGCTGGTATTGCTGCTAATACCATAATCAAAAATAATACTTTTTTCATAATTTTTACCTGCTCTTTCTGTTTAAGTTTATCATTTAATAATTTTTCATTTTTTAATCACAATTTATTTGTACAATTTATAATAATCACGATATAATTTATACATTTCAGGATTATCCTCAGGGAATCTTCTCAAAGTTTCAGGATCATCAACTTTATCGTAGTTTTCGTCACGCACAATACTGATTATTCTTTTCGTTTTTCTATTCAAAATTACTGGTTCTTTTAATTTTGTATCGTATCCAACACAGATATATTCATCACAAAGCACATTTTTTTCCTTAACTGCATCTGAAATTCGTGGTGGTTCATTTTCATCTCCAGTATCAGAAGCATAATCCCAGAACTGATACTTTCCATTCTTCAATTTTTTTATTTCTATTGAAGTGTCATCAGCTGTTATCGTTCTTTTTAACAAAATTTCCTCATGTAATTTCCCATCACTTGTAAAAGGTAAATCATAGCCTTTGTAACTAAATTCTTCCTCTGAAAACCCAATAACCCCTATTAATAGCAATAATGCCATAATAATTTTTTTCATTTTCGTTTCCTCCGCTTTCTATTTTTATTCTTTGTATATTTTTACACTAACAATATATCATAATTTTATTAAAGAAAAATGAGAGTTTTTATTTTACTTATTATTTTTCTAGTCTGCTTTTACTGTTTCATAAACTTTATTTTTATCTTTTATTTCATATACACCTTTTTCATGATTATATTTCATATCAAAACTTGCATAATCAGCACCTGTCAGAACTTTACCTTTAAAATAGACATTTCTTCTTCCTTTTGCATATTCCGTATCGCCATACGCACGAAACTCATGGCTTTCTGCTTTTTCAAGTTTTTTAAATGCACCTTCATCTGTATCTAAGTAATAAACTACATCGTACTTATTTATATATTTGTCATTATATGTCGACAAGTTATATGGATCAACCTTAGGAGCGTCTTTTATTTTTACAAGTTTATGATTTTTTACAAAATACATACTGTCCTTATCGTGATACAAGTTAGTTTTGATTGCTAACTGCGAAAGATTTTCAATATCCACTTCCTTACTGTTTATTGGAGCTACACTTCCATCTTTCTCAACAATGTAAAATCCATTTTTATCTTCTATAAGAAAATTGTCAACTAATCTGCTTACTTTCTTAAATGTTTTTACATCTATACCTTTTAATTTCTTGTTTTCATAATAGACATTGTTTTTATCTTTTGAATAATACCCATTTACTACAGATTTAAAATCATATGTTAATTCAAATGTGTTTTTATCTGCTCCTTCTATTTTTTTATTTCCATAATAAACATTATTTTTATCCTCTATATAAGGAAGTTCTATTATCTTAACGGTATCTTTATCAATACCCAATATCCTCTTACCTCCAAAATAAATATTATTTTTATCTTTTGAAAAACCGTCACTTCCTATTTGGAATGTAGATAAATCTGCTCCTATTATTTTTCTATCTGAATAATAAATATTATTTTTATCTTTTGAATATAACTGATTTATCACTTCATACGTCTGCGGATCATACGGCAATTTTTCCAGTACCAACTTATCACTATCTCCATCCATACTGTAAATGATACTGTAAATTCCATTTTTATCTTTTAGATATCGACGTGCACTCCCGCTAATATTTATAATTTCAAAAGTAACTGGATCCAGCCCTTCTAATTTTTTCCATATTCTATTTTCTATGACGTAAACTCCATTTTTATCTTTTGAATATGAAGCATCTATTTCCTGAAATGTTGCTTCATCTATTTTTGTATTGCTTTTTGCATAACTTACATTTGCCGCTAAAGTCATAATTACAAATATTTTCAAAATTTTGTTTTTCATAGCCTTCATTTCTCCTTTAAATTTTTTAATTAATCTATAAATATCTTACAATATTCTATTTTTAAATATTATTTTTTATGTATCTTATCATATCTTTTTGCCAGCTCCAAAGTTCTTTCTTCTATTCCACTTGCCCAAGCATTTCCACCTAAAGTTCCTGATATTGTTCCGCCTTCTGATTCTTCAGTCTTTTTTTCGACATCTTTTTTAACTTTTTTTATCCATTCTTCCTGCTCTTTTTGCAATTTTTCCTTTTCACTTCCTGACAATTCTGATAAAAGTAATTCATAGACTTTTTTCATCTCTATTTCCCATGAATCTCCTAATTTTTGAATTGCATTATTCATGTCTGCTGTCACTCCAGAATCCAAAGCTGGCTGAACTTCCTTTTTTACTGCTTCCATTCTTTCCAATATTTGAGCTTCATAGCTGTTTTCTGATTTTGTATTTTCTGCAGACATTGTAGCCGGCGCTTTAGCTTCCTGATTTACTTCAGTTTGTTTCCCTTCCTTTTTTTCATCTTTTCCAGATTTTGAACACGCTACAATTCCCGTTAATAACAGCACTGCTATTAAAAATAATTTTTTCATGATTTTCCTCCATTTTCTTATTCTTTCTATTAGTTATTATACCACATTTTTATTAACAAAAAATGAGAACTAAGAATTAATCATTTTTTATGTTTTTCTATAATTCTAAAAACTTAAATTTTTTTAAATTTTCTTCATAAAATTTTTTATCTTTATTTCTATGCTTATTATTTATTTCCTTCAGCAGAACTATATATTCATTTATCCATTCTTTATACTCATAACCCATATCTCCCATATATTTAATATTATCTTTGAATTTTTGATAATTATTGAAAAAGTAATCAAAAGTTTCTTTGTCATTACCTTGTCCAATATAAGCATTAAGAATATATAATTGGAAGTTTCGCCCTTCATAGTCATTTGTCAGTTCAGTTTCTTCAGGCTTTTGCCCCAAATCTTTTGCTATCCTGTGTATCAAATCCGTAGTTATAAACTCATAATTATAGTATTTTGGCTCTCCTTTCAAATATAGCTCTATTGCCTTTTTTCCAGCTTCAATTGTTTTTTTATAATCTTTTTTATATTTGAAATAATGATAAAGTCCATCATAACTTACAGGATCTTCAGGATAAAGTTTTATCAACTGCTCTGCTGTTATTTTCAAATTTTCATAATCTTCATAATCTCTGTATCTTCTTATGAGATTTTCATATCCTTTTTGGAATTTTGGATTTATTTCTATCGATTTTTTATAATAACTTATCGCTGTAGAACGCTCATCCTGTGCAAATGCAACCTTTCCCAAGGCCGCTACTGCCAAATAATTTTTTTTATCCTCTTCTATAGCCTTTATAAACTCATCTTTTTTCCGTTTCAGAGGTATATCTCCACTTAAGGCTATTTTATTAGCTGATATAAATGTCTCTATTGATTTTCTGTTTATTCCAGCTTTTTGCAGTTCATTTCTTATTTCATTTTCAGAATAGTAGTCAAATTTCCTATTATTTTTAGCAGACGATGTCATGTTCACTTCAACAGCTCTTTGATTTTTTTGATTAACTTTGCTTTTTCCAGTTTGATAAGCCGCATACGATAATGCCCCAATTATTACTGTTAATGCCGCTACTTTCTTCTTGTTCATTTTCCCGCTCCTTCTTAAATACACCTATTCTACCATTCAGGATAAATAACTCTCATGTCTTCAGGATCTAGAAATACTGCTTTGTTTAATTTTATATCATATCCAATACAACTATTTTCTCTACATATAGTATTTTTTTTCAAAGTTGCTTTACTTACATACACTTCAGCATCAGGCTCCTGAGGAAAATCTGTAATTTCATATTTCCCTTTTCCTGTTTTTTTTATTTTTAATTCTGTATCTTCCGAAGCTATAATTCTGTTTAACAGTTTTTCTTCATGCAATTTACCATCCGTATTGAATTTCAAATTAAGTCCTGCCGCTCCATAACTTGCTGCTCCTATTAGTAATGTTGCCATCAATAACGTTTTTTTCATATAAATCTCCTCCATTCATTATCTTTAACTGCTATTCTATTATGCTGTACAATTTATCAAAAAAATGTGAACATATACTTGCTTTCTTCTAAACATAAACTAGTCATATTTCCATTCAAGGCATTGTTCTATTCCCACCGCTGTAAAATCATAATTTCGGCTTTTATTCTACACTTAACAGAAAATACTTTTTACGTTTAATTTTTACGGTAATAACTTTTCTTTTTTATTTTACAATTGAATTATACAATATTTTTTTATAAAAGTCAATAACTTTTTTAAAAAATATGTTTATTTTTATAGTAATTTATTAACTGTTTATTTTTGTAAAAAAATAGAAAGATAACAAAAATTTAAAATTAATGTCACCTTTCTATTTAAGTGATTCAAATTAGTTTTTATATTTTATTCCATAAAACTCGGAAGTTTAAAATTACTTTTTTTCTTTTTTTCATTTTCAGGTTTTTCGTCCTTATTCTCAGTTTCTGTATTAGAATCATCGTCATCATTTTTTGGAGAATCATTTGAATTATCACCATTGTTATTTTCATCTTTAGTTTCTGAGTTATTTTCGGAAACATCTTGATTTTCAGCTGTTTTTTCTAATATTTCATTTGTATTTTCAATGATTTCTGATGATTTTTCATTTTTAATTTTTTCTTCCAGTTCTTCAACCTTTTCTTTCAATTTTTCTTCTGAAGTTTTTTTAGAATTTTCATTATTATTTATTTTTTCGCTATTTTCTTCTCCGGTCTTTTTCACTTCATCAGTTTTTAGAGTACTGCTTTCTTTTTCAGTGTCTTCTGAAGCTTTCAAAATCTGATCCGCAGTCTCTCCTTTGATAATACTTCTAACTTCGTCTCCAGTAATAGTTTCTTTTTTCAGTAATAATTTTACTACTTCTTCCAGCTTGCTCCAGTTATCCTGCAAAGTATTTAATGTGTTAAAATACTCTTCAGTTAAGATTTTTCTTATTTCAAGATCAATTTCCCTAACTGTTTCATCACTTTTATTTGGAGCAAATGAGTATTCGTCATCTGAATTTTCAAAGTTAATCGGCCCTAATTTCTTACTCATTCCTACACTTTCAACATAAGCTCTTGCCACTTTTGTAGCCCTTTTTATATCAGAATACGCTCCTGTACTTATATCATCAAGTCCGATTTCCTCAGCCGCACGTCCTCCAAACAGTACCTTTATCTCAGCTAGCATTTGTCTGCTTGTAGTTACTAGTTTTTCTTCAGGAAGCGGCATCATAAATCCACCAGCGTCCCCTCTAGGAATTATCGTAACTTTATGAACAGGATCCGCTCCCGGTGTCAATTCAGTCATAATAGCATGCCCAGCTTCGTGATAAGCTAGAAGCTTTTTCTCTTCAGGTTTAATAATCTTGCCTTTTTGTCCAAGTCCCATTCCAATTTTATCCACAGCCTCATCCAAATCAACCATCTTTATTGTGTCACTCGCTCTTCTCGCTGCCAGAATTGCCGCTTCATTCAATAAGTTTGCCAAATCGGCTCCAACAAATCCCGGCGTGATTTTAGCAATATCCTCAAGCCTTACATCACTATCAAGCTTTTTATTTCTTGAGTGAACTTTTAATATTGCAACACGCCCTTGCAAGTCTGGCGCATCAACAGTAACACGTCTGTCAAAACGTCCAGCACGCAATAATGCAGGATCAAGCACATCTTCCCTGTTTGTTGCCGCAAGTACAATAACTTTAGTATCCGTTTCAAATCCATCCATTTCAACTAGCAGCTGATTTAATGTCTGTTCACGTTCATCATTGCTTCCGCTGTTTTTTCCAACGCTTCTTCTTCTACCGATGGCATCAATTTCATCAATAAATATGATTGAAGGGCTTGATTCCTTTGCTTTTTCAAACAAATCCCTTACCCGCGATGCTCCAACTCCAACAAACATTTCCACAAATTCTGACCCTGAAATGCTAAAAAAGGATGCTCCAGATTCTCCAGCCACTGCTTTTGCAAGCAACGTTTTCCCAGTTCCCGGTCTTCCTAGCAGAAGTACTCCTTTTGGCACTCTTGCGCCAGCTTTTGTATATTTTTCAGGATTTTTCAAAAAATCAACAACTTCCCTCAGTTCTTCTTTTGCTCCATCAACGCCTGCAACATCGTCAAATTTCACATCAGGCTTCTTGTCAATCTTATTGACTCTCGATTTTCCAAAGCCGAAGATATTTCCAGGTCCTCCACCTTGAGAACCTCCAACCATCTTTCTTGCAAGATATACCATAAGCCCAATCATTATAATCATTGGCAAGAACTGACCCAATAGCAGAAGGAAGAAGTTTCCGCCAGAAGGCTGCAACGAATTTAACTTAACATGTTTCTGTCCAATCGCATTAATGATAATCGGCTCATTTCCGATTCTATCTGTTATTTTTTTTGTAAAATAAAGTATTTCTTTTCCATCTTCCTTTACCAGTGCAATCAGTTTATCATCTTTTTCATTTATCTCAGTAAAATCTCCCTTTTGTGTTTTATTTACAAATTCTGTATAAGAAATTTCCTTTTTATTTTGAAAGTAAGTTTGTATATCACGATGAAATATTGCTGTGAAAACAAACAGCAGTACTACAAAAACAAAAAACAGAAAACCTGAAAATGGCGATTTATTTCCATCATCCTGTCTGTTATTTTTTCTATTATTGTCTTTTCGTAGTTCTTCCAGCCGTTTTCTAATATCGTTTTTATCTCTTTCTGCCATTTTTCCTCCCAATTATTAATAATTTACTTTTATTGTTATCTTCTAATTCTTTAATATCTTTCATTTGAACTTTTTCTAGAAATTTTGAAAATTTTATATCTGAAACTGCCAGTATTTCTTTTAATTTCTTACATTTTTTTTCATTTTTAATTTCTATTATTTCATTATTTCCAGCCTCCGGACCGCTTAAAACTTCATCAATTTCAATTTCTACGATAGGAACAGAATCCCTGTCCCATTTCATAACCTTTTCATCAATCAGAATTTTTTTAACTTTCTTATGCCCCAAATTTTTCAGCAAAATTCTATCCCCATCTTTTCTGCTTCTGACAATAATCTTTCCATCTTTCATTTTTTCATTGTCAAATTTGTAATAGGCATAGTCCATATCTTTTTCATCTATAAAATAAGTTTCAAAATCCTTAATATTTTTATATAAAGCTATCTTATAATTATACCACTCAATACTTTGATTTTCCTTTAAAATTTTAATTTTATCAGAAAATTCTATCTCTTTATTACAATTTAGATTTTTTTTTGTATTTTTATTTGAAACAGCAACAATTTTTAATTCCCCGTATGCATTTTGCAAAATCTTATTTTTACCTAAATGAAACTCTTTTGAGCCTTTATTTTGCAATTTTCCATTTTCTGAAAAAACACTTTCACAAATCTGTTCTATCTTTTCCCTTGAAATTTCCACATTATTTTGCTTCAGAAATTGAATTAATTCATTCTTCTGATTTATATGCTTTTCATAATTATGGAAAACTGGCATTTCACAAGTTTCCTTATCATTAATTTCCCTGATTAGGGAATCTATTTTTTTCCTAAAAGCAGGATTAATTTTTTCAAAATCAGGAAAAATCTTATTTCGGATAAAGTTTCTTGTATAATCGTTTTCATTATTTGTATAGTCAACCAGATATTGGTAATTCTTGCTTCTTAGGAAGGATAAAATTTCATTTTTTTCAAAATCTAAAATAGGTCTTACTATATTTTCTCTCACTCTCGGAATACCTTTCAACCCAGTTACTGATGTGCCCCTCAAAAGCCGAAAAATAAAAGTTTCCACATTATCATCCAGATTATGTCCAGTCGCAATTTTATTGTACCCTATCTTTTTCCTGATATTTTCAATAGTTTCATACCGCAATTCCCTTGCCGCCAGTTCCACAGACTTTTTATTCTCTGCCGCGTATTTTTTTACATCGATGCTTTCAATATAATGGTTAACGTTATTTTTACTTGCAAATTCATTTATAAATTTTAAGTCGTTTTCGACATCGTAACGCAAGTTGTGATTAATATAGGCTATTGAAATTTCCAGTGAAATCATATTTTTCATTAAATCAAGCAAATGATAAAGAAAAACTGAATCAGGTCCTCCAGAAAATGCGATAAGAATCTTATCCTTCTCAGAAATCAGCTTTTTTTTTATGGCTTCCTCTGATTTTTTCAATATTTTTTTTTCAATTTTTCTTACTTTTTCCATTAAATTTAGTCCTAATCTCAATTTTCAGATTTATTTTAACTGACCGCTTTCACGACGTTTTTTCAGGTGTTCCTCATGTGTTTTGGAATAATATGTTTTCCCTTTATATGTAAAGAAAAACAGGTTATCTGTCTTTTCAGCGTTTAAAACTGCTTTAAAAGTTTCTATTGGAGGATTTCCAATTGGTGTCGGAGGCAATCCTTTTACCTTGTATGAATTGTATGGGGTATTTTGCGATTTCAATTCATTTCTGGAAGCCTGTCTTCCTAATTCATATTTTAAAGTCGCGTCTGATTCCAGCTTCATATCAATTTCCAGTCTTTTTAAGAATATTCCCGCAACTTTTGGCTTATCTGCAGCATCAGGCACTTCCGCCTCCACGATTGAAGCCATTTTCAAATTGTCGTAAAATTTCTGTTTGTCAGGGTACTTTTCAGGCGGGAATTTTTTTAGAAATTCAGCCAGAATAGTCTGAATAACCTGTTTTGTCGTAACATTTTCAGGAAAAATGTAAGTTTCAGGGTAAAAATATCCTTCAAAATTATTATTTTCATGCGGATATGGAAAATCCACTTCACTAAGAACCTTGTCTATTTCTTCCTTAGTCCCCAGTTCAAGAGCTTCCATCCGTGCAAATACCTGTTTTGAAGTAAATCCTTCAGGTATTGTCAGCCGCACTCCGTTAGTTTCGCTGCTCTTAATTTTTTTTATAATTTCATATTTTGAAAATTTTCCATTAAATTTATAAGTTCCCACTTTTAACTTCATATTTCCGCCATTCAGCTTCAAATAGGCTCTGTCAACAATTCCGTAATTCAATTTCAGTTCCTTGTAAATTTGTGGGAATGTAGTCCCTTTTTTTATATTTATGTTGACATTACTGTATTCTTTTTTTGCGACAAAAAAGTTATAAAAAAGTGTCAGACACATAAATAATATTAAAAATATCCCAATGTAAATAGCTCTTAATGTATTTTTCATTCTTTATCTCCTAAATATTCAGCATTTATAGTATTAATTGCCTTAAAGATTATCCCAAAATTTAATAAATGCAAGTCTTTTTTGCTCTGCCGCTTTCTTTTAAGATAAACTTAACAGCTTTAATCAATAAAATTGACAGTTTAATTATTATACTTAATATTCCTTATTTACTCCTGTGTCATTGTCGTTACTTTTTATTTCAGTTTCATTTTTTAAGTCTTTATTGTCAAGTTCAATCACTTCCACGCCTTTAGTGCCAGTATTTTTTTCTGGTGTTGACATTTTTTGCTTTCTTAGCTGTCTTTCGTGATACCTTTTAGCGCCAATTGTATCAATCTGAAATACAGAAGCAGGGTTCTCGCTCAGCTTTTGTTCCAGATATTCTGTTTTTTTACGGAGTTCATCCTTCTTTCTGTCGCTTTCTATTTCTCTTATGCTTTTTATATTTGTATTGTAGTGTATATCTCTCATATTGCTTCTGTTTGAAACAAAACTGTTAAATTCAGCCAGCTCGTCACCTTCCAGCGAGATTTTGTCATTATTTGGATAACGCGAAAGCACCTTTGTAAAGCCATCATTAAATCTTATAACCATATAACGGTAGTTTTTATCGAAGAATAGTATTTCATTTCTGTTATTTTTAAAATATTTTTTTTCAACATCCAGATAAACGTGCCCTTTTTTCTCTTCAATCCATCCTCGCCGTCTATCCTCCTGCCATGTATCCGTTTTTGGGTCAAAATAACTTTTTATAATTTGATATCCATTTTCCTGCTGCACGAAGTCATATCGGATATTTGCAAGTCCAGTTTCTGAAATATCGTCACTTTTTAGCAGATACCATGTTCCGTAGCTTTTGGAAACTTGAAATTTTATTATTGGATTTACTTTTTCATCAATTTTTCTGATAAATTTCTCAAGCTTATTGATTTTCTCCTGCTTTTTCTTTTTTTCATCCTCTTCCTCGTCCTTAATCTGATCCAAGAAAATCAAATCCCCTTCTTCATTGTTTTCATCCTGTATATTGCCATTTTCATTCTCAAAATCGCTCATATTGTTTTTATTAATAATAATGTCAATTTTAACGGCATCATCCTCAACCTTATTACCGTTACTTGAAGCACTGCTTCCGTTAGCTAGGGCTGTTAACGAAAATATCCAGAAACATGCCGCAATATACATTTTTATATTCCCATATTGATTAATTTTCTGTCTATTCAAAGCGTTCACCTTTTATTTTCAGTTTTTATGTTTGCAATATTTTACAACTTTTGAAATCAAAATGTATTTTATCTTAATTTTAAAGTCGATTCAAGCATACATAACTTTTACTAATTATATCACACATTTTTTAAATTGCAAATCAAATATTTACCTGCCTGTTTAATTTTTATCAAACTAAACACGGTTTTTTTATTACTATAAAAAATATAATATAATTTTATACTTAAACTATTGACTTTCACGAAAAATTATTGTATACTTTTTATAGAAAATAATTTACCGTAAAAGGTTGGAAAGGAATTGATTATTATGAAAAAAACTTTTAAACTTTTAACAATTATTCTGGCAATGTCATCATTTACCAGCTGTACAAGCTTAATGGCACTTGCAGGAAGCGAAAAGGCAGACAGGGAACTGCGTGCCCGTACTATTGAAGAGTCAAAACGTTATTGCGCTGTTTCCAGAGTTTCTACTGGAGAATGTCTGGAATGGAGAAAACATGACTAATATTTTATACCAGACCCCTGTTAAAAAGCAGAAAGCTATATTCTGTTTACCTGCGATGAATAACTGTATTACCTACTAAAAATAATTTACAATAAATCTATTATTTTAATGGGGGAATAGTATTAGTAAAAAAGAAAGAAGGCTTAAAAATGAAAAGTTTAAGAAAAATTATATTGTCATTATTTATTGTAATATCCGTATTTACATTTGCAAAGGAAGATTCAAGTTCAAGCATAAGATTTGGAAGCCCTGCATCTGGGTATATAACAGTGCCTGCAAACTGGTATGAATTTAACGATCCCAATACTTCCGCCACTGCTAAGCAAGTGACCATAGACAGTGCAAATATCATAACTTTAGATATTGTTTCAACTAACGGAAAGGCAACTGCGAAAAGGGCTGCTGAAGTAATAGTGCAGAAATATCTTAATTTAGGAACTTCTGAAGACAATATTTTTCAAGGCAGTGTCAGCTTAAACGGTTACGACGGAGAACAGGTTGCAATAGAATATGAGGATGGCAGTGTTTTAATAATGTACTTTATTGAAGCTAATGGAAACATCTATTACATTGCTCAGGAAGGTGAAAAGGAACATCAAAAACAACTTGCAGGCGTAATTAAAACTTGGAGTCCTAGAAGATAAATAGCAATAAAAAAGACTGTTTTGAATTTGGAACAGTCTTTTTATTTTCATTTAATTTTTTACTAAAATCTTCCGCCAATATCTTTTCTAAAATACATTCCTTCAAAATTTATAGTTTTCAAAAGTTCAT
>ERZ773004.1043-NODE-1043-length-14737-cov-4.125255_pt1 | contig 14737 bp, 23 predicted proteins | sample MGYA00580667_ERZ773004 | MGnify/ENA primary metagenome ERZ773004 (study PRJEB29015, sample SAMEA2737963) | human oral metagenome | biome: human oral; feature: human-associated habitat; material: dental | place: China | collected 2123 ... | reverse complement strand
AGCGTGGGCATGTCATGAAAACTATGCATGGAAAAATAAAAGGATTCAAACAGGGAACATTTTTCTTTAAAAGGACGGTTGAAAAAAATCGAAATGATATAAGAATAGCTGTTGGTGAACACATGTTTAAAATGTTGAGGAAGAGAATAAAAAATGGCTAACCGATTATCACAAGTGGCAATATGGAAAGCTGTAGCAAAGAAAATACATGAAGAATATGGATGCACGGTATATAGTGATGAAGTTTTAGAAGAGTTCAATATGCCGTGCTTTTTTGTAAAACTTTTAATGAGTTCAGAAATGCAAACAAAGAATTTCATTAAAAGAAATGTAACTATTATTGCTACATATTTTCCAAGTAATGAAGATAAAGATGAAGAACACTATTTAACAGTGTTTGATAAATTCTTACTATTATTTCAAATGGGTTTTCCTGTTGGCGATCGTTATTTACATGTAGATGATATTCAACAAGATAGAGTAGGAGAAGAAGATGATATTCTTCAAATTACAATGGATATTACATTCATGGATACAACAGGACGTATTGAAAGAATGAAAGAAGAAGGAATCACAATGGGTGATGTTAAATTAACAGTAGAAGTGGAGGATAAATAATGGCTAAATTAGGAATGCCTACAGTTGTAGTTAAATTTATTGAAGCTGGTATTGAAGCCATTCAACGTTCCCAAAGGGGAATTGTTGCATTAATTTTAGAAGATACTAAACAGGTAATTGATAAATTAGCAACAAAAACAAATGGTCATGAAGTATTACCTAATCCATTTTTGGTATATACAGTAGATGATATTCCAGAAGAATTATCAGATAAAAACAAGGATTACATTTTAAAAGCATTGAAGGGTTACAATAAACCACCATTAAAAATTGTTGTGTATATGATGCAACAAGGTGGCGATAAAACTGGTGCTGATAGATTCCAAGAACCATTAAAAGCAATGCTTACAGAACGATTTGATTATTTAGCAATTCCAACAATTGAAAATGCTCAATTGGAATATGTTGCAACGTGGGTAAAAACAGCACGTGAAAATAAGTTCAAAAAAATTAAGGTTGTATTACCGGGTTCTAATGCAGATTATGAAGGTGTAATCAATTTTGGTAATACAAAAGTGTTTACAGCTGATCGTGAATATAAACCAGCTGAATATACTGCACGCATTGCAGGTCTTGTGGCAGGCACAAATATGACACAAAGTGCTACATATGCACCATTAGCGGAAGTAATTGATTGTGATAGACACACGCAAGATGAAATGGATGCAATGGTAAATGAAGGTAAATTCTTCATTTGGTATGATGGCGAAAAGTTTAAAATGAGCCGTGCTATGAATTCTTTGGTAACAACAAGCCAAGGGAAGCTAGAAGGATATCAAACAATCAAAATAGTAGACATTATGGATATGATTTATGACGATATCAGAAAAACTGCACAAGATTCTTACATTGGTAAATATACAAATGATTATGAAAACAAATGTTTGCTAATTAGTGCGATTTTAGGATATTTTAAACAATTAGAAAATGAACGATTGTTACAAAAAGATTACTCCACATGTGAAATTGATTGTGAAGCAGTTCGAACATACCAATTATCACATGGCTTATTCACAAAAGAAGAATTAGCAAAAATGAGTGATGATGAAGTTAAAAAATTGGATACTAAGAAAATTGTATTCTTAAAAGCAAAAGTAAGACCGCTTGATGCAATGGAAGATATCCAATTACCAATTAATATTTAATAGGAGGGACACATGGAGAATTTTGCAGCGCAACAGGTAATGACAGGCTCTCATGGGCAAGTGTGGTTAGATGGTTCTTTGGTATCACAAGCTACAGCCATTAAAGCTACAATTAAATTAAGCAAAGAAGAAGTTAAAAAAGCCAAGACAATGAGTAAACAATATAAATATGTTGGTTATGAAGGTACAGGCAGTTTAACTATGAACAAAGTATCTTCTTTGATGATTAGTAAAATGGCTGAAAATCTAAAAAAAGGTAAAGCCACTGTATGCCAATTAGTAATTCAATTAGATGATCCTGATGCTAAAGGTGTAGAAACAGTAACATTGTATGATGTAACATTTGATTCCTTAGACCTTGCCAACTGGAAAGTAGGCGCATTGGTAGAAGAATCTGTAGACTTTACGTTTACAGAGTTTGATGTGATTGATAAAGTGGAGGACTAATAGATGAGCAATATTATTGACAAATTGATGGAGAAAGACCTAGATACATTAAAAGAGGCAGCTAAAAAGGACCTAGAAATCACTCGATTATCAAAAGTTTTTAATGAACCTTTTACTGTTACAGTAAAGGAAATTAGTTATAAGCGTATTACAGACCTTCGCATGTTAGCTACTGATGATGGTGTAGCCGATGAAAGTCAATTTTTACAGTTTGTTGTAACGGATGGCATTGTTTCTCCAGATTTTGGAACGAAAGAATTATTACAAAAATTCCAAGTTCCATCCAAACAGGCATTATATACAAAGTTATTTAAAGCAGGTGAATTGGAGTTGATTGCACGTGAAGTATTAGCTCTATCTGGATATGGTGATAAAGCCATTAAAAAAGTAATTAATGAAGTAAAAAACTAATATATTCCGATGGTGATGTAAATCTTGCCTATTACATGTATGTCAATCATGATGTAATGCCATCGGAATTTCACAAAATGGGGCATGGGGAACGTGTAGTTCTCCGTGCTTTTATGTTGCAAGAAATTAAGGACAGAGAGGAGGCGAAAAAAGGATGAGTGAAGTAATTGATTTGGTGATCCGTTTACATGATGGTGTTACATCAGTATTATCTGGAATTAATTCACAAATGGCTGCAACTGCTAATATGGCAGATAGGCAAGGTAGAAAACTGCAGAATATAGGCAGAGGGATTAGTGGAATTGGTAATGCACTAATGCCTGTATCTGCTGCTATTGTTGGGATAGGCGCCGCCTCTGTTAAAGCTTTTGTTGGTTTTGATTCTGCTGTTACTTCTGCTGGTGCTAAAGCAGGAGCAACACATGATGAAATGATTAAATTGAGAGATGTTGCAAAACAGTTAGGAGCGGATTTCCCTATAAGTGCTACACAAGCAGCGGAAGCGATGGATGGATTAGCTGCAAGCGGTATGAATGCAAATCAAATTATGAGTTCATTGCCATCAATTGTAGAAGCATCTGTTGCATCTGGTGAAAACTTGGAAACAACAGCAAGCATTGTATCTGGCGCATTAAATACATGGGGACTACAAGAAGGTAATGTAGCAGAGAATGCAACACGTATGGCCGATGTAATCCAAATGGCTGCTAACAAATCACGATTAGATATGATTGGGTTTGGCAATGCAATTCAATATGCAGGTGCACCAGCGGCTGCATTAGGAATATCTGTAGAAGAATTATCTACATCATTAGCTATCATGAGTAATAACAATATTGAGGCATCAACGAGTGGCCGTGCATTACGTATGATGTTAAGTAGATTAATAGACCCTCCAAAAGAAGCCGCACAAGCATTACAAAAACTAGGAATTGTCACTACTGATTCACAGGGCAAATTTATTGGCCTTGGTAAAGTATATGATCAATTGCGAACTAAAATGCAAGGACTAACAGAAGCTGAAAAATTTAAGTTGGCAGGTGATATTGCAGGAACAGAATCTACATCTGCATTATTAGCAGTATTGAACACTACTAAGGAAGCATACGATGATATGCGTAGTTCAATGGATTCTGCAACAGGTTCATCTAAAGCACAAGCCGATATAATGAAGAAAACATTGCTTGGGTCATTCAAGGATTTAGAAAGTAAAGTAGAGGCGTTAGCTATTAGCTTTGCTGATGTATTGCAGCCTAGGGTACAGAAGGTGGCTGACACAATCGGTAATCTGGCTAAATACTTTACTAATTTAAGTCCAGCCATTAAAAATACGGCAATTGATGTAGGCCTTAGTATTGTAGGCTTTACTGCTTTTGCTAAAATATTAGGGCCTATTACAAGTGGAATTGGCTCATTGATGCGGACATATGCTAATGTTGGTAAAGTGTTACGTGGACAAAGTATCAATAATAAATTATTAGAAGTATCTGTAAAGGGGATTGCCAGAGCTTTTAGTGGAATTGGTAGTATAGTGATGAGGGTATTACCAATGATAGGGAGATTAATTCCATTAGTCTTGACAGGACCTGTAGGGATTGCAATTGGTGTAGTTGCATTGTTAGGATTAGCAATTTACAAAAACTTTGACAAAGTAAAACCGATATTAGAGGGAGTAGGACAATCGTTTATAGGTGTTGTAAACATAATAAAAGGTGCAATCAATCGAATCATCGTTGCAGTACAACCTATAGTATCAAAAGTAGCAAGTGCATTTGGTAAATTAATTAATCAAGTGGCTACATCATTTGGTAGAATTTATCAATTAATGTCTCCTTTCTTAAATGTTATTTTCACTGTTGTAAGTAAAGTAGCTAAAGTTTTGATTGGTGGACCGCTTGCAGTAGCATTAGGGGCATTAGTAGTTGGCTTTAATGTAGCGGTAGCAGGAATTACAGGGATTCTTACTTTTGCATTAAATGTAATTGAAGGTATTGTAACAGGGATTACAAGTGTGTTAAGTGGTATTACAGATTTTATTGTTGGGGTGTTTACTGGTAATTGGAGCATGGCATGGAATGGCATCGTTCAAATATTTGAAGGTATAGTAACACCAATTAAATCCATATTTACAGGGGTAATAGATGGCATTAAAGCAGCAATAAATAGTTTAATTTCTGGTGTAAATGGAATATCTGTAGATATTCCAGACTGGGTGCCGGGTGTAGGTGGCTCTCATTTTGGGCCATTAAACATTCCGTTATTATACTCTGGGACTGATAACTGGAAAGGTGGCCCTGCTATGATTCATGATCGTGGGGCTGAAATAGTAAACTTACCAAGTGGAGCACAAGTAATACCGCATGCACAGTCATTGAATACTGCATATAATCAAGGGAAACGTAGTTCATCTAGTAATAGCATCAATGTAAATATAGCGAATCTTAATGTTAGAAATGATGGAAAATCTGTAGAAGAGTTGACATTTGAAATTGCAGAACAAATTCATTACCAATTACAAAAACGTTCTATTAATAGAATGGAGGGAGCTGTATAATGTCTTTTTTTGATGCAATTATGAGTTTCTTTGGTGGTAAAGGAATACCACAAGGATGCCAATTTACATTGTCATGTGCAGGACAAAATATAGTATTGCCAGTAACACCAGCTTCATTTAAAGTTGGGAGAACATACAACAATAGCACGTTAAATATAAATGCAATTGGAGAAATTAATATGTTAGGCAAAAGAGGTCTTCAAACATTATCGTTTGAAGGCTTTTTTCCTGCACAAAAATATGAATGGTCAGAAACGAATGAAACAAATCCTTATAACCTAGTAAGAAAAATAGATGGATTTGCTACAAGTGGTAAGCCGTGTAAGATTTCAATTTCAAATACCTCAATTTCTATGTACTGTACAATTGAAGCATTTAATCATGATGAGCATGATGGTACGAGTGATGTATATTATGAGATGACACTCAAAGAATATAGGTATATAAAACCAACATCAGAGATAAAAAATGATACTACAGGCTTATATAGTAGAATTGCCGAAGCACCAGAAGAGCAAGCTGTAACATCATATCCACAAGAACATTTCATGGATACAGCTAATAAGGCAGTATCAAAAATAATGCCAATTGCTGAACAAGGCAAAAAGGCATTAAACATGTATAAGATGATGGTTAAAGCTGGTAAAAGTCCAATTGGTGCAGTTTTAAAAGTATCTAAGCGGTCATTAAAAATGAATGGTAAGGAGTGGCCACTATGATTACACTAATAGAACATATTAATGAAAAGGATGAAAGAGTAGATATTACACATCTTATTTCTAAGTTCACATGGAGCGGTGATAGAGAAGAAGCTGCAAGAAAGTTAGAGTTTTCATATGCTTACAATCCTAAAGATATATCATTTCCGAATTATTTAATTGATTTAGGTGATCGTATTGAAGTGTCAGTAGATAATGCAAAGATATTTACTGGACGTGTTTTCTTTAGAAAAAGAAATACAAATGACAATACATATGATATTACTTGTTATGATGGGATGATATACCTAGCAAAGTCTAAAGTAAGTTTAGTTTTTAATGCTACAAATGTAGTTGATGCTTTCAAGCGTGTATGCGCAGAGGTTGAAGTACCTGTAGGGACCTTACCAGATATACCTACAGTAGTAAACTTTGTGGCAGATAAAAAAACATGTACAGAAGTTTTTCAAATGTTGTTTGAGAAAACAAAGGCTGATATTCAAAAAGATTACACAGCCATATTACTAGCAGATGGAATTAATTTGGTAGAAAAAGGAACAACCATTGAAGAGTATATAGCTAGGGATACATACGATGTAATAAGTTCATCACATTCTGAATCAATTGAGGAAATGGTAAACAGAGTAAAAACTGTTGACGCTGCAGGCAATGTGATTCGAATAGATAATGAAGATGCATTAATTAAAAAGTATGGTATTTTCCAAGATATTTATAAAAATCAGCCAGAACCAAAGGAAAAGAAAGCTACTAAAAAGAAAAAGGCTACTAGTACAAGTACACCAAAGAAACCAAAGTATCCTGTTGATAATGCGGCAAAAGCCAAAGCAAAAATCAAAGGAATCAAAATGGAATCAAGTATTTCTGCTATAGGTAATATGCAATGTATAGCAGGGTATTCTGTAGTAATTGAGGAAGAACAGCTAAAAGGAGTATTTTTCATTAAGTCAGATAATCATACATTTGAAAATAATACACACATCATGGAATTAAATTTAGAGTACATTAGAGAACCAGAGGAAGGAGAGGGTGAAAGTGCCGAAGAAAAACAATGATCCTTATGCAGGAATATTAGGCATCATGAGCGATGTAGGTGGAAACGCTGGAAAGCAAGCAATGCCGGGAATTGGCACTATAGTATCACCACCTCCAAATTTGGTGGTATCGTTCAATGGAATGGAGTTAAACAGTAATTTTTTATGGATAGATGAATATTGGTTGCAAGGTCATTATAGAGAATCTAAGGGGCATATTGTAAGCGAAACACAACCACGCAGCGGTGGCGGTGGCTATGCAGAATTTGCTAGTCATACACACGCTATTCATAATGATTACACAAAAACTAGAATCATGACTGATACCTGGCATGTAGGAGATAAGGTAATGCTAATTCCAATAGTCGGGGATGATGAAAGTACAGCAGAGCAATATTTTGTATATGGAAAATGTAGGAGGTTAGACGGCAATGAGTAATCCATTTATGAAAGGGAATACACCAAGTAGCATTGACGTTCAAAAAAATCTACCATTATGCAAGGAACTAGCTTGGGACTTTCAGAGAGATACATACCAATATGATAGAAATGGCAATCATAAATATGTAACAGGTAAAGACGCTATCAAAGTATGGGTTTGGAAAACCTTGAGAGTAGAGAGGTACAGATATAGAGCATATTATGATGATTATGGTATTGAGTTTGAACAGTTTATTGGTAAAAAGCCAAATGATACACCTAGTCAATATGAACTGTTTGAGTATGTAAAGGATGCGTTATTGGTTAACCCATACATTATAAATGTAGATGCTGTAGATGTAATTCAAGAACATAAAACTATTACATTACAAATTGAATTACAAACAATATATGGGCCAAATACGATAGGAGTTGAAGTATAATGCTAGAACCACAAAGTAAGCAAGATGTGCTAGGACGGCTACTAGCAGATTTCAAAAAAATAGATAAAGAAGGATTGAGTACACATGAAGGAACATTTGTATTTGATACATTAAGTTCAAATGCAGTTGAGTTTGAAAAATCATATGCGGAAATGCAATTGATACTTGATGCGGCTTTCCCACAAACTGCATGGGGCGAATACTTAACACGTCATGCGCAATCTCATGGGGTATTTAGAAAAAGTGCAACACAAGCTAATGTAATGTTAACTATTACTGGAACTGCAAATACAGTAGTACCAAAAGGAAGTTTATTTGGCACAGATAATGATGAAACCTTTAGAACCACTATTGAAATTAATCTAGGTGAAACTGGAAGTGGGAAAGTATTGGCGGTATCAGAGCTAACAGGTAAATCATTAAATGTAGGAGCTAATACAATTACAGAAATAGTAGGTGGGATTTATGGAGTAAGTACAGTTAACAATGAAGCGGCTGCATATGATGGATATGATGAAGAAACTGATGCGGAGCTACTAGATAGATTATTATTGAAAGTAAGAAAACCAGCAACAAGCGGTAATGCATATCACTATGAACAGTGGGCAAGATTAGTTAATGGAGTATTTTTAGTAAAAGTAATCCCATTATGGAATGGACCGGGAACAGTAAAAGTTATTATTATCAACAATGAGCGTGAAAGTGCGAGTACAGAATTGATTGAAAAAGTTAAAACTGTAATTGCAGAAAATGCACCAATTGGAGCTACTGTAACAGTAGTTACACCAACGATACTTGATATTAATATAGAGTTAACGGTAACTAAGGGGAAAGCTGAAATAGAAGCTATTAAAAAAGTACTAAATGAAGAGTTTAAAAAGCAAATCTTCAACGGTACATATGTGTCATATGCTAATATTGGCAAAGCTATTTTGGCCAATAAAGAAACAGGAGTATTAGATTATCGTGAGTTAAAAGTAAATAATGGTGTTACCAACATTGATATTACAAATGAACAATTACCAACAGTTAAAGAGGTGATCGTACATGAGTGATTTTATAAGATGGAAAGAGGTGGATATATTAGCATATCTACCTTTTTTTATTGCAAAAGATATGGAGTTTAAGGCAATAAGTGATGCGGAAAGTAGAGAGCATGAACGCATTAGATTATTGTTAATGGAATTATTGAAACAAGATAATATCCAAACGGCAACATATGCATTAGATAAATGGGAAGAATTTGTTGGGATTAAACCTGAAAACAATAGTTTTAAGGATAGAAGAAATCGTGTGATTGCAAAGTTAAATACTTCAAATAGCAGCACAAAAGAATATCTTGAAACTATTGCTAATAAGTTTATATCTGATAAGTCTGCTGAAATAATTCCATATAACGAAAAATATATGATGGACTTAAGCTTTACAAAGGACATGTGTGATAACATAGATGATTTACACAGTGCAATTGAAGAATTTAAACCAGCACATATTGGATATATTGTTTGGGAAGAACAAACTGTTGCGCAAAACTTAATAATTACATCATTAGTAGGAGCGCAGGAAGAAACCGTGATAGGCATGATAAAACCATTAGAGAATATTGAGATTGAACACAGTATCTATTATGGGAATGCCATTGGGATAGAAGAAGTAACTATGATAGGAGGTTAATATGGCACAATTTCCGGGATTAAGCTTGACTGTTCAAGGAAATAAAATGATCCTTAAATCATCAACTGGTAAAACAGAGGACAGACTAATTATTACAAAGGCGGTAATTGGTGATGGGCAGCTAACAGCAAGTATTGATGGTTTAACAGAAATAGTTAGTAAAAAATTAGAAATAGGGTTAAGCCAAGTAAAAGAAGTTGCAAATGGTCAAATGCAATTGCAATTTAATTTTGACAATAGAAAAGTAGAAATTGGCTTTTTTTGGCGAGAAGTTGGATTATATGCAAAAAATGGTGATAGTGGGGAAGAAAAACTTATTGGCTATTCTAATGCCAAAGGTTTAACTTCATATATTCCAGATAAAACTAATGTTATTCCAATGCAACGTTTAGTAATTGCTTTAGGGGTGGGAGATAATCCAAACGTAAAAGGAGAAGTAGATTTTTCCAGCTCTATTACTTTAGAACAATTGGAAACAGCAATTGACACACACAATAAAGCAGCAGAAGCACATAAGGAACAATTTAAAAAAATTAATGAAAAGATTACTGCAATAGAGGATTCCAAAGTAGCTAAAACATCTGCTGAATATATTAAAGCACTAGTAACTAATACAAATGGATTAGAAGCTACAAAGGGTAATGGTACAAAAGAATTGTTAAAATTACTAACTAATGTAGATAGTGATGATAAACAAGGACTAGCACCAACATTAGAATTAGTAAAAACGTTGTTAAGCGGATTAAAGATTAAAAATGGGCAAGATGTAGTAAAAGCATTGGGAGATGAAACATTACAGAGTTTGGGAGTGCGATATGATTTATCTAACCCAAATTCTTGGTATGTCAGCTTTGGCAAGCTGTTTGGCGGTTTAATTATCCAAGGGGGAAATGATAGCGATACACAGGCCTATTACGATATAGGAAGTCAACAAAGGCAAGAGCAGTTTACTTTCCCAATAGCGTTTAAATATAAGCCATTATATGTACATCCATATGCAATTAATAAAGTAGAATTAAGGCATTTATCACGAATTGGATTTAGTGATAGTCAAATTACATCAACTGGATTTGCAGCGGTTATCAGTGAGAATAGTAATGCTATAGAACAAATCAAAATGAGATATATTGCTTTAGGCGTTTAAATACCCACAACACACCATTCAACAATCGAGTCAGATTTCAACATTGTTTGGTAACTAGAATGCACTTCATAGCGCATATCAGTCCTAGATATTCTTCTGCTAATTACACTTGCTCCAGAGTTACCCCAGAATATGGAGGTATCACTAGCTATTATTCCAAAAGAATGAAATAAATGACCTGTTGTAAACGCAATAGGGAATACAATTCGATTTGTTGTATTGGCCAAATTATTTATGTCTGACTGCTTTTGCTCGCCGGCTTGTTGTTTTCCCCCTTGGCTAAATTCCGAACGCAACATAAAATAAATCACTATTATATTCTGCACTAGATGCATCAGCAACGATTGTATAACCAGTAGTAGTTCTTTTATCTGTGTAAGCAACTGATGCGCCACCAATAGCAATAGGCCATTCTAATATTTGTAAAACGCCAATACATTCTTTTGCATAAGAAATAGGAAATTGAACATCATATTTTCTACCATCATAGATGGTTAAATTTAATTTTCTTCCCCCTTGGTGATTAAATACCAACAGCAATCCAACAACCATTATTACGAGACTTAGGATAGTTAGTGTTATTGCTACCACTTACCATTTTAAACGTGCTCGCCGTGATCGCCTTTGGTCTAATCATCATCTCATGCCATGGAGTTGGCTCATCTAGCATCATAGGAAGTACTGCAAGTACTTCGTTAAAACGAATAGGAAATGTTATAGATGCAATTTCAGGGACAAATTTTCCCCCTTGGTCATTTAAGCATTTCAATCGCCTTGCGTAATTGTCTAAGTGATTTATGAGTGTATACGCTATCGGTAACATTAGATGATGCATGGCCTAATAATAATCGTTTAGCATTATAGTTAGCACCTACATCATCTAATCTAGTAGCGAATGAATGACGGCAATCATGGGGAGTGTGTTTAGTATTGATGGAGTTCATGTCTAATTTAAAGGTTTTAGAGAGGGAAACATAATTCCGTTCATCTATGATCCATTTATTAGACAATCGAGATTCAATAAATGGCCATATACGATGATGAATGGGAATGATGCGGATGCCTGCTTTGGTTTTGCTTGATGTAACTTTTAAATATCGTTGTTTTCGATTAATATCTGTACTTTTTAGATCAATTAATTCACTGGCACGCATTCCAGTGTATAAGAGTATTAATGGTAATTCTGCATTGATATTCCACAATCGGTTAATTTGATTGGTTGTGAATACTTTGCGTGGGCGTTTAGGGGTATTGTGGCCAATATTCAAATATTGACTATATGACTTTGAGCACCAGTCATTAATAATTGCAAATGAATATAATTGATTAAGTAAAGAGCGAACTTTCTTACATGAGGAATAGGAAAGTCCGCTCTTTAGCATATCTGATATTATATTTTGCAACTCCATATATGTGATTTCGTTGATAGGGCGGTGAGATATAGATGATACATGATGATAGGCACATGCATATCCTTTCATGGTATGTGGCGAAACATTTAAGGAATGCAACTCTAACCATGAATGATATACATCGTTTAACGTATGAGCATTGTTTAATGCCTCCTTAGCCTCATTATAAGAGGAATAATAACCTACAACTTTATATGCTACATAGGGGCGTTCATGAGCCCCTTTTAATTTATCAATTAATTTCATAGTAACCTCCAAGAAAGGGCAAGAATATGTATGTATTTGTATTAGACGAAAAAGGTGTTCGCCAAACATCTTATGTAGTTGGTGTTCATGCGGACACTTTAGAAGAAACAGAAAAATTGGCAAGACAAGCATATCCGACTGCTAACATATTAACAGGTGATAGTGAAATGCAATCACAATTCATAAGCGGTAAAGTATATGTAAATGGTGAATTTGTTGATATTCCTGTAGCTGAATATGTTCCAACAAAAGAAGATAAAATTAATGCTATTAAAGCAGAATACGAACCTCGATTTAAAGTACTCGAAGAAGCTCAACGCAGATTGCTGTTGATGGGGAAACCTACTACAGCCATTAGTGCCCAATATATTAAATTAAATGACGAAATGGTAACACGTATTAAGGGGGTGCGATAATATGCCTAAATTTATCGGAGAAAGTAAAGTTCCTGTTATGGAATTCTGTAAATACTGCTGGGAAGTGCTAAACGATGACGGAACTTGCCCTACAGAGGGCTGTATCCATAATGAATTAATTAATTTAGAAAATGGTAAAAACAACGAAAGCCAAGGTGATTAAATGTGGACATGGCAATTTCAGTTAGATGATATTCTAACAACATTAACCATTGTTAGTATAGTGGCAGGCTTTATTTATAAAGTATTAGTCCTTCCTCTATTGGAAAAGCGTGATTTGCAACATTTGCAAGACACTCTAGTTTTCCAAGAAAAAATGGGGGTTTTAACTGAGACTCTTAATGACCTGAAGAATGAAATCAAGCTATCAAGGGAAGAGCGTGTAAAGGGTTTCACGGAGCATGTGAAGCTAGCAACAAGGGTTAACGGAATGGAAACACGATTAGATGAGTTAAGGGGGGAGTTTCATGAACATACCGCCAAAGCTCATTAATTCTGTAAGAAATATATATACTTCGGTTAGGGTGGCGAAAGTCCACCCTACTTTAGTATGGGGAGCCAGAATACTCATATTTATCATGCTAACACCAATTATATTGGCAACCATGGCTTATGCGATTTCATTTTATTTAGGCGAAATATCTAGTGCACACGATAAGATCATAACAATGGGAGCATTCTTAATTGACCATATGTTTGGTGCTCCGGGCGTGATTGTATCGCTTACAGGATTATTATGGCTTAGCGTTGATAGGGATAATAATGGTATCCCAGATAAATTAGAACAGGAGGATAAAAAATGAAAGTATTTATTAACCCAGGGCATGACGTTGCCCTTGATAGTGGTGCAGTTAATCCTGTATACGGTACACGTGAATGCGATGTGGCACGTGATGCAGGAAAGATGCTAGCAAGATATTTGGAAACTGCAGGATGTGAAGTTAGAACTTTACAAAATGATGACTTAGGTCTCGTATGCTCCGAATCTGATTCTTGGGGAGCCGATATTTTTGTGTCTCTTCATTGTAATGCTTTTAATACGCAAGCACGAGGTACAGAAACTTTGTACAAGTCTTTTAATGGGCAACGCTTAGCGAACGACATTCAAAGCCAAATCATCCGAAGCATTAATACAGTTGATCGTGGTGTTAAGAAACGTGATGACCTTTGGGTGCTAAATGGTACAGATGCAACTGCGGTATTAGTCGAAATGGCTTTTATTGATAACGAAGAAGACCATTCCATTCTGACTAATGATTTAGATACTATTGTCCGTGCTATTGCACGAGGCATTACTGATTATGCAGGAGGAGAATAATGTATGAAAAAATTAAAACTATGGTGGCCAAGTATCCTCGCCACTATTATATTATCGGTGCTCTTATCATTCTCCTCGGTATTTGCGCAGGATATATCCTCTACCAGCCAAGTGGAGCCGACTATCACCGTGCCGTTGACGCAGTGGAACGAGCTCAAGAGCAACAACGCGAAATCCTTGAACTTAATCGAAGCATCCAGCATTCCACTGACAGAAGCGCAGACCTTAGTCGTGAAGCAGGGGCAAGAATTGACAGAAGCTCACAATACAATCAACAGATTGGAAACCGAATTACAAACAGCCAAGGTAGACTTAGTGAAGCAAGAAGTTACCTTGAACGAAATGCAGAACTCTTTAGACATATTGATGAACAAAATCGAAAGGGACAATCGAACAATCAAGCGTCTCCGGATGCAACGCAACCTATCCCAGGTAGTGGGAGCAGGAGCAACAATTGGAGTGGTAATTCGTCGATGACTGAGAGGTGATCCGTTTATCTCCTGAGCATGAGCAGGTGGACTCATGGATTGATTTCAAAAGATTATCAAAAGAATGACAGAAGATTAAAAGAGCCTACTGACTTAGATAATATCTAGGTTGGTAGGCTCTTTTTTATTTGTAAAAATATTAAAATCAAAAGAAAATACTTGATTTTATACACGATATAGGGTATAATAATATTGTAAGGAGGTGATAAATATGGACATAATAAAAGAGCTAACAAGTTTAGCAAATGCGT
>ERZ773004.1042-NODE-1042-length-14742-cov-2.480970_pt1 | contig 14742 bp, 15 predicted proteins | sample MGYA00580667_ERZ773004 | MGnify/ENA primary metagenome ERZ773004 (study PRJEB29015, sample SAMEA2737963) | human oral metagenome | biome: human oral; feature: human-associated habitat; material: dental | place: China | collected 2123 ... | reverse complement strand
GGATAAAGAATTCAGGGCGGCATTATTAAAAGAAAATATAAAAACAACTATATTTGAGACAGAGGTTAATAATTTTATAGATATTGCAAGATCTACAGAAGTGGGCGAAGTATCAAAAGTCAGAGAAGATTTTAAAAAATTGGCTGAGGATGTGCTGGATAAAGTTAAGAAAATGCAGGTAGCTCCATGATAGATACAGATCAAATAAAGGATTTGGAAAAGGTAATAACATACTTGAATGAAAATGATAATCCTCAAAAGGGATATATATCAATATTAGTCAAAGATCCGGATGCATTATTAAGGGCATTATCAAAAGTGAATAAAATGAATATCAAGAAATGCTTGAAGATACAAACAGAAATGACAAATAACAAAAAATATGGTAAACTATAAGGCAGGCTTTTAATAAGGAAGTGAATTATGAAAAATATAGAAAAAGTAAAAATATCAACAGAATTTATTAAACTTGACCAGTTTTTAAAATGGCTTGCTGTTGTAGATAGCGGTTCTGAGGCAAAACAAGTTATTTTAGATGGTATGGTTAAAGTAAATGGTGATGTAGAAAAAAGAAGAGGAAGAAAAATTTATCCTGAATACAAGGTTGAAGTTTTTGATAAAATTTATGTTGTGGAATAAATTGAGGTGCTAGATTGAAAATATCTAATATCACTTATTTGAATTTTAGAAATTTAGAAAATACTTCAATAGATTTGTCTGATAAAATAAATGTTTTCTATGGAAAAAATGCACAGGGAAAAACAAGTCTTTTGGAGGCAATTTATTATAGTTCCACAGGTATAAGTTTTAAAACAAAGAAAACCTCAGAAATGATAAAATATAATTTTGATGAGTTTATATCTTCAATTTCGTATCAAGATTATATTGCAAATAATAAGATTTCTGTTAGATTTAAAAATATAGCTGGTGCAAAAAAAGAATTTTTCTTCAATAAAAAAAGAATTAGTCAGACAGATTTTTATGGAAAAATAAATATTATTGCTTATATACCTGAAGATATAATTCTTATCAACGGTTCTCCTAAAAATAGAAGAGATTTCTTTGATATTGAAATATCTCAGATAGATAAAGAGTACTTGAGTAACCTTAAAAATTATGATAAGTTGCTAAAAATTAGAAATAAATATCTAAAAGAGAATAAGAGAAATAGTGAAGAATTTGCTATATATGAAAAAGAATTTATAAAATATGCCTCTTATATTATTTTTACTAGAATTGAATATGTTAAAAGTCTTTCAATAATATTAAACTTACAGTATAGAAAACTTTTTAATATAGCACAGGAACTAAATCTAAAATATGAAACAAGTTTAGATAAAACTGCAAAAGTAACTGTTGAAATGATACAGGAAAGCCTAAAAAAAGAAATTTTACAAAAAAAGTATCAAGAAGATAGATATAAATTTTCACTTGTAGGACCACATAAAGATGATTATAAATTTCTTTTAAATGGACATGAAGCTAAGGTTTCTGCTTCACAAGGTGAAAAAAAATCTATAATATTTTCTTTAAAACTTTCAGAAATTGAAATAATAAAGAAAAATAGAAAAGAAAATCCTGTTGTTATTATTGATGATATAACTTCATATTTTGATGAAGATAGAAGAAAATCAATATTAGATTTTTTCAATAAAAGAGATATACAAGTTTTGATAAGTTCAACTGATAAACTTAATATAGAGGCTAAAAATTTCTATGTTGAAAAGGGAATTATAGAAGATGAAAGTAATATCAATAAGTGAAATAGCAACATTTAAAATTTCAAATGATGACAGAATAAAACTTATGATTTTAAAAAAAAAATGGAAAGAATTATTTTTAGATTTATCTCAAAATAGTTCTATTATTGATTTTAAAGATAATACTATTTATATAAAAGGCTATAATTCTGCTGTAAAACATTATATTTTTACAAATAAAACAAAATTAATAGAAAAAATATTAGAAAATTTAGAGATAAAATTTGAAATAGTGGATATAAAGATAAAATAATTGGAGGAAATTATGAGTTATGAGGCACAGAATATAACAGTTCTGGAAGGATTAGAAGCTGTTAGAAAAAGACCAGGAATGTATATAGGAACAACATCAGAAAGAGGACTACACCACTTGGTATGGGAAATAGTAGATAACTCTGTTGATGAAGCTTTAGCTGGATATTGTGATAAGATAGAAGTAAAAATTCTTCCAGATAATATCATAGAAGTTGTAGACAATGGAAGAGGAATTCCAACTGATATACACCCTAAATATGGAAAATCTGCATTGGAAATAGTTTTAACAGTCCTACATGCTGGTGGAAAATTTGAAAATGATAATTATAAAGTCTCAGGAGGACTACATGGAGTTGGAGTTTCTGTTGTTAATGCTCTTTCTGAATGGCTTGAAGTGGAAGTTAGAAAAAATGGAGTTGTACATTATCAAAAATACCATAGAGGAAAACCAGAAGAAGATGTTAAAGTTATTGGAGCTTGTGATATAAATGAACATGGTACAATAGTAAGATTTAAAGCAGATGAAGAAATTTTTGAAACATTGATATATAATTATTTTACTCTTTCAAATAGATTAAAAGAGTTAGCTTACTTAAATAAAGGTTTAACTATAACTCTTTCAGATTTAAGAAAAGATGAAAAGAAAGAAGAAACATATAAATTTGATGGAGGAATTTTAGACTTTTTGAATGAAATAGTAAAAGAAGATACAACTATTATAGAAAAACCTTTTTATATTTCATCTGAACAAGATAATGTTGGAGTAGATGTAACATTTACCTATACAACTTCACAAAATGAAGTAATTTATTCTTTTGTTAACAATATCAATACTCATGAAGGTGGAACACATGTTCAAGGTTTTAGAACAGCACTTACAAAAGTTATAAATGATGTAGGAAAGGCACAAGGTTTACTAAAAGATAAAGATGGTAAACTTATGGGAAATGATATAAGAGAAGGGGTTGTTGGAATAGTATCTACTAAGATACCTCAACCACAATTTGAAGGACAAACTAAGGGTAAACTTGGAAATTCAGAAGTATCTGGAATAGTAAATACTATTGTTTCAAATAGTTTAAAAATATTCTTAGAAGATAATCCTAATATAACAAAGATTATAATTGAAAAAATATTAAATTCTAAAAAAGCAAGAGAAGCTGCACAAAAAGCAAGAGAACTTGTTTTAAGAAAATCTGTTTTAGAAGTTGGTTCTTTACCAGGAAAATTAGCAGATTGTACTTCTAAAAAAGCTGAAGAGTGTGAAATTTTTATAGTTGAAGGAGATTCAGCTGGTGGTTCGGCAAAACAAGGTAGAGATAGATATAATCAAGCTATATTACCACTTAGAGGTAAAATTATAAATGTTGAAAAAGCAGGATTACATAAATCTTTGGAAAGTTCTGAAATAAGAGCTATGGTTACAGCATTTGGAACAAGTATAGGGGAAACTTTTGATATATCTAAATTGAGATATGGAAAGATAATTCTTATGACAGATGCCGATGTTGATGGTGCTCATATTAGAACATTGATTTTAACATTCCTATATAGATATATGATAGATTTAATTTATGCTGGAAATGTCTATATTGCTTGTCCTCCTTTATATAAGGTATCATCAGGAAAACAAATAGTTTATGCCTATAATGATTTAGAATTAAAGAATGTTTTAGGACAAATGAATCAAGATAATAAAAAATATACTATTCAAAGATATAAAGGGCTTGGGGAAATGAATCCAGAACAACTTTGGGAAACAACTATGAACCCAGATGGAAGATTACTTCTAAAAGTTTCAATAGATAATGCAAGAGAAGCAGATATGCTTTTTGATAAACTTATGGGAGATAAGGTTGAACCAAGAAGAGAATTCATAGAAGAGCATGCAGAATATGTAAAAAATATAGATATATAATAAAATCCTTAGGAGGATAAAATAAATGTCAAATGTTGATAATAGATATATTGAAGAAGAGTTAAAAGAATCTTACTTAGACTACTCTATGAGTGTTATAGTAAGTAGAGCATTACCAGATGTAAGAGATGGTTTAAAACCTGTTCATAGAAGAATCCTATTTGCTATGAATGAAATGGGAATGACGAATGACAAGCCATTTAAGAAATCTGCCAGAATAGTTGGGGAAGTTTTAGGTAAGTATCACCCTCATGGAGATTCAGCAGTGTATGGAACTATGGTAAGAATGGCACAAGATTTCAATTATAGGTATTTGCTTGTTGAAGGGCATGGAAACTTTGGCTCTATTGATGGAGATTCAGCAGCAGCAATGAGATATACAGAAGCTAGAATGGAAAAAATAACTGCTGAATTATTAGAAGATATAGATAAAGATACTATTGATTGGAGAAAAAACTTTGATGACTCCTTAGATGAACCAACAGTATTACCTGCAAAATTACCTAATTTATTATTAAATGGAGCAATAGGAATAGCAGTTGGTATGGCAACTAATATACCTCCTCATAATTTAGGAGAATTAGTTGATGGAATATTAGCAATTATAGATAATAAAGATATAGAAATTTTAGAGCTTATGGACTATATTAAAGGACCAGATTTTCCAACAGGTGCTATAATAGATGGTAGAGCTGGAATTATAGAAGCATATAAGACTGGTAGAGGAAAAATAAAAGTAAGAGGAAAGGTAGATATAGAAGAGTTAAAAAATGGAAAATCAAATATAATAGTAAGTGAAATTCCATATCAATTAAATAAAGCTAATTTAATTGAAAAAATTGCTAATTTAGTTAAAGAAAAGAAAATAACTGAAATTTCAGATTTAAGAGATGAATCAAATAGAGAAGGAATAAGAATTCTAATTGAAGTAAAAAAAGGTGAAGAACCTGAATTAGTTTTAAATAAACTTTATAAATACACTGATTTACAAACAACTTTTGGGGTTATAATGCTTTCTTTGGTTAATAATGTACCAAGAGTTTTAAACTTAAAAGAGATGTTAAATGAATATATCAAACATAGATTTGATGTTATAACAAGAAGAACTGTATTTGATTTGGATAAGGCAGAAAAAAGAGCTCATATTTTAAAAGGTTATCAAATAGCTTTAGAAAATATTGATAGAATAATTGAACTTATTAGAGCATCTTCTGATGGTACAGTTGCTAGAGAACAATTAATAGAAAAATATGCTTTTACAGATATTCAAGCTAGATCAATACTTGATATGAAATTACAAAGATTGACAGGTTTGGAAAGAGAAAAAATAGATACAGAATTTAAAGAAATAGAAGCTTTAATAAAAGAATTGAGAGAAGTTCTTGAAGATAATAATAAAATATATGAAATTATGAAAAAAGAACTGTTAGAGCTTAAAGAAAAATATAATGATAAAAGAAGAACAACAATTGAAGAAGAAAGAATGGAAATTCTTCCAGAAGATTTAATAAAAGATGAAGAAATAATTATTACATATACTAATAAAGGCTATGTAAAGAGAATAGAAGCAAGTAAGTATAAAGCACAAAGAAGAGGTGGAAGAGGAGTTTCTGCATTAAATACAATAGAAGATGACTTTGCTGAAAAAATTATTTCTGCTTCAACTCTTGATACAATAATGGTTTTCACAGATAAAGGAAAGGTGTATAATATAAGAGCCTATGAAATTCCAGATTTATCTAAACAATCAAGAGGAAGATTACTGAGCAATATAATCAATCTTTCAGAAGGTGAGAAAGTCAGAGATACCATAGTTATAAAGGAATTTTCTTCTGAAAAAGAAGTTGTATTTATAACTAAAAATGGTTTAATAAAGAAAACTTCACTTGGAGAATTTAAAAATATAAATAATTCAGGTTTAATTGCTATAAAGACAAAGGAAGATGATGATATTATCTTTGTTGGACTTATAGAAGATGTAAATAAAGAGGAAATCTTAATAGCTACTCATGATGGATATTGTACAAGATTTTTAACTGATACAATAAGAGCTACTGGAAGAAGTACACAAGGGGTAAAAGCTATAACTCTTAGAGAAGGAGATGCTGTTGTTTCCGCTATGCTTATAAAAAATCCTGAAACAGATATATTAACTATAACTGAAAATGGATATGGAAAGAGAACAAGCCTTGATGAATATCCTCAATATAACAGGGGTGGAAAAGGAGTTATAAATCTAAAAGCTAGTGAAAAAACAGGTAAGGTCGTTTCAGTATTAGAAGTTAATGAAGATGAAGAATTGATGTGTATTACTTCTAATGGAATAGTTATCAGAACTTCTATAAGTGAAATTTCTCGTATTGGTAGAGCAACACAAGGTGTCAGAATAATGAAAGTTGCAGATGATGAAAAAGTTGCAGCTATTACAAAAATTAAAAAAGAAGAGGAATTAGAAGATTAGATTGGAGAAAAAAATGAAAAAAATTTTAGTCTTATCAGATTCACATTCATACTTTGATGGGGCTTTAAAAATTTTTGAAAAAGAAAAGCCAGACATTGTTATAGGAGCTGGAGATGGAATTAAAGATATAGATGATTTATCTTATGTTCATCCAGAAGCAAAATACTATATGGTAAAAGGAAATTGTGACTATTTTGATAGAAATCATAATGAAGAAAATCTTTTTGAAATTGATGGAATAAAAATTTTTTTAACACATGGACATCTCTATGATGTAAAAAGAAGTCTAAGTTCTATAAAAGAAATTGGAAAGAAATTAAATGTTTCTCTTGTTGTGTTTGGGCATACTCATAAGCCATATATAGAAAAAGATGAAGATATGACTTTATTTAATCCAGGTGCAACAGAGGATGGTAGATATGGTATTATTATTTTGGAAAATGGTAATATAGACTTATTTCATAAGCAATTATAGGTACAGGTGGAGGAAAAGAGGAAAAAATGAAAGAAGAGATTCTAAAAGTTAAGGAAGAAATACAAAACTATATAAAAGAATCTAAAACTCTTCAAAGACTTGAAGAAATTAGAGTAAATTATATGGGGAAAAAAGGAATTTTTACAGAATTATCTAAGAAAATGAAAGACCTTTCTGCTGAAGAAAGACCTAAAATTGGACAGATAATAAATGAAGTAAAAGAAAAGATAAATAATTTATTAGATGAAAGAAATAAGGCTTTAAAAGAAAAAGAGCTAAATGAAAGATTAGAAAGTGAAATAATTGACATCAGTTTACCAGGAACAAAATATAATTATGGTACTATACACCCTATCAATGAAACAATGGAACTTATGAAAAATATCTTTTCAAAATTAGGCTTTGATATTGTCGATGGACTAGAAATAGAAACTGTTGAATATAATTTTGATGCTTTAAATATACCAAAGACACATCCATCAAGAGATTTAACTGATACATTCTATTTGAATGATTCTATTGTTTTAAGAACTCAAACATCACCAGTTCAAATAAGATATATGCTTGAACATGGTACTCCATTTAGAATGATTTGTCCAGGTAAAGTGTATAGACCAGATTATGATATATCACATACACCAATGTTTCACCAAATGGAAGGTTTAGTTGTTGGAAAAGATATATCATTTGCAGATTTAAAAGGAATCTTAACTCACTTTGTTAAAGAAGTTTTTGGAGATAGAAAAGTAAGATTTAGACCACATTTCTTCCCATTTACAGAACCTAGTGCTGAAATGGATGTTGAATGTATGATTTGCCATGGAGAAGGTTGTAGACTTTGTAAAGAAAGTGGTTGGATAGAAATAATGGGTTGTGGAATGGTAGACCCAGAAGTTTTAAAATATGTTGGACTTAATCCTGATGAAGTGAATGGTTTTGCTTTTGGTGTAGGAATAGAACGTGTAACTATGCTTAGACATGGTATTGGGGACTTGAGAGCATTTTTTGAAAATGATATGAGATCTTTAAAACAATTCAAGTAAGGAGAGAAAATAAATGTTAATTTCATTAAATTGGCTAAAACAATATGTAGATATAAAAGAAAGTATTGATGAAATAGCTAATGCACTTACTATGATAGGACAAGAAGTTGAAGCTATTGATATTCAAGGTAAAGATTTAAACAATGTTGTAATTGGACAAATAGTTGAGTTTGATAAACACCCAAATTCAGATAGATTAACTCTATTAAAAGTTAATGTTGGAGAAGGAGAACCATTACAAATAATATGTGGTGCTAAAAATCATAAATTGAATGATAAGGTAGTAGTTGCTAAAATTGGAGCAGTATTACCAGGAAATTTTAAGATAAAAAAGAGTAAAATAAGGGATGTTGAATCTTATGGAATGCTATGTTCTGAGGCTGAATTAGGCTTTGCAAAAGAAAGTGAAGGAATAATTATTCTTCCAGAAGATGCTCCAATAGGTACAGAATATAGAGAATATATGGGATTAAATGATGTAATATTTGAATTAGAAATTACACCAAATAGACCAGATTGCTTATCTCATATAGGTATAGCAAGAGAGATTGCCGCTTACTATAATAGAAAAGTTAAATATCCTATGGTACAAATGAATGAAACTATTGAATCAATAAATACTATGGTAAAAGTTGATATTGATGATAAGGATAGATGTAAAAGATACATGGGAAGGGTTATTAAGAATGTAAAAGTTCAAGAATCACCTGCTTGGTTAAAATCAAGAATTAGAGCTATGGGACTTAATCCTATAAATAATATAGTTGATATAACAAACTTTGTAATGTTTGAATATAATCAACCTATGCATGCTTTTGATTTAGATAAATTAGAAGGAAATATAACAATAAGAGCTGCTAAGGAAAATGAAGAAATTACAACTCTTGATGGAATAGATAGAGTATTAAAAAATGGAGAACTAGTTATAGCTGATGATGAAAAAGCCATAGCAATAGCAGGTGTAATTGGTGGACAAAATACTCAAATAGACAATGAAACAAAAAATGTTTTTGTTGAGGTTGCATATTTTACACCAGAAAATATTAGAAAGACTTCAAGAGATTTAGGAATTTTTACAGATTCTGCTTATAGAAATGAAAGAGGAATGGATATTGAAAATCTTAATAATGTAATGGCAAGAGCAGTATCTCTAATAGCAGAAGTTTCAGGTGGGGATGTATTATCAGAAGTTATTGATAAATATGTTGAAAAACCTAAAAGAGCTGAAATATCATTAAATTTAGAGAAATTAAATAAATTTATTGGAAAAAAATTAACTTATGATGAAGTTGGAAAAATTTTAACTCACTTAGATATTGAATTAAAACCATTAGGAGATGGAACTATGCTTTTAATACCTCCTAGTTATAGAGCAGACTTAACAAGACCAGCAGATATATATGAAGAAGTTATTAGAATGTATGGTTTTGATAATATAGAAGCTAAGATGCCTGTTATGAGCATAGAAGCTGGGGAAGAAAATATAAACTTTAAAATGTCAAGAATAGTTAGAGAAATTTTAAAGGAATTAGGTTTAAATGAGGTAATAAATTATAGTTTCATACCAAAATTTACAAAAGAAATATTTAATTTTGGAGATGAAGTTATAGAGATAAAAAATCCTTTAAGTGAAGATATGGCTATAATGAGACCTACTCTACTATATAGCCTAATAACTAATGTGAGAGATAATATAAATAGAAATCAAACTGATTTAAAACTATTTGAAATAAGTAAAACTTTTAAAAATCTTGGAGCAGAAAAAAATGGACTTGCTATTGAAGATTTGAAAATAGGTATAATCTTATCTGGTAGAGAGGATAAAAATTTATGGAATCAATCAAAAACAGACTATAACTTCTATGATCTAAAAGGTTATTTAGAATTTTTATTTGAAAGATTAAATGTAACAAAATATTCTTTAACTAGATTAAAAGATAATAATTTCCATCCAGGAGCAAGTGCTGAAATAAAAATAGGTGAAGATGTTATAGGAGTTTTTGGAGAACTTCATCCTAATTTAGTAAATTATTTTGGTATAAAAAGAGAAAAATTGTTTTTTGCTGAAATTAACTTAACAAAATTATTAAAATATATTAAAATAAAAGTAAATTATGAAAGTATAAGTAAATATCCTGAAGTATTAAGAGATTTAGCTATAACATTGGATAGAGATATCTTAGTTGGAGATATGATAAAAGAAATCAAAAAGAAAGTAGCTCTTATTGAAAAAATAGATATCTTTGATGTATACTCAGGAGATAAGATTGATAAGGATAAGAAATCTGTTGCAATGAGTATAGTGTTAAGAGATAAAAATAGAACTCTTACAGATGAAGATATAGATACAGCTATGAATACTATTCTTGAACTTATTAAAGAAAAATATAATGGTGAAATAAGAAAGTAACATTTTTAAATATATTTTAGGAGGGATAAAATGAAAAAATTATTAGCAGGTTTATTTTTGTTAGGATCAGTATTAGCATTTGCAGCAGGAGAACAAAGAGTTCCTATTGAAAAAATGGAGCTTAATCAACAAACTTCATTAGTGTATGTTCAAGGGCAACAAACACCGTTTACTGGCACAGTTGAAAAGAAATATGCAAATGGAAAACTTGAAGCTACTATGGAATTTAAAGATGGGAAATTAAATGGAAAGACATTAGTTTACAATGAAAATGGAAAAATGAAATCAGAAGAAAATTATATAAATGGAGCATTAGAAGGTGTTTCAAAATCTTTCTATGCTAATGGTTCAGTTGAATTTGAAACTACTTTTAAAAATAATGTAAAAGAAGGTGTTGAAAAACATTATTCTCCTTCTGGAAGAGTGGAAACAGAAGTTTTGTTTAAAAATAATGTAGCAAATGGTATTGCAAAACAATATAATGCAGAAGGTAAATTAGAATATGAAACTATGGTAGTTAATGGAAAAAGAGAAGGATTATCTAAAAAATATTATCCAAGTGGAAAATTACAAAGTGAAGCAATATTTAAAGATAATGTACAAAATGGAGTACAAAAAGATTATTTTGAAGATGGTAAAGTAAAATTAGAACTTCCATATAAAAATGGCAAACCAGAAGGTACTGCAAAAGAATTTTATCCTAATGGAAAGCTTTTTGTAGAAGCTACTTATCAAAATGGAATAAAAAATGGATATGAAAAAAGTTACTATGATACAGGAGCTTTACAATCTGAAAAAACTATAAAAAATGGAAAAATAGATGGAGTTTCAAAAATATACTACCCAAATGGTAAATTAGGAAGTGAAGCAACATTTAAAAATGATGTACAAGTAGGAGTACAAAAAGATTACTATGAAAATGGTAAATTAAAAGCAGAGGTTCCATATAAAAATGGGCAAGTAGATGGAACAGCTAAAGCTTATGATGAAAATGGAAAAGTAATAGAACAAGTAATATTTAAAAATGGACAAAAAGTAAAATAAATATTAGGAGTAAAAAATGAAAAAAATATTACTAGCTTTATTTTTAGTAAGTTCAGCATTAGCATTTTCAACAAGAGTAGTTAAGTCAAAAGAAACAGTAACTAAAGAAAATATTGTATATGTAGGACAAGAAAAAGTACCATATACAGGAGTAGTTGAAACTTATAGTATAAGAGGTATTTTAGAAGAAAAAACTGAATTTAAAGATGGTAAGAAGAATGGAATTTCAAAAATATATTATCCAGATGGACAAGTAGAAATTGAAACAACATTTTCAAATGGCAAAAAAGCAGGAGTACAAAAAAATTATGGTGAAAATGGAATATTAAGATTAGAAACACCTTATAAAAATGGACAAATAGACGGAGTAGCAAAAGAATACTATCCAAATGGAAAAATTAAAGTTGAAGAACCATATAAGAATGGAAAATTGTATGGAACAGCTAAAGCTTATGATGAGAATGGAAAAGTAATTCACCAAGCAACATTTAAAAATGGAGAAGAAGTAAAATAATATAGAAAAATAGCACCCACTTTAGTGGATGCTATTTTTTATTTCATAGTAGCAATTTTCTTTGCCATGTTAGTTAATTTTTCTTTTGTTTCAGAATTTGGACTACCTTTACAAGCCATAGGTAATTCAACAATTTTAGCACCTAATTCTTCAACTTGTTTAATCCAAGTGCCCATAAATTCACCAGTTCCCCATCCAAAAGTTCCAAAAAGATAAATTTTTTTATCTTTAAATTTTTCTGCATTTCTCTTCATAAAAGGTTGAAAGTAATTTTTTTCAATTTCTTCTGTTTGGTTTGCAGGAGAAGCCAAAGCCAAAATTTCACAATCAAAAGCTTCATTATCATCTTTTAATTCAACAACACTATATGATTTAAAAGGAACATTAGCTTCTTGAAGTCCCTTTTCAAATGCTTTCACCATTCTTAAAGTATTCCCTGTAAAACTATAATAAACAATATTTACCTTATTCATTTTTTACCACCTTAATTTAATTTATTCTCTCCATCATTCTATTCTAGCATTAAATGAAAAAAATTCAATAGTTTTAATAATATTCTTGAAAAATCAGTAAGTGAAACAACATTTAAAAATGGAAAAAAAGTATTTTAAAATTTTATCTGAAACAAATTTCTCTAAGTTTTTCCATGATTTATGATTAAAATATTTATCATTTTATGCTAACCTTAAAATAACATTTATGTCTGATAATTAATAGAAAATACTATTACGGAAAGGTCAAAAAAAATTATTTGACAAATGAAAAAAGTAGTATAAAATAAGGTAACACTTAACAAATTAATTTAACAGAATGAAGGAGTGATTTAAATGATAGTAAAAAATATTTTAAAGAAAGCATTTGTATTTTTAGTTTTATCAGCAAGTTTTTTAACTTTAAATTCAAAAGATACATTTGCAAATGTAGTGAGTGAACAAAATGAAATTGCTAGTAAACTTGTTAGAAATGTAAAAGAAGTTGGAAATGACAGATATTACAAAGGAGATTTCTATTCAGATGTCGGAACTTATCCAGAAGGAATGTTTCTTGTAGTAGAAAAACTTATAGAAAACTATATAGCATTTGCTCATATGGGAGAAGCATCATATCTTGCACCAATAGGTCAACGTTTTGAAGAAAAAATAGAAGGTCAAGTTATAAAACGTTATATTGCAGTAAGCCAAAAGAAAAAGCAAGGGTATTATTGTATAGATATTTACGATGATTTAAATAGTCAGCCTAAAGCAACTCTTACAGCAAGACTTAATATAACAAAAAATAAAAATGGTTATTTTATAACTCCAAAAGATGATTTAAAAATCCAATATAAAGGAAAAACATATAAAAATCAAGATGCTTTAAATTTCTTAGGATTTTAATTAGTAAAAGAATTATACTTAGATATACTAGGTATAATTCTTTTTTATTCCACTTTAGTTATGATAACTCCCTTATTCAAATAAAGAATTTTTATATATACAGGAGCTCCAACTTCATTAATATATTTATCTACCAATGTATTATATTTTTCAAGTATTTTCTTTTGTTCATTCTTATCATTTTCTACCTTATAAACCTTATCAAGCTCTATAATTTCTTCTACATATTTTTTAACTTTTTTATCTTCAAAATTTGGTATAGAATAATCTTCTTTTATTTCTAAATTTAATTTAGTTTTATTGATGTCTTTATACTCTAAATTTTCTTGTTTTAAGAATTCATAGGGGTTAAATATCTTAGAGAAAAGCTTAATTTCAATTTCAGGAGAAATTTTATTAAAATTAATTTCTTCAAAAATATCAAAATCCCAGCCTATATAATTTTTATCTATAATAAAATCATTTACTACTCTATATGTACCAGTAAAGTTAAGATTATCAATAGAAATTGTATTTATCTCTGGCTCACTCCACTCAACAAAGACATTCGGTGCAGAATATGGAATAAAATCATTAAAAACATAAGATGAAGCTGTTGGATTAATAATTCCCCCCTTAGAATTTTCAAAAATTTTAAAATATACTTTTCTTTTATCAGATAACTCTGCAATATGTTCTCCTGTTTTCAATTTTAAAATTTCAAAAGTTCTAGCTTTTAATCTATATGTTTGACTATCTAAAATGATTTCTATATCTTCATTACTAGGGTTATCTAAATAAAAAATATGTTCATTATCATTAGAATTTTTTACACCACAAGAAAGAAAAAATATAGATAATAGTATTAATAAAATTTTTTTCATATCACTTCTCCTAAGTTTATTCTACTATATTATAACATTGAAAAATACCACCTTGCTAGTAATCTTTTAAGTTTATTTGCATAATTTTAACAATTAATATATAATGTACAAAATTATAATATCATAAAATGCTTAGTAAAATATAAATAAAAGGAGGACTAATATGGGAGTTATTGCTTGGTTAGTGCTAGGAGCTTTATCAGGTTGGATAGCTAATAGACTAATGGATTCAAGAACAGGGTTAATAGATAATATAATAATAGGTATAATAGGAGCTTTCATTGGAGGATTTGTTTTTAATTTTCTTGGAGCTCAAACAATTACAGGTTTTAATCTTCACAGTATTTTTGTATCTGTAGTAGGAGCTTGTATCTTACTTTGGATTATTAATAAAATTAAAAGATAGTTTATATTTATTAATGAATAAAAAATAGCACCTACTGGCATAGGTGCTATTTTATTTATCTATTCCAATATTCTCAATACTTTTAATACAGTTATTTTATCATATATTTTTTTAAAAAGCAATTATATATTCCATTTAACAAGGGATGGTTGCAAAGCATTATAAATATTAAGATTTACTGTATTTAAAGCAAGTTATTCTTAAAAAGATGGAAGAG
>ERZ773004.1035-NODE-1035-length-14853-cov-24.226517_pt1 | contig 14853 bp, 10 predicted proteins | sample MGYA00580667_ERZ773004 | MGnify/ENA primary metagenome ERZ773004 (study PRJEB29015, sample SAMEA2737963) | human oral metagenome | biome: human oral; feature: human-associated habitat; material: dental | place: China | collected 2123 ... | reverse complement strand
GAAGCGGTGATGAGACCCGCCCGGTCCACCACCAGGATCTCGGCGGTCGCACTCGCGGACCGGGCGGCGTCGGGCAGTCCGGAGATACGACCGGCCCAGGGCAGGGCGCCGGCAATGCTGCGGCGCAGCAGGGCGACGGTCGCACGACGGGTCGCGGCCGGCACGCGCGGGCCGGCGGGGACGACGGCGCGCGCCAAGCGCACGGCAACGTCCCAGTCGATGAGATCGGCGGCGGTCGATACGGGAACGGGGCTCGGTCTCACGGCCTCATTGTCCCAGGGCGGACTCGCCGATCACGACAGCCGAGGCCGGCCGCGTCGCGGGCGCCGAGCCGGAGCATCGGCGTCGGCCGGCGGAAGACGGAAGGCAGCCAGCAGAAGGCGGGCGGCAGCCGCGGAGGACCAGCAGTCGACCGCCAACGGCCGGCGAGACCGGCAGTCGGCGGCGGCCGGCGGAGAACCGCTGGAGAGCCGGTGGGCGGAGCCTCAGCCGTGGCAGCCGCAGTCGGCCAACGGGGTCATGAGGTCGTTGTCGATCGCCGTGCGCGCCGAGGTCAGGCCGCCGTCCTCGAAGCCATCGACGATCACCGCGAAGGCCAGCTGCCGCCCGTCCTTGGTCACGACCGTGCCCGTCAGCGAGGCGACGGTGCCCAGGGAGCCGGTCTTGGCGCGCACGGTCCCGGCGCCCCCGACACCCACGAATCGCTCCTCCATGGTCCCGTCCAGGGCGCCCACGGGCAGGTCGGTGAGCAGGGTCCGTCCGACGGCGCCGCCGTCCGCGCCGGCGGCCCGGGCGATGATCTGCGCGAGCAGCCGGCCGGGAACCTTGTCGCCCAGGGCCAGACCCGAGCAGTCGAGCACGGTGACGCCCGAGGTGTCGAAGCCATCATCCCTCAGCCGGGCCAGCACGGCCGCGGTGGCGCCCTCGAAGGAGGTCTGCTGCCCCGCATCGGCGGCGACGAGGCGCCCCTCGACCTCGGTCATGGTGTTGTCGGAGGCCTTCAGGGACACCGACAGCACGTCGGCCAGGGGCGCGGACTCGACGGAGGCCAGCTCTGTCGAGTCGGAGGGGGCGGCGCCCCGGGAGACGTCCCCCGTCACCGCGATGCCCGCGGCCGTGAGCTGGTCGGAGAACGCCTTCGCGGCCTCCATGGCGGGGTCGGCCGGGTAGGTGCCGCTGTGGGAGTGCGCGGTCACGTCGAGCATGATCGGCTGGATCGGGGCGACCCACGCCTCGTTGCCCTCCTCCCAGCCGCTGTTCCAGGTGGGGCCGGTGAACAGGGTGTCGTCCAGGGCGACACTGACGCTGGTGACGCCCTTGGCCTGCAGGGCGACGGCGGCGGAGCGGGCGAGGTCGCCCAGGCCCGCGCGTCCCACGGTGGCGTTCGGGTCCCCGGCATCGGCCGCCAGCAGCACGTCTCCGCCGCCGACCAGCGTGACGGTGCTGCCCGACACGACCGCCTTGGTGGTCAGGGTGTGCTCGGGCCCGAGCTGCGACAGCGCCGCCCAGGCGGTGAGGACCTTGTTGGAGGAGGCGGGCGTGAGCGCATTCCCGCCGCCCGTATCGAGCAGGGTCTCACCGGTGGCGGTGTCGATCACGGTCACGGTGGTGGTCGCCTTGCCGACCATGGGGTCCGAGGAGAGGGTGGTGGCCAAGGAGCTCAGGGCGGAGGTCGTGGGAGCCGGGGCGTCGGCGTCGAGCCCCGATGGCACGCCCGAGTCCTCGTCCGGGGCCGACGGCGTCGGGTAGGGCTGCGGCCGGTAGGAGCTCGAGGCTGCGCTCAGCGGCCCCGGAACGAGGTCGAGGGAATCGGCGAGCCCGTAGTAGGCACTCGCGACGGCGAGCGTGGCGACGGTGAGCGCCGCGATCTGAGCCTTGCGCACATCTCCTCCAATGAGTCGGCCGGTGATTGGACGGCCCGCGGGGGGAGCGGCCGGGCCCCGTCGGGGAACCGGGCCGCAGGATGTCCCGCCGGGAGCGCCGTCGTAGGCCACACTAGTGCCATTGGGGCGGTTGAGGCCGACCAGGACGAGACCGAACAACGTCGGCGTCAGCAACGCCGCCGACACACTGCACCGACGACACTGCGACACTGATAAAGGAGACACCCGTGGAGTTCGACGTCACGATCGAGATCCCCAAGGGCAACCGCAACAAGTACGAGGTGGATCATGCCACGGGCCGCATCATGCTGGATCGCATGCTGTTCACCTCGACGCGCTACCCGGACGACTACGGCTTCGTCGAGGGCACCCTCGGCGAGGACGGGGATCCGCTCGACGCCCTCGTGCTCCTGGAGGAGCCCACCTTCCCCGGATGCCTCATCCGCTGCCGCGCCCTGGGCATGTTCCGCATGCGCGACGAGAAGGGCGGCGATGACAAGGTCCTGTGCGTGCCGTCGGCCGATCAGCGCGCCTCCTGGCGCACCGACATCGAGGACGTCTCCGAGTTCCACCGCCTGGAGATCCAGCACTTCTTCGAGGTCTACAAGGACTTGGAGCCCGGCAAGAGCGTCGAGGGGGCCCACTGGGTCGGCCGCGAGGAGGCTGAGGAGGAGATCCGCCGCTCCTACGAGCGCGAGGCCGAGCGGGCCGCCCGCGAGGGCCGCTGATCCGGCGGGAGTCCCGCCCTCGCCCTCGGCCTCGCGCGGAGGACGGTCGCCGGCCGTAGCCGGTTCGTGCGCCCGCGTCGTCGCCCCCGGCCTCGCGCGGAGGCCGGGGGCGACGTCTCTCGCAATCGATCCCTCGATGCGATCCCGGCGGTTCCGACCGCCGTCTGATGTGGTCGGAACCGCCGGAGCCCGTCAGGGACGCACGGCGTAGGGCATGATGTCGGAGTAGCGCACCGAGGTGATCTGAACGGGGACGCCGAAGGTCGGCGCCTCGATCATCTCATCGTCGCCCAGGTACATGGCGACGTGGTAGATGCCCTCCTGAGTGCCGTCGGAGGACCAGAAGATGAGGTCGCCGGGCTGAGCGTCGTCCAGGTCGACCTGCTCCCCCTCGCCGTACTGCACGCGCGAGGAGTGCGTCAGCTCGATCCCGGCGGCCTGGTAGGCGAGCATCGTCAGACCGGAGCAGTCGACGCCGTCGTAGGATTCTCCGGCCCACACATAGGGCACGCCGAGATAACTCTGAGCGGCGGAGATCGCGGCCTCGGCGCCCGCACCATGGGAGGGCGCGGGCTCCGGCTCCGGCTCCGGTTCCGGCTCGGGCGCGGGCTCCTCCTCGGCAGGAGCCGGCTCCGGTTCCGGCTCGGGCGCGGGCTCCTCCTCGGCAGGAGCCGGCTCGGGCTCGGGCGTCGGGGTCTGCGTGGGCTCGGCCGTCGGCGTCGCGGAGGGCTCGGCAGTCGGCGTCGCGGAGGGCTCAGGCGTCGGCGTCGCGGGCCGCGTGGGCTCGGCGGAGGGCTCGGCCGTCGGCGTGGGCTCGGCAGTGGGAGAGGCGGACGCCGTCGGCACAGCGCTGGCCGGATCCTGAGGAGCCGAGGAAGGAGCCGGAGCGGCCCCGACCGCCTCCCTGGCGGCGGCCTCCTCGCGAGCCTTGCGATCGGTCTCGACCTGATCCTGGTGCTTGACCTCCAGCTCGTAGGTCGTGTTGCGCTGCTCGGCCAGCTGCGTGATGAGGTTGGACCGCTGCGTCCTGGCGTTCGTGACGGCCGTCTGAGCGTTCGTCGCAGCGGTTTCGGCGGTGCTCCTGGCCTCCTCGGCCTGCGTGGCCGCCGTCTGCTTGTCGGTGACCTTCTGGTCGGCCTGCGTCTGCGCGGTGCTCGCCGCGGCCAGGCACGTCTCGACGGTCTGCATGCGGGAGTCGACATCGGCCCCGATGTACTCCATGGCGACGGTGGCGTCGGAGAGGTCCCCGACCGACTGACTCGTCAGGAAGGGGGTCAGGGCGTCGAGCGGCCCCGTATTGCCCTCCTCGTACGTCTGAGCGACGACACCGCTCAGGTCCTGACGCGCCGTGGCGACATCCGCCGCGGCGTCGGTGACGGCCTGCTGCGCCGTCTCCGCGTCCGAGGTCGCGTTTTTGAGGTCGTTGGCGGCGACGAGGTAGTCCTCATCGGCCGTCTGGGCCGTCCGCCGAGCCGACTCGAGGTCGACGTTGAGCTGACTGAGCTGGGCCTCGAGGTCGGCGATGGACGTGGATGTGCTGCTCTCGGTCGTCTTGGACTGGTCGATGTCATTCTGCGTCACATCGTCGGCCAGAGCAGTGGGGCTCACAGTCGGGGCGAGCGCCAGGGTCAGGGTGAGAGCGGCCAGGGTCGTGCCGAAGCGCTTCCCTGTCAGCTCGGTGAGGCGCACGGCACCGCGCGGCCGCTGCGTGCGATGGGTCAGGCTCACAAGGTCTCCGTCATGTCACGGCGCGTCGCCTTGGTGGACGCGCTACTGAATCAATGGACACAATAGTCGCACGCACCTCAAAGTAAAACAAGAACATCATAATTCACATCAGTCACATGCACCCCGGGAGGTGGAGAGGTGCACGCAGGCGGGGGCTCGCCGTCGGACCGGGAGCCCCCGCGCCCGGAGGAGCGGAGCGGGCAACGGATGGAAGCGCACCGACGCGGGCCGATGCCGCTGCCGCCGCGGCGAGCTGCGGTGAGCTACGGTGAGCGCAGCACCCGGCCACCCGCGCGAAGGAGCGTCACATGTCCACCGCCGCCGCAGACACCCCGGCCCAGCCCACCGCCGCCGATCCGAGCGGCTGGCGCTTCGAGACCAAGCAGGTCCAGGCCGGGCACACCCCCGACGCCGCCACCGGGGCACGGGCCATCCCGATCTACCAGTCGACCTCCTTCGTCTTCCCCGACGCCGCCGAGGCCGCCGACCGCTTCGCCCTGCGCTCGCTGGGTCCGATCTACACACGTCTCGACAACCCCACCAACCAGATCGTCGCCGCCCGCATCGCGGCGCTGGAAGGCGGAGTGGGCGCGCACCTGGTCGCCTCCGGCATGGGCGCGGAGACCCTAACCTTCCTCACGCTCGGCGGCGCGGGCAGCTCGATCGTCGCCTCCCCGTCCCTGTACGGCGGCACCGTCAACCTCATGACCCACACCCTGCCCGAGCTCGGCATCACCACGCGCTTCGTCGAGGACCCGGGCGATCCGGCCTCCTGGACGGCGGCCGCCGACGAGACGACCGTCTGCTTCTTCGGCGAGTCGATCCCCAACCCCAAGGGCGACATCCTCGACATCGAGCCCATCGCCGCCGCCGCGCACGCCCGGGGCATCCCGCTCGTCGTCGACAACACCATGGCCTCCCCCTACCTGACCCGACCCATCGAGTGGGGCGCGGACATCGTGGTGGAGTCGGCCACCAAGTTCCTGGGCGGGCACGGGTCGTCGGTGGCCGGCGTCATCGTCGACTCGGGCGCTTTCGACTACGCCGCCCACCCCGAGCGCTTCCCCGGCTTCAACACCCCCGACCCCTCGTACAACGGGCTCGTCTACGCCCGCGACCTCGGGGCGGGCGGGGCGATGGGCGCCAACATGGCCTTCATCCTCAAGGTCCACACCCGGGGGCAGCGCGACCTCGGCTTCGCGGCCTCCCCGATGGACGCCTTCCTGATCGCGCAGGGCGTCGAGACGCTGTCGCTGCGCATGGAGCGCCACGTCGACAACGCCCTGGCGGTGGCCCAATGGCTCCAGGACCGCCCCGAGGTGGCCGAGGTGCGCTACTCCGGCCTGCCCTCCAGCCCGTACTACGAGCTTCATCGCACGTACTGCCCGCGCGGCGCGGGGTCCGTCTTCGCATTCGATCTGGCCGGCGGGCGCGAGGCGGGGGCCGCCTTCATCGACGCCCTGAGCCTGTTCTCCAACCTCGCCAACATCGGCGATGTCCGCTCGCTGTGCGTCCACCCGGCCACCACGACCCACTCCCAGCTCGACGACGCGGGCCTGGCCAGGGCCGGCATCAGCGCCGGCACCGTGCGCCTGAGCATCGGCATCGAGCACATCGACGACATCATCGCCGACCTCGAGCGGGGCCTGGCCGCCGCCGCGCGCTGACGCGCCCGCCTCCGCCCCGCCCCTCTCGCGCCGAGATCGGTCCGGTTCCGTGCCGAGATCGGTTCAGTTCCGCGCCGAGATCGGTCCGCTCTCCCGCCGCAGGGCCCACGATGGGAGGATCGCGATCGGGCTCGCACACCCCCTGCGAGCACGGCGCGTCGCCGGCGCCGGTGCTACCATCGACTCATGGCTAACGTTCGTTCGCCTTCGACGCGGGAGCACCTTCTCGACGCCGCCCTGACTCGTTTCTCCCGCGATGGCTGGGATGGGACATCGATCCGCGACCTGGCCCGCGACGTCGGCATCCGCGAGAGCTCGGTGTACAAGCACTTCGCCTCCAAGCAGGCGATCTTCGACGCCCTCCTGGAACGCGCCGACGCGCGCCTCGCCGCCGTCGCCGCCGGCCTCGGAGTCGCCGTCGACTCCCCCGAGTCCGCCCTCCCGGGCTACCGGGGCATCTCCGAGGGGCGTCTGATCGAGATCGCCCGGGGCTTCCTCGACGCGGTGCTGCACGACGACGAGCTGGCGGCGCTGCGCCGCCTGCTCGTCGTCCACCAGTACCGCGACCCGCAGATCGGCCACCGCCTGCGCGAATACTGGGTCGAACGACCGCTGGAGTTCCACTCGGAGCTGTTCGAGCGGCTGATCTCCGCCGGGGAACTGCGCCCCGACCTGGATCCCGAGGCCACCGCCCTCGCCTTCTTCGGCCCGGTTCTCATGCTGATCCAGCTCGCCGAGTGCGGCGGCGACGGCGACCGCGGCGCCGAGGAACGGGCTCGGGCCCTGCTGGCCGCCCATGTGCGGCACTTCCGCTCGACCCACCTGCGGCAGCCGATGGCCGACGACGGAGCGCAGGCCCCGGCATGAGGCGCGCCCTGCCCGCCGTCGGGCTCCTCGGCACGGGACTGGCCGTCCACGGCGCCGCCCAGGCCCTCCGTCTCAGACGAGCACGCACCGCGGCTCGTGCGCGGCTGGCCGGCCGCCCGGTGCGAACGGCCACGCTCGACCACGGCGACGTCGCCTACATCGACCGCGGGCCCGGACGCGAGCGCACCGGCGAGACCATCCTGTCGGTCCACGGGCTCTACGGCGGCTACGACCAGGCCCTCGACAACGTCGGGAGCCTGTCCGCTCACTGCAGGATCATCGCGCCGTCGCGCTTCGGCTACCCCGGCAGCGCCGTGCGCGGCGAGGCCTCACCAGCAGACCAGGCCGCCGTCTTCGCCGAGCTGCTCGATCACCTGGGGATCGAGCGGGTGTTCGTCCTGGGGGCGTCGGCGGGAGGGACGCCGGCCATCCGCTTCGCCCTGGACCACCCGGAGCGCGTCAAGGGACTCATTCTCCTCAGTTCGGCCGCGCCCTGGCCGTCCCGGCCCGCGACGCCGCCCGGTCGCATGGGACCACCGTCGTTCATGAATCACGACTGGCTCATGTGGCTGCTCTCACCATTCTTCGGGCCCGTCCTGGGCATGGCGCCCGAGACCGTCAACAGCATGCTCCCGCTGGCCGAGCGCAGGGCGGGAGCGGAGATCGACGCCTCCATCACCAACCGGGATATGGCGGTGCACTTCGAGGACTATCCGATCGAGGAGCTCGAACCTCCCGTCCTGCTCGTGCACGCCAAGGACGACAGGATGGCGGCCTTCTCTCCCCCAGCGGGGCACGTGCAGGCCTCGATGCACCGGTACCCGGATCTGACGACGGCGATCTTCGACACCGGCGGGCACCTCATCGTCGGCCACGGCCGCCGGGGCGAGGAGGCGATCCTCCGCTTCATCGAGAGGCACGCCGACTGACGCCGGTTGCGCCAAGGGCCCGGAGATCCCGCATGCCTCGCCACTCGAGCCAGTGCTGTATACCTCTGATCGGCGAACCACCGGTCCAAGTGGCGAAGCACTCGCTCGGGCCGCCCGAGCGGCCCCGCAACCGACCTCGCCGGAGTCCCCGTGCGCCGGGCGACCGCAGGGCGAGCTGCTGGGGCGCGGGGCGCGTTCGCGGAGTCCCCCGTGCGCCGGGCGACCGCAGGGCGATCGCCGGAACAACGCGCGATACGATGACCGCCATGACCTCGCCCTCCCCCGCCCCCGGCGTCGGCACCGCGGCCCTCAAGCTCGTGGACCGTCGGGCGGGTTCCCCCACCGGGGCGTGGCGCCCCGGCGACGAGCCCGGCCACCGCCGCTTCGTGGAGATCGGCGACCTGCCCCTGGAGTCCGGCGAGGTCCTGCCGGACACCCATCTCGCCTTCGAGACCTGGGGCACGCTCAGCCCGGAGCGCGACAACGCCGTCCTCGTCCTGCACGCGCTGACCGGGGACTCCCACGTCACCGGCGACGCCGCCCCCGGGCACCCCGCCCCGGGGTGGTGGAACGCCCTGGTCGGGCCCGGCCGCGCCATCGACACCGACCGCTACTTCGTCGTCGCAGCCAACATCCTGGGCGGGTGCCAGGGATCGACGGGGCCCTCCTCCATCGCCCCCGATGGCCGCCCCTGGGGCTCGCGCTTCCCGTGGCTGACCACCCGCGACGCCGTCGAGGCCGAGACGCGACTCGCCGACGCCCTGGGCATCGCCGCCTTCCACCTGGTCATCGGCGCCAGTCTGGGCGGGCATCGCGCCATCGAGTGGGCCGTCAGCCACCCGGAGAGGGTGCGTAACCTGGCGCTCGTGGCCACCGGCGCCTCGACCACCGCCGACCAGCTCGCCTGGTGCCACCTCCAGGAGCTCGCCATCGTGGCCGACCCGTACTTCTTCGACGGCGACTACTACTCCCATTCCGTCGGCCCCGTGCGCGGCCTGGGCCTGGCGCGGGCGCTGGCCCATACGACCTACCGCAGCGCCGCCGAGCTCGACGCCCGCTTCGGACGGTCCCACCAGGACGACGAGGACCCCGCCGTCGGCGGCCGCTACCAGATCGAGTCCTACCTCGACTACCACGCCGGCAAGCTGCTGGCCCGCTTCGACGCCAACACCTACCTCATCGTCACCCACTCGATGATGGTCCACGACGTCGGCACCGGGCGCGGCGGCATCCGGGCCGCGCTGAGCACCGTCACCGCCCGCGCTCTCGTCGTCGACGTCGATTCCGACCGCCTCTTCCAGCCCGCGCAGGCCGAGGAGCTCGCCGACGGGATTCCGGGGGCGCGCCGCGAGACCATCCACTCCCTGCACGGGCACGACGGCTTCCTCATCGAGACCGAGCAGATGGAGGCGATCCTGCGCCGATTCCTCGCCGGGGCCGAGTCGGGGGACCGGACGGGGGCCGCAGCGACTCGGCGGGGAGCGGACTCGGGACGTCGAACCGGCTCGGAGACGGCCCGGTCCGGGACCGGGACGGCGCCCGGCGCGGAGGCCGGGGGGTGAGCGCGTCCGCACCGGTCGGCGCCTGGGGCCCCGACCTCCTCGGCCCCGGCTTCGAGGCGCGCACGCTCGAGCTCCTGCCCGACGAGGAGGACGACGGCGCGGTCGCCACGCTGGTGCGGCACATGCCCGCCTCGGATCCCGGCGCCCTCGCGGGCACACCGACGCGGACGACCTTCGCCCTGCTGTACCTGCATGGCTGGAACGACTACTTCTTCCAGAGGGACCTGGCACGGGAGATCTCGCGCCTGGGCGGGGCCTTCTACGCCCTGGACCTGCGTCGCTACGGGCGCTCGCTGCGCGAGGGGCAAATGCTCGGGTGGATCACCTCGCTGACCGACTACGACGAGGAGATCGATCTGGCCCTGGCGGCCATCCGGGCCGAGCGCGGTTGGGGCACCGACGTCGTCCTGTGCGGGCACTCCGCCGGCGGGCTCACCGCCTGCCTGTGGGCCGACCGCCACCCCGGAGCGCTGGCGGCGCTCATGCTGAACTCGGCGTGGCTGGAGCTCCAGGGATCCGTGCCGGTGCGCATGATCGGCGAATCGGTCGTCAGGACGCTGGCGCGGCGCGACCCGCGCATGTCCATCCCGACCCCCGCCTACGCGCCCGAGGCGCTCTTCCGCATCACGGACGGGTGGACGGAGCGCGACGGCGAACTGCCGGACCCGTCCTGGGCGGACGACCCCTACGTCACCGGATGGGGCATCGAGCCCCGGTGGTCGTTCCTGCCGTCCGCACCGATCCGTCCGGGCTGGCTGCTGGCCATCCTGGACGGGCAGGCGCGCGTGGCCGCCGGACTCGACATCCGCTGCCCGGTCCTGTCGATGGGATCGGCGCGAAGCCACCTGGGGGTGACGCGGACGGAGGACTCGCGGTGCACCGACACCATTGTGGACGCCGACGCGACGGCCCGCCGCGCCATTGGACTGGGCAAGCTCGTGACGGTGGCGCGGTTCGACGGCGGCGTGCACGACCTGGTGCTGTCGGCCCCGCCCGTGCGCGAGCAGGTCTTCGCCGCCATGCGGCGGTGGCTCGGCGGCTACGTCCTGCGCTGAGCCGAGCGCGAGGCGGAGGCCGGGCGGCGGGCGGGCACGGGGATCCGGGCGCTTGGTCGCCGAGATCGGTCGGGTTCCGGCTCGAGTTCGACGCGGAACCGGACCGATCTCGGCGCGGAACCGGACCGATCTCGGCGTTAGGGGGCCGGGGTGATCCCCAGCCGGCAGCCGAGCCAGTCCACCTGGTCCGCCATCGCCACCGACCACAGCGCCCACGTGTGCCTGCCGGGGTAGTCCCGCTGGGAGATGCTCATGCCCGCCCGCGTCGCGGCCTCCGCCAGCACGGACGCCGCGGGCGCGTACTCGTGGTCATCGCTCCCGACGGACACGACGCCCGCCACATCCGCGTACCGCCCGGACGGCGCGGACGCCATGATCGAGATCGGGTCGTTGGCCTCGTAGGCCGCACGGTCGCCGTCGAAGCCGACCCTCACCGTCCGCTCCTCCGACCCCAGGCTCGGGTGCTCCTCCGCACTCATCGCCAGGAAGGTCGGGTAGACCTGCGGGGACCGGCTGACCACCTGCAGCGCGCAGGTCCCGCCGTTGGAGAGACCCGCCACCGCCCAGTGCGCCGGATCGGTGTCCACCTGCAGGTTCTCCCGGATCCAGGCCGGCACGTCGTGCTCCAGGTAGGTCGCCACCCTCCCGCCGCGCACGGTGTCGGAGCACAGGGGGTTGCGGTAGGGATTGCCGAGCAGGTCGGCGACCACCACCACCGGCGCCAGGCCGTCGTGCGCCGCCGCGTAGGCGTCCATCGTGTCCTTCAGTCCGCCCAGCTCGTACCAGTCCGAGGGACTCCCGGGCTGTCCCGTGAGCGCGACGACCACCGGCAGGGCGGGCCGCTGCTCCGTCAGATAGGCGGGCGGCAGGTAGATCAGGGCGTCCCGGGGCCTGAACCCCCGCGTGCCGGACTGGTCGCCGGCGGGGATCGTCGCCGTGACCACCTCACCGCGCGACGGCATGTCGGCGGGCGCGCTCCACGTCGAGGACAGCGCCTCCCCGCCCCGCTGCGGAGCCCGGGGATGCGCCGCCGCCGCGGGAAGCGCGGCCAGCGGCGTCGTCGCCACACCCATGCCGAAGACCGCCGCCAACGAGGGGAAGGCCGCGAAGAATGCGTTGACCGCCAGCAGGGCCGCCGCCACCGTCGCCGCAATGCTCGCACCCGACCCGACCGCGCGCACCAGCCGCCGCTTCCAGTCGTGCACGCGGTCATGGTCGGCCCGAGCGCTGCCCCCCAGCAGCACCTGGACGACGACGGCACCGGTCAGGCCCAACCACACCCACACCACCGGGCCCATGCCGTCGGCCACCGGGCGCCACACCACGTCCACCGCGCACCAGCCGACCAGGGAGAGCGTCAGCCCCGCCAGCGGCGCCGCCACCTGACGGCGCCGGGGAAGATGGCGGGTCCGCGTCCACCACAGCGCCCCCGCGATCAGCACGACCACGGCCAGGCACGCCCCGCCCATCCAGGGCTGGATCAGCCGCACGGAGCGCAGGGCCTCGGAGAGCGCGTCAGTCATGCGCCACGAGCACCTGCGCGAAGCGCGCCGTCTGGGCGGGGGTCAGGTCGGGCAGGTAGGCGCGGCCGATGGCCACGCCGACGGCGGCGAGGTCCACGACGTCGGGCACGGCCAGGTACATGGGGACCTTGCGCGGTTTGAACTTGCGCTTGAAGGCGTGCAGCGATCCGAAGCCGTAGGCGGGCTCGAGCAGCGAGGCGAGCAGGTCCAGCAGCGGGTCGAAGCGCGAGGCGCCGACGTCGTCGGTCCCGTCCCCGGTCAGGTCCCCGGAGGTCCCGGAGCGCGCCAGCGGCGCACCGGACAGCGACAGCACCTCGAGGCCCTCGGCCTGGGCGTCCTGCGCGGCGCGGGCGATGAGGAACTCGATCGCCGGGCGCCACCCGCCCTCGCGGCGCCGCATGAGATCCAGGGTCAGGCCGATCACCTTGCCGTTGCGGTGCACCGGCATCCAGGAGGTGACCGCGTGAACGGTGCCGCTCTCGTCGACGGCGAGCAGCAGGCGGGTGTCGTCGTCGTCGATCTCCCTGAGGCCTCCCAGCGTGAAGCCCATCTCCGGCAGGGCCTTCTCCCCCACCCAGCCCTGCGAAATCGCCCGGATCTGATCGCGGCGGCCCTCCGGGGCCGTGCGCCACGTGGTCCACTCCGCCGTGATGCCCTCGCGACGGGAGTGGTTGAGGGCGGTGCGCACGTCCTGGAAGGCCTTGCCCTTGAAGGCGAGGTCGGGCAGGTCGATGACGGCCTCCTCTGCGACCTGCAGGATCGTCCATCCCTGCTCGCGGGCGGCGAGCATGGTGGGTTCGTGCACGGAGTACAGCGCGGGCACCAGTCCGGCGTCGGTGGCGAAGGCGGTGAAGCCCTCGACGGCGGCCTTGGTGTCCTCGGGGCCGGCGGCGGCCGGGTCGCCCAGCGTCAGGGCGACCCCGGAGCCCGCTCGGTAGGCGAAACCGGTGCGCCTGTCGTCGGCGATCCACGTCTCGTTGCCGGGCCAGCTGAGCATCCAGCCCAGGGTGCCGGCGCCGCGCGCCCGCACCAGGGCGACGAGGTCCTCGTGCTTGACGCCGGGGGTGATCGCGGGCTTGGTCAGCGCCACCCAGGTGCACGCGATGGCGGCGATCCAGGCCAGGGTGGGGAAGAACCAGGCGGCGAGGCTCGCGACCCAGCCCGTCGGCAGGAGCACGGGGACGAACAGGCCCTCGGCGGAGGTCGGCAGGATGCGCGCGAGGAAGTCGAGGAGCAGCTCCAGAGGCGTCGCGGTGGCCTGGAATCCCTCCGCGATGGGTGGGGAGGCCCGGAAGTCGCCCACGACGGCCATGCCCAGGCCGACGCTGGCCACGGCGCAGACGAGCGCGATCGCCGCCCACGCCCCCACCGCCTTGCGCACGACGCCGGGACGGGTGTGCAGTCCCAGGTGCTCGCGGTTCCACACGACCAGCAGCACGATGCCGATGTTGAGCATGATGGGCACGGCGACGCGATTCGAGCCGTTCCAGGCGTCCTGCGGGGCGAGAGCCGGCGACGAGCCTCCCTCCAGCGTGAGCTCGGCGCTGAAGGACGCCAGGTTGGCCGACAGGATCGAGCACAGGGCGAGGAAGGCCTGAAGCCCGATCGTGCCCATGGCGGCCGTGCGGCGCCCCCGACGCAGACCGTCCGCCAGGGCGAGCTGCAGGAGGAGCGGCATGAGGCTGAGGAGGAAGGCCCCGAAGGGGGGATTCGCGGTGTCCGTCTCCGGGAAGATGCCGTACCGGGCGTCGGCGAGGGGACCGAGGGAGGTTCGCGAGACGGCGGCCAGCGTCAGTGTGAGCGACCAGCAGGCGACGAGCAGCGCCAGGAGGTTCCGCGACGACCTGCGTGTGCGCGACAGTCGAAGGGAGGAGGCGGACCTGCGCCAGGCGACCGCCCCCAGGAGCAGTCCCACGACGGCCGCCGCAAGGCGGGCCAGGGAGCCCGGTGTGCCGGTAACAGCGGTCTCGACGAGGAGGAAGATGAGTGTGAGCCCACGGGTGCGGCGGCTCCAGGTCTGGTTCATCAGCGCCGTCGAGGCCAGGAGGGGGCCCAGGAGGAGGAGCGGGGTGCCCGAGATCGGCTGGTGGGTCGTGGCATGGCCCCACGTGGGCGCGACGGCGCTGATGAGCGGGTGGGCGATCAGGGCGACGCCGACGCCGATGACGTGGGAGAGGAGGGCGGACAGCAGGAAGCGCCGGGCGCCGATGAAGCGCTCGATGGCGATGCCGATCGTGAGCAGGGTGATGACGCCGATGAGGGGGCTGAGACGGGCGGCGCCCGCCCATGCCGTCAGCAGGCTCCAGATGCGTTCTCCGGGTTCGGCGGGGGCGGGGTCCGCTGCGAGCGGGTTGCGCGGAAGACGCAGCGGCGGGACGTGGTCGACGGCCGCCAGAGCAGCGGTGCTGAGCATGAGGAGCCCGGCGAGGACGGACGAGACACGGCCGCTGCGCAGCCAGGCGAGGGTGGTACGAGCGCTGGCGATCACGCGCGGGGGCACGTGCCTCGCGAAACGGACGGAGTGGGAATCTGCCTGGGTCGACATGGGCACATCATGGACGATGAGCCGCGGTGCCAGCCTCCATCTTGGGGAGGAAGAGCGTGCGGTTCTCCTCATAGGGGCCGGCGGGGAGCGGATCAGCCCTCGATGAAGTCGCGCAGGGCGGGACCCTGCGCGCCGATGCGCCACACGCGCCACCCGTCGATGTCCTGCGTGTGCTGCGCGGCGTTGGCGGCGGCGGAGGGGTCGCGGAATCTCATGCCATTGGACAGGGTGATGATGCCCTCGGCGTTGAGCACCGCCTCGTGATGGATGCCGCGCCGCACGCGCTGCCACACGAGCGTCGCCGGGGTGTCGATCCGAGAGGCGACGGAGGCGAGCGCGGCCGCCGACTTCCCGCCGGAGGGCACC
>ERZ773004.1031-NODE-1031-length-14908-cov-25.901367_pt1 | contig 14908 bp, 14 predicted proteins | sample MGYA00580667_ERZ773004 | MGnify/ENA primary metagenome ERZ773004 (study PRJEB29015, sample SAMEA2737963) | human oral metagenome | biome: human oral; feature: human-associated habitat; material: dental | place: China | collected 2123 ... | reverse complement strand
CACGAGCACGTACCTCTAGCAGACGTTCTCGCGGGTTAAGTGACGATCTCGCGGAGTTCCTCCGCGCGGTCGTGCCCCTCTTCGCGCGGTCGAGGCCTTCGGAGAAGGATTCTGGGGAATCGTCACCGCCCCGGAGGGCGTCGGCGGCGCGGAAAAAGGTGGCCGGCGCATATCTTTCGAGTGCGAGGGGGCTCCTGCGCTCATGGGGAATGGCGTCATTGCGCCATTTCAGGACGAGAAGGGCGCGAAACCGGGGGTGAAAGATATGCGCCGGCCACCTTTTCGTCTCGCCGGGCCCGCCCGCCTACGCGGGAGCCGCGCGCCGCCCGGGCCATCGACGGCGGGTTCGGTCCCCGCCCGGGCGTTCTCCCCGGGATCCGCGCCGCGCAGGAGCGCTCCGCGGCGCGGTCCGAACCGGAACGGTGCGGGTCCCAGATCGGGATGCGTTAAGGCGACCGCCGCGCCCATCGCGTCGACCGTCAAGGGCCTGTCGAGTGAGGTCCCCGTCGGACCCGCGCAGGGGCTCGAGCACGCCGGCGCCCTCTCGATCGATAACGTCATCACCATCCCGGTCGCGGCTCTGGGGCGCAGGATCGGATGGCTCGACGACGAGCAGGAGCGGCTGCTGGCGCGGGCGCTCGTGCTGGCCTACGACCTCGACGCTCCGCTGTCCGACTGCTCCGGGGGCGGTGCGGCGCCCGGGCCCGGCGGCCGGGGGCGCTCCCGGTCGCCGACCGGGTCCGGCGACGGCGATGGGGTCGGCTCCGGTGATGGGGCCGGCTCCGGCGCCGGCAGGACCGGTGCGCACAGGACGTAGGCCGCGGCGAAAAGAAGGCCCAGGGCCGCCGCGACGATGAGCGGCGGGGTGCGGATCCCGTGGGGCGCGAGGTTCAGCACGGCCCACACCGCCGTGGTGATGGCGCCGACGGCCAGGGACCTGAGCGCGGCCCGTACGAGCAGGCGCGCGGGCAGACGGGCCCGGGGCGGCGCGCCGGCGACCACGACGAGACAGGTGTGCTCGACGAGCAGCCCGAGAGCCGGGGCCAGCGCGGCCCATGAACCGATCTCGGGCCCGGCGCCCAGGCAGGCGAGGATCACGGCGACCAGGCTCAGCGCGGCCCCGACGGGCTCCGGGCGGATCGCGGCGAAGGTCGCGGCGCCGACGACGACGATGAGCAGTTCGGGCGGGGCGCCGCCCAGCGCCACGGCGAGAACGACCGCCGTGGCGCCGAAGGTCCGGACTGCGATCTGGGAGCGGGGCATGCCGGGGCTGTACGCGTCCGGGTGCGCTTCGGAGCCGGTCCCCGGGCGGCGGGGCGCGGTCATGGGACGCGGGCCCGGCGCGCGGACATGGCGGTGAGGACGGCGTCGAGGGTGCCGGGGCCGCGCCACGGCGAGACGGAGACGCCGCTGCGCGCCAGGGCCGCCGTCGTCCGCGACCGCTCGAGCTCCAGGGTCCGCCAGGCGAGGCGCTCGAGGAGGTCGAGGTCGCCCGTGAGAACGGTCTCGGGGGCGGTGTCTATGACCAGGACGTCGAGGCCGGCCGCGGCGTACTCCATCGCGGCGCCGATGACACGGGCCTCGGTCAGCGGGGTCAGGACGACGAGCAGGCTGTCCGGCGCGAGGCGCAGGCGCAGGCGCGCCGCGTCGGGGAAGCGGTCGTTCGCGGGGGTGATGCGCGCGAGCGCGCCCAGGATGCGCAGCAGCTGCGCCCGGCCCGTGCCGGAGACGACCGGTCGTACGGCGGCGCCGAGCACCCGCAGCCCCACGCGGTCGCCATTGCGGGTGCACCAGGCGGCGATGGAGGCCGCGGCCCGGACGGTGCGCGTCAGACTCCCGTCCGGGCTGCCGGGCAGGTTCCCGAAGGCGTCCACCAGGAGGACCACCTCCGTGTCGTTGTCCGCGTAGGTGGTGCGCACGTGGAGGCGCCCCGTGCGGGCCGAGGTGCGCCAGTGGATGCGGCGCGGCCGGTCGCCGGGGCGGTACTCGCGGATGTCGTCGAACTCGGAGCCGTCGCCGCGGTGGCGGCCGCCGTGCAGGCCCAGGAGCAGCGACGGGTCGGGGACGGGCGCGTCGGCGGCGAAGACCCCCGGGGTGGGGGCCACGTGCAGGTGGATCGGGGCCGCCTGCCTCCAGGCGCTGTCGAAGGCGCCCCACGGGCTGCGCAGGCGGGTCTCGCTCATCCCGATGTACGTGGAGCCCCAGCGGATCGGCCGGACGGAGAAGACGGCGTCGTACTCGGCGCCCCCGATGACGTCGGCCCACCCGTCGGGGCGCATGAGCAGACCGGGGCCGGCGCCCAACTCGTGACCGATGGTCTCGGCGCCGTCGGCGCCCGCCGTGCGCACGCGGATCCGCACGGGCCGGTCCTCGACGAGGTCGGTGTCGGAGCCGATGATCCGGCTGCTCGGGCGGCCCGTCGGCCGGGTGAGGAGGCTCCACAGGGCGACGGCGAGCAGCGGAGTCGCCAGGACGACCAGGTCCGGGCGGCGCAGGATGACCGCGAGGAACGCCAGGAGGAGGCCCCCGATGACGGCCCGGACGTGAAGGGGGGTGATGCGCCACGGGCCCGCGGGCGCGGCCACGGACGTCCGCTCGATGGGACTCATGGACGGGCCCCCGGAACGGGTGTGCCCGACAGGACCTCGCGCACGACGTCGGCGCCGGTGACGGAGGTCATCCACAGCTCGGGCCTGATGGAGATGCGATGCGCCAGGGCGGGGACGGCGACCGCCTTGACGTCCTCGGGGGCGATGTAGTCGCGGCCCCGGATGACGGCCAGCGCCCGGGCGAGCAGGACGAGGGCGAGCGAGCCCCGGGGGGAGGCCCCCAGGTGCACCGCCCGGTGACCGCGGGTCGCCGCCGCCAGGGCCACGCAGTAGCGGCCGACGGACGGATCGACCCGCACCGTCTCGACGGCCTCCTGCGCGGCGAGCAGGTCGGCGGCGTCGGCGGCCCGGGGCACCGTCTGCTCCTCCCGACGACGGGCGATGCGCCGGTCCAGGACGGACCACTCCTCCTGGGCGTCGGGGTAGCCGAAGGACAGCCGCGCGAGGAAGCGGTCGAGCTGGGCCTCGGGCAGCCGGTAGGTGCCCTCGTGCTCGACGGGGTTCGCCGTGGCGATGACGTGGAAGGGGCGGGCCAGGGGGAAGGTCGTGCCCTCGACGGTGATCTGCCCCTCCTGCATCGCCTCCAGGAGCGCGGCCTGGGTCTTGGGCGGGGTCCGGTTGACCTCGTCGGCCAGCAGCAGGTTGGTGAACAGCGGCCCCTCGCGGAAGCTGAACTCCTGGCGGCGCGGGTCGAAGAGGAAGGATCCGGTCAGGTCGCCGGGGAGCAGGTCCGGCGTGAACTGGGCCCTGGTGAATTCGAGGCCGAGCGCCTGCGCGAAGGAGCGGGCGGCCAGGGTCTTGCCCAGCCCGGGGAAGTCCTCAAGGAGGACGTGACCGCCGGCCAGGACGGCGGCGAGCACGAGCTCGAGCTCCTCGCGCTTGCCCACGACCGCCCGTCCCACGGAGGCCAGGACCTCCCGTGACAGGGCCGTCGCCCGCGCGATACCGGGGTCGGGGACGTGTGCGGTGGTGTTCATGCTCACAACTTGTGGATCCTCTCGATCAGGGTGCGGAGTTCTTCCGTGCTGCGCGGGGCCGGCGCGGTGCCGGCGACGACGCCCCACAGCGCCTCGCCCAGGATCCTCCTGGCCTCATCGGGCCGGGCGGTCGCGTCGACGCCGCGCCGCTCCCGCAGCCGGTCCACGATGAGCCCGGCGAGGTGGGGGCGCGCGCGCCCCTCCCATTCCCATGCGCGGAGATCGAAGCTGGAGCCGTAGCCGGGATCGATGCCGGCGCCGAGCATGCGCGACAGATCGCGCAGACGCCGGTCGAGGGGGAGGGGCGAGGGGCCGGGCCGCGGCCCGTCGCGGAAGGCGGCGCCGCACACCCCCTGGTGGCTCAGCGCCGCGTACTCGAGGAGGATCACGGTCGCGGACATCGGGACGGCGATGTGAATGCGCGGCTCGATGAGCCACACCAGGAGGAGCACCACCCAGATGACGGCGGTGAGGACGAAGGCGCCCTGGTGGGACATCGGTCTCACGGCTCCGCCCTTCGCCCTCGCGCCCCGAGCGCGGCGTGGACGGCATCGAGGTCGCCCGCGGCGCGCTCGCGCAGCGCCTCGGTCGGCTCGTGCGTCGAGAAGCGGGCCTCGCGGAACAGCGCGGCGAGGTCCGTCAGGGCCGCGGCCGGCACCTCCCGGTCGTCGAGCACCCGCACGACCAGCTCGGAGGAGGTCTCGCTGGGGCGCCGGGGGACTCCCGCCGCCGCGACGAGCCGCTCCAGATCGAGCCACGCGGCGATAATGGCCTCGCGCGGCGAGCCCTCGCGCAGCATCCGCGCCTGATGGGCCGCCCGACGATCGGTGAGCAGCGCCCGGCCGGGGGCCGTCCGGGCGGACTCGGGGGGCGCCGCGCGCCGCCGTCGGCGGATCACGCGGATCGCGAGCACGACGACGACGGCCAGGAGCAGCGCCAGGGCGATGCCCCCGAGGACCCACCACACCCTCGCGAGGCCGGTGGTCCGGGTCTCCTCGGCGTCCTGGGTCGACTCATCGGTCGCGTCCTCGGTCGCGTCCTCGGTCGCGTCCTCGGCTGCGGCCTGGGTTGCGGCCCTGGTGTTCTCGGCCGTATCACCGGTCGCACCCCGGACCGTATTATCGGCTGCGTCACCGGTCGCGGCCCCGGCGTCCTCGGCCGCCTCATTGGTCGCATCGCCTCGGGCCGCGTCACCGGCTGCACCCCGGGTCGCATTGCCCCGGGCCGCGTCACCGGCTGCACCCCGGGTCGCATTGCCCCGGGCCGCGTCACCGGTCGCACCCCGGGTCGCATTGCCCCGGGCTGCATCACCGGTCGCACCCCGGACAGCCGGCGGATGCGGGCGCCCAACGCCCAGCGGATCGGTCGTCGGGTCGGACCAGTACCCGCTCTCCGAGGACGGGTGCCAGGCGTCCAGCAGGTCGGTCGTACTGAGGGAGGCCCACGCGACGACGCCGAGCCCGATCGCGAACGCGACGACGACGAGCGCGCGGACGCCGGGGCTGCGGAGCGGACGCATGCTCAACCTCCTCGCCGTGCGGCGCGCCTCACAGCGCGCCCGTCGGTCGTCTCGTGTCGTCGGCCCTGTCCGCACCATAGCCGGGTTCTCCCCGGCGCCGGAGGGCGGTCCGCATGGCGATGGGGCGGGCACCGGAGGAGTCCGCCGCGCCTCCCTCACCCCTGCTGTCTGTACGGTTGAAACAGGCTCAGCGGGAGCGAAGAGGCGCGGCGGTGCGCCGTCACCGCTGCGCGGGCCCGCCGCACCGCACCCGAAGAAGGAGAAGGGACATGACCACTCGCATCGGCATCAACGGTTTCGGCCGCATCGGGCGCACTTACGTGCGCGCCGCCCTGGCCGGCGGTGCGGACGTCGAGGTCGTCGCCGTCAACGACCTCACCGACGCGCACACGCTCGCCACCCTCCTGGAGTGGGACTCGGTGAGCGGGCACCTCGACGGCGTCGCCGGTCAGGGCGACGAGCTGCGGGTCGCCGACCGGACCATCACGGTCCTCTCCGAGTCGGACCCGGCCCGGATCCCCTGGGGCGAGGCCGGGGTCGACGTCGTGATCGAATCGACGGGCCTCTTCACCGCCCGGGACAAGGCGGCCCTGCACCTGAGGGGCGGGGCGAAGAAGGTCATCGTCTCCGCGCCCGCCAAGGGGGACGTGCCCACCTTCGTCCTGGGCGTGAACGACGACCGGCTGGACGTGGACGCGGCCGACGTGTTCTCCAACGGCTCGTGCACGACGAACTCGCTGGCGCCGCTGGCCAAGGTCCTCAATGACGTCGTCGGGATCGAGACCGGCCTCATGACGACGGTCCACGCCTACACCGGCGACCAGCGCCTCCACGACGCGCCTCACCGGGACCTGCGCCGGGCCCGCGCCGCCGCCGCCTCCATCATTCCGACATCCTCCGGGGCGGCCCGGGCCATCGGCCTGGTCATCCCCGAGCTCGACGGCCGCCTGACCGGCGCGGCGCTGCGGGTGCCGGTCCCGGTCGGCTCGGTCACCGACCTCACGGTGATCGCCTCCCGCCGGACGACGGCGGACGAGGTCAACGCCGCCTTCCGCGCGGCCGCGGAGGGCGGCCCGCTGGCGGGCTACCTGCAGTACTCCGAGGCGCCGATCGTCTCCCACGACATCGTCGGCAACCCGCACTCCTCGATCTTCGACGCGCCCCTCACCGAGGTCATGGGCGACCAGGTCAAGGTCTTCGGCTGGTACGACAACGAGTGGGGCTTCTCCAACCGCCTGGTCGAGTTCTCCCAGAAGATCGGCGCCCGGCTCTGAGGCGGGCCCGGCCGCGCCCATCAGGCGCCGCCGCGCCCCCGCCCGGGATCCCGCTCGAAGCCCCGCCCTGGGCGTCAACCGGCGCGGGCGCTTGTCCCGGTCGTCAGCCGTTCCGGACGGGCCGCTCGAGCTCCCGCTCGACGCAGCCGGCGATCTCGGTGTCGGAGAACCCCAGGGCGCGCGCCCGCCCCACCGCCCCGCCCACCACGCGCGCCAGGAGGTCCGGCCGTTCGGAGGCCGACGTCGACCACCCCGGCGCGACCCGGGTGCCCGCCCCGCGCCGGGTGACCAGGAGGCCGGCGGTCTCCAGCTCCTTGTAGGCGCGGGCCACGGTGCCGGGGGCGACGCGCAGGTCGCCGGCCAGCTGCCTGACCGCGGGGAGCCTTTCGCCGCCGGCCAGGGTCCCGGAGACGATGAGCTCGGCGACCCGGGAGCGGATCTGCTCGAAGGGCGGGACGGGGGAGGCGGTGTCGAGACTGACGAAGCCGTTCACGCGGGCCCCTCGGACGGCGTCGTATCGACGGCGGACGGGCGGGGGGATGAGAGCACGGAGGTGCGGCGGATGAGCAGGAGGACGCCCGTGGCCATGCACGTGAGGGCGACGAGCGCGGCCAGGCCCCCGAGCACGCCGCGCAGGTAGTCCCACTGCTCCACCTCCCAGGTCGCGGCCTCGATCATGGATGTGCCGAACCGGGGCATGGGCAGGGCCAGGGAGACGAGGAGGAACCCGACGATCCCCTCGGCGGACCGGCGGCGCAGCACGACGTCGAGCTGCTCGCCCGACGAGGTGCTCACCTGCTCGCGGACGGCCACCGACCGCAGGCCCGCGGCGGCCAGGGCGAGCTGCGCGGCGAGCGGGACGAGGACGGGGATGACGTAGAAGCTGCCGGGCCACGGGTAGAAGACCGATCGGATGATCTCGCCGTCGGGTGTGGTCGAGACGCCTTCGAGGTAGGAGTTCGCCGGAAGGTGGACGACGCCGAGCCCCTGCAGGTCGATGTGGGCGACGGGCGAGGCCGTCGGGATGCCCAGGGCGAAGAGGCCGAGGACGGTCACGAGTCCCAGGGGGATGAGTGCCGCCGCCCGTCGCGGCAGGTAGTCGCGGATCCTGCGCGGCGTCAGCGCCGCCGTGCGCGTCGTCGTGGTGATGACGGGGCTGCGCCTCTCGCCGAGCACGAGCACGGCCAGCCCCACCAGCCCGAAGACCCCGGGTGTCGCCGGGATCCCCATGAGGTGGGTGATCGCGGCGGAGGCGAAGGCGACGAGGACCGCCGTTGAGCGGAGCCACCGGGAGTGGCGGTCCGCGTTGCGCAGCGGGTCGCGCAGGGCCTCGGGCACCGACGCGAGATCGGGGCCGGGGCGGGAGGACAGGCGGACGGCGCCGAGGGGCAGGGCGAGGATGAGTGCGGCGAAGGCGAGGATGAGCGCGAGTGCGGGCACGGGGGTCATGAGAGCCTCTCTTGTACCGACGACATGGTACAAACATGCCATCCGCGGTCTTTTGTGTCAAGCAGTTGGTACAAGATGGAAGGGTGGTTGCGGGGGCGGGCCGGAAAAAGGTGGCCGGCGCATATCTTTCGGATGCGCCGGCGCTGGTGCGCGCACGGGAAATGGCGTCATTGCGCCACTTCAGGACGGGAGGGCCGCGGGGCGGGGGGTGAAAGATATGCGCCGGCCACCTTTTGAGTCGTCGGACCGCCCGCCACCGGCCCACCCGCGCTCGCGGCGGGACGGATGGGCCGTCGTGCTCGCGCCGCCGCCCGCGGCGGATTCACCTGCGCTCGCGGCAGACGGAAAGGGGCGTAGCAGAACCCCGTGGCCTGCGTTGTGCCGGACACGGGTGCGGGCCCCGCTCTTCAGGCCGTGAAGAACCCGCCCGGCAGGCCGCGGGAGACGGCGGCCGACCCGTCGGCGCGCAGCAGCGCGAATTCGTAGGCGAAACCGGCTTTCGCCAGCGCCTGCGGCTCGGCGAGGAACAGGGCCGTGGCCAGGGCGTCGGCGCTCATGCAGTCCCCGGCCACCGCCCAGGACGCGACCACGGCCCGCGCCCCGCCCACCGGCAGCCCGGTGACGGCGTCGAGCAGATGGTGCAGGCCCTCCCCCCAGGCGCGCCGGGCGGTGCCCGAGGCGCACAGGGCGCCGCGCGCGAGCTCGACGACCCCCACGACCCGCGGGTCCTCCTCGGTCGAGCCGGGCTCCTCCAGCCCCAGGCGCAGCGGCTCGGCGCAGCGCACGAGCAGGTCGCCGGAGGCGTCGACGAGGTACTCCTCGACGCCCTCCCGCTCCAGCCAGGCGCCCACCCGGTCCGCGAGGAGCCCCTTGCCGGCGGCGCCGACGTCGACGAGGGCCGCCCGGCCCAGGCGGAGCCGGTCGCCCTCGTGGGTCGCCAGTTCGGCCCAGGCGCCGCGCCCGCTCGCCGCCCCCAGGCGCCGGACGGCGCCGGCGCGCACGACGAAGGAGTAGCGCGGGTCGTAGCCCAGCTCGACCAGGTCCGCCCCGACGAGCGGGTCGAGCCGTCCCCCGGTGGCCCGATGCAGGGCGTCGTAGAGGTCGAGCAGCCGCCCCGATCCGTCCGGCAGGTCCAGGACGACGGCGCCGTCGTCGTCGGGCGGCAGGGCGCCGGCGGCGGCGCGGCTGACCAGGGAGTCGGGGCGGAATCGCGACCAGACCCCCTCGAAGGCGTCGATGCGCTCGCCGATCAGACGGCGCAGGCCCTCCGGGAGGGGGCGCCGGGTGGACACGGCCCACCGGCAGCCGGTGGCCGTGAAGGCCCACCGGTGGGCCAGCGGCGACCGGTGGGCGGGGCGATTGAGACGAGACGTCATTATCAGACCTTTGACTCATAGGAATACGTCAGCCTAGGCTGTTCATTGCAGGTCAGCCTTACCTACTGACTGCGATCTTCATCCGTGTCGTGCGAAGGATCAATGGCCGCATGCCCTCATCGCTCACCGCAGCCCCGTCCGACCGGTCGCTCACCGCGGGCCCGCCGCCCCGGCGGGTCGGCCGCACCGCCCTCGGCGCCCTGACCGCGCTGCTCCTGCTCATCGGGATTCTCGGCCCGAGTGGACCGCACCCGAGCGCCTCGGCCGACGACGCCAACACCGACTTCGACACGTGGACCCAGGTCGCCCAGAACATCGGCACCGAGCTCACCGAGGCCGTGACCACCTACACCGGCGGCAACACCACCGGCGCGGCCTCCGCCTTCCAGCGGGCCTACAACTCCGGCTACGTGGCCTCCAATATGCAGCTGGTCACCATCGAGCGCCTCGGCCAGGACGTCGCCACCACCGAGCAGCAGGCCTTCGACGCCCTGAGCAAGGCGTCCTACACGGCCGGCAACGGCGAGACCATCACGGCCGACGCCGCCTCGCTGTCGGCGGCCCTCCTGGCGGACGCGGGCCGGCTCGACGCCCTGTCGGACCTGCCCGGCCCGCGCGACTACGCCGCCCAGCAGGCTTCGGCCATCGCCACCGAGCGCGCCTCGCTCCAGGCCAGCAGGACGCAGGTCAACGAGGGCCGCGGCGAGCGGACCTGGACCGAGGTCGCCGCGGAGATGACGGCACTCATCAACTCCGGGGTCGACAAGGCCGCCAACGGCGACGGCCAGGGCGGGGCCGACGACGTCAATAAGGCCTACTACGGGTACTACGAGAAGCTCGGCTTCGAGAAGACCGTCATGTCGGCGATCTCCGGGGACCGCGTCTCCGTGGTGGAGAACCAGTTCAAGGTGGTCCGCAAGGCCATGGTCTCCGGCGCCTCCGCCTCCGAGGTCCGCTCCGCCGCCGACACCCTCATCTCCTACATCCAGGAGGACGCCGCCGCGCTCGACGGCGGCGCCGCCCAGAACGTCAGCCCGATCAAGACCTTCTTCACCGGATCCTTCGGGCAGGCTCTCATCATCCTCCTGCGCGAGGGGCTCGAGGCGATCCTCGTGGTCGCCGCGATCATCGCCTACCTCATCAAGGTCGGCATGAAGGACCGCGTCAAGCACATCTACGCCGGCATCGCCCTGGGCCTGATCGGCTCCGGCATCATCGCCGTGCTCTTCGCCTTCCTGTACGACTCCGCCTCCTCCCACCAGGAGATCCTCGAGGGAGTCGTCGCCCTCATCGCCATGGGGATGCTCCTGTTCACCTCCAACTGGATGCTGTCGAAGTCCTCCGTGGAGTCCTGGAACCGCTACATCAAGGACCGCACCGAGGCCTCCATCTCCGACGGCGGCTTCTGGGCCCTGGCTTCCCTGTCCTTCCTGGCCGTGTTCCGCGAGGGCGCGGAGACCGTCATGTTCTACGAGGCCCTGTTCACCATGGACCCCGGCGGAAAGGCCTCCATCTGGCAGGGCTTCGCGGTCGGCGTCGTGCTGCTCGTGGCCATCTTCCTGCTCATCCGCTTCACCAGCGTCAAGATCCCGCTGCGCCCCTTCTTCGCCGTCACCAGCTTCCTCATGGCCGTGCTCGTGGTCATCTTCGCCGGCGGCGGCGCCCACGCCCTGTACGAGGGCGACCTCATCCCCGGCACCTACGTGCCCGGCTGGCCCACCTACGACTACCTGGGCATCTACCCCTACCGGGAGACCCTGGGCTTCCAGGTCTTCATGCTCCTCGTCGTCGTCGCCCTGTCCGTCGCCTCCGTGCTGCACCGGCGCCGCAGGGCCGCAGTCGCCGCCGCGGCCGACGCCGAATCCGCCGACGGCGCCTCCGCGGCCGAGTCCGTCACTGACGCCGAGCTCGCTGAGTCCGATGCCGACAGCGCCGAGCCCGACGGCGCCTCCGCGTCCGGCTCCGCGACCGAGCCTGCCACTGACGCCGAGTCCGACGCCGACGACGCCGAGCCCGCCCCCAAGTCCACCACTAAGTGACAGCCTCGCTTTCGAGGACCGCTCAACTGAAAAGGAAGCCCATGCGCTCTGTCAAACTCGTCTCCGCCATTGCGGCCCTGGCCCTGGTCGGCAGCCTCGGCCTGGCCGGCTGCGGGTCCAAGAACGACTCCTCCAACGCCAGCGCCTCGGAGACCGCCAAAGAGGCCGGTTTCAATGAGAACCCCATTGAGCCCGACCAGGAGGCCGAGGGGCAGATCAATGTCGCCCTCGTCTACTTCCAGCCCGTCGATATGGAGCCCGCCGGCGCCTCCGGTCTCAAGGCCTCCGACGCCTCCTTCCACCTCGAGGCCGATGTCTCCGGCCTCGAGGGCAACACCCTGGGCTACGGCGTGGGCGACTTCGTCCCCGGCCTGAAGATCGACTACAAGATCGCCCTCAAGGACGGCTCAGGCACCCCCGTCACGGGCACCTTCATGCAGATGAACGCCTCCGATGGGCCGCACTACGGCGCCAATATCAAGCTGGACCAGGCCGGGGACTACACCGTCACCCTCAGCATCCACAGCCCTCAGGAGAGCGGCTGGGTCCTCCACGTCGACCCCGAGACGGGCGTCAAGGGCCGGTTCTGGACCCAGCCCATCGAGCTGACCTGGGACTGGAAGTACACGCCCCAGCAGTGGTGAGCCGCCCGCCGGCCCGCTGAGATCGGCCCCGTAAGATCTGCCGCGGCGACGCGCGACCGATGCGCCGCCGCGGCAGATTCCGGCGCTCAAGGAAGGACAAGTAAGGACCACATGCTCGCGCGCTACGTCTCCGTCGTCGGTGGGGCGACCCTGCCCTTCCTCCTGTACGCGGCCCTGGCCGTCATCCTCACCCCCGCCCTCGTCGAGGGCTGGCCCCGCGCCAGCCGCTGGCGCCTGGCCTCCGCCCTGACCGGCACCGTCGGCGCCATCGTCTTCGCCACCCTGCGGACCCTGGCCATCATCTCCTCGCGCAGGGCCGTGAACACCCCCACCCTCATCGCCTGCGTGATCGTCGACGTCCTGCTCCTGGTGGTCCTCGCGATCCTGACCTTCCGCCCGTCGCTCGGCGAGCGGGACCGGCTGCGCAGCCTCACCCAGGTCATCGGCTGCATCGCCATCGCCATGGCCTTCTTCCGCGCCATCCCCGAGATCATCCTCCAGCTCACCGCCTTCATCGAGCCCGGCGAGTCCACCTTCTCCACCGAGATGCTGCTGCGCGTCCTGGGGTTCCTGGGCGGATGGGCCGGCGTGGCCATCCTCGCCTTCATCTACTACCGCAGCGCCCGCCGGTCGCCCAAGGTCCTCACCCGCGTCAGCCTGCTCGTCTTCACCCTGGTCTTCACCTTCGTCCACGTCCTGGAGCTCATGGCCGTCCTGCAGTCCACCCGTCAGGTGGAACTCGGCGACCTGGCCTTCGACATCATGACCTGGGGTCTGAACAACGCCCAGGGCGTCATCCTCCTGACCGCCGCCGCCATCTGGCTCGTGCCCATGGCCCTGGCGCTGGTGCGGGCCCTGGGCCGCGCCCCCGCGCAGGACAACCCCGCCCGCACCCGCGCCCTGCGCTCGTCGCGGCGGCGCACCCGCCGCTGGGTCCTGGCCGGCGCGGCGGGCTTCGCGGTGCTCGCCGTCACCCGCACCATCGCCGTCATGAAGGTCAACGAGGTCCCCGCCCTGTCCGACCCCGAGCCCTACGACCTCACCGACGCCGGGGCGCTCATCCCCACGTCCGCCCTGGCCGACGGCCACCTCCACCGCTTCGCCTACGACGCCTCCGGCGGAACCCAGGTGCGCTTCATCGTCATCCTCAAGAACGGCGGCGCCTACGGGGTGGGCCTGGACGCCTGCGAGTCCTGCGGGCCCTCCGGCTACTACGAGTCCGACGGCAAGGTCATCTGCAGGCGCTGCGACGTGGCCATCAACCCGGCGACCATCGGCTTCAAGGGCGGGTGCAACCCGATCCCCATCGACTTCACCGTCTCCGGCGGCACCCTCACCGTCGCCCGGGACGTGCTGGAGTCCAGTGCGAAGGTCTTCGCCTGACATGTTCCTCCTCAGACTCCTGTACCGCTCCTTCACCCGTCAGCTGCGGCGGCGCTCCCTCATCGCGCTGACGGTCGCCCTGTGCGCCTCCATCTGCGTGGCCATGCTCGGAATCGTGCTCGACGTGGGCGACAAGCTCAACGCCGAGCTGACGACCTACGGCTCCAATATCGTCGTCCAGCCCAAGGCGGACGCCGTCGTGTCCAACCTGTACGAGACCGACCGGGACGCGGCGCCCACCGCCTACCTCGACGAGTCCACGATCCCCAAGATCAAGACGATCTTCTGGGCCTACAACATCGTCGACTTCAGCGCCACCCTCAAGGGATCCGTCAAGGTCTCCTCCTCCGGGGGCGAGGTGGACGACCTGAGCGTCACGGGCACCTGGTTCAACAAGGACCTGTCCCTGCCCACCGGCGAGACGACGGTGGCCGGCGTCACCACCATGCGCTCGTGGTGGACCATGGAGGGCTCCTGGCCCGCCGACGACGCCGAACAGGCCGTCATCGGCTCCGACCTGGCCGGCCGCCTGGGCCTGAGCGCGGGGGACACGGTCACCCTGACCACGCCGACGGGCAGCCGCACCCTGACCGTCACCGGGGTCTACACCTCGGGCGACAGCGACGACGACACCCTCTACGCGCCCCTGGCCGTCGTCCAGGAGCTCACCGGCCACACCGGCCAGGTCGACCAGGTCGAGGTCAAGGCCCTGACCACCCCGGAGAACGACCTGTCCCGCAAGGCGGCCCAGAACCCGGCCATCCTGTCCTCCGCCGACTGGGAGACCTGGTACTGCACCGCCTACGCCTCCTCCATCGCCTACCAGATCGAGGAGGCCATCCCCGGCGCCGTCGCCAAGCAGGTCCGCCAGGTCGCCGCCGTCGAGGGCAATGTCCTGGAGAAGACCCAGACCCTCATGATCCTCATGACCGCCCTGTCGCTGGTGGCCGCCGTGCTCGCCGTCGCCTCCCTGACCACCGCCTCCCTGGTCGAGCGCACCGGCGAGTTCGCCCTGCTCAAGGCCATAGGCGCCTCCTCCGCCTCCGTCAACCGCCTCATACTGGCCGAGACCGCGGTCCTGGGCCTGGCGGGCACCGCCGTGGGGGCGCTCGTCGGCTCGGGGCTGGCCCAGCTCATAGGGCGGATCGTCTTCGACTCGTCGATCACCATGCGCCCCATGGTCTACGTGCTCGTGGTCGCGCTCATATCCCTGGTCCTGCTCGTGGCCACGGCCTCCTCCATGCGCTCCATCCTCAAGATCCAGCCGGCCACGGCCCTGCACAGGAGGTGAGGACCGCCATGACCACCGCTCCCGCCGCTCCGCGCCGCCGCATCACCAACCGGCGCATGTTCGTCATCATGCTCGGCCGGGCCCTGGCCCGACGGCGCTCCCGGGCCCTGGCCGCCATCGGCTCCTCCGCCGTGGGGGCCGCCACCCTGTTCTGCCTGGCCGCCGTGTGCCTGGCCATCCCGGCCCAGATGAACGCCCAGATGCGCCAGTTCGGGGCCAACCTCATCCTCGTCCCCCTCCAGGGGAGCTCGGAGGCGGCCACGGCGGGCGCCGGCGCGAATGCCGCCACCGCGCCGCCGTCTCCCGCCGGCGCGACTCCGAGCGCGAGCGCCACGGCGATCCCCTCG
>ERZ773004.1025-NODE-1025-length-14979-cov-17.335768_pt1 | contig 14979 bp, 11 predicted proteins | sample MGYA00580667_ERZ773004 | MGnify/ENA primary metagenome ERZ773004 (study PRJEB29015, sample SAMEA2737963) | human oral metagenome | biome: human oral; feature: human-associated habitat; material: dental | place: China | collected 2123 ... | reverse complement strand
TCGACGGGTATCTCGGCGCTGCGTGGCAGGCTTGCCCCATGGCACCGACCCGACGCTCCTCCCGAGGCTCCCGACGCACACCGGAAGGACCCGCCTGGGATCAGGTCGACCTCGCACCGGTCGTCCTCATCCGCGCGGGCGAGGAGATCCTCGCCGACCGCGCGGTGAGCCGGCTTCTGGCTCAAGCGCGTCAGCAGGATCCCTCCACCGAGATCAGCACGATCGAGGCCGCCGCCTACGAGCCCCACCAGCTCGACACCCTCGCGTCCCCCTCTCTCTTCGGCGAGCCGAAGCTCGTGCTGGTGCCCGCCCTGGAGCAGATGAACGACGCGCTGTTGACGGACCTGCTGGCCTACATCTCCGCTCCGGCCCCCGACGTCGTCGTCCTGCTGCGCCACAACGGCGGACAGCGCGGCAGAAAGCTCCTCAACGCCCTGGCCAAGTCGCCCTACCCGGTGGTGACCATCGAGGCTGTCAAGTCTCCCAAGGACAAGGCCGCGCTCGTGAGCTCTGATGCGCGCCGCATGGGCCGCCGTATGGAGCCCGAGGCCGTTGGCGCGCTCGTCGACGCCCTCGGCTCCGATTTGCGCGAGCTGTGCTCGGCCGTCGATCAGCTCGTCGCCGACACGCAGGGCACCATCACCCTCCAGGCGGTCAATACCTACTACGCGGGGCGATTCGAGGCCACCGGCTTCACCGTGGCGGATGCGGCGGCGGCGGGCAACGTCGCCAAGGCCATCACCGCTCTGCGTCACGCCATCGCCACTGGCACCGATCCAGTGCCGATCGTCGCCGCCCTGGCGATGAAGATCCGTCAGCTGGCCCGTGTAGCCGCCCTGGGGGGCAGGCGGGGCATGAGTCCCAAGGATCTGGGTATGGCGCCCTGGCAGGTCGATCGCGCTCGCCGCGAGTTGTCCGGCTGGTCTGATGACGCCCTGGCCGTTGCCATTACCGCGGTCGCCCGAGCGGATGCCGAGGTCAAGGGCGAGGCGCGCGACCCCGTTCATGCCGTCGAGCGGGCAGTGCTCACCATCTGCAACGCCCGCCGGGGGCGGCTTCCCGCCCGTTGACGTCGCGCCTGAACCCTGAACCTTGAGTCCTGAGCTACTGCTGGTGTCGGGGCGCCTGCCCGGGGGACGGGCGGCGCCCGCCCGTCTCAATCAGCCGGCCGTTGAGGCGGCATTGCTGCGTTTACTGCGCGACTGACTCCTGCATTCCTGAGTCACGCATCATCGCGCCTGCTGAGCGACCGTGCCCAGGAGACGCTCGATGTACTTGGCCATGACGTCGACTTCCAGGTTGACGCTGTCACCTGGCTGTTTGACGCCCAGGGTCGTGCGGCGCAGGGTCTCGGGGATCAGGCAGACGGTCAGCGATCCCGAGGAGCCGGTGCTCTCTGAGACCTCGACTGTTCCGGCGACCTCGGCGGCTCTGATGACATCGGCGACATCGACCACGGTCAGCGACACCCCGTCGATGGCGATAGAGCCTTTGACCGCGACGTAGCGAGTCAGGTCCTCGGGCACCGAGACGCGCAGCATGTCCCAGTGGTCCTCGTGGCGGCGCTCGAGGATCCGTGCTGTGGCGTCGACATGGCCCTGGACGATATGCCCGCCCATGCGGTCGGTGGGGCGCAGCGCCCGCTCCAGGTTGACCGGACTGCCGACGGCAAGCTCACCCAGTCCGGTCCGCTCGAGTGTCTCGGCCATGAGATCGGCGGTGAAGGCGTCGTCGTGGGGCTCGGCGACGGTCAGGCAGCACCCGTTGACGCAGATGGAGTCGCCCGGTCGAGTCCCCTCCATGGCTCGCGGGGCGTGGACCGTCAGCCTTGCCGACGCCCCTGTGCGCTCCAGGCGCTCCACGCGCCCGAGCTCCTCAACGATTCCGGTGAACATGATGATCCTCCTGTGCCTGCGAGATGATGATGGCCGTACCTCCTCCCGCCCCGGGGCCTTCAGGACCTCGGGAACTCGGGACACGTGGGCAACACGGGAGATCCGGCGCGGCCGGGCTCTGATGCTCGTCAGCGCTTGCGGTACAACGACTTGGTCGCGTACACGGGCTCGTTGGTGACCTGGATTCCGAGAGAGCGGAAGATGCCCTCGTCCACGCTTCCCAGGATCGTCGAGGTGTGCACATCGCACCCGCGCAGGTTCTCCAGCTGTGACAGGGCGAGTGCGGCGTTGTGGTCGCCGTTGGCCGACACGGCCAGGGCGATGAGCACCTCGTCGGTGTGCAAACGCGGGTTGTGACTTCCCAAGTGCTGGGTCTTGAGCGTTTGGATCGGCTCGATCGAGCTCTTGGACAGCAGGTCCACGTCCCGGCCGATCCCCGCCAGACGCTTGAGCGCGTTGAGCAGCATGGCCGAGCAACAGCCCAGCAGCGGGGAGGTCTTGCCGAGCTCGATCGTCCCGTCGGGCAGTTCGATCGCGGAGGCGGGCGCTCCGGTGGACGCCGCCAGGCGCAGTGTGGGCGGCACCACGGGACGATCCTTCTTCTCGATACCGAGCCTGGACATGAGCAGAGAGATGCGTGCGGATTGAACCGGGTCGGTCACGTTGCGCTTCTCGTCCACGAGCGCCTTGTAATAACGACGGATGACCTCCTGCTTGCTGGCCTCGCGGCAGACCTCGTCGTTGCTGATGCAGGAGCCCGCCATGTTGACGCCCATCTCCGTGGGGGACCGGTAGGGCGAGGCCCCCAGAATCTCCTCGAACAGGCGTGTCAGGACGGGGAAGACCTCGACGTCGCGGTTGTAGTTGACGGTCTGGATGCCGTGGGCGGCCAGGTGGAAGGGATCGATCATGTTGACGTCGTCGAGGTCGGCGGTGGCGGCCTCGTAGGCGATGTTGACCGGGTGGTCCAGGGGCAGGTTCCAGATGGGGAAGGTCTCGAACTTGGCGTAGCCGCAGGCGCGCCCGCGGGCGTGGTCGTGGTACATCTGCGACAGGCAGGTGGCCATCTTGCCGCTGCCCGGCCCCGGAGCGGTGACGACGACGAGATTGCGGGACGTCTCGATGTACTCATTGCGCCCATAGCCCTGCTCGGAGACGATGAGGGCGACGTCCCCGGGATATCCGGGGATCGGATAGTGGCGGTAGACCGTGATGCCCAGCTTCTCCAGCTTGCGCTTGAAGTCCCGGGCCTGGGGGTTGTCCTCGGTCCACTGGGTGATGACGACGCTTCCCACCAGCAGGCCGTAGGAGCGGAAGGCGTCGATGTGCCGCAGAACCTCGTCCTCGTAGCCGGTGCCGAGGTCCGCGCGAACCTTGTTCCGGGCGAGATCCCTCGCATTGACGGCGACGATGATCTCGACCTCGTCGGCGAGCTCGGCGAGCATGACGATCTTGTTGTCCGGGGTGAAGCCGGGCAGTACGCGCGAAGCGTGCATATCATCGATGAGCTTGCCCCCGAACTCAAGGTAGAGCTTGCCGCCGAACTGGGCACGGCGCTCCGCAATGCGCTCGGACTGCATGCGCAAGTACTTGTCCCGATCGAAGCCTATGCGCATGCGCACTCCTGACTGAGTTGTGAATTGACTGGGGCGAGATGAATCAGTTCGGCCAGATCGCGCCGGCCTTCAGCATCTTAACGCTGCCGGACGTCGGTCGCCGTGAGGCGGGCGTAAGCCACGCCATCGTGAAGATCTCACAACATTTCTTTAAGATATAAACACCCCTGAAAGGTTTATTTTATGAACAATGCGTCGTCCGCCGAATCCGCTGAGACCACTGATTCCGCCGATTCGGACCAATCAGCATCTACTCCATCTGCACCATCCGCACCGCCTGGATCACGCGCGTCGTCACCGTGGGTCCAGCAAGTCTCGAAATACCCGCAGTCCTCGGCATCGGGAATGAGCCGAGCGCCCAGGTGGCTGCGTGTCCTCCTGCCCGCCGTGCTCATCCTGGTATGGGTGAGCGCTGCGGGGATCGGGGGACCCTACTTCGGCCGTGTCTCCGAGGTGTCCTCCAATGACCAAACGGCCTTCCTTCCGGAGTCCGCCGACGCCACCCAGGTTCAACACGTGCTCGGTGAGTTCACCGACTCCGACGAGGTACCCGCGATCGCTGTCTTCGTCGGCGACAGCGAGCTGAGCCAGGACCAGCTCGAGCAGATCAGTCAACAGGTCGGTGGACTCGCAGAGATCGAGGGCGTGGGCACTCCATCTCCCGCGCTGCCCTCCGAGGACGGGATGGCTGTCCAGGCCTTCGTGCCCATCGACTCCGGGACCGATATCGCCGACGTGGCGAACGCAGTTTCCGACACCCTGCGTGCCGAGGCGCCTGAAGGAGTCACTGTCCACCTCACGGGCCCGGCCGGCCTGAGCGCCGACCTCATCGGGGCCTTCGCCGGTATTGACGGCCTGCTCCTGGGAGTGGCTCTCCTGGTGGTGCTCGTCATTCTCCTGTTCGTCTACCGCTCCGTCCTGCTGCCGGTGGCCGTGCTCTCGACCAGCCTGTTCGCCCTGTGCGCCGCCCTGCTGACGATATGGTGGCTCGCCAAGTGGGGGATCCTGCTCCTGAGCGGCCAGACCCAGGGGATCCTGTTCATCCTCGTGATCGGGGCGGCAACGGATTACTCCCTACTCCTCGTCGCCCGCTACCGCGAGGAGCTGCGGGTGACTCAGGACGCCTGGCAGGCCTGCTGGAAAGCTCTCAAGGGCTCGGTTGAGCCGATCGTGGCCTCCGGCGGGACAGTCATCGCCGGGCTGCTCACACTGACCCTGTCCGATCTGAAGTCGAACAGCACACTGGGGCCGGTCACCGCGATCGGCATCGTCTTCGCCATGGTCTCCGCCCTGACGCTTCTGCCGGCCATCCTGGTGCTGTTCGGACGCACCGCCTTCTGGCCGAAGCGGCCGCTCTACGAACCCGAGGCGGTTGCCGCCGATCACAGTGGTGCCTCCTCCGGCCTGTGGGCCAGGATCTCCCGTCTGCTGGGGGAGCGTCCGCGCATGGTCTGGGTGGTCACCGCCGTCGTCCTGCTCGTGGGGGCCCTTGGCGTCACCCAGCTCAAGGCCGACGGCGTGCCCTCCTCGGATCTGGTCCTGGGCGCCTCTCAGGCGCGCGAGGGACAGGTCGCACTGGGCGAGCACTTCCCGGGAGGGTCCGGCAGTCCCGTGAGGGTGGTGGCAGGTGAGGAGCAGCTTCAAGCGGTTTCCGACGTGCTGCTCGCCAGCCCCGGGATCGACGGGGTGAGCGTGACCTCCGCCGACTCGCCCAGCGGTTCGGCGCCGGTCACCGAGGACGGCATCACCGCCTACGGGCCGCCCGGAACTCCCGCACCCGCGCCCACCGTTGTGGATGGCCGCGTTCTCATTCAGGGCACGCTGGTCGATGCGGCGGACTCTCAGGCCGCGGGCGATACGGTGCGCGATCTGCGCGCCGAGCTCTCCCAGGAGGCTCCGGGCGCACTGGTCGGGGGCGTGACGGCCACGGCCGTGGACACCAACAGGGCTGCGATTCATGACCGCAACCTCATCATTCCGATCATCCTCGTCGTCATCCTGCTCATCCTCATTGCGCTGCTGCGCTCCGTTGTCGCACCGGTGCTGCTCATCGCGACCACGGTGATCTCGTTCGGCACTGCCATGGGGGTCTCCGCCGTCGTGTTCAACCACCTTCTGCACTTCCCGGGCGCCGATCCCGCGGTGCCGTTGTACGGCTTCGTCTTCCTCGTCGCCCTGGGCATCGACTACAACATCTTCCTGATGACCCGAGTGCGAGAGGAGGCGATCGAGCACGGCACTCGTGAGGGAATTCTGCGAGGGCTCACCATCACGGCGGGGGTCATCACCTCGGCGGGCATGGTGCTGGCTGCGACCTTCGCGTCCTTGGCCGTGATTCCGATCCTCTTCCTCGCTCAGCTCGCCTTCATCGTCGCCTTCGGCGTCCTGCTCGACACCTTCGTCGTGCGTTCGCTGCTCGTGCCGGCCCTGTCCTATGACATCGGCAGGGCGATCTGGTGGCCATCCCGGCTCGTCCGGAAGGCCGACGACGCACCCCTGCCGGTCAGGGATGACCAGGATGCTCCTGGCGGCACCGACGGCGCAAAGTAGGTCTGCAGAGTAGGTCTACTGACACGGCTCGGAGAGCCGTCAAGGGCGCCTCCCCATAGCAGGGAGGCGCCCTTGACGTAACGTCTGGCTGCGGCTGTTCGGGCCGGCCCGAGCCGGCGCCTGCGGATGCCGATCCCGATCGGCTCTCAGCCGGCCTCAGAGAGTGGCGACGCGCTTGGCGAGCTTGGACTTGCGGTTCGCGGCCTGGTTCTTGTGGATGACGCCCTTGGAGACGGCCTTGTCCAGCTTGCGGGAGGCCTTCCTCAGGTGCTCCTCGGCGGCGGCCTTGTCGCCGGCGTCGATGGCCTCCCGGACGCGACGCACGTAGGTCTTGAGCTCGGACTTGACGGACTGGTTGCGCAGGCGGGCCTTCTCGTTGGTCTTGATGCGCTTGATCTGGGACTTGATGTTCGCCACGGTTGGTGAGAGCTTTCTTGAATCGAGTGTGGTCAGCGGCCGGAGAGGAGGGTTCGCGCACACGGGTCCGACGAGAGCTGGTGGAAGCACGCGACGAGACCCGGTCGCCGGACCCCGCAGCCGGCCAGGCCAGAGGTCCAAGAAAGCACTTTAGCATTTGTCGCCGTGGTGGCCTCGGGGAGCTGCTCGCACGTGAACGTGAGGTTTGTCGCGGATCGCTGGACGACTCCTCGCCTCACCTGACCGGAATCCGCGATCGAGGTTGTCTCGGTTGTCTCGCACGCGGCCGCTCGTGAGGAGGATCTTACTGCCCTACCCCCAATGAGCGCGCAGGGCCGCGACGACTCCGTCGAAGACGCCACGGCTCATGGTGGCCCCCTCGCGACGCACCGCGGAGGGCTCGACCACCAGCAGACGGTCCAGGCGCACTTCGCTGGGCCGTCCCCGGGAGTCCCAGTCCCCAGTGCCGACATCGTGCCAGTAGCGTCCCCACCGGGCCTCCTGGGCGGCGTCGCGATCATGGTCCTTGCTCGTCATCTGCGCCACGACCAGCCGCTCACCGGACGCGGACTCAGCCTGACGGGCGAGCACGAGGACCGGTCGATCCTTGCCCTGGGACGCATCCTCTTCGTAAGGCACCCAGGTCCACACGACCTCACCGGGGTCGGGCTCGCCATCGGGATCGGGGGAGTAGGCGAAGTCGGGCAGGCCCAGGGCGCCGACGTCGTAGACGCTCGCCTCGGACGGGGCCTGAACCGACGGCGATCCATCGCCCGAGCGCGAGTCGTGCCGCCGGCCCGGGTGCTGCGATGACGATCGTGATGGCGCGGGGTGGGCGGTTCGCTCCGAGGAAGAGGCAGAACCCTGATGGCCGGTCGGCTCGACGTCCTGCGCCGCCTCCGTGACAGTGCTGCGCCGCTGCAGCTCTCCCTTGACGGCGTCGGTTACCGCGCTCTTGGCGGCGGGTCCGAAGATGCTGAAGATGCTGAGGATCCGGCTGAGGAGGGAGGCCATGGCCAGCACCATAGACGATCTGCCGACCTGTTGACGCCGCCGGGGCTCATCTGCACCTGGGCGGCGCTCCGCGGAGTCTTGGGGTCCTTCGGGGACCGCCGCCGAGCGCAGGGCGAGTCGGGCGGGTCGGCTACCGGCTATCGGCTACCGGGCCCCGCCGGTGCGCCGTGCCACGGTGATCAGCAGCCCCCAGCACACGAGCGCCGAGAGGGCCGTTCCCGCCAGCAGGGTCGCCACGCCGCCGACATCCATGGCAGCGGAGCCGCTCACGGCCGTGCTGCCCAGGGTGAGCGCCCGAGTCACCAGCGCCTGTGGCCACACGTTGGCGACCCAACTGCCGTTCATGACCAGCGCCATGCTCACCACCAGGCCGGGGACGCACACGGCCACCGGTGCCGCGAAGGATCGCATCCGCATGCTCAGCAGGGACTGCACGGCGATCAGGGGCTGTGCCGCGAGGATACTGAGCAGGCACTCGGCCACGAAGGCCGCCGGCGGGGCGGCGCCCAGACCGAGGCCCGCTCCGACCGCCCAGGTCAGGAGCATGACGACCATCTGCATAGCGGCTGCGGGCGCCGTCATGACCAGGGTCTTGGCGGCGGCGATAGCAACCGGGCTGTGCTCGGTGGTGCGCATCGTGTTCCAACTCGTGCCGCGGTGCTCGGGACGCCACGACGCTGCGGCCAACAGGGCGAGGCCCAGGGAGCAGAAGAACATTCCGTAGAAGATGAAGACCTGGGAGGTCAGGCTGTCCCAGCCGTGGGACAACTGTGACCGATTCATCATGTAGTTGACCGATCCGGATACGACCGCCAGGACGGGCAGGATGAGGGCGACCACCCACACCGATGAGCGTCGCAACTTGAGAGCCTCGACCGCGATGAGCGCAGTGAAACCAGTGAAGGCAGTATGCCGGGGTCTTCCGGCCGGTTCGGTGCGGAACCGGTGAGAATCGGGGACACGGGTCGCAGATGCAGGATTCATAGGAGCCACAGGAGTCATATCAGTAGTCATGGGAATCACCTCTCGATCCGGTCGAGCCGCCGAGTTGCCGCGATGAACAGGACGGCGGCCAGGATCAGGAAGGCGACCACCCATCCCAGAGGAGGCATGGTGTGTTGGGCGTATTGGGTGTTCGTGTCAACCCGGGCGCAGGAGATGACCGCGTAGTAGCCCCAAGGTGCCAGGCGGGCGACCCAGGCGGGCGCCAGCAGCATGTAGACGGCGACGAAAGAGCCGAGCAGACCGACTCCGACCCCGATGAGCTGGTTCTCCTTGACCGCCGCCAGCCACACGTGGAAGGCGCACAGGGCCAGGTCGACGGCGATCAGCCCAGCGGTGTACAGCGCCCACGGGCCGGGACTGAGCGGGACGGCGACTCCCGCCAGGCGCGCCGAGCCGACCAGGGCCAGGCTCTGGCAGGTGATGGCGGGCGCGATTACCAGACTCAGGGCCACCACCTTGGCCCGGCACAGCGCTCCCGGGGTGCGCCCGGCGGTGGCGAAGAGCGTCCATCCCGCCCCGGAGTGCTCGATGTCGGTCTGGCGGCTGGCGAGGACCGCGGCCAGGATCGGCCCGGTGATCGCGGACATGAGGGTGTAGTTCAGGAGCAGCTCCTCCCAGATACGGGAGTCGGGGGAGGAGAAGCCCGCGCGCGCGGATGCGGAGAACAGGTTCGCCGCCGACAGGGCGACCGTGGCGGCTGCGAGCGCCGCGGCCACCGGCACGGTGCGCAGGCGCCGCATCTTGCTCAGTTCGAGTCCGATGGAGGCGCGCCGCGGGCGGTGCCCGAGGACAGGCGCGGCGGCGTTCGTCCCGGTGCTCATTCCGATACTCATCACAGCACTCCCGCCCCACCGGTCAGATCCATGAAGATGTCCTCCAGGCTCTGGGATTCCCGACGCACCTCATGGACTGTTACTCCAGCGCTCACAAGGCGGCGGATGAGCTCGGCCGCGCCGTCGGGGCTCAATCCCGGCACGCGCACGCCCTGGCGGATGCGCGTGGCGGCGCCCGGTCCGCTCGCGGGCACGAGCCCTCCCAGGATCTCGATGCTCAGCACCGCCTGGGGCGTGGGGGTCACCACCAGCATGTCGGGCACGGAGCGCTCCATGAGCTCGGCCCGCGTGCCCTGGAAGACCAGGCGTCCGGCGGACAGGATGCCGAGCATGTCGGCCATGCGGTCGATCTCGTCGAGCAGGTGGCTGGAGACCATGACCGTCACGCCCTGGGCGGCGAGCTCGACGAGCAGGCGGCGGATCTCCTCGATACCGGCGGGGTCCAAGCCGTTGGTCGGCTCGTCCAGGACGAGCAGCTCGGGCTCCCGTGCCAGAGCCATGGCAATGCCCAGGCGCTGCTTCATCCCCAGGGAGTAGGTGCGCACGAGCCGGTCCTGGTGCTCTCTCAGACGCACCAGGGCCAGCGCGCGGTCGACCTGCCTATCGGACAGGCCCAGCATCTTCTGCACAATCCGCATGTTCTCCGCGCCCGTGAGGTGCCCGTAGCCGGGAGGCTGCTCGATCATGGAGCCGGTGCGCGACATCAGGGCGCCACGGCTGCGGCGCTCCAGAGGGGTGCCGAACAGGGCGATGTCGCCGCTGGTGGGGGCCAGGAGGCCCAGCAGCATCTTCATGGTCGTCGATTTGCCCGAGCCGTTGGGGCCGAGGAAGCCGTAGACGGCGCCGCGGGGCACGACCAGGTTGAGCGAGTCGACGACGGTACGGGTGCCGCGGCGGTCGCTGAAGGTCTTGGTCAGGCCGCTGGTGGTGACGATGGTGGGACCGGATACCGAGGGCGACGAGGATGAGGATGCTGTGAACGGCGCCGCTGCGTAAGTCGGGTGTGCCGGAGACGTCACGGATGGTGCGGAAGGCCCGGAGGGCACGGATGACGCGGAGGACGGGGCCTGAGGCGATGCGTGAGGTGGTTCAAGGCGGGTGGTGCTCATGACGCAAGCCTCATCAGGATCGGGCGCCGGGGCGTCAGGCCGCGGCCTGATCTCTGCACGCCCTGACGGCGCCGTCCTCATACCTGGGTATGACGTACCGGCCATCCAGCCGCCGATACGGTCTGGCTATGAGCAGGCCGGCCATGACACGCACCGTCGGGCGATTCGGGCGGCTGCCCGACGGCTGGGATCGGCCCGACATGGCGGACGTCCTTCTCGCCGTCCTCTTGGGGTTCTTCTCCATGGCGAATCCGCTCGGCACGTCGAGACTCAGCGGGTTCGAAGGGGCCGACGGGTCCGCGGCAATAGTCGTCTTCTACGGCATCACCGTCGTGTGCTGCACGGCGATTGCGCTGCGGCGCCTGCATCCGCTCGCCCCCACCTACTCCGTCTGCGTCATCGGAGCGGCGCTGACCGTCCACCTGGCTGTCTTCGCCGATGCATCGGTCCTGGCGCTCGTATCCTGCCTGCTCGCCGCCGAGACTACGCAGAGCCGCATGCGCCGGCCCTGGAACCTCGTCCTGCTCGCCCTGATCTATGCCGGCCTGGTGCCGGCCGCGTGCCGTGCCGGCGAGACCATTGATCCTCAGGCGACAGGGGGTTCCGTCAACCGTCTGATCATCCCGATCGTCACCGGGTGGGCGCTGGTCTCGGTGACGGCGCTCGTCGGCGCCTCGCGGCGCCGGGCGCGCGAGCGCGTCGAGCGGGCCTTGGAACGGGCTGAGATCCTCCGGGCGCAGCAGGACACTGAGCGCCGGCTGGCCGTGGTGCAGGAGCGCCAGCGCATCGCCCGCGACGTCCACGACCTGGTGGGACACTCCCTGTCGGTCATCGGCATGCAGGCCGCCGGGGCCCGGGCGGTCCTGGCTTCCGATCCTGGCGCTGCCGACGCCGCACTCGCGGTCATCGGGGAGATCAGCCGCCGGGCTGTGGATGAGGTGCGCGCCCTGGTCGACGTCCTGCGGACCGATGAGGATCCTCCGCCCGCCGTCGAGGACACCAAGGGCATCGAGGGCATTGAGGGCATTGAGGACGTCGACAGGACGACGGTCGCGGTTCGCCCGGGCGCGATGCCGGCGGGTAGAGATGCTGAAGCGGTCCTCGCGCCTGTCGGCGAGGCCTCGCCCGGGCTGGAGGAGGTGCCCGTCCTGATCGCCCGCGCCCGACGAGCCGGCCTGCCGGTGAGCCTGTCGCTGTCGCAGACGGGCGACGTCGCCCCCGAGGTGGGTCGGGCCGTCTACCGCGGCGTGCAGGAGGCCCTGACCAACGTCATGCGGCACGCCGCCGGCGCCCCTACCACCGTTGCGCTGACCGTGGGCGACGCTCTCGAGGCCGTTGTCACCAATGAGAAGAACGAAGAGAGCTATTCGGATGGTGCTGTTGGTGCTGTTGGTGCTGCCGATGCAGCCTCGCCCGGGGCCGGGCTTCATGGGGACGGCGAGGAGCCTGCGGACACGCACCGCGGGGGCCGCGAGGGTCGTGAAGGCACGGGCCTGGCCTCCATGGAGGAACGGCTCGCCGATGTCGGCGGGAGCTTGGAGGTCGGCCCTACGGCCAAGGGCGGATGGCGGGTGCGCATGAGCGTGCCGGCGGCCGCTGCGAGTAGAGGGGATGCGTGAGCATATGAGCGTGATCCGCATCGGCCTGACCGATGACGAGCCGCTGCTGACCGCGGGGCTGGCCATGCTCCTGGGTGCCCAGGCCGACATGGAGGTGGTTTGGCAGGCCACCGATGGATACGAGGCCCTGCGGCGGACGCAGAGCGACCCTGTGGACGTGCTGCTCCTGGACATCCAGATGCCCGGCCTGGACGGCCTGGCCACTACGCGCCGTCTGGTTGAGGCTGGAGCTCAGGGCCGTATCGTCATCCTGACCACCTTCGACACTGACGGCTACGTACTGGGCGCTATCGAGGCCGGGGCCGCCGGTTTCCTGCTCAAGAACACCCCGCCTCCCCGACTCATCGAGGCGGTGCGTACCGTGCACGCCGGGGACTCGGTCATCTCGCCCGGACCGACTCGCCGGCTGCTGACCGCCATGCGCTCAGGTCGCATCGGAGGGAACCGCGAGGTGGGCGCGGCACGGACTGCCGGTGCCGTGCAGCCGGCAATGGACCTGACCGGGCGCGAGCAGGAGGTGCTGCGGCTGGTCGCCGCGGGCCTGACCAACCAGGAGATCTGCGACCGGCTGTGGTTGAGCATGCCGACGGTCAAGACCCACGTCTCCCACCTGCTGGCCAAGACCGGTTCGCGCGACCGCGTACAGCTCGTCCTGGTGGCCCTGCGCGCCGGTGCTGTGACGCTCGACGACGTCCTGACCCGCCCCTGACGCCGAGATCGGTCGAGTTCCGCCGCGAGATCGGTCGAGTTCCGCGCCGAGATCGGTTCGGGCGCGACGCGGCGTCTTACCGGTCGTCCGGTCGAGCGGTAGCGGCCTTCATCGCGGTGACGAAATCGCGCAGTTCCCCTGTCAGCGCCTCCAGCTCGGCGTCGTGCTCGGGCGAGCCAGGCCTGGCGGCGAGCAGCGCCGGGGCGTGCGCCTCGACGATCTTCACGGTCGCCGAGCCGCTGATCGCCCCGTCCGCACCGGCCGCGATCGCCTCGGCGACCTGCTCGGGCCTCGAGATGCCGAAGCCCAGCATGACCGGGGCCGCGGCGTCGGCACGCAGCCGGGTCACGGAGTCGGCCAGGCCGACGGTGGAGGACGCCTGCTCGGTGCCCGTCACGCCGACGCGCGAGACGGCGTAGACATAGCCGCGCGAGGAGGCGGCCACCGCGTCCAGTGTTTGGTCAGACGACGACGGCGGGGCGATGTAGACCGCGTCGATCCCGGCCGCCTCGGCCGCGGCCGAGAAGTCAGGCGACTCGCGCACCGGCACGTCGGGCAGCAGCACCGAGTCGATGCCCGCGCCCGAGCACCGGGTGTAGAATTCCGCCAGCCCCACGGCGAAGGGCACATTGCCGTAGATGAGCATGCCGATGGGAAGCCCGGGGTGGCGTTCCCGCACTCGGGAGACCACCTCCAGGCAGGCGGAGAAGTCCGCGCCCGCTTCAAGCGCCCGGATGTGGGCGCGCTGGATGGTGGGCCCGTCGGCCACCGGGTCGGAGAAGGGGATGCCCAGCTCCAGGGCGTCTGCGCCACCATCGATGAGTGCTTCAATGACCGCTTCGGAGATCGCCGGGGTGGGGTCGCCGACCATGACGAAGGGCACGAAGGCGCCCTGACCGGCGTCGGCCAGGCGCGCGAACATCTCGGGATAGCGGGACATCTCAGCCCTCCTGCTTCGTCATGGCCAGGTACTCGGTGCGCTTGCCCATCTGCTCGACCATGGCCGCGGCCCGTGCCACCGCCGAGTCGGAGGAGAACGACCCGCCCAGCCGCATGCGGACCTGATCGAGGTCCTTATCGCCCCGCCCGGACAGGCACACGAGCAGGTGCGGCGAGGGCGCGTTCGACGGCGTGGCCCGGGCGATCTTGAGGGCCTGGGCCAGGGCGTGGGCGGATTCGAGAGCCGGAATGATCCCCTCCCAGCGGCTCAGCAGCCGGAAGGCCTCGACGGCCTCGTCATCGGTGATGCCCACGTAGCGGGCCCGCCCGGTGTCGGCCAGCCAGGCGTGCTCCGGCCCGACGCCGGGGTAGTCCAGGCCCGCGGACACCGAGAAGGACTCCTCGACCTGCCCCTCGGGAGTGCGCATGAGGTAGGAGCGCGCCCCGTGCAGAATGCCGACGGTGCCGTTGTTGATCGGTGCGCCGTTGCGGGGCGTGTCCAGGCCCTCCCCGGCGGGTTCGACGCCGATCAGGCCCACGCCGTCATCGTCGATGAATTCGCTGAACATGCCGATCGCATTGCTCCCGCCGCCCACGCAGGCGATGACCTCGTCCGGCAGGCGACCGGTCAGGTCGAGCATCTGGGCGCGCGCCTCGCGTGAGATGCACCGGTGGTACTCATGGACGATGGTGGGGAAGGGGTGGGCGCCCGCGGCCGTGCCCAGCAGATAGTGGGTGGTGGCGAATGAGGCCGTCCAATCGCGCAGCGCCTCGTTGACGGCGTCCTTGAGGGTGCCCGCGCCGGAGGCCACGGGCACGACCCGCGCCCCCATGAGTTCCATGCGCTCAACATTGGGCGCCTGGCGCACCACGTCCGTGGCCCCCATGTAGATGGTGCACTCCAGACCGAGCAGTGTGCAGACCATGGCGGTGGCGGTGCCGTGCTGTCCCGCCCCGGTCTCGGCGATGATGCGGGTCTTGCCCATGCGCTTGGCCAAGAGCGCCTGCCCCATCACCTGGTTGCCCTTATGGGCGCCGCCGTGCACGAGATCCTCGCGCTTGAGGAAGATGCGGGCATTCCCGTGACGAGGGAGGTTGTGCAGCTCGGTGACGGGGGTGGGCCGCCCCAGGTAGCGGGTGAGGAGCTCGTCCAGCTCGGCGGTGAAGGCTGGGTCGGCCTGCGCCTCGATGAAGGCGTCCTCGAGCTGGTCAAGGGCTGGCACCAGCAGCTCGGGCACGAACTGTCCGCCGTAGGCGCCGAAGTAGGCGGGAA
>ERZ773004.1021-NODE-1021-length-15060-cov-8.311030_pt1 | contig 15060 bp, 13 predicted proteins | sample MGYA00580667_ERZ773004 | MGnify/ENA primary metagenome ERZ773004 (study PRJEB29015, sample SAMEA2737963) | human oral metagenome | biome: human oral; feature: human-associated habitat; material: dental | place: China | collected 2123 ... | reverse complement strand
TGGGCCTTCGGGAGGCGGCGCTGCTCGATGCGCTTCGGGCAGAGCCCTGGCTCGCTTCACCATGGTTCCAGAAGCGGCACCGCAGCCATGTCTTCGACGCGGAGCTGCTTGTCGACCAGGAGGCAGTACCCGTAGGGGAGCGGGGCGCGGCCCGTGGCAGTCGTGATGTACCGGTCTCCTTCGATCCGCGACGCCGCGACTACGACTTCCGCCAGGTTGAACGGCTCATGACACGGGTGAGCACTCGTAAAACAGACACTCACGATCCCATGCTTGTGCTGGAGGAGGCGAACCAGTGTTTCTGACGAAGATCGATCTGGCCCCGGAGCGCCGCCTAGCGCGCAAGTATCTGGGTTCGCCCCAGGTCATGCACGCCGTCGTCATGGGCGCCACCGGCGGTCATGAAGGGAACGGATCTGGACGCGTCCTGTGGCGGGTCGACCGGGACGTGACGACGGTGCTGTACATACTCTCGCCGTTGGAGCCTGACTGCTCTCAGCTCGTCGCGGAGGCGGGGGCTGCCGGCACCCAGGCGCGGACCCTGGACTACTCGCCGTTCCTCACCTCGTTGGATGCCGGGCAGCTGTGGGCCTTCCGCCTCGCGGCGAACCCGTCCTACTCGACCTCGAAGGGACCGGGAGTGCGCGGACAGCGGTACGGGCACGTTACCGTTGAACAGCAGCGGCAGTGGCTCATTGAACGCACCCCACGACTCGGCTTCGAGCTCATGCCCGTGGACCATGCTGATGGTGAGGGAACTGACGAGGCTGTCTTGGTCGCGCACCGAGAGCGCCCCGTTTTCAATCGGCGACGACCAGGGGGTGGGGGATACGACCGCGTGACTATCAACCGCACCGTCTACGAGGGGGTTATGCGTATCACTGATCCTGAGTCCCTGTGCCGTGCGCTCGTCACCGGGATCGGCAAATCCAAAGCCTACGGCTGTGGGCTCATGACGCTCGCCCGGGTGCAGCAGGTCTGATCATGGTCAGAATGCTGCCGGTTCCGGTAACGGCGCTGCCCCGTGTCCAGGACCGGATGTCCTTCCTCTACCTGGAGCACTGCGTGGTGCATCGGGAGGATGGTGCCCTGACCGCGCGCAACGACCAGGGCACCATCCGCGTCCCCGCTGCCTCGCTGGTCGCCGTCCTCCTTGGCCCGGGAACGTCGGTCAGTCACCAGGCGATGAGCCTGCTCGGCGAGTGCGGGACGACGGCGGTCTGGGTCGGTGAACGCGGTGTGCGCTACTACGCGCACGGCCGCTCCCTGGCTACCTCCACCCGGCTGTTGGTGGAGCAAGCGGCCAGGGTCTCCTCTCCCCAGAAGCGACTTCGGGTGGCCCGCGAGATGTACTGCATGCGCTTCAGTGGCGAGGATGTTGACGGGCTCACCATGCAGCAGCTCAGGGGGCGGGAGGGGGCCAGGGTTCGTGAGGTGTATCGAGACAACTCCAGACGTACCGGGGTCCCCTGGGCCCGACGCGACTACCGTCCCGATGACTTCGAGGCGTCGGATCCGATCAACCAGGCGCTCTCAGCCGCGCACGCGGCTCTATACGGCGTCGTCCACGGGGTGATCGTCTCCCTGGGCTGTTCTCCGGGTCTCGGCTTCGTCCACACCGGGCACGAGCGGTCCTTCGTGTACGACGTCGCGGACTTGTACAAGGCGGAGACGACAATACCTATCGCCTTCGACGTCGTCTCCGAGGGGATGGAGGACCTCACCGGGACCACGCGGCGGCGCGTTCGGGACAAGGTCTTCGAGCTCAAGGTCATAGAGCGGACGGTCAAGGACATCTACCGCCTGCTCGAGGTTGAGGATCTGGAGGATATGAGCATCAACGTAGTCTCCCTGTGGGACTACCAGCAGCGTGCTGTAGCCGGTGGAGCGAACTACGCCGGAGAGGATGCAGGAGGATGGTAGTTCTGATCCTGTCGGCAGCCCCCGCCTCGTTGCGGGGATCCATGACCCGTTGGCTGCTTGAGGTCTCTCCCGGGATCTTCGTCGGGCATCTCTCAGCTCGAGTGCGAGAGCAGCTGTGGGAACTGGTCCGCACATACATCGGGGAAGGGCGGGCGCTGCTGATCTGGTCGGTGCGATCTGAGCAGCGGTTCGCGGTCGCCTCCCTGGGGCATGAGCGTGAACCTGTCGACATCGAGGGGTGTCTTGTTATGCGCAGCCCGTACCGGCAGATCGGGGGAACGCAGGCGATTCCCGGTGCCGTTAAGCCTCCGAAGGAGTCATGGTCGATCGCCGCAAGACGACGGCGCTACCGGACCTCGGCGGAGCGGGCTCTAGGCCAGCACTGAAGGTAAACGCGGTCTGGTAGCATGGCTCATCGTTGGGATTCCAGGGATCCGCAAGTGTAAACCCCGCGCGAGCGGGGATGATCCTCCGCCGTCGCCGTCGTCGTCGACTGGTTCAACGTAAACCCCGCGCGAGCGGGGATGATCCGAACCTCACACTGCCGAAAGTGGCGGCCGGGACGTAAACCCCGCGCGAGCGGGGATGATCCGGGACCGACAAATGACCAGCAAGAAGACCAGCAGTAAACCCCGCGCGAGCGGGGATGATCCGGCCAATTCGACGGCTCCTCTAAACTCTTCGGTGTAAACCCCGCGCGAGCGGGGATGATCCCGGGACAGCAGGCGGGTCACCGAGGACGGCTCCGTAAACCCCGCGCGAGCGGGGATGATCCGCGGCCTCCGGTGTGGGCGAAGACGTCGACGGTGTAAACCCCGCGCGAGCGGGGATGATCCCTATCTGGGTGTCCACCTGGGGACCCATCGGTGGTAAACCCCGCGCGAGCGGGGATGATCCCGCCGCCTACGGGCGGGCCCGCATGTACTCCTAGTAAACCCCGCGCGAGCGGGGATGATCCCATGCGGCAGGGTCTCGAGGCCCGCGGTTTCCCGTAAACCCCGCGCGAGCGGGGATGATCCGGGCGCGGACGTCCCTGTCTGGAAGATTCAGGGGTAAACCCCGCGCGAGCGGGGATGATCCCTGACGGCCCTCCCTGGGCTCCTGCGGGAGCATGTAAACCCCGCGCGAGCGGGGATGATCCGACCCTTTCTGGTTTAACTGGATTGTTTTCTTCGTAAACCCCGCGCGAGCGGGGATGATCCCAATACCCCCTGCCCCCTACGGGGCAGGGGGCAGTAAACCCCGCGCGAGCGGGGATGATCCCTGGTGTCGATAATGATAAGCTCGCCGATCCGAGTAAACCCCGCGCGAGCGGGGATGATCCGTTCAGGATCACCAATAACGTCAAGCATTGCCGGTAAACCCCGCGCGAGCGGGGATGATCCTTGTTTTCTGGCGAGCATAGGCGGTAATGAAAAGTAAACCCCGCGCGAGCGGGGATGATCCCGTCTCATCGGCGGTGCGCGTCCTGTGTGCCGTGTAAACCCCGCGCGAGCGGGGATGATCCCTCGGCCGCCAGCGCGCGCTTCATCGCCAGGAAGTAAACCCCGCGCGAGCGGGGATGATCCGAGCGACCTGCCGAAACCCCCGCAGCCGCCCGAGTAAACCCCGCGCGAGCGGGGATGATCCGCGAACAGCTGCACACCAGCGCAGCCCGCTCGGGTAAACCCCGCGCGAGCGGGGATGATCCTAATCATGACCTCATTTGCGCTCGGCTGCTGGTAGTAAACCCCGCGCGAGCGGGGATGATCCCTAGCCATCAACTAGCCATGTCTACGCGACACCGTAAACCCCGCGCGAGCGGGGATGATCCTGGACTCGGGTGACGCGGTGCGGTCGGTCACTGGTAAACCCCGCGCGAGCGGGGATGATCCCGCGGCCTCCGGGTCCTCGACGTCGAGGTGGATGTAAACCCAGCGCGAGCGGGGATGATCCTCCTGCGGCCTTCAGACTGGAGTAGACGAATCCGTAAACCCCGCGCGAGCGGGGATGATCCTGAAACGCCGCCCGATCGTGGCGGCGCTCACCAGTAAACCCCGCGCGAGCGGGGATGATCCGCCCGCGAGTTCGTAAAGCGGGCGCAGGTCGCCGTAAACCCCGCGCGAGCGGGGATGATCCTGCGCCTGGCCCTTCGCGTTGATAGCGCGATAAAGTAAACCCCGCGCGAGCGGGGATGATCCTCCTCGCCAGTGACCCATACGGTGCGCACCCCCGTAAACCCCGCGCGAGCGGGGATGATCCTGACATCGCCCTCCTCGGCAAGTGGGTCATCCCGTAAACCCCGCGCGAGCGGGGATGATCCCGCGACCGCGGAGAAGATTCAGGAGCAGATCGGGTAAACCCCGCGCGAGCGGGGATGATCCGGTGCACTCCTCCAGTAAGGGGAAGCGCGCCCGGTAAACCCCGCGCGAGCGGGGATGATCCCAGTCATGATGATTTCCTTTCGGGTGATTTAACGTAAACCCCGCGCGAGCGGGGATGATCCCCCCCACCCCTGAACCAGAGCCCGAGCCTGAACGTAAACCCCGCGCGAGCGGGGATGATCCGCGGCCTTGGTGTCTTTAAAAGGGTCCTCAGCGGTAAACCCCGCGCGAGCGGGGATGATCCCATCTCAAAGAACGTGTCATAGTAGAAAATAGCGTAAACCCCGCGCGAGCGGGGATGATCCTTCGGAGATCTTTACGACCCAGGTGCTCCTGGAGTAAACCCCGCGCGAGCGGGGATGATCCCACCCCCGCCCCGCAGGCGCGCCTGGAGGCCGGGTAAACCCCGCGCGAGCGGGGATGATCCCAGCAACTCGAATGGCAGCAACACGCAGGCCAGGTAAACCCCGCGCGAGCGGGGATGATCCGAAATAGCCCCAGCTACGCAATGTAGCTGGGGCGTAAACCCCGCGCGAGCGGGGATGATCCCGAATGAAATAGGGATTCATGATGCTCACGGCGGTAAACCCCGCGCGAGCGGGGATGATCCCGGCTGTGCCGCGAAAATACTGGTCCCCCGTCCGTAAACCCCGCGCGAGCGGGGATGATCCGGGATGAGCTCGCAATCCGAAACACGAAGGGCAGTAAACCCCGCGCGAGCGGGGATGATCCTCGTGACCCCGTGGGAGATGCTCGTGGCTGGTAGTAAACCCCGCGCGAGCGGGGATGATCCCGCCGATAGCAAACGCGTCCAGGACTACCTAGAGTAAACCCCGCGCGAGCGGGGATGATCCCCGCCCGGCCCCGCGATGGGGCCGGGCCTAACCGTAAACCCCGCGCGAGCGGGGATGATCCGGTGGGTCTGTCCCTGCGCTTGCCGAGTGTCAGGTAAACCCCGCGCGAGCGGGGATGATCCCGGGGCTGCGGCCATCTTGGTCTCACGGTCGCAGTAAACCCCGCGCGAGCGGGGATGATCCGACGGCTGGGAGCCGTCAGATGCCTACGAGTGGGTAAACCCCGCGCGAGCGGGGATGATCCGGTCTCGGCGTCCTCGACCAGGCCAGCGGCCGCGTAAACCCCGCGCGAGCGGGGATGATCCTAACCCGATGGCTGGCCCCGACGCCATGCCGGGGTAAACCCCGCGCGAGCGGGGATGATCCGACGCTGGGAACCCCCTGCAAACTCCGTTACCAGTAAACCCCGCGCGAGCGGGGATGATCCCGCAGAGATCACCGCCTACCGCATCCAGTCCGCGTAAACCCCGCGCGAGCGGGGATGATCCGCTTGAGGCGCAGAGGACGCGGGCGAGGTTCCCGTAAACCCCGCGCGAGCGGGGATGATCCGGGAATGGGGAGAAGCGACGCGGGCCGCACGTGGTAAACCCCGCGCGAGCGGGGATGATCCCACTGAGTTTCACCTCTGACGTCGGCTACGACGGTAAACCCCGCGCGAGCGGGGATGATCCGGCGGCCCGAGGGAGGCTCGAGGTGCTTTCCAGGTAAACCCCGCGCGAGCGGGGATGATCCGCGTCCGCTCAGGGTGTCCGTAATCTCGACCGGGTAAACCCCGCGCGAGCGGGGATGATCCCTCGTGTGCAATATCGGAAAAGAATGACGCACGGTAAACCCCGCGCGAGCGGGGATGATCCGTATACGGCCGCGTCAGCTGGCGGTGGTGGGGGGTAAACCCCGCGCGAGCGGGGATGATCCCGCCGTTGGCCATAATCGCGTTATACATTTGATGTAAACCCCGCGCGAGCGGGGATGATCCGGCCCCCCAGGCGGCCGGGATGGATGGGAACTCGTAAACCCCGCGCGAGCGGGGATGATCCGACAACCTCCATCTCCTCGGCATCCAGTCCCGCGTAAACCCCGCGCGAGCGGGGATGATCCGCAGCGCAGCCATCGGGTCGATGCTCATGTGTGGTAAACCCCGCGCGAGCGGGGATGATCCCAGTAGCGTCGCCAAGGAAAGGGATTTTCGTCCGTAAACCCCGCGCGAGCGGGGATGATCCCGCTGAACAGTTATGGGATGGCGTCGCGACGACGTAAACCCCGCGCGAGCGGGGATGATCCCGTGGTCCAGCCAACCTTTCAGCTCATTGGCGCGTAAACCCCGCGCGAGCGGGGATGATCCGGAAGTAGCGAACTTCGAAGAGAAAGTCGACCGCGTAAACCCCGCGCGAGCGGGGATGATCCGGCCGCCGAACGGAACATAGCCTTCTCCGTCTGGTAAACCCCGCGCGAGCGGGGATGATCCCGACGCGTAGGCCGCCTCGGTCTCCTCGGGCTGGTAAACCCCGCGCGAGCGGGGATGATCCCTACGTCGGCGAGCTCTTCGCCGCCAGTCCTGAGTAAACCCCGCGCGAGCGGGGATGATCCCAGCCGCGCCAATGCGCCCGACGATGACTTCGGGTAAACCCCGCGCGAGCGGGGATGATCCGACGGCCGTGTCGGTCATGACGTCGAGGGCCTGGTAAACCCCGCGCGAGCGGGGATGATCCGTGGCGTGGAGACCGAAGTTGACCGCCCCGCAGGTAAACCTCGCGCGAGCGGGGATGATCCGTAAGCTTCGAAGCAATATTTCGCGGAAGACCCGTAAACCTCGCGCGAGCGGGGATGATCCGGACGACTGGCGCGAGCTCGCTGCCGGGACACGCGTAAACCCCGCGTGAGCGGGGATGATCCGGCTGGCCCGTCGTACGGGCAGGTCGAGGGCGGTAAACCCCGCGCGAGCGGGGATGATCCCTCGAACGCCCCGGTGGGTAGTGCCCCGTAGTGTGGTGTAGCGCGGTGGCCGGGGCGATCTTGGTGCCGGAGTCGGACAGGACCCGGCAGATCGGCCAGGCCTCGAAGCGCTCCTTGTGCCGGTCGATGTACTGGCAGATCAACGCAACGGGCGCTCGCACTCCGCTGCCCCAGAGACGAGGCCGTTTCACGGGGGAGGTTGCTCGCACCTGACTAGGACACGCCAAGGCGGTTGCTTTACGAATATATCTGGGATAGGGCAAACTAATGCCGCTGTTCGACACCAGGGCAAGGTCGAGCAACGACGCCTCCCGTCCCCGCGGGGCCGTCTTTCCAATATCCCTAGCCGTCACGCGCCGGACCCTCGACAAGGTGGTTCGAGTCGCTCTGCGCGCGGTCCCCTCCCTGGATGGGGTTTGTGTCGGCCGCCTGACTTGAGGAGTTAGGACGATGAGTGTCAGAAGTGCCGCAGAGGCCATCTTCTCCCCACCGGTTCAGAACTGGCTGAAGCGAACGATCTACCGACACAACTGCCGGATGTCACCGCCCCGGTACCGTTCCGCGCTCAAACGCTGGTACTGGCTGTTCAAGTGCCGGCCCTGCCATCTGGAGGATCCGCGCACCATGACCGAGAAGATCCACTGGCTCAAGCTCTACGACTCCACCCCGCTCAAGGGACGCCTGGCAGACAAGTTCCTGGTGCGCCAGTGGGTCGCCGACACGGTGGGGGAGAAGTACCTTATTCCGCTGTTGGGCGTGTGGGACTCTCCCGACGAGATCGACTTCGACTCCCTGCCGGACAGCTTCGTCCTCAAGGCCACGCACGGCTCGGGATGGAACATCCTCGTACCCGACAAGAGCGCCCTTGACGAGGACTGGGCTCGTCGGCGGCTGCGGGAATGGCTTGGTCTGCGTCAGGCGATGAAGGGCGGCTTCGAGCTGCATTACGAGTACTGCGAGCCGCGCATCGTGTGCGAGCCCTTCCTGCGCGACGATACAGGGAGGCTGCGGGACTACAAGTTCATGGTGTTCGACGGCGTCATCCAGTTCGTCTTCACCGTGGACAGGCTTCCGGGCCGTGCGCTGCGGGGCACCTATCTTCCGGACTGGACCCGAGCTCCCTTCGAGTACACGTGTGAAGCCGACCGCGCCCCGGATGTCCCACCGCCGAACGGCCTGGAGACCATGCGCTCCCTGGCCTGCGAGCTCGGAAAGGGGTTCGCCTGCGCGCGCATCGACTTCTACGAGGTGGATGGAAACATCTACTTCGGTGAGATCACCTTCACGGACGCGGATGGACTGTCGGACTTTGCTCCTTCTTGTTACGACCGTGTTTTCGGGGATCGCATCATCCTTCCGGAGAAGAAGTCCTTCAAGGGGGTCATGCTGTGACGGTGTAAGAGGGAGATGGATCGTCTGTAGATTATCTACGAAAATCGATTGATCAGATGATGAGAATTCTTCAAAATTCTGTCGATGCAATGAGTGTCTCCTTATTATACCGGCCGGATGCTTGCGTGTCTCAGCCTCCTATGTGTTACTATCCATCACATTAATTCAGGTGCTTCTTCGCTGAGTTCCTATGTCGGCGATAGCCCTTTCCTGTCAGCTCTGATCATTACTGGTGATACCTAAATGACGCTCGAGGACCTTCTTCATCTGACCCGTCGACGCATCGGCTCTCTCGCTCTAGCGATTGTCGTGTGCGTGCTGGCCTCAATGGTGTTCGCTTTTGCCTCGCCGAGCTCATATACGGCGACGGCTCAGGCCTACCTGCATGTCAAAGTGGCAGGAGATCCAGCAGAGAATGCGCTGTCTCATTACAGTGCGGAGCAGCTCGCCAGCATGAAGGCCGACGCCATGGTCCCCGTCTTCACCTCGGCAGCCGTCGCCCGGCGCGTCGTGGATTCCCTCAAGTTGGATGTCACACCTGAGGAACTGGCCTCCTCGGTGTCCGCCGCCCGGACCCCCGAGACGGTGTCGGTGCAGGTCTCCGCCAGTGCCTCCTCGTCGCACCAGGCCCAGGTCGTGGCTGATGAGGTGGTCCGGCAAGCCGGTGTTGAGGTCAAGGAGGTGGAGGGGGATGAGTCCCCCGTGGAGATCGTCCTTCTGTCCTCTGCTGAGTTGGTGAGCGCGACTCGCTCGCCCGCACTGGCGACCTGCGTGGCAGTGGGCCTGTTGGCTGGGCTCGTCTTGGGATACGCGTGGATCCTTATACAGGAGCTGCTCGACAAGAGTCTTAAAGAACCTGAAGAGGTCCGTGAGGCTCTGTCAGTGCCATTGCTCGGCGCGCTACCGCGGGTTCCCTCGCTGCGGTGGCTGAGCCGAGGGGCGGAGATCAAGATGGAGGAGCAGCTGCGTGCCGCCCGCACCAACGTGCTCCACGCGTTGTCCCAGGGCGACAGAAGAGTCCTGGTCGTCACCTCGGCCGGTCCCCAGGAGCGGACCTCGGTGACGGCTGCCAGCCTGGCACGAGTACTGGCCCTGTCCGGCCATCGGGTCGCCCTGGTCGAAGGCGATCTGCGCTCGCCGAGTGCTGTCGGACTCCAGGAGGGGCCGGGGCTCGCAGACGTGCTGGCGGGCTCGGCTCGCCTTGAGGACGCCCTGGTCAAAGGCCCCGTAGCGGGCCTGGAGCTCCTGCCAGCAGGCAATACGCCCGCGAATCCCTCCGAACTGCTGGGTGCTCCCATGATGCGCGATCTGCTGCGACGACTGGCATCGGATCACCTTGTGATCGTCGATGCCCCGCCCGTCCTGCGCTTCACCGATGGGGTGGTCCTGGCGACTTATGCCGGGGGAGTCATTCTCGTTGCGCGTGCCGGGCGCACGAGTGCGGAGGACTTGCGGGAGGCGGCTCTCGCTGTGGAGCAGGGAGGTGGCCGAACGCTTGGAGTGGTGCTCAACGATGTATCCGAGCCCGGGGGCAAGCACAAGGGCGTGCGGGGCAACGTCGTCCGCCCTGAGATCGCGGCTGTCTAGCCGCCTCGCTCGTGACGCGGACGACGTCTGGATGGAGGAAGTGAGTCCGCGATGGCCCTGTTGGTCAACGATACCTCCGGGAATCCCATCCCGGCTCCACCTCAGATGTCGTGACGTGAGAAGCTTTCGCAAATCATGAGACATTGCATCGAAAGTAAGGCGACGACGTCATCGGAGAGCATTTATGAATATGTCTGGGCTCGACTGTTTGCCCTAGTTATGTATGTTCTCGGGCTTGTCTGACGTCAAATCTTGTTGCTTCAAGTATTTACGCATTTCGATATGTGATTTCACCCCACAGTGTGGCCCTGAATGTGTTGATAAACGACGATTACAGCAAAATCGCTTCCGAATCTTCCAATCGGTGGTGCTGGGTGTTAGATTGGGAATGAGCCGAATAGAAACGGTAAATGTTCATGGTGACTGAAGGTGTGCCAGTCGCCATGTTCTCGAGTTGTTGTTGCCCGTGTCAGTAACAACAGCGATATCCCCGAGTCCGTCCAGCGAATCAGTTAGCACTGTTCGCTCGTCCGTAGATTGAAACCCTGATGACATCTGAAATCTGTCGCTCCCGCCAGTTCCGATCACTTGATCAGAGTTCTTTGCTTGTCGGCGGTGTGTCCCATGCCCGTCAGACGGTTCAAGGGAGCGAGAAAATCCATGGCTAAGACACGTGACGATTCGTATTCTGTCGAGAGCCGGTCGCCGAAGCGCGCTGAGGACCGGGAGCCCGGCTTTGGGCAGTTGCTCGCAACGACTCCCGGGGGGCGAGGGGCGACAGGTGTTATGAGCGCCTCGTCGGAGGTCGGCTCCTTGCCGCCTCCGCCTCCTGTCCATGTTCCGGCGTGGGCGAGCCCACCCGTGTGCCGGGTCGAGCCCATCGTCTTCATGATCGTTGACGTCCTGGCCACCTACCTGGCCTTGTACTGCGCAGCGTGGGGGACCACGAAGTGGGCGACAGCCACCGGTGCGACCGGCGGTCTGCTGGCCGTGGGCGTATTGGCGGTGGTCAACGTGGGCGTCTTCGCCACCTTCAAGATGTACAACAGTCTCTGGCGCTACGCCTCGATGACGGAAGCTCTGCGGATCCTCTACGCGACAGTCGTCGGCTCGGTCTGCGGGGACCTGCTCTTCTCTTCGGCCTTCGACGGCGGGCTGTCCGTGCGCTCCTACGTCATGGCCTGGGCGCTGCTCGCCATCATGACCGCGGGGACACGCCTCGCAGCCCGAGCGCTGTGGAGCAGCCAGGTGCAGCGCAGCGCTCGATCGGGCGCGCAAGACGCCCGCCCTCGCACACTCATCGTCGGGGCCGGGCAAACCGGGTCGTTGACCATCAATCGCATGCGCCTGGGAGATGAGGACATGTGCGGTGAGCCGGTGGCCCTGGTCGATGACGACGTGACTAAGCACGGTCGCCACGTCCACGGCGTCAAGGTATATGGGGCATGCGACGACCTCCCTCGAATTGCTGAGCAATGCAGGGCTGAGCAGATCGTGCTGGCCTGCCCCTCGGCGCTGGCCTCCCAGCGCAAGCGCATCCTGGCTATCTGCCTGACGACGGGGTTGCGGATTCTCACCCTGCCGAACGTGCGGGACCTGGCCCAGCAGCACGATGGCAAGATCGCACTGCGGGACGTGGAAATCTCCGAGCTACTCTCACGCGACGAGGTCGCCTTCGACACCACGAGCATGGGATATGTGCGCGGGCAGGTCGTCCTGGTCACCGGCGGCGGCGGCTCGATCGGCTCCGAACTGGTCCGCCAACTCATCGAGGCCCGACCTCGCCGGATCGTCATCTTCGACATTTACGAGAACACGGCTTACGAGCTGTTCCATGAGATGCAGCCCAGAGTCGCCGAGCTCGGAGTCACTCTCTCGGTCGTCATCGGCTCGGTGACGAATGAGCGAGTCGTCCGCGACTGCTTCGAACGGTACCGGCCGAAGGTCGTTTTCCACGCCGCGGCGCACAAGCACGTCCCCCTCATGGAGGACAACGCTCGCGAGGCGGTGGAGAACAACGTGCTGGGCACCTGGATGACGTGCCGTCTGGCGGAGGAGTTCGGATGCAGCCACTTCATCCTGGTCTCCACTGACAAGGCCGTGAATCCGACTAATGTGATGGGTGCCACCAAGCGGCTGTGCGAGCTGGAGGTCCAGGCTCTGGCCCGCACCAGTCGCACGACCATCTTCGCCGCCGTGCGGTTCGGCAACGTGCTCGGCAGCCACGGTTCCGTCATCCCGCTGTTCAGGCGACAGCTGCGCTCGGGCGGGCCGCTGACCGTCACCCATCCGGACATCACCCGCTACTTCATGACGATCCCCGAAGCGGCCCAGCTGGTCATCACCGCCGGCTCCATGGCCCATGCTGGAGAGATCTTCATCCTGGAGATGGGGCAGCCCGTGCGGATCTATGACCTAGCTGTCAACCTCATCAAGCTCTCAGGCCTGCGGGCCGGACGAGACGTCGAGGTGGCGTTCACCGGGCTGCGACCGGGCGAGAAGCTCTACGAGGAACTGCAGATGCACAACGAGGACCTGCACCCCACCGCGAACAAGTCGATCCTCGTCTCCACGGCGCCGCCGCCGACGATCCAGGACGTGGAGGAGAAGATCGCCCGGCTGACGGCCTGCCTTCTTCAGGGGAACGACCAGATCAAGCAGGAGCTGGCCCACGCAGTTCCCACCTACCACCCGAATTTCGATCACGGCACGAGTGCGTCGTCAACAATGAGGAAGGCCAGCTGATGCGCGTCGAGTTCTCACCACCGGACATTACCGATGCCGAGTGCCAAGAGGTGGAGGCCGCGCTGCGATCCGGCTGGATCACCACGGGGCCGCGGACCAAGAGCCTGGAGAAACAGGTTGCGGAGCGCTGCGATACCACCCGAGCCGCCTGCCTCAACTCCGCGACCGCCTCACTGGAGCTGACCCTGCGAGTGCTGGGCATTGGTCCCGGCGACGAGGTGATCATTCCCGCCTACACCTACACGGCCTCTGCCTCGCCCGTCGTGCACGTGGGAGCCACCCCGGTCCTGGTCGACGCCGGACAGGCCGACGTCGGCTACGGACTGGACCCCGATGTCCTGGCGGAGGCACTCACGCCACGGACCAAGGCCGTCATCCCGGTCGACATCGGTGGGCGCATGTGCGACTACACGGCGTTGCGCGAAGTCGTTGACAGCCAGCGTCATCTCTTCGCGCCCACCGGTCCGATCCAGGAGGCGCTGGGCCGTGTCGCCCTGGTGGCCGACGGCGCCCACAGCTTCGGCGCCCGGCGCGACGGCACGTCGTCGGGCAGCGCCGCCGACTTCACGACGTTCAGCTTCCACGCCGTGAAGAACCTGACCACCGCGGAGGGGGGAGCCGTCACCTGGAGGCCGGACCTGGGGCTGGACGAGGAGCTCTACCGCCAGTACATGCTGCTGTCCCTGCACGGGCAGAGCAAGGACGCCCTGGCCAAAACCCGCCTGGGGGCCTGGGAGTACGACGTGGTCAGCCCCGCCTACAAGTGCAACATGACGGACGTGTGCGCCGCGATCGGCCTGGCCCAGATGTCCCGCTACGACTCCATGCTGGCGCGCAGGCGCCAGATCATCACCCGCTACGACCGGGCCCTGGCTCCTGCGGGCATGACATCGCTGCGGCACTACGAGAACGGAACCGTTTCCTCCGGGCACCTCTACCTGGCGAACCTGCCGGGCCTGGGCGAGGACGGGCGCAACGAGTTCATCGAGCACATGGCGCGCGCGGATGTGGCCTGCAACGTCCACTACAAGCCTCTGCCCATGCTCACCGCCTACCGGGACCTCGGCTTCGACATCGAGGACTTCCCGCGAGCCTTCGACCTGTACGCCAACGAGGTGAGCCTGCCTCTGCACACCTCCTTGAGCGACGAGCAGGTCGACTACGTCATCGACTGTGCCCTCGACGCGCTCGCGGCGGTGGGCCGATGATGAGAATGCCGCCCTGGGAGGCCCTGCCCGCCTCTCTGCAGACCGAGGAGGTGCGTCCCTACTACGAGGCGCTGTCCCGGCGCGGAGCGCAGCTTCGGCTCAAGCGCCTGCTCGACGTCGTCGGGGCGATGGTCCTCATCATGCTGCTCGGTTGGCTATTCGTCATCCTGGCGGCCCTCATCAAGCTGGACTCGCCCGGTCCCGTGTTCTTCCGCCAGCTGCGAGTCACCCAGTTCGGGCGCGAGTTCCGGATCGTCAAGTTCCGCACCATGACGCACCGGCCGGCCGACCCGGGAGACCAGATCACCCGGGGGGACGACCCGAGGGTCACGCGGGTCGGTGCCGTCCTACGCCGGTACCGACTCGACGAGATCGGCCAGCTCATCGACATCCTGCGCGGAACCATGACCTTCGTGGGGACCAGGCCGGAGGTGCCCGAGTACGTCCGCCAGTACGCCCCGCGTATGCGGGCCACGCTGCTGCTGCCGGCAGGGGTCACCTCCACGGCCTCCATCGAGTTCAAGGACGAAGCCCAGATCCTGGCGGCCGCTCCGCCGGGTCAGGACGCGTATCTCACGCAGGTCCTGCCCGCCAAGATGCGTCTCAATCTGCGCGACGTCCAGGACTTCAGCATCGGACGCGATCTGCGGCTCGCCTGCCGGACGGTGCTGGCGGTTGCCAGGTGAGACGCAAAGCCACGACAAGAAGGAACAGCGATGACAACAGACCCTCAGCTGGTGTCCATCATCATGCCGACGTACAACTGCGGCGCCTTCATCGCCGAGACTATCGCCACGGTCCAGGAACAGACGCATCCCAACTGGGAGCTGCTCGTGGTCGACGACTGCTCGACCGACGATACCGCCGAGGTCGTGGGGGCCCTGGCCGAGGGCGACCCCCGAATTCGGTACGTGCGCCTGGAGACCAACAGCGGAGCCGCCATGGCTCGCAACCGGGCGATGGAACTGGCCCGGGGGCGGTACATGGCCTTCCTCGACTCCGACGACCTGTGGCACCCCGACAAGCTCAGGCGCC
>ERZ773004.1017-NODE-1017-length-15108-cov-5.596957_pt1 | contig 15108 bp, 17 predicted proteins | sample MGYA00580667_ERZ773004 | MGnify/ENA primary metagenome ERZ773004 (study PRJEB29015, sample SAMEA2737963) | human oral metagenome | biome: human oral; feature: human-associated habitat; material: dental | place: China | collected 2123 ... | reverse complement strand
TGGTTGGCTGATGGAGCTCAACCTTCAGATACAGTTCGCAACATCCTTTCAAAAGAAGGCGTATTGAAAAAATTCCACGATTCTAAATTCTCAAAATAAGTTTAAAGTAGGTTGACAGATGGATACGATTGAAAATCTCATTATTGCGATTGTGAAACCTTTGATTTCACAACCTGATGCCTTAACTATCAAGATCGAAGACACGCCAGAGTTTTTGGAGTATCACTTGGATCTTGACCAAAGCGATGTCGGTCGTGTTATCGGTCGTAAGGGTCGCACTATCTCAGCGATAAGAACGATTGTCTACTCTGTCCCAACTGAAGACAAAAAAGTAAGAATCGTTATCGATGAAAAATAAAAAAAGCGGGACAGATGTCTCGCTTTTTTGTGGAGGAGAAGATGAAGGATTTAACGTTTAGACAATTACAAGCTTACTTGCTTGAACATTACCAGCAGTCTCGAACTGAGGAAGGCCTCTTTATCAAGCTAGTGGAGGAAGTCGGAGAAGTAGCCGAGGTCTTGAATGGGCGCTCTGGTCGAAAAGAGGGCGTTCAGGACTCAAACGAGGAACTTGCCAAAGAACTGGCTGATATCATTCATTACACGGTCGCAATTGCAGCTATTAACGATATTGACCTAACCAAAACCATCTTTGACAAAGATAAGAAGGCTGCCATTAAGTACCAACATGAACGAGATTTGGAAGAATTTTTGAAAGGGAAGTAGAGGTATTGTCTTCTTCCTTCAACTTGAGAAAATCATTGGAACGTGATAAAATAAAGGATAGAAACAAATACAGGAGACAAGATGAACTACTTTAATGTTGGAAAAATCGTCAATACGCAGGGTCTACAGGGTGAGATGCGAGTCTTGTCTGTGACGGATTTTGCTGAGGAACGCTTTAAAAAAGGGGCAGAGCTGGCTTTATTTGATGAAAAAGATCAGTTTGTCCAAACAGTGACCATCGCAAGTCATCGCAAACATAAGAATTTTGACATTATCAAATTCAAAGACATGTACCATATCAATGCGATTGAAAAATACAAGGGGTACAGTCTCAAGGTCGCTGAGGAAGATTTGAACGATTTAGATGATGGAGAATTCTACTATCACGAGATTATTGGTTTGGAAGTTTACGAGGGAGACAACTTAATTGGAACTATCAAGGAGATTCTACAACCGGGTGCCAATGATGTCTGGGTGGTCAAGCGAAAAGGCAAGCGTGATTTGCTTTTACCTTACATTCCGCCAGTAGTTCTCAATGTTGACATTCCAAATAAACGGGTCGATGTGGAAATCTTAGAAGGGTTAGATGATGAAGATTGATATTTTAACCCTCTTTCCTGAGATGTTTTCTCCGCTGGAGCACTCAATCGTTGGAAAGGCTCGAGAAAAAGGGATCTTGGATATCCAGTATCATAATTTTCGTGAATATGCTGAAAAGGCCCGTCATGTTGACGATGAGCCTTACGGAGGCGGTCAGGGAATGTTGCTCCGTGCCCAACCTATTTTCGATGCTTTTGATGCCATTGAAAAGAAAAATCCCCGTGTCATTCTTCTCGATCCTGCTGGGAAACAGTTCAATCAAGCCTACGCTGAAGATTTGGCCAAAGAAGAGGAACTGATCTTTATCTGCGGTCACTACGAAGGGTATGACGAGCGCATCAAGACCTTGGTAACCGATGAAATTTCCCTAGGAGATTATGTCTTGACTGGTGGTGAATTAGCAGCCATGACCATGATTGATGCTACGGTTCGCTTGATTCCAGAAGTGATTGGCAAGGAGTCTAGTCACCAAGACGATAGTTTTTCTTCAGGACTCCTCGAATATCCCCAATATACACGCCCTTATGACTATCGAGGCATGGTGGTGCCAGATGTGCTCATGAGTGGCCACCATGAAAAGATTCGCCAGTGGCGACTTTACGAAAGTCTAAAGAAAACCTACGAGCGCAGACCAGATTTGCTAGAAAACTATCAACTGACAGTAGAAGAAGAAAAAATGCTGGCAGAAATCAAAGAAAACAAAGAATAAAGGAGAATCCTATGCAAGTAATCAAACGTAACGGAGAAGTTGCCGACTTTGATCCAGATAAAATTTACCAAGCTGTCCTAAAAGCAGCGCAGACAGTTTATGTTTTGACTGATGACCTACGTCAAAACCTAGCTCAAGTCACTAAAAAAGTAGTCTTGGACTTGGAAGAAGCAAAAGTGGAACGTGCGACCATCAGCATGATCCAATCAATGGTTGAAAATCGTTTGTTGGGGGCAGGATATATCACCATCGCAGAACATTATATTTCTTACCGCTTACAACGTGATTTGGAGAGAAGTGGGTATGGTGACCATATCGCAGTTCACCTTCATTTTGAACAAATCCGTTAATAAAAAGAGTGAGATGAAAAGCATCTCACTCTTTCTTAAATCTATTTTTCTGAGCTCTCTGGACAGTAGATGGGACAAAGCGTAGCCTTTTGATGTCAGCGATTCGGATGATACGAGTTACATTTTTTGTAAAATTTTTGACAACAATCTGTTGACGGCTGGTATCGTATTTGACAATGTCACCTGTAAAACTTGTCTCAGCGAGTATGACATGAACAGCTGTTTTTTTCTGGATGGCCTGTTCAATTGTGCTAATAAGGGAGTCGTTTTCAGAATAATCTTGTTCATCATGTCCACTGAGAAAGTCTCGTATCTTATCTAAGACTTGCTTGAATGTGTACCTCATAGGCATCTCCCTTCTTATCTATCCACATTATATAAAATTTTCCTAAAAACTACAAGATTTTTACGAATAGACTATAGAAAGCATATCACAAAAAGGAGTTAAAAATGGCAGAATTTACATTTGAAATCGAAGAACACTTACTGACCTTGTCTGAAAATGAAAAAGGATGGACAAAAGAACTAAACCGAGTTAGTTTTAATGGAGCGCCAGCAAAGTTTGATATTCGAACTTGGAGCCCTGATCATACCAAGATGGGAAAAGGAATCACTCTTTCCAATGAAGAATTTCAGGTAATGGTGGATGCCTTTAAAGGCAATCAGTAAAAGAGCCACGGGACTATTGTCCCAGGCTCATTTTTTTATCTTGAGAAATAAGCGATGTTTTTCAATCGTTCTAGTAGGGGACGACCAATAAAACTAATCGCAATGATCTTACCAAGGTCCGGGAGGATAAAGGGAAGGACACCAACTGCTAGCGCCTTATCAAATGGCATCCCAGCAAGGAAGTGGAGGCTGAGAATACCTCCGACAAAGACGAGGGAATCGCCTAAGAGGTTGGCTAAGAAAATACGAATATAGCCACTGTTTTTATGGATGAGATAAGATGTAAGTCCAGCATAGACAAGGTCGAACCAAAGATAGCCTGCACTTGGACCGACTAAAATGTGGAATCCAGCCCCTCCCCCTGCAAAGACAGGTAAGCCGATAGCACCCAGTAGGAGATAGAGAGCAACAGATAGGACTGCTTCTCTGGGTCTAAAAACAGTAGCAATCAGACCGATTGCGAAGTTTTGTAGAGTGAAGGGGACAGGACCGATAGGGAGACTGATTTGTGCCAAAACGGCGATAAGAGCAGCACCGATAGCAGGGATAGCGTAGATATGAGCTTTTTTCAAAATTGTTAACCTCTTTTCAAAATTATAGTAACTATTATACTAAGTCAGAAGAAAAAGTCAACCTATTTTTTATGATTGGGTAACAAATTTGTAACAGCCGATTTTGCATGTAAAAAGAGACCTCTTGAGGTCTCTTTCGATAATTAGCGCATGGTCACAAATTCTTCAGAAGCAGTTGGGTGGATAGCTACTGTAGCATCAAAGTCTGCCTTGGTTGCTCCCATTTTGATGGCAACAGCGAATCCTTGAATCATCTCATCCACTCCGTAACCAAGTCCATGAAGGCCAACAACTTTTTCATCAGCACCGGCGGTGATGAGTTTGAAGCGAGATTCCTGACGATGGTTTGTAACGGCAGAGTACATAGATGCAAAGCTTGACTTGTAGACTTTAATGTGATCTTGGCCGTATTCTTTGATAGCTTCTTCTTCAGTCAACCCGACAGTTCCGATCGCTGGGTGGGAGAAGACAACGGTAGGGATAGTGGAGTAGTCCATCTTAGCACTTGTTTTCCCATTAAAGAGACGTTCAGATAGGGTACGTCCTGCCTTGATGGCTACTGGAGTTAGTTCCTTCTCACCAGTCACGTCTCCAAGGGCGTAGATGCCATCTACAACTGTATTTTGATACTCATCCACTTGGATAAATCCACGTTGGTTGAGTGTGACGCCAGCCTTTTCTAACTCCAGACCGTCTACATTTGGACGTCGCCCGGTAGCCCAGATAACTTGGCTGGCAGTGTGACTAGAACCATCTTCGAAATAAATGGTAATACCTTGCTCGGTTTCTTCGAGCTTGACGGGTACCTTATGTGTGTGCAAAGGTAGACCTGTTTTTTCCATTTCATTGACAAGTCCTTCAACGATGTAACTGTCAAAACTACGCAAGGGACGATCACGACGGACAAACAAATCCGTTTTTACTCCTAGCGCGTGGAGAACACCTGCTAATTCAACGGCGATATAGCCAGCTCCAAGAATCGCAACGGAGTCAGGAAGTTGCTCCCAAGCAAAGACATCGTCTGAGCTACCACCGAGTTCAGCTCCAGGAATAGTTGGGATGCTTGGACGAGAGCCAGTCGCAATCACGATATGCTTGGCACGAATCAATTCACCATTAACGCTGACTGTATGAGCATCAACGAAATGAGCATGACCTTCAATCAAATCAACACCGTTGCGCTTGAAACTTCCATCATAAGACGAGCGGGCACGATCGATGTAGGCTTCACGATTTTGACGAAGTTTAGCAAAATCAAATTGAACATCTGAACTTGTAAAACCATAGTCAGGGCCGTAGTGGTGGAAGCTTTCAGCGATTTGCGCTCCATACCACATGATTTTCTTAGGAACACAGCCGACATTGACGCAGGTTCCACCTAATTTTTTCTCCTCGATAACAGCTGCTTTAGCACCGTGTTCGCCAGCGCGGTTCATAGTGGCAATGCCACCGCTCCCTCCACCGATGGCGATGATATCATATTCTCTCATAGAAAACTCCTTATAGCTTTGATAGTCATATTCTATCGTTTTTATTTTTTGAATGCAAAAATCTGCTACGATAAAAAAATTATAAAAACGCTTGCCAAATTCAAAAAGATATTGTATTATATATCTAGCACAATAATCCAACAAACGAATACCGAACGAAATAATGATCCTGAACTATCATTGTTTCCATCTGAACTGTCATTGTTTGGTCTCGGTATTTCTGATATAATGGTTTTTGTAAGGCAAAAGAATAAAGGAGCTTGAAAATGAAAAGAAATAAGAAGGCAAAAAAATGGCAATTATACACAGCGATTGGTGTTGCCAGTGCTATTGTTATCGGTGCTGCGGGGATTTTGATTTTTAGACAACCTTCCCAGTCAGCAGTCAAGGAGGAAACCTCTCATATTGTTACTGCTAAGGAAGGTTCTGTTGCTTCATCGGTTCTCTTGTCAGGTACGGTTACAGCAAAAAATGAACAATACGTTTATTTTGATGCTAGTAAGGGAGATTTAGATGAAATCCTTGTTTCGGTTGGTGACAAGGTCGAAGAAGGGCAAGCTTTGGTCAAATACAGCAGTGCAGATGCTCAAGCCGCCTATGATGCAGCCGATCGTGCAGTTGCAAAGGCAGATCGTCATATCGAGGAGTTAAATAAGGCTCGTGAAAATGCATCAGCTGCACCAGCTTCCCCACAAGTTCCAACAGAAGCGGGACTCCCAGAGCAAGCACCAGCCGCAACTTCTTCCTTATCCTCTATCGACTCTCAAATCAGTGATGCCAAGGATAACCGTGCAGATGCTGTTGCCCAACTCAACAAGGCCCAAGCTCAGCTAGATGCTGCAACTGTCCTCAGTACACTAGAAGGGACTGTAGTTGAAGTTAATCGTAATGTTTCCAAATCGCCAACAGGTAATAGCCAAGTGGTAGTACATGTCGTAAGTAATGAAAACTTGCAGGTCAAAGGGGAGTTGTCTGAATACAACCTTGCTAACCTTTCTGTAGGCCAAGAAGTTACCTTTACTTCGAAGGTTTACCAAGATAAGAGCTGGACAGGTAAAATCAGCTATATTTCTGACTACCCTAAAAATAATGGAGAAGCAGCAAATGCAGCCCTGGGAGGGAATACTGGATCTAAGTACCCTTATACTGTTGATGTGACCAGCGATATTGGTGAGTTGAAACAAGGCTTCTCTGTCAGTGTGGAAGTCAAAAACAAGAGTAAAGCCATCCTTGTTCCTTTAACAAGTGTTGTTACCGAAAATGACAAAAACTATGTTTGGATCGTTGACGACCAGAAAAAAGCGAAGAAGGTAGAAGTTACTTTGGGGAATGCGGACGCAGACAATCAAGAAATTACTTCAGGTGTGACAGACGGTGCCAAGGTCATCAGTAATCCAACATCTTCCTTGGAAGAAGGAAAAGAGGTGAAGGCTGATGAAGAAACTAATTAGTCTCAAAAATATTTGCAGGAGTTATCGAAATGGTGACCAAGAACTGCAGGTCCTTAAAAATATCAATCTAGAAGTTCATGAAGGTGAGTTTGTTGCCATTATGGGACCATCTGGTTCTGGAAAGTCTACGTTGATGAATACCATTGGAATGTTAGATACACCAACTAGTGGAGAGTACTATCTTGAAGGTCAAGAAGTGGCAGGTCTTGGAGAGAAACAATTGGCCAAGGTCCGCAACCAGCAAATCGGCTTTGTCTTTCAGCAGTTCTTTCTCTTGTCCAAGCTCAATGCGCTTCAAAATGTCGAATTGCCCTTGATTTACGCTGGTGTTTCGGCTTCTAAACGTCGAAAATTGGCTGAGGAATTTCTGGAAAAGGTTGAGCTGACGGAGCGCAGTCATCATTTGCCTTCCGAGTTATCAGGTGGTCAAAAGCAACGTGTAGCGATTGCACGTGCCTTGGTAAATAATCCCTCTATCATCCTAGCAGACGAACCTACAGGAGCCTTGGATACCAAGACGGAAAATCAAATTATGCAACTGTTGGTGGAGTTAAATAAGGAAGGGAAAACCATTATCATGGTCACGCATGAGCCTGAGATTGCTGCCTATGCCAAACGCCAAATTGTCATTCGTGATGGGGTCATCTCATCTGACAGTGCTCTGGTAGAAAAGGAGGAAAACTAGATGCAGAATCTGAAATTTGCCTTTTCATCTATCATGGCCCACAAGATGCGTTCCTTCCTCACCATGATTGGGATTATCATCGGAGTGTCGTCTGTCGTCGTCATCATGGCACTGGGAGACTCCATGTCTCGTCAGGTTAATAAAAATATGACCAAATCACAGAAGAATATCCATGTCTTTTTCTCTCCTATCAAAAGCAAGGACGGCTCCTTTACGCAGAAACAATCCGCTTTGACAGTCAGCGGGAAAGAAGAGGATGTTCATGTTGAACCACCAAAACCACTGGAGTCTTGGGTCAAGGAGGCTGCTAAACTTAAAGGAGTAGACAGTTACTATGTCACCAACTCGACCAACGTTACCCTATCTTATAAGGATAAGAAGGTTGAACGAGCGACTCTGACAGGCGGAAATAGCACCTACATGAACGCAGTTGAAAATGAAATCGTTGCGGGTAGAAGTCTAAGACCGCAAGACTACAAGGAATTTGCCAGTGTGATTTTACTGGACGAAGAACTAGCCAAGAGTTTGTTTGATAGTCCAGAAGCTGCGGTTAATCAAATCATCTCTGTTAATGAATTTAGTTACCGTGTGATTGGTGTTTATACTAGTAATGAAGCTAAAACTGCGAAAGCCTTTGGGATTGGTGGTCTTCCAATTACGACCAATATCTCTCTTGCAGCCAATTTTAATACTGATGAAATCTCGAACATCGTCTTTCGTGTCAATGATACTAGTCTAACGCAGACCTTGGGTCCAGAGTTGGCTCGAAAACTGACTGAGATTGCTGGTCTTCAGCAAGGAGAGTACCAAGTTGCGGATGCGACTGCCGCCTTCCAAGAGGTACAACAACTATTTGGTTTTATGACCACCATTATCAGTGCTATCGCAGGCATCTCTCTCTTTGTCGGGGGAACTGGTGTTATGAATATCATGCTGGTTTCGGTGACAGAACGCACGCGTGAGATTGGTCTGCGTAAGGCGCTCGGAGCTACTCGGGCTAATATCTTGGTACAGTTTTTGATTGAATCCATGATCTTAACCTTGCTAGGTGGTGTCATCGGTCTTGGGATTGCTGCTGGAATGACCATGTTAGCTGGAGTGCTGCTTCAAAATATGATTGCAGGTATCGAAGTTGGGGTTTCCCTCCCAATTGCTCTCTTTAGCTTGGCTGTGTCAGCCAGCGTTGGTATGATTTTCGGCGTCTTGCCGGCTAATAAAGCCTCTAAGCTTGATCCAATCGAAGCCCTTCGTTATGAGTAATATAAACAAGAGGAAAAACAAGATGGACATTTATCTGTCTTGTTTTTGTATGGATTTTCCTATCGAAAATCACTAAAAATATGATATAATGAAGTGTTAGAAAAACAGGTTTCATTTGCCTGGAAAGGAAATATTATGTCTGAAAAGAATTTTTATATTACAACACCGATTTACTATCCATCTGGTAAACTTCATATCGGTTCTGCCTACACAACCATCGCTTGTGATGTCCTAGCTCGCTACAAACGCCTCATGGGCTACGATGTCTTTTATTTGACAGGTCTTGACGAGCATGGTCAAAAAATCCAGCAAAAAGCGGAAGAAGCTGGCATTACACCACAAGCCTATGTTGATGGGATGGCAGTTGGAGTCAAAAAACTCTGGCAATTACTGGATATCTCATACGATAAATTCATCCGTACAACTGATGATTACCATGAAAAAGTAGTGGCTCAAGTCTTTGAACGCTTGCTTGCTCAAGGTGACATCTACTTGGGTGAATATTCTGGTTGGTACTCAGTCTCAGATGAGGAATTCTTTACTGAAAGCCAGTTGGCCGAAGTCTTCCGTGATGAAGCTGGAAATGTAACGGGCGGTATTGCTCCATCGGGTCACGAAGTGGAGTGGGTTTCAGAAGAGTCTTATTTCCTTCGCCTCAGCAAATACCAAGACCGTTTGGTTGAATTTTTCAAATCTCATCCTGACTTCATCACTCCAGATGGTCGTCTTAATGAAATGTTGCGTAACTTTATTGAGCCAGGTTTGGAAGATTTGGCAGTTTCTCGTACAACCTTTACATGGGGAGTACCAGTCCCATCAAATCCAAAACACGTTGTCTATGTTTGGATTGACGCTCTCCTTAACTATGCGACAGCTCTTGGATATGGTCAAGATGAGCATGGAAACTTTGACAAGTTCTGGAATGGAACAGTCTTCCACATGGTTGGAAAAGACATTCTTCGTTTCCACTCCATCTACTGGCCAATCCTGCTCATGATGCTCAATATCAAATTGCCAGACCGCTTGATTGCTCATGGTTGGTTTGTCATGAAAGACGGCAAGATGTCTAAGTCTAAAGGAAACGTTGTTTACCCTGAAATGTTGGTAGAGCGTTATGGACTAGATCCACTTCGTTACTACCTCATGCGTAGCCTTCCAGTTGGTTCAGACGGAACCTTCACTCCTGAAGACTATGTAGGCCGTATCAACTATGAACTAGCCAATGACCTTGGAAATCTCCTCAACCGTACGGTTTCTATGATTAACAAGTATTTTGATGGACAAATTCCAGCCTATGTAGAAGGTGTAACAGAGTTTGACAATGCTCTTGCTCAAGTAGCAGAGCAATCTATCTCTGACTACTATACACACATGGATGCAGTTGACTACCCACGTGCCCTAGAAGCAGTATGGACTCTTATCTCTCGTACCAACAAATACATCGATGAGACAGCTCCATGGGTCTTGGCTAAGGATGAAGCTCTCCGTGACCAATTAGCAAGTGTTATGAGCCACTTGGCAGCTAGCCTTCGTGTCGTTGCTCACTTGATTGAACCCTTTATGATGGAAACCAGTCGTGCAGTCTTGACTCAGCTTGGTTTGGCAGAAGTTGCTAGCCTTGAAAACTTGAGCTTGGCTGATTTACCTGCAGGTGTGACTGTAGTTGCCAAAGGAACTCCAATCTTCCCACGTCTGGATATGGAAGAAGAAATCGCCTATATCAAGGAACAAATGGAAGGTAACAAACCAGCCGTTGAAAAAGAATGGAATCCAGACGAAGTCGAACTCAAACTAAACAAGGAAGAAATCAAGTTTGAAGACTTTGATAAGGTTGAAATCCGTGTCGCAGAGGTCAAAGAAGTGTCTAAAGTGGAAGGTTCTGATAAGTTGCTACAATTCCGCCTAGATGCTGGTGATGGCGAAGACCGTCAAATCCTCTCAGGAATAGCTAAATACTATCCAAACGAACAAGAATTGGTCGGCAAGAAAGTCCAAATCGTTGCCAACCTCAAACCACGTAAAATGATGAAAAAATATGTCAGCCAAGGGATGATCCTCTCAGCTGAACATGATGGCAAACTAACCCTTCTCACAGTTGATCCAGCTGTACCAAACGGAAGTGTGATTGGGTAAAAATAGACAGGACTAGTTCATGCTAGTTCTGTTTTTTTCTTTAGCTATTATGCTTTACAAACTAGTGTGAAAGTGGTATACTATAGGTGAAACTACTAGTAGGTATTACAAAATAGATTAGAAGGGAGAAGGGATGAAAGAAACTCAGCTATTAAAAGGTGTTCTTGAAGGTTGTGTCTTGGATATGATTGGTCAAAAAGAGCGATATGGTTATGAGTTGGTTCAGACTTTGCGAGAGGCCGGATTTGACACTATTGTTCCAGGAACTATTTATCCTTTGTTGCAAAAGTTAGAAAAAAAACAATGGATAAGAGGCGACATGCGCTCGTCGCCAGATGGTCCAGATCGGAAGTATTTTTCGTTAACTAAAGAAGGAAAAGAGCGTGTCTCGGTCTTTTGGCAACAATGGGACGATTTGAGTCAAAAAGTTGAAGGGATTAAGAATGGGGGGTAAACCATGAAGAAAATGAAGTATTACGAAGAAACAAGCGCTTTGCTGTATGAGTTTTCTGAGGAGAATCAAAAGTATTTTGAGGAGCTGTGGGATAGTTTTAATCTTGCTGGATTTCTCTATGATGAGGACTATCTTAGAGAGCAGATTTATTTGATGATGTTAGATTTTTCAGAAGCAGAACGAGATGGTATGAGTGCAGAGGAGTATCTAGGTAAGAATCCTAAAAAATTAATGAGAGAGATGCTCAAGGAAGCACCTCGCAGTTCTATCAAAGAGTCCCTTTTGACGCCAATTCTTGTCCTAGCGGTATTACGTTACTATCAACTGCTAGGTGATTTTTCTAAAGGCCCTCTCTTAACAGTCAATTTGCTCACCTTCTTAGGGCAACTGCTCCTTTTTCTAGTTGGATTTGGGCTTGTGGGGATAATCTTACGTTGGGGTTTAGTCCAAGATTCTCCCAAAATGAAAATTGGCACCTATACTGTCGTTGGGATTCTTGTTCTGCTAGTTGTTCTAGGATATGTAGGAATGACAAGCTTCATACAAGAAGGAGCCTTTTATCTTCCTGCTCCCTGGGATAGTTTATCTGTCTTTACGATTTCGCTGGTCATCAGTATTTGGAATTGGAAAGAACCGATTTTTCGTCCCTTTGTCAGTATGATTGTTGCCCATCTTGTTGTAGGCTCTCTACTCCGTTACTGAGTGGATGGGAATTTCAAATGTTTTTCTTACAAAAGTTATTCCTTTAGCTGTCCTCTTTATTGGAATCTTTGTCTTGTTCCGTGGGTTTAAGAAGATAAAATGGAGTGAAATATAGTCAAAAAGCCGTTGCAAAGCGGTTTTTTGTTATAATGAAGGAAAAAATGTTAGAAATTAAAGGAGAAAAATTTGATGAGATACATAACTCTTGGTCAAGATGACAAAGAATTATCAGAAATTGTGCTCGGTATGATGCGAATCAGTGACAAGTCGGTCAAAGAAGTTGAGGAACTGGTTGAAACATCCCTCTCTGTCGGAATCAATGCCTTTGACTTGGCAGATATCTATGGTGGAGGTCGTTGCGAAGAATTACTAGGTCAAGTGTTAAACAATCGTCCTGACCTGCGAGAAAAGATGTGGATTCAGTCCAAATGTGGCATTCGCATTGAAGAGTTTACTTATTTTGATTTTTCAAAAGAGTATATTTTAGAATCAGTAGATGGAATTTTAAAAAGATTGCAGGTTGACTATTTAGATAGCTTGCTTCTCCATCGACCAGATGCTCTGATGGAAGCTGATCAAGTGGCTCAAGCCTTTGAAATTCTACACACATCAGGTAAAGTTAGAGATTTCGGTGTGTCCAACCAAAATCCTATGATGATGGAATTACTGAAGAAAGAAGTTAAGCAGCCTCTAGCTATCAATCAATTACAACTAAGTGCAGCATTCACACCTGGTTTTGAATCCGGTTTTCATGCCAATATGAAAGGGGACAAGGCAGCTTTGCGTGATGGTAGCGTCTTTGAATACTGTAAATTAAATGACATGGTTATTCAGGCCTGGTCAGTCTTGCAGTTCGGATATTTCAAAGGGAATTTTGTCGGCAATGAGAAGTTTCAACAACTAAACCAAGTCCTAAATCGACTAGCCTTAAAATACGGTGTAAGCCCATCAGCTATTGCTATCGCTTGGATCTTACGCTACCCAGCTAAGATGCAGGCAGTGGTAGGAACAACCAATCCTAAACATTTAATAGAGGCAAGCCAAGCAAGTGATGTTAACCTGACTCGAAAAGAATGGTATGAGATTTACCTCGCAGCAGGGAATGATTTGCCGTAAGAGGAATTTGCATTTGAGAAATCACAGTCAAAAAGCCGTTGAAAAACGGTTTTTCCATTATTTATAAATTAACTTGATAGTCTTTAAGTAATATAGTAAAATGAGGGAAATAATTTATATCTACTGGAGATTGGAATGAAGAAAACACTCATATATTTTGGGATTGTTTCTCTCTTAATGAGTTTAATTTTATTTCTTTTATATAAGAATCATAAAGTGAGTGATAACCAGAAAATACAATCAAATACTGAGAAAATAATAAAATCAGACTTTATAGATTTATCGGGAAATTATGTGTCTGTCTCAGGTGAGAAAGCTACTGTTGCTAAGAATGATCAAAATTGGAGAATTTCATACAGCACAGATGAGGGTGATGTATTTGGAGACTTTTCTACGGATTGGAAGGAAGATGGCAACAATAGGTCTTCTGTTACAGAATTTAACAAGTCAGACGGAAATAAGGATTTTAAAATATCTATTTCAGTTAATAACGTAGATGATTCGTCTAAAATTTTAAAGGTAATCATCTTATCTGATGGAAATAAGAATCATAAAATGGTATTTGCTAGTAGTAGTGATTATTTTAAAAATAGTAAGGATAATATTCTTCAAGGAGATTTAAGTGCTTTTGAAGGAACTTATTCTAATGATTATTTGGAAAAAGCAATTGCAGAATCAAATTTTACTTTGTATGGGTATAAAAGAGAAGATTACTATAAAGGCATAACTTCTGTTTTTCCAAGATTATCCTATCAAGATGGATATTGGATCTTTTGGAGTGGTTCTATGCATGCTCAATTCAAGTTAGATAAAAGTAAAACACCGAAGAAAAACAATGGTTATTATGAAGTTTACTTTGTAGGGGAAAATAGAAATGCAATTATTGGGCAAGAATTAGTGTTAACATTTATCCCTGCTAATGAAACTGGATTAGATAATGAAAAAACTCAAGAAAACAGAATTCTTTATGGGAAAAGTTATCTTAGACCATATAAAGTGGATTGGTGGCAACTTTATCAACATAACTCACTTTCAGAGGTCGATTTAGATATTGAAGCGATTGAAAATGGTGATATTTCAACACTTGTTGGAACATGGAGGAATGGTCGTGGTAAGGAATTGATAATTAATTCTGATGGAAGTACCGGGGATGGAAATAGGATTAAAGTAATCAAAGATTCATCTAAGAAGAGTAGTGTTCCGTATGTTAGTTTACAAACTGGTCATACGAGTGCTGCTATAGGATTGTTTAAAATAGGATTTAAAAATCCTATGGGTGATCAATCTGATAGTTCAAGACCACGTTTAGTCATTACTCAATCAGCTGGAAATTATGATAAAGATTTTTATTATTACAGAGTAAAGTCAAGTGATTCTCATTAGTAGGTGAAATGTTCAGTAATCAGATGGCATTTGAGCTTTTTTTGAGTTTAATAATTTTATGAAATATTTATTATGATGTACTCCTCTCAGCTGAACATGATGGCAAATTAACCCTTCTCACAGTTGATCCAGCCGTACCAAACGGAAGTGTGATAGGGTAAAAGCAAAAAACCAACGTTAGGCGCGTTGGTTTTTCTTGTTATGTACGAGATTTTCTAAGAAGTGGTCCATCTCCTTTTGCGACCTGAGGACAATTACTTTCTCTGGATAGGTTTCTTGAACCCCCTTGTAGCGTTCCTTAGCGGATTTGCTCCGCCCATCCCAGAGAATCCATCTGATAAAGTCCCAGTCAAAGCGTTCAGGGCAGCCTGCTGCCATACTTTCTCTGACCTTACCTCGATATGTGAGATACCGTTTAAAGGCTCGAAAGAGACAAGTCCATGGTGAAAAATTTAGGAAGATGATTTGGTCAGCTTCTTGCATTCTTTCGTCGTAATAGCACCAAGAGTAGTTGCCGTCGATGACCCAGTCTGAATGATTAGTGAGGAAGTTTTTCATCTCGGCTTTCATCCAATCACGATCACTGTCTTGCCAATCTGGTTGAAATTGGAGGGTGTCCATATGTAGTTTGGGTATAGAGTAGTAGTTAGATAACTTTTCTGCTAGAGTTGACTTACCAGCTCCAGAATAGCCGATGATTGCGATTTTCATTTTCTACCTTTTCGTAATGGAGGACAAAAAAACAGCCTCTGTGGACTGTTTCTTATTTAGCAAGTTTAGCTGAAAGACGAGCTTTATCGCGGCTTGC
>ERZ773004.1016-NODE-1016-length-15113-cov-22.191061_pt1 | contig 15113 bp, 9 predicted proteins | sample MGYA00580667_ERZ773004 | MGnify/ENA primary metagenome ERZ773004 (study PRJEB29015, sample SAMEA2737963) | human oral metagenome | biome: human oral; feature: human-associated habitat; material: dental | place: China | collected 2123 ... | reverse complement strand
ATCTCGATCACGACCTCCTCCATCCAGTACGAGGCCGACGAGCAGATCCGTGAGCACTGGGGCGATGACGCCGCGATCGCCTGCTGCGTGTCCCCGATGCGCGTGGGCAAGCAGATGCAGTTCTTCGGCGCCCGCGTCAACTCCGCCAAGGCCCTGCTCTACGCCATCAACGGTGGGCGCGACGAGATGACCGGCAAGCAGGTCGTCACCGGGCTGCCCGGCGTCGAGGGCGACGGCCCCCTCGACTTCGACGACGTGTGGGACAAGTACGAGAAGATGCTCGACTGGGTGGTGGCCACCTACGTCGAGGCCCTCAACATCATCCACTACTGCCACGACCGCTATGCGTACGAGGCGATCGAGATGGCGCTGCACGACTCGGAGATCGTGCGCACCATGGGCTGCGGCATCGCCGGACTGTCCATCGTGGCCGACTCCCTGAGCGCCATCAAGTACGCCAAGGTGACTCCCGTGCGCGACGAGACCGGCCTGGTGGTCGATTACATCACCGAGGGCGACTTCCCGATCTACGGCAACGACGACGACCGCGCCGACGACATCGCCGCCACCGTGGTTCACACGGTCATGTCGAAGATCAAGGAGCAGCCCTTCTACCGCGACGCGATCCCGACTCAGTCCGTTCTCACGATCACCTCCAACGTCGTCTACGGCAAGGCCACCGGCTCCTTCCCCTCCGGCCACCAGAAGGGCACGCCCTTCTCCCCGGGCGCCAACCCGGAGAACGGCATGGACACTCACGGCATGGTCGCCTCCATGCTCTCCGTCGGCAAGCTCGACTACAACGACGCCCTCGACGGCATCTCGCTGACCAACACGATCACCCCGCAGGGCCTGGGGCGCACGCTCGATGAGCGCGTGGCCAACCTCGTGGGCGTTCTCGACGCCGGCTTCGTGCCGGATGACTGCGCCGAGATCTGATCGACGGTCTCCCAACGACTCTCTGTCGAACACATCTCTCATCACTAGAAAGGGGCCGATCATGGCCACATACGAAGAGCGCCTCGCCTCGATGAAGGCGCAGCGTCAGGACAACGGGGGCGTCAAGGGCCTGTACCACGCCAACATCAACGTCCTGGATCGCAACACTCTTGAGGACGCGATGGAGCACCCGGAGAACTACCCGAACCTGACGGTTCGCGTCTCCGGCTACGCCGTCAACTTCGTCAAGCTCACGCGCGAGCAGCAGCTGGACGTCCTCAACCGCACCTTCCACGCCGGCGCCTGAGCCGAGCGGTGCTGGACTCAGATGACTGAGACCATCACCCCCGTGGCGCTGGGCGGCCGGGACCAGGACTTCCTGGCCCCGGCCGCCCGCCTGCGCGGGGCCGGAATCGGTGGGCTCGAGGAGCTGAACGACTTACAGCGCTCGGAGCGACTTGCCCGGATGCGCGACGGGTCGCTCGGTTCCATCCACTCCTGGGAGCTGGTCACCGCGGTGGACGGACCGGGTACGAGGATGACGATCTTCCTCAACGGCTGCCCACTGCGATGCCTCTACTGCCACAATCCCGACACCTTCCTCATGAGGGACGGGGAGCCGGTGGAGGCCTCCGAGCTCCTGCGCCGTATGAGGCGGTACCGGGGGGTGTTCCGCGCCTCCAAGGGCGGCATCACGCTCTCAGGCGGGGAAGTGCTCATGCAGCCCGCTTTCGCGGGCAGGCTTCTGGCCGGGGCGAAGAAGATGGGTATCCACACCTGCATCGACACCTCCGGCTATCTGGGCGCCAACTGCACCGATGACATGCTCGACAACATCGACTTGGTTCTTCTTGACGTCAAGAGCGGGAACGAAGAGACCTATAAGAAGGTGACGGGGCGCGAGCTCGCCCCCACGATCGCCTTCGGGGATCGACTGGCGGCCAGGGGCATCGAGATCTGGGTGCGTTTCGTTCTGGTCCCGGGACTGACCGACGACCCCGTTAACGTGGAGAACGTTGCCGGTATTATCGAGCAGTGGGGCAGCAGCGTCACCCGTGTGGAAGTCCTGCCCTTCCACCAGATGGGTGCCGACAAATGGACATCCCTGGGCTTGAACTACCGCTTGCGCGAGACCTCCCCTCCCGATCCCGAGCTCGTGGAATCGACTCGAGCCATTTTCCGGTCCCACGGCTTCACGGTTCATTAACAGGAGTAACCAGACGCGCAGAGGTGCGGGCTGCGGCATCCCTGCCATCCCTGTGCACTACTCCCGATGCACCAGTGGCGTATCAGTCCCGTATCAGGCCCATGGTGCGATCCGGTCGCACGCGGTGGGCGGCAGGCCGGGCGTTCCGGCTCGATGAGCAGTCAGGCCACGGCTTCTGCAAGAGCCTTGCTGAGAGCCGGCCCCACCTGATCGATCTGCCAGGGACGCGCCTCCAGGGCCGTGAGCCGTTCAGCCACAGTCTCGGTGGTGATCGCGATCTGATCATCGGACGCATGGGCCCGGCCGAGGTCCCAGGCCAGACGGCGCTGCGAATCGGGAGCCAGAAGCAGTTCCTGCGGCAGGCGCAGCTCGTCGGCGCGTGAGCGGACTGTCGAGCGCACGACGTCGAGCATGCGCGCAGCCTCTCCATGATGCCGCCCCCACGAGCGCGGCTGTGGAAGCTCGCCGTCCGGCAGGGGGGCGTGAACGGGCGGCAGCTCGCTGTCCGGCAGGTTCATGGCGCGGTCGATAGCCTTCCACCACTGTTCCTGGTGCTGGCGGGCCTGGCGGGAGGAGAACTCCTTGAGGGCGGCGAGCTTGCGGCGCGACGTCGGGCGGGCTACCGCCGCCGCGATCAAAGCGTGGTGCGACAAGACCTTGGACGGTGTGCGATCCAGTTCGGCTGCCAGCTCCTCGCGCGCGGTCCACAGTTCGCGGAGCACAGCCAACGATCGTCTGCTCCGCACGGCTCGTCCGGCGCGCGGCGTCCTCCGCCACGGATCGACTCTGGCCGGTCGCGGCGGACGAGTTCGCTCGAACTCGAATTCCTGCGCCGCCCATTCCGCTTTTCCGACTGCCGCGAGTTCCGCGCCGAGAGCTTGACGCAACTCGGCGAGCAGCTCAACATCGAGCGCCGCGTAAACCAACCAGGAATCCGGTAGCGGGCGGACGGACCAGTCGGCGGCGGCGTGATCTTTGGCGAGTCGCAGGCCCAGTGTCTCTTCTATGACCGCGCCGAGGCCGACGTGCGCTCGTCCGAGCAGTCGTGCGGCCAGCTCCGTGTCGAACAACGAGCGTGATGTCAGGCCGAGGCTGGTGAGGCACGGCAGGTCCTGATCTGCCGCGTGCAGAATCCACTCCGGTCCGTCGAGCACTCGGGCCAGTGAATCCAGAGGCCCCGTTGCGAGCGGGTCGATCAGCACAGTGCCACTGCCCGCACGCCGCAGTTGGATGAGATAAGCGTCCTGGCCGTAGCGGAATCCCGAAGCGCGCTCGGCATCGACGGCAATGGGGCCCGTGCCCGCGGCCAGAGCCTCCACGGCCCGCCGAAGCGCCTCGGGCGAATCGGTTACCGGAGGCAGACCATCGCGCGGGGACGTGTACGCCACGACATCTTGGGGGGAGATCGGAGAGTCGGTGGTCCCTGGCACAGGGGCCGGATCGGGGGCCAAAGGGCTCACTGGGTCACCGCACCACGCTCGTGAGCTCAATGGGCGTAGCGATCTCGGGCTCGTGTCCGGCAGCGACGTGGATCAGCTCGTACCACGCCTCCAAGTGCGGTGTGAGGTCCGGGGTGGTGGGGCTCCAGGAGGCGCGGATCTCGGCGTGCGCGCACGCGTCGTTGAGCTCGAGTCCGCCGAAGGTCTCGGAGAGCACCCGGGTGACTGTCCCGACCAGCGCCCGGTATCCCGCGCCCGCCCCATCCAGGGCGTCAGTCAGCCAGGACCATGCCGCGGATCCGAGGAGAGGGTCGGTGCCGACCTCCTCATCAAGGCGAGAGCGCGCCATGACGACCAATCGGAAGTCGCCATCCCAGGCCTCCTGGCCGGCGGGATCGTGCAGCACCACGAATCTGCCGGAGGCTATCGGGGCGTCGGAGTGTGTTTCGACTGTCTCGGCCGAGAGTGCTGCTGCATAGGGCGCGAGTCTGCGTGGCGCAGGAACCTCGTCCAGCACGAGGCCTCTGGGTCTGGAGGCGTGGCGCATGGACAGCAGTGCCTCGGCGAAGCGGTCGGGAACGGCGGGCTTGGGGTCATGCGGGGAACCCGTGGGGGAAGAGTCGGTCACCTCGCCAGGCTACCGGTGCAGACCGGTGATACCCGCTGCCACGCCGAAAGTAAGATTATCCATGACGGCAGATCCGATCTGGACAGGTTCGATCACTTCGTTACCGAGGGTTTACCGCTGCAGGGCTCCATGGACGCGCAGGGCGCGCAAGACCGCGCAAAGACAACAAGGAGAACGACGGCGGAACGGCGCTCTGTCAGGGACGACGCGTCAGAACTGCCGTGTCTCCCGCGCGCAGGACCGAACCTTCGAGAGACGATCCCAACCACGACAGGGCCAGGTCGAGCTCGTCCGCGTCCGGTACGAGTGCCTTGAGATCTGTGCCGCCTGATCCGCCTGCCGGCATGAGGCTGGCCACGACGACCAGCTCGACGTCGGCACGACCAGTGCCCGCAGGAATAGTGAGGATGACTACATCACCGGTGTCCTGCAGGCTGGGCCATTGGCCGCGCTCGCCAAGACCGAGCCTGCGCCGCAGGGCGATGAGATCCTGGTACCAGGAGAGCATACGGGCGTGAATCGGCTGAAGCGGCTCGCTCCAGTCGAGCACCGAGGCCGTCACGGTGGAACTGTCCTGCGGATCGGGCACCTCATCGGCATCCCAGCCGAAGGAGGCGAACTCATCGCGGCGTCCCTGTGTCACCGCCTGCGCTAGTTCCGTCTCCGAATGATCGGTGAAGAACTGGAAGGGGCGTCGAGTACCCCACTCCTCGCCCATGAACAGCATGGGGGTGAAGGGCGACAGCAGGATCAGTGCGGCCTCTGCCGCCAGCAGGTCATCGCTCAGTGAGGCGGCCGGGCGGTCGCCAGTGGCGCGGTTGCCGACCTGGTCGTGGTCGGAATCGAAGACGACGAAGCGCCTCGGATCCGTTCCGGCCGGGACGGGCGCGCCCCAATTGCGGCCGCGGAAGGAGGACCAGCTCCCGTCGTGGAGAAAAGCGTGCTCGTAGACGCGGCTGAGGGCCTGCGGAGCCGCGAAATCCGCGTAGTAGCCCTGGGACTCGCCGGTGATCCGCGCGTGCAGGGCATGATGAACGTCGTCCGTCCACTGGGCGGTCATGCCGAGGCTGGGCATGCGGAACGGCGGTTCGGCGTGCGTGGGTGTGATGACTCCAGCGTCATTGAGATCCGACTCGGCCACCAGCGACAGGGGGCGGCCGAGTCGCTCCGAGAGCTCTCCGACGGCATCGGACAGCTCGGCCAGCAGGTGCGAGTGCGGATCGACGGCGGTGGCGCGGTCGGCGTCATCACGGATCTCGTGGATGGCGTCCAGCCGCAGCGCGTCGATGTGGAAGTCTGTCAGCCAGCGCAGGGCGGAGTCGATGATGAACGCGCGCACCTGCTCGCAGCCGGGCTGGTCGTAGTTGATCGCCGAGCCCCACGGCGTCTCGTGCACCTCGGTGAAGTACGGGCCGAAGCGGCCCAGATAGTTGCCCGAGGGGCCCAGGTGGTTGTAGACGACGTCGAGGCACACGCCGATGCCGGCGTTGTGCGCGGCGTCAACGAAACGGGCCAGCGACTCGGGCCCGCCGTAGGCCTCGTGGACCGCCCATAGGTCGACGCCGTCATAGCCCCAGCCCGCCCGGCCGGGGAAGCCCGCGACCGGCATGAGTTCGATGATGTCCACTCCGAGCGCGGCCAGGTGGTCGAGGCGCTGCGCGGCGGAGTCCAAGGTGCCCTCCGGGGTGAACGTACCCGCATGGAGCTCGTAGATGACGGCGCCGAGAAGGTCGCGACCCCGCCAGTGGTTGTCCGTCCAGCGCAACTGGGAGGCATCGAAGACCCTGGACGGCCCGTGGACGCCATGCGGCTGCCAAGCGGTGCGCGGATCGGGCAGGTCATCGCCGTCATCCAAGCGGTAGGCGTAGTCGGTGCCGGTGGGCAGGGAGCGGGGGCTCACCCACCAGCCGCCCTCGCGCGGCCTCATCGGCACCACCTCGTCCGTGACGGGCAGGTGAAGACTGACGCGAGCCGCCTGGGGGGCCCATACCGGTACATCCGGGCCGACCGGAAGGGCCGGGGAGCGCCATGCGGAGGCCTTCTCTCGAGGACTCATGCCGTGCCTCCTCCGGCTCCTCGCTCTGCTCGGTCTTCCCGGGTATCTGCTCGCCCGGCTTGTCGGTCACGGGCCAGCACGACGACGGGAAGGTCTCCGAGCACGTCCGCCAGGCGCTGGGCTCCGCCGTCGACGGATTGCTCCGTGAGCACCTCGGTCCAATGGCCGTCGGGGAGGACGACGCTCTCCTCGCGCCAGCCCCCCAGCCGCCGAAGGCGGCGGCCCAGGCGGCGCACGATGACCACGACATCGGGCTCCTCGTCGAGCAGGCGGGCATATGCGAAGGCGTGAGAGGTCGTCACCGGGATCGCGCGATAACCCGAGCGCGGCCCGACGAACGTATCCGGGCGCTCGGCGCGCAGTCGGGCGAGGCGGTGAGTCAGCCGCAGCTTCTCCTGGTCGAGTGTGCGCGGCGAACTGCCGGTGGAGACCTGGGACAGCATGACGCGCAGGCCGCCCTCGCCGTCGTAGTCCACCGCCCTGCGGTTATCCGGATCGACCAGGCTCGTGCGGGTCAGTTCGCTGCCCTGGTAGATGTCCGCCACCCCGAGCCAGGTCAGTGCCATGGCCTTGTTCGCCAGAATGATGGAGGAGACGTCTTTGGCGGTCAGCGCGGCGAATGCGTTCAGCTCATCCGTCGTATCCGGATCGGTCAGCAGATGCGTCGCGTAATCGCTCAGGGCCTGTTCGCGGTCGATGTCGGGGGCGGGCCATGTGGTCCAGCCCTTCTGCTCGCGCGAGGCCTTGATGAGGTAGGCGGTCAGGCGCTCGGCCGTCATGGGATCGTCGGAGTCCGGGGCCCATGTGCCCCACAAGGTCTGCCACAGGAGATTCTCGGTGCGTCCGTCCAGGTCCGTGGGGCGCACGTCCTCGGTGGCCGCCCGTAGCCGGTGGATCATGTCGGTCCACTCCTCGGCGTAAGAGGCCAGCACGTCGAGACGGGCTCGCACGTCCTCCCCGCGCTTGGTGTCGTGCGTCGTGGAGGTCACCATGGTGCACGGCCACAGGTCCTGGACCCGGTCCGCCCAGGCATGAGCCTCGTCTGCGCCGAGAGCGAAGCCGCTGGGGTCACCGCCGACTTCGGTCAGGCTGGTCAGGTGAGTCCACCGGTAGAAGGCCGTGTCCTCAACACCCTTGGCGGTCACCGCCCCGCAGACCTGCTGGAAGCGGATAACCGCCTCGGCGCGCAGCGGTGAGGCGGTCAGCCCCTCGGAGCCGACCGGTTCGCCGAGCAGGAGCGCGACAACCATGTCGAGGGTCTCGCTCTGGTCCGCCTCCAGGCATGAGCGGGCGCGTTCGGCGTCGGCGTGCAGCACCGCCGCCTGATCGGGGTCCGCGGCCTGTCCGGGGCGGACGTAGGCGCGGTAGCGCTGCGCCGCGATGAGCAGCTCGACGACGCACGCGCGCAGATCGTGCAGGGTGTGGTCGCGCAGGCGCACATCCTGCACGGTGAGCTCGTCCAGCAGGCGCGCCAGGCGATTGACTTCTGCTGCCAGGGAGCCATTGATGATCTCCCGCTTGGCCTGCTCGACGACGCGCTCGTATTCGATCGGCCCCTGCCCGGTCAGTTCATGCATGAGGGCGCCGAGCCTCACGGCTCCCCCCGGGTCGACCTGCAGCTGGTCGATGCGCCAGGAAGCGCCGTAACCCGTGGTGCCGGCGACATGCCAGCAGACTGGCAGGGGCTCATCGGGGGCGAGAATCTTCTCCGCGACGATCCAGGCCCCGTCGGTGGCCTCCCACAGCTGGTTGAGATAACCGGTGGGATCCGCCAGACCGTCGGGGTGGTCCACGCGGAGGGCATCGACCGTTCCCGTGCGCAGCAGATCGAGGACGAGTTCGTGAGAGCCGGCGAAGACCTCGGGCTCCTCCACCCGGATCGCGGCGAGGGTGCCGACATCGAAGAATCGGCGGTAATTGGTCTCCGCGTCTCCGACCTTCCAGTAGGCGAGCCGATAGTGCTGGCGTCCCACCAGTACATGCATCGGCAAGGACTGGGTGCCCTCGGCCACGGGGAAGACGTGGTCGAAGTACCGCAGTACCCACTGCTCGCCGCGTTCGGGCTCGGTGGGCACGATCATTCGCTCCAGGACGAGCTGCTCGTCGGCGAGCACCTTGCCGATGCGGGCGCCGAGCACCGGCATGAGGATGGGCGCCTCAATGGGCACGTCGAACCAGGAGGCGTAGGGGGAGTCCGGGCCGTCGCGCAGGACGGACCACAGCGGCAGGTTGTGCCATGCGGGAGTGGGCACCGCCATGTGGTTGGGCACGATGTCCAGGACCAGGCCCATTCCCGCCTTGTGGACATCGGCGGCGAGACGTTCGAGCCCGGCTCGTCCGCCCATGGCCTCGCTGATGCGGGTGTGGTCGACTACGTCGTAGCCGTGCGTCGACCCCGGAGCGGCGGCCAGCACGGGGGAGAGGTAGACATCGGTGACGCCGAGATCGCGCAGGTAGGGCACCAGGCGGCGGGCGTCGTCGAAAGTGAGCGTACTGCCCATCTGGAGTCGGTAGGTCGTCACCGGAGTGCGGCGCCCCTGAGCGGGCACGTGCCCTGACCAGGGTGCGTATCCCTCGGGCGCGGGTGCCGACTCGAGCGTTGTCGAGATCTCGCTGTCCTGCTGACTTGGCTCGGTCATCGTGTCCATCCCCTTCGCAGGTGTTGGTCAGGCAGTGCCCGTCTCCGGGGCCGACGTCAGGAACAACATGGAGCGGGCCTCAACGGTCACCTGCTCACCGGCGTCGAGCGAATCATGGGGTTCGCTGTCCACGGCGGGAGCGGTGTCGAGAGCCACTGTCCAGTGCTCGCTGTCGCCGAGACCCGGAAGCGTGAAAGCGATGTCCTCCTCGCTGGCGTTAATCAGTACGAGGAAGGAGTCGTCGGTGACGCGGTGCCCCTGCTCGTCGGGCTCGGCGATGGCTTCGCCGTTGAGGAAGACAGTCATGGCGCGGGCGTACCACGTGCCCCAGTCCTGATCGGTCATGCGCTCGCCGGATGGGCGCAGCCACTCGATCTCGCCCAGCTCGGACTCGCCCCCGTGCGAGGCGGCGCCCGAGAAGAAACGCCGCCGCCGCAGGACCGGATGGTCGCGGCGCAACCACACCATGGTCCGCGTGAAGTTCAGCAGATCGCGGTCCTCCTCATCGAGGTCCCAGTCGATCCAGGAGATCTCATTGTCCTGGCAGTAGGCGTTGTTGTTGCCGCCCTGGGTGCGTCCCAGCTCATCGCCGTGGCAGATCATCGGAACGCCCTGGCTGAACAGGATGGTGGCCAGGAAGTTGCGCGTTTGGCGCTTGCGCAAAGAGATGACCCCGGGGTCGTCCGTGGGCCCCTCGACGCCGCAGTTCCACGAGCGGTTGTCATTGGCGCCATCCCGGTTGTCCTCCAGGTTGGCCTCATTGTGCTTCTCGTTGTACGACACCAGGTCGGCCATGGTGAAGCCGTCGTGGGCGGTGACGAAGTTGATGCTGGCCACCGGGGTGCGGCCGGAATGCTGGTACAGGTCGGAGGAGCCGGTGATGCGCGATGCGAACTCTCCCAGGGTGGAGGGCTCCCCGCGCCAGAAGTCGCGCACCGTGTCGCGGTAGGTCCCGTTCCATTCGCTCCACAGGGGAGGGAATCCGCCCACGTTGTAGCCGCCCTCGCCCACATCCCAGGGCTCGGCGATGAGCTTGGTCTGCGACAGGATCGGATCCTGGTGGATGATGTCGAAGAAGGCCGAGAGCTTGTCGACCTCGTGGAACTGGCGCGCCAGAGTCGATGCCAGGTCGAAGCGGAAGCCATCGACGTGCATCTCGGTGACCCAGTAGCGCAGGGAGTCCATGATGAGTTGGAGAACCGCCGGAGAACGCATGAGCAGCGAGTTGCCGGTGCCCGTGGTGTCGAAGTAGTGAGCCTGGTCGCCATCGACGAGCCGGTAGTAGGCGAGGTTGTCCAGCCCCCGGAAGGACAGGGTCGGCCCCATGTGGTTGCCCTCGGCGGTGTGGTTGTAGACGACGTCGAGAATCACCTCGATATCGGCCTCGTGGAAGGCCTTGACCATCCCCTTGAACTCCTGGACCTGCTGGCCGCCGGCGCTGTAGGCGGCGTATCCGTTGTGGGGCGCGAAGAAGCCGATCGTGTTGTATCCCCAGTAGTTCGACAGGCCCTTGTCCTGCAGGTAGGTGTCGTTGACGAACTGGTGCACGGGCATGAGCTCGATGGCGGTGATGCCGAGCTCCTTGAGGTGGTCGATGACCGCGGGCTGAGCCAGACCCGCGTAGGTGCCGCGCAACTCCTCGGGGACGAGCGGGTGAAGCTGGGTCATGCCCTTGACATGGGCCTCGTAGATGATCGTGTTGTGGTACTCGTGCGCCGGCGGGCGATCATGGCCCCAGTCGAAGTACGGGGAGATGACGACCGAGCGCATGGTGGCGTCGGCGGAATCCTCCTGATTGCGCACCGAGGCGTCGTTGAAGTCGTAGGAGTACAGGGACTGCGACGCCGTGACGTGCCCGGAGATCGCCTTGGCGTACGGGTCCAGCAGCAGCTTGGAGGAGTCGCAGCGCAGGCCGCGGTCAGGATCGTAGGGGCCGTGGACGCGGTATCCGTAGATCTGACCGGGCTGGACCGTGGGCAGATAGGTGTGCCATACATCCGCGTCCACCTCCGTCAACTCGATCCGGGTCTCGGCGCCGGCCTCGTCGAAGAGGCACAGCTGAACCCGTTCGGCGACAGAGGAGAACACCGCGAAGTTCGTGCCCGAGCCGTCGTAGGTCGCGCCCAGCGGATAGGGCTGCCCCGGCCAGGCTGTCAGCGTCTGCGCGGCGGGGGCGTCCGCGGCGTCGGGAGCGGTATCGGGGGTTCCAGGAACTGCGGCCTCCGAGGGGGCGGAGGCAGGGGCGGCAGCGGCCGCAGTGGTCTCGGCGTCAGTGCTGGTGACGCTGGCGCTGGTGGCGCTGCCGGCGTTCTGAGCGCTGGCTGTGGCGTCGGTGGCGTCGGTGGCCGTGGGCCCTGGGTTGTCGGGTGCTGTGGTCGGCATGTCAGACGGCATAGGGACACTTTGCCACGGGCGCACCCTCCCGCGCCGCAGCATGAAGCATGCTGAGCTCAGGTCACAGCACGGGGGATGGGATCGATTTGGTCTGCCGGCCGTGCTCTGCTACCTTTCCTCCCGCATCGATCACTGGCTGGGTGCCGGTGATGGCATGCGGATGTGGCTCAGTTGGTAGAGCATCACCTTGCCAAGGTGAGGGTCGCGGGTTCGAGTCCCGTCATCCGCTCGGGCGATTGGCGCAGCGGTAGCGCGCTTCCCTGACACGGAAGAGGTCACTGGTTCGATCCCAGTATCGCCCACTCGATCTGCCGGCCCGGGACATTGTGTTCCGGGCTTTCGTTACGGCTGCCCGTTGTGAGTCGCTGTGCTGTACGTTGGCCATACGTTGCTGCACGTCGGCCGTGTCGGATGCCGATTACTCACCAATCGATTTCTTCCGCCTCCTTCGATCGCCTCAACTGCCATCTCGACCACCTCGAACATGCTGCCCATGCTGCCGCGGCCCGTGCCCGGGCTCGGCCGGACTTAGGAGAACACGTGGCCCTCTCAGCGCGCACGCCCTCGCGCCCCGACCTGCTTCCCGTGGTGATCGGCGGGGACATCGGAGGCTATGCGCTGGCCCGACAGCTCCACGATGCCACCGGGCAGCGTGTGACGCTCCTGTCGCCCAGCCCGATCGAGGCGATCGCCCTGTCGAGCTACATCGACGTCATTCATCAGGACTCGCGTGATGAGCCCGGGATGGTCGCGCGCCTGCGCGAACTGGTCGCCGGTCGGGCGGAGCGCAGTGCCGTGGTCATCGGCAATCGCGATTCGACGGCCCAGTTCCTCATCGCGCACCGGAATGAGCTCGAGCCGGAGTACGTCGTGCCCTTCCCGAGCGCCGAGGCCATGAACGCCCTGAGCGACAAGGTCGCCTTCGCCGAGGCCTGTGCGGAGCAGGGCCTGCGCACCCCGCGACAGGTCGTCGTGGACTGCTCCGAGCTCGCAGACGGCGACCCTCAGATCGATATTCCCTTCCCATTGGTGGGCAAGGCCGCCGTCGGCGCGGACTGGGACGCCGTCGAATTCCCCGGTCAGCGCAAGATCTACTTCATCGACACCCCCGAAGAGCTCGCCTCGCTGTGGTCGGACCTGCGCAGCGCCGGCTATCAGTCCACCTTCCTCATTCAGGAGCGGATCCCCGGCGAGGACGACGCCATGCGTTCGGTGACCGCGTACATGGCCTCCAACGGTGAGATGACGATGATCGGTTCGGCGCGCGTCCTCCTGGAGGATCACACGCCCACCCTCATCGGCAACCCCGTGGCCATGATCACCGAGCCCTTCCCCGAGCTCTGGGAGGGCGCGGAGAAGCTGCTTACATCCGTGGGCTACCGCGGTTTCGCGAACTTCGACGTCAAGATCGATCCGCGGGGCGGCGACCCGGTCTACTTCGAGCTCAACCCCCGCATCGGGCGAAACTCCTTCTATATGAGTGCTGCGGGCGTCAATCCCATGGTCGTCATGATCCGCGACCTGATCGACGGGCGTCCCGGACCGCGTCGAGAAGCGGAGAAAGAAGTCCTCTACAGCCTCCTTCCGCGTCATCTCGTGCTCCACCAGGTCGATGATCCTGCGCTGCGGCGACGTGTCCTACGGCTCGCGGCGCGTGCGGTCGACCCGTTGCTCGATCCCGCGGAGCGATCCTTGCGCCGTCGTCTACTCGTCAGCGCCCAGAAACTCAACCATGACCGGAAGTTCCACCGGTACCACCCGCGACCGCTGCGCCTGCGGCTGCGCTGAGCATCCGCGCCTGCCCGGTCGCGCCCGGCAGCGGCAGTTTCACCGCCTCATTCACTCTCCTCACCCCTTTTGCAGCCGGATGGCGGCCTTATAGCCTTAAATAGCCTTAAATTGCCGTAACGGCCTTACAGCCCCGGCCCGGCTTGACATCCCAGTTTCGACACCCCACTTGACCTGGAGGCTCCATGACTCACGCGTCCCGTACGAACTCGCGCTCCGAGAGCCTCCGTCCCATCTCAGCGCGGGATATGCGTCTGGCCATCGGCTGCACCCCCGCGCCCATCGAGCAGCTGGAGCCCTGGGAGGCCTATGAGGCCAGTCAGGGCCACCCCTTGTTCGGGCGCTATGTGTACGAGGCCGAAGGCAAGCCCGTCGCCGTCGTCGCCCTTTACCGCTATGAGATCGCGGGACGGCGCTTCCTGTGGGCCAAGCACGGGCCGGTCTGGCTCAAGGAGCAGAGCCCCGACCGCGAGGCGCATCTGCGCGCCCTCCTGATGCGGGAGGTCAAGATGAAGGATTCCCGTGTCGTCTTCGTGCGGATGCATGCCCGGTATCAGGCGCCGGACACCCATGAGCTGCTCTCGACCATCACCTACGACCGGACCTTCGTCATCGACCTGCGGCCGCGCAAGCCCGAGGCCATCGCCGCGGCCATGCCCAAGGACGGTCGTCGCGGTGTCAAGCGCGCCGCCCGGGTCGCCGCCGAGGCCGACTGCGTCATGGCCGAGGAGACCGGCTTGAGCCGCCAGGCCTTCGACGAGGTTTACGCCGTGATGGTCACCACGGCCGAGCGTGATGGTTTCCGTCCCCACCCCTCCCAGGTCTACTGGGACATGCTGCGCACCCTGGGGCCGGAGCACGCCAGGCTCTTCGTCCTGCGTCGTGACGGCGTGCCGCACTGCTGGGACCTCGTCACCGTCTCCGGAAAGGCGACCGTCGCCTACTACGGGGCCTCATCTGACGAATCGCGAGGATTCCGCGGCGCTGAGGCGCTCGACTGGTTCGTGGCCTGCACTTTGGCCGCTGAGGGCAAGGAGTCCTTCGATCTCATGGGGGCGGACTCCGCCCGAGTGCCCGAGCTCTACGGGGTCGGTCGGTACAAGAAGCGCTTCGCGCATCACGCCACCGAGGTCGATGGCGCCTGGGACATTCCCATCCATAAGACCGTCTATGCCGCTCTGGTTCGAGCGCGCCGCGCGCGCAACCTGTTGCGGGACCGTCTGGGCGTCTGAAGTGCCGGCCGCCGCCGGGTAGACTCCCCGCAGTTAGCGGGTGCACCAGTACAGCGCCCGGCCGCAACACGTCAGGAGCAGACCCGTGCCATCCCAGCCCACCATCGACATCACTCTCGACGGCGCCGCGCGCAGTATCGAGGCGGGCACCACAGGATCTTCGCTCTTCAGTCAGGATCGCGACGTCGTCGCCATGAAAGTGGACGGTGCGCCGTGGGACCTGGACCGGGTCATTCCTGCGGGGGCGAGTATTGAACCCATCACACTCGCTTCCGAGGACGGGCTCGATATCCTCCGGCACTCCGCCACCCACGTCATGGCCCAGGCGGTCCAGGATCTGTTCCCCGGGGTGAACCTCGGCATCGGCCCCTTCATCACCGACGGCTTCTACTACGACTTCGGCGGCATCGACGCCGTCACGCCCGAGCTGCTGCGCGACATCGAGAAGCGCATGAAGCGCATCGTCAAGGAGGGCCAGCGCTTCGTGCGCCGGGACATCACCGAGGGCGAGGGCCGGGTGGAGCTGGCCGATCAGCCCTACAAGCTCGAGCTCATCACCACCAAGGGCGCCGGGGCCGAGGGGGCCTCGGTGGAGGTGGGCCAGGGCGGCCTCACCATGTACGACAACGTCCGCCGGGACGGGACTGTGGCCTGGAGCGACCTGTGCCGCGGCCCCCACCTGCCCTCCACCCGCCTCATCGGGCAGGGCTTCGCCCTGACCAAGTCCTCCTCGGCTTACTGGAAGGGCGACCAGTCCGGCGACTCCCTCCAGCGCATCTACGGCACCGCCT
>ERZ773004.1013-NODE-1013-length-15138-cov-2.767752_pt1 | contig 15138 bp, 8 predicted proteins | sample MGYA00580667_ERZ773004 | MGnify/ENA primary metagenome ERZ773004 (study PRJEB29015, sample SAMEA2737963) | human oral metagenome | biome: human oral; feature: human-associated habitat; material: dental | place: China | collected 2123 ... | reverse complement strand
AGCGAGGTACATCATGACCACTTCAACGCTGACCCGTGCGGATTTAAACGACCCGCAGCTACGCGAAGAAGTACAGAAGCTCATCCCTGGTACTCGTAATGAGCATGGAGATACCACTGAAGTCTCGTTCTTTCTGCAAGTACAGGGGAAGGACTCGGAGGAACTTGGCCCTAAACTATCGGGGTTGATTCGTGAGCTTATCGCAGCCGTTCGTTCCGGTGAAGATCTGGCTATAGTCTCCCAGGCGCGAGTATTTACCACGACCGCCGCCGCGAAAGAACTGGGTATATCACGGCCGACTCTCGTAAAAATGATCCGTAACGGAGAAATTCCCGCACATAAGGTAGGCTCGCATTTCCGCATTATGCGCGAAGATCTGGAATCATACCAGCGCGCCCAATTGGAGCGCCAGAAACAGGCACTCATGAAAATCTGGGATATAGAGGCAGAACTCGGAATTCGCGAATAATTCAGATGTACGCCCCGTTACTTTGCTAGACTAAATAGCATGAGCAACGGGGCGACTTCTATTCTTCTAGATACCAATATTCTGCTGAGTAAAACACTCAGGGATTGGATACTTCTTCCTAACCAGATACTAAATAAAAAGTACTTCGATATACACACAACACAGAATATTCTCGACGAGTGGGGGTACCACTGGCTTAGAGAAAATCCAACTGGAAATGACGCTGCACGGGTGAAGGTTAGAGAGCAGATAGGTAAATCTGTGTTCGTGTTAGAAGGTTACCCTATCTCCTCAATACAGGGATACCCCGATAAGAACGACCTTCATATACATGCGGCAATGATGGAGCATAATATTGACTACTTGGTCACCAACGACAAAGCTCTCTTGGATTACTGGGAAACGAGCGAAAATACCGACGAGCCCTTACCCTATGTAACCATCAGCGCTGATGATCTTCTCATGACCTATGCAGAAAAATCTTTTGGCAGAGCAGATAGAAATTCTCTTGTTATGCGAAAGGCGGATCTCGCAGAAATATATTTATTCCAAGAAAGATATTTCATTTATAAATATGGCGAATCAGATTTATGTGGGGCGCTTGAAAGAGCTGATGCTCCTCGTTTTGCTCACTATTTACGGCATCATATAATCCCACATCTGCCTGAGTGACCGATTCTTTGCCCTCCTAAAAGAGCCTTGATTGTGAATAAAGCATTGGAAATATCCTCTGTATTCACGATCAAGGCTCTTTTTATTACCACCCCATGGAAGGGGTGAAAGAACACGGCGTCTACAACCGGTAGAAGCCTTCCACCGCGCGGGTCAGGTATGCCATATCGTGAACGTGGCACATTTCGCGCATCGAGTGCATCGACAGTAGTCCGATCCCCACGTCGATGGTGCGCATTCCCAGCCGGGTGGCGGTGATAGGCCCGATCGTGGAACCGCAGGGCATATTGTTATTCGACACGAACTCCTGGTAAGGAACGTCCGCCGCCTTGCACGCCGCCGCGAAAATACCGGCACCCACCGCATCGGTTGCATACCGCTGATTCGCGTTGATCTTCAGCAGCGGGCCAGCACCGGGAAGCGGGCGCACCGTCGGATCATGATGCCCCTGGTAGTTCGGGTTCACCAAATGCCCGGCATCCGCCGAAAGGCACACCGAATCGGCGAGCGAGCGGCGGTACTCATCCTGGCTCTCTCCGCGAGCCTGCGAGAGCCGCACCAGCACATCCTCCAGGAACGGACCGGCGGCGCCGCTGCGGGTTTCAGACCCAATCTCTTCGTGGTCGAATCCTGCAAGCATCACGGTATGCGCTGAGTCTTCGTCAGCATTCTCGGCCACATAGCGTTCCAAGGCGCACAATCCGGCATGAACCGACGAGAGATTATCCAACCTGCCCGAGGCGAAAAACTCTCCGTCTCGCCCGAAACGGCGGGGTTCCTGCGCATCTGCAAAGAGCACATCGTAACCGACGATCTGTTCCGGATCTACCGGACCGCCCTCGTCGATGGTCTGCTGCGCCAAATAGGCGAGCACATCGTTCTCGGTATCGTCCACGCCCCAAATGGGGTACATATTGAACTGTTTATCGAGGGTCAGCTCATTACGTTTATGGTCCAGATGAGGAGCCAGCTGCGGCACCCGCGCCAACGGTCCAGTCACCACATAGCGATCCTGAAGGGTGCCGTCTTCCCGAAGTACCGTCAGGCGCCCGGCGGCGCGCAGCTCACGATCCAAAAAGGAATTAAGCAGTGCGCCACCGTAATTTTCGACGCCCATCTGATGCCATCCTGCCGCTGTCACCGACGAACTCGGCTTGAGCTTAAGCGACGGCGAATCCGTATGCGCACCCAGCACCCGGTAACCGCTCGCCTTCTGCGCCCGCCGACCGCCAGCCCAAGCGATAATCGCGCCGTCACGCATCACAAAATGCCTGCCGACGGCAACCTCATTCTGCCACGGCTCGGTTTCGTTCAGCTCGGTAAACCCCGCCGCCTGCAGGCGCCGTGCCACGGTTCGCGCCGCCAGATATGAGACGGGCGAATTGCAGACGAACTGGGCGAGGTCTTCGATATTTTTGACGGCATCAACGGTCATACTATGCGCCTACTTCTTGGGTTTGGGAATGACGGGGAACGCTGAGGTCCACGGTGAAGCGTCGGTTGATCCCTGCTTATGCGATTGTGCGGCTTCCGGCGAGATTTTCGGAATCGGAGCGGTAGCCCAGGGAACCTCTGAGGTGTTCTGGGATGCCTCCCGCTGAGCCCGCGAGGTCTGCGAGACTGCAGCCGAGCCGTCCGCAGCCGCCTTCTTCGCGGCAGATGTGCTCTGCCCGCTTTCCTTTTGCCGGGCGGTTTCTTTCTGCTGAGCAAGGGCCTGAGCTTTGGCACGTTCATATGCTGACAAGGCATTTTGCACGGGAATGCTCATTGTGGAGGTATCTGGCGCGTAGTTCTTTGAGGAAGGGTTCTTCGTATCGTCTGCCTGCGCAGTGGATGCGCTAGCGGCTTCCTTCTGCGGCGCGGCTGCATTCGACGCAGACCCCTGTGCCCCGGAGGCACGCACCGAAGAATCGGCCTGATTCGAGCCCTGCTGAGCCTTCCGCGTGGATGCGCGTGCAGCTTTCTGCGCCGCATCCAGATCTATGCCTGACGGAGCCTTTTCCGCTGCTGCGGGGGCAACCACGGCAGGCTTGAGTTCGTCGGCGATAGTCCTCGCCTGTGCAGACTGCGCGGGGTTATCGGCGATCTGCGCTTCTTTCCCGGTCGCGCGGGCTGCGGTATTCGCGCTCGTCGGACGCTCAGCCTGTGCTGATTCGTTAGTGTGTACCGGCTTTTGAGGCTGTGCCGGTTCATGAGCCTGTGCCGGTTTGGTAGTTTGCGCCGGTTTCTGGGACTGGGCTGACTCATGAGTCGGCACAGATTCATTGACCGATGCAGGCTTACCGATCGGCGCAGACTTATTAGCCGACGCCGAACCGTGAGCCGGTGCCGAACGTTCGGGCTGCGCGGGGGCAGAAGCCTTGGCCGACGTATCATTCTGCTCGCTCTCGCGGATGCCTTCCACAGGCTTCGCGGCAGTTGCCTGCGCAGCCGGTTTCTCCGCGCTATTCCGCTCGGACGCACGATGCTCTTCAGCCGTTTGCGGGCTGGCGGGGGCAGACGGAGACGCCGATTTCGCCGAAACATTATCCTGTGCGGGCTTGGCATTATCAACCATAGGTGCAGCAGGTTGTACAGGTTGTGATTGTACCGGCGCCTGCGATCCTTGCGGTGCAGAAGCAGAGGTATCAGCAGCAGGTGAAGCAGTAGCATTTTTCACGGACATACCGGGCTGCACAGCCGCATGCGCAGCGCCCGGAGCCGGTGCTGCGGTGGCTGGCACATCTGAGGAAGAAACGGGCGCTTCCACACCCATTGACGCACCCTCAGCCGAGGAGGCGGCAGCCGCATCCTGGCTCTGATTCAGAGCGGCTTTCCTCTTTTGCCGGTAGGTGTACATGTACACGAGCCCGGCGAAGGCAAGCTGCAGAATAAGGGCCTGCACAAAGTCAAGCGCCTGAGCCTCATGATTCGCGTCAAAGGGGTCAGCCAGACCCAGCAGCCCAAGGATGATACCCGAAATATTATTCGCAATATGCAGGCCGATACCGGCTTCAAGACCACCGGTGTACCAGCACAAGAACCCGGCGATCAGAGCCATCGTCAGCACAGAAAGCAGACCCCACAGTCCGTAACCATGCAGCACCATAAAGATAGGTGCTGGAATAATAATTGCCCAAGCGGGGTTCTTCAGCCACCGACCCACGGTCTGCATGAGATAGCCGCGGAAGAGCAGTTCCTCGGCGTAGCACTGGAACGGAACTATCAACAGAATAAGCACAATGTACAGCCAGAACATGCCGGAATTCAGCGGATGCACGCTGTTCTGCGTGGTCAAAGAACCAGCCAGAACCAAGTTCCCCACATTGTAAAGACCGAAAATGAGGAACCCAAAGCCTAGGAAAACACCTAAATAGGACCACCGCATGCGGCCCGCAATGGAGTGAATTAGACCTAAGGGTTTGAAGTTGGTAATCAGGCGCGCAATGAAAATCGCCGGAATCACCGGAATGATGCTGATAAAGAACGTGATAAAAACAAGCGGGGTCTTAAAAACGTTCGCGTAAACACGCTGTAGATCGGTCAGGTGATCGTAGGGGACGCGCAGCATCACGGCGAATGCTAGCAGCGCAAAGCTCACAATCAGCAGGAGCACAAAATAGATGCTGGCAATCAGCAAGCCTTCAAGAACCGGGGTGAACCAACGCGCACGCGGGTTCACATACGATAACCGGTGATAGGGCAGTTCGCTAGCGCGTTCCAGAAGCTCCTTACGGGTAAGGCGGTTACTCCTGTAATACTCAGCGGAGGCGAAGGTAGACTCAGCGCCGTACCCGTAACTTTCTGCCTGATGCGGGCTCAGCATCGTGGGCATATTTTGGGTATTAGTGACTGCGCCAGGTGGTTGGTTTGTTGGAATGAACTCAGAACCGTGATGTCCGGGTTCCTGCTGGTGATTAGTGCTCATAGTATCCATAATAGAGGGGACCCTCCCCCGAATGTCACACCGGGGCCATCTGTGCGGGTTACCTTACAGTGTAATAATTTACCTGCCTATGAACTTTTCGGGCTTATATTTTATGGGAAATATGCCATAATTTGAGGGTTACCGTAGTTTAAAATTTGAGGCTACTCGTGCCTACGCTTCCGGGTGTTTTTGGCGCCAGTAGTGAAGGAAGGTTCAGATGGCTCTCGTCTTCAATCCGCCCCCAAATTGGCCCAAACCGCCTGCCGGGTGGTCTCCTACCCCGACGTGGCGGCCCGATCCCGCATGGGGTCCTGTTCCCGAAGGTTGGCAGCTGTGGATTGAGGAGCCCGAGCCTGAGAATGAGCAGGCACCCTCGACGGCGGAGTCTTCATCTGCCGCGTCGGGCTCTTCTGAGGGTTCTTCCAGTGCGAAGCCCTCGCCATCGTCAAGCTCTGAACAGAGCGGTGAGTCTGCGCAGGCTTCTGCCCCGAAGCAGCGTACTGCGCCGACCATTTCCGAACAGTTTGCCGAGCAGAAAACTTCCCATCAGCAGGCCCCTGAGCAGAAGACTCAGGCGGAGTCTGCCCACGCTCAGGATGCGGCGTCCAGGAGTTCCGAGCCACGCGAAGCCGCAGGTGAGCGTGCGGGCGCATCCGGTTCGGGTGCAGCGGCAGGCTCTTCGGCCAAGTCGCAGGTGCGTTCCGAGCAAAGCGTTTCTGAGACTCCCGTGAACCGCCAAAGCGGCACCGCCGAGGCTTCAAAGCCTCAGGTTTCGGAGCCTACCCGCGAGCCCGCTCGCGGTACCCACAATGCCCCATCCACGCCGGAGGCAAGCGCACAGCAGCCGGGAGTCGCACAGGGTTCGGGTGTTTCTTACGATGCGCGAGAGTCCCTCAGCGACGCACAGGATTCTCAGGGGTCCGCAGGTTCTGCAGCTGCAGCAGGTGCCGAACGGCCCGAGGCTGCACGACAGGAGCCTGTATCTTCAGAGTCCGCACAGCAGCAGGTTCCTTCACGCGAGTCGCGCCCCGAGCAGTCTTCGGGTCAGTCTCAGGGTGAGCAGCCTACGGATGCGCGCCCCCAGTCCGATGCGCGTGATTCGGCTGATTCGCGCGGTGCCGAGGCTCAGGCATCTTCCCGACCGGCTACTCCCCCGCGCGGCACTTCCCAGGTTCCTCCCACGCAGCAGCGTTTTGAGGGGCAGTCTCAGGCTCCTGTGAATCAGCAGCAGTCAGGCTTTGCCGCGCAGAGTTCTCAAGAGCAGAACGCTCAGAACCGGGGTCAGCAGGCTCAGCCGCAGCAGCCCGCTCAGTCTCAACGCGTTACTCAGGCTCAACAGCCCGGGCAATCTCAGCAGCCGCAGTCTTACGAGGCCCAGCGTCAGCAACAGGATTCTACACAGCGCCAGCAGAACTTCAACCAGCAACAGCAGGACTCTGAGCAGCGTCAAGGTTTTGCGCAGCAGAACCAGGGTTCCGATCAGCAGGGCTTAAGCGCCCAGTCTCAGCAGGGATTTGCCGGGCAGAACGCTCAGGAGCGAAACGTTCAGAGCCAGGATCCGCGAAGCCAGGGCACTCAGAACCGAGATACCCAGGGTCAGAGTGCCCCGAATCAGGGTTCGCAGGCGCAGCAGTCCCAGAGTCGAGACCAGCAGAGCCAGCAGGGGTTCGCTCAGCCGCAGTCTCAGCAGCAGCAATCCGGCCAGGTACGGCCCGGACAATCCCAGCCAGGATATTCTCAGCCCGGTCAGCATCAGCAGGGTCAGTCCGGTCAGTCGTACCAGGGACAAAAGCCTCAGCAGGGTCAGGATCGGTCACGCTCGGGCTTCGGTGCAGGTGCCGCCGCTGGTGCTGTCGCAGGCGCCGCAGCGGGCGCGGGTGCAGCGGCCTCATCCGGCGCTTCGGCTCAGCAGCAGGGTTCTCAGAGCCAGGGCGTGCAGGGCCAGAGCGCCCAACAGGATCAGAGCTCTCAGTCGGGACAGAATCAGCAGCACTCGGTGCAGAACGCTTCGAACCAGCAGGGTAACCAGTTCCAGGGGCAGGGTCAGCCCAACCAATTCCAGGGCTCGCAGCCGCAGCAGAACCAGCCTCAGCAGGGTCAGTACCAGTCCGGTCAGTCGCAGCAGTTCCAGCAGCAGAACGGTGCTCAGAATAATAACGTTCAGAACAGCGGTTTTGCTCAGGGTTCGTACAATCAGAACCAGTCGAACCAGAATCAGCAATACTCCGAGTCAAACACCTCGGATGCGCTCAACGGGTTCACTGCGGCGGCAGCATCCGGGTTCAGCGATTCGCCGTATGCAAACGGTCAGACTCCCTTCAACCAGCCCGAGAAGCCGAAGCGCCCGTTCTTTGCGACTCCCGCCGGGTGGAGCGTAATTGCCGGTGCTGTGGCGCTGTTGATTATTATCATTCTGGTGCTGATTTTCACCCTGCCGCGCGGATCTTCCAATGCAGCAGCATCGGAAAGCCCCGCCGAGTCATCATCGGCAGCCTCGGCATCGTCAGAGAGTTCGGCAAGCTCATCGCCCGCCGAGCTGAAGAATGTTGAGGCGAAGCTGCCCAGCGGCGACTTCAAGGAGTACAAGGGCAAGGATAAGCAGACCATCGATATCGAGAAGCCCAAAGGCAACGATTCGAAGGCTATCGTCTACTACGAGTTCACCCCCTCCAAAGAATCCAATTCGCGCCACTCCTTGGAGGGACGCACGGGGGACGATAAAACTTCCAGCTTCGCTCTGTACACCTCCGCACTGACCAAAGATAAAATCTCGGGCACCCTGTGGATGGACTTGAAGACTTCCAGTCCCACCCGCAAGGTGAATGTCGATAGTGAGGGCGAGTGGCTTATTCGCGTCTACGATGCTTCCTCCGCACCGAAGATTTCTAAGGGCGAGAAGATCAGCGCCGCGTTCAACTCCTACGCCGTGATCTACTCGGGCGGCTCGGGCACTTTGGAGGCTGGCTACGAGCGCAGGCCGGTAATGAACCTGCGCGTGATGGATGCGGCCCGCTCGAACGATGTCATCTTGGAATCCAGTACCTCGGAGTTCCAGGGCACCGCGAAGTTTGACGCTTCCGAAGATGTTTACTTGGCAATTAACTCCTTCCAGGGCACCTGGAACGTTGGTATTCGCTAGGTAGCCGATAACTTCTTGGTCTAAACCGAGCTAGAGAAGACCCCCGCATCGTCGATCACGATGCGGGGGTCTTCTGCGCGGTTCGCAAGGCTATGCCGAGTTCGGGGCGTTTGCTGAATCTGCGGCGGGTTTGACCGAAGCGCTGCGTGCTTTCGGGGTGAGAGCCGCCCACCCCCACAGCAGAACGATAAAGAGGCACACGATCGGCGTGCCACCCAGCGCAACACCCGGCGCAGCCAAGAATTCGAGCCCGTTCATATTCCACTGAGTCATGCCGCCGAGCACGCGCGGGGAAATATAGAGCCCCACAACGCCCACCCAGGTCAGGATGCGCGCCACAGTCACCGCGGCTGGCGGCAGGTATGTGAAGAACTCGCCGAATGCATCCACAATAAGCACGAGAACCAGAAGCGGCAGAAGCACGTTATGATGCGACCAGCTGATCGGCGAGAGGCTGACCATGAGGAACCCGGTCACGGCAACCTGGGCGAGAGCCTTGTTGCGGCGTTCGAGCTGATAGAGAATCGCGGCGGTGAGCGCGACGGAGAGCGCCGCCAGCAGGTAGAAGCCGAGCTTGGCGGCGGTTCCGCTCAGCCCATAGTGCATAAGCCAGCCCTGAATCGAAATATTATCGACGAAATTAATATCGCCCACGCGCGAAGGATCTGAAACCGCGTGGAACCAGTACTGCGGGGCTTCTTGCGGCAGCAGAACAAAGCCAAGGGCAATGGTGGCGAGGAAGGTTGCGCCGAGGGTGATAATGCCCTTCCAGTCGCGGCGCACCAGCAGGATAAGCCCGAATACGAGCGGGGTCAGTTTCAAGCCACCGGCGATACCGATGAGTACTCCGCGCGGTACACGGGTTGCCGGGCGCAGAAAATCGGCAAGAATCAGCACCATAATGATGGGGTTAATCTGCATAAGGTCGAAGGTACGCCGCCAGGGTCCGCAGAGCATTACCACTATGGTGAGTGCGGCGATCGTGCCGTAACGCCCGAGCTTATCCTGAAGCGGTAAAGGTCGGCCATGTGCATTGGCGTAGGAGTACATGATGCTGGAGAGCCACCAGGCGGCGGCTGTCGTCATAAGCACCATAATCGCCATACCTACCTTGAGCGGTATGAAGGCGAACGGCAGGAAGACTAGCGCCGCAAAGGGTGGGTAGGTGAACGGCAAATCCAGCACGCCGATGCTCACCATAGCGCGCCCATAAAGTTCTTTGTCGAAGCCTTCATTATCGAAAATGGTCATGGCACCCATGCGGTAGATCGAAAAATCCAGACCGCCGTAGGTGTTCACGAAGGCTTCAAAAATATAGCCGCCCACCACCATGAGGATGAGCGCCACTACTGCAAGTTTGCCCAGAACCGGAGTCTGGGCGCGGGATTCAGTCATGGCGTATTAGTACCTGTCTTACTGAGCTGAAGTTCTCGCCCTTTAGTGTAGCGTGGATATTCTGTTCGCCGAAAGATTATATTCCTCTTCGGGCATATACCCAGATGAGAGTCTGTCTTTCTGGGGCGACATATGTTTGCGTTAAGTACATTGCTTGGGGCGCAAGAGGCACGCACCAATCGCTGATGTGCAGCGAATACGGTTTCTCACCCTATGCGAACAAGCCATCCACGTTATATTCCAAATACAAAATATATACTAGTCAGTGGTCTTTTTCGAAGATTTTTCGGACTCAGGTTTCGTGCTGTCGTGAGTCTTACCCTGAGAACTCTGCCCGGAAGACTCGGCGCCTTCACGCGGCTTCACCTTCGCCACCAAGTGCGTACCACGTTGAGCTCGGGCACGCCGCAGTCCATGACCTGCCGATTTTGTTGCCGCCGAAGATTTCGCCGCGGGTTTTTCATCGGTTTTTACGGAGGCGGCATCGTCGCTGCCCTCGGCGGGCGCATCCTGATCGGAAGATTCGGAGGCTTCGCTATCGTCCTGAACCTTCGCCTTCTTGGGCATCTCGGCGATGCGCACCGCAACCTCTAAGGCAAGCACCGCGAACGACGCATAGTAGACGATAATCGAGGGGTACAGATAAGGATTTTTCTGATTTACCCCCACCATCGTGACGGCGAAAACTGCCAGCTCAAGCACCACCACCACAAGCTGTTTGGCAGACCCGCCCGGATTCCTCATCATCAGGTACAACGCCATCAGCGTAAAGAGAACGGGAAAGAAGATCTGCCCCGCCACCGCCATTCCGTCTTGGTCGTAAGCGTAAATAGCGAGCGCTTGCATCACAGCGGCAACGGCGGCGAGAGGGGCGAGAGTCAGATACTTCATAGGGCTATTCTAACGTTTACCACTCGCCGGCACCTTACTGTATGACGGCTCACGCAAAGCCAAAATTCGCATGATTCGGGCAATATAATGGAACTATATGCACTGTGACTAAAAGCGATCGAAAGACAACACCGTGAGCGAGAATCCCCATAACCCCACTCCCTCGGGTTCTGACTCAGAAGGATCAACCGGCCGCGATACCGGTCGTGGCGGCGCATCCTCAAAGCCGAGCGCGGCGCAAAGTTCTGCACGGTCCGGGGCCGATGTTTCGGGTTCCGGCAACGATGGACTCACGATTGGGATGCGCCCCACCGAACTCCCCGGCGCCTCGCTAACGCCCGAGGAGATTGCTAAGCGCGCGTCCGGTCGGGGCAGTTGGCACCGCCGCGCATCGAAACCGGTATCGTACTGGATGTTTGGCGTTATTATCGCGATTCTGGTGCATCGCTTTATCCCCAAGGGCGGCTGGCTGATTGTGCATATGGTGACTCTGGGGCTGATTACGAATTCGATTCTGATCTGGAGTCAGCACTTCACCGAAGCGCTCATGAAAATTAAGATTCCTGACTCGGCTCGCGGTATTCAGGTCACACGTATTTTTGCGCTTAACGGCGGTATTGTGCTGCTGATGGCGGGCATGATTCTGCAGGATCTTATGCCGCAGTTCTATCCCCTGACGGTTGTCGGCGCGCTGGCGGTGGGCGCTATGGTCGCTTGGCATGGCTATGCTCTTCTTCGCCAGGTCAAACAGGCGCTTCCCTCGCGGTTTGGCGCTACGATTCGTTTCTATATCGCTGCGGCGTTCCTGCTGCCCGTCGGTGCCGTGCTGGGCGCGATGACGGCACTGCCTGGTTTGCGGGGCACGCTGCATTCGCAGTTTATGCTTGCGCATGAGGCCGTGAATGTTCTCGGGTTTGTGGGTATTACGGTGGTTGGCACCCTTATTACCTTCTGGCCTACGATGCTGCGCACCAAGATGGTCGAAAACGCCCTGGGAACCAGCGTGCGCGCCCTCATACTGATGTGCGTGGGCGTTGGGGTTACCACGCTCGCTTCGCTCTTTGGGATGCGCCCCCTCGCGGGCGCGGGCCTGCTCGTGTACCTGCTGGGGCTGCTGATCGTGGCGTGGGTGATGGTGCGAACCCTTCGCACGAAGCGCCCCACCGAGTTCCCGCCAATGTCGGTGGGTGCAGGTTTTATCTGGCTTATCATTGGCGTGGTGTGGACTGCCGGCTTGGTGTTTACCACCCCGTTTGAGGAGCTTCGCATGAGCGAGGTTACCCCCATTTTCGTGGCGGGTTTCCTACTTCAGGTGCTTCTGGGGGCTATGAGTTACCTGCTTCCCCAGCGTATGGGCGGCGGTCCCGCCGTGGTGCGCGCATCCAATAAGGAGTTCAGTAGGCTTGCCGCCGGGCGCGTGACGGTTGTGAACTTGAGCCTTATTATTTTCATGCTGCCGAATGCGCTTACGGGCTCTTGGGTGAAGGTCGCGGTCTCTGCCGTAGGTGCGCTCGGTCTGGCTTCGTTCCTGCCGTTTATGGTGCGCGGCGTTAAAGCCTCGGTCAATACCCGTAAAGAGATGATGGCGGCGCGGGCGCGCGGTGAGAAGCCTGCCCCTGTCACGGAGGTCAAACAGGAACCTGTGAATCATACCCGGCAGACCCTTTTCGGTGCGCTTGCGGTGATTCTGGCGCTGACCTTGGGTATTGCGGCCGATCCCAGCTCAGTAGGCTTCAACTTTATAGGCGGTTCTACGGCGACCGGCACGGGACAGACCACAACGCTGAAGGTCAAGGCAACCTCGAATTACCGGTTTACGCCCGATACCGCGCAGGTTCCGGTGGGTAACCGCCTGGTGATTGAGGTGACGAACGACGATCAGGGCATGACCCACGACCTCACCTTCGCCAACGGTGCGAAGACCGGAACGCTGAACCCCGGCGAGACGAAGAGTGTGGATGTTGGCGTGGTGACCTCCGACCTTGAGGGCTGGTGCTCGGTGGCCGGGCATCGCCAGCAGGGCATGGTATTTCACGTGAAAACCACCGGCAATAACCTGCAGGCGAACGGACATCACGGGGGTGGTTCCGGCGGTAATAACGGGTCAAATGGCTCGGGCACAAACACGAACCTGCTGACCGCGCAGAACGCGAATATTGATATGCACGCCTCCCCCGGCAAGGATCATGAGCGCCGTGATCCGGTACTGCGTCCCGTGCCTGCGGGCGAGAAACGTGACGGTAAGACCGTGCACAAGATGACCATGGATGTGCAGGAGCTCGACCGTGAAATTGCACCTGGGCTTGATGTGAAGGCATGGACATTCAACGGTTCGTATATGGGCCCGGTGCTGCACGGTAAGCTGGGCGATGTCTTCGAGATTACCCTGGAGAACAACGGTTCGATGGGGCATTCGCTCGACTTCCACGCGGGCATGGTTTCGCCCGATAACACGATGAAAACCATTGCCCCGGGCGAGAAACTGACCTACCGTTTTGAGGCTACCGGCTCTGGTATTTGGCTGTACCACTGCTCGACCGCACCTATGAGTCTGCATATGGCGGCGGGCATGTACGGTGCCGTAATTATCGACCCGCCGAATCTGGAACCGGTAGATCATGAGTATGTGATGGTTCAGAATGAAACATACCTGACCGATACGGGGCAGACCGCGGCTGACGGCAATAAGCTTGCCGAAGTTTCCTCTGACGGCATTGCGGCGGGCACCCCTTCGCTCACCATGTTCAACGGGCATGCCACCCAGTATGTGAATCAGCCTCTGGAGGCGAAAACCGGCGAGCGCGTGCGCATCTGGCTGCTGGCTGCGGGACCGTCGAAAGGTATGAGTTTCCACGTGGTCGGCTCGCAATTTGACACCGTCTATAAGGAGGGCGGCTACCTGCTGCGGGACGGCAGAGATCCATACGGGGAAAGCGGCGGTCACTCGCAGGCCCTCGATCTGGACTCGGCGCAGGGCGGGTTCGTTGAGATGCAGTTCCGCGAACCCGGCACGTACACGTTCGTGAACCACCGGTTCGCCGAAATGGAACGCGGCGCCATGGGGCACATCAAGGTGACGGATAAGTAGTCCGGGCAGTCGGGGAGGTGGCGGGATTATCGCTGTCGACTCCCTGCCCCCCCCTTACTGTCTTCCCATACTTTTGTCATGGTTGTGATCCTTTTCAAAGCACAACCATGACAAAAGTCTGAGCTCAGCGGTACTAGCTAGCTGCCGAGTCCTTCCACCGGCGACATCCGAGCCGACCGTGCCGCCGGCAGAGCGGATGCAACCAATGCTGATGCAAGACCCACCAGCAGTATCAGCGCCAGACCCAGATACGGCAGATCCGGCACGAACTCCACCTTTTGGTCGGTCGCAGCAAGCACCACCTTCGCGCTCACGCTACCGATAAACACGCCCCCGAGGATGCCCAACGCCACCGCGCCGAGGGTGATTAGTACCGCCTCCGCCGAAATCATGCGGCGCAGCTGCTTGCGGGAGAGCCCCAACGCACGCAGCATCGCATTCTCGCGGCGGCGTTCATTGACCGAGAGAGTCATCGTATTTGCCACGCCGATCACCGAGATCACCACGGCAAGGGCGAGAAGACCCAGGGTGATCCCCAGCATAACCGTCAGAACCTGATCGAGCTGACTGCGCTGTTGTAGACCGCCGGTGAATTCGTTGCCGTCATTAGCCTTATTAAGCTGATCCTGTAGCGTGGAATTCTCAGTAGCGGTCAGCGGGGATTTAGCGTGTACCAGCACCATAGTCTCCGCCCCGGCTGAGGGATTCATACCCCCTGGGGCAGCGGATGCGCCCCGCTGCCCCTGTGCGGCTGAGCCTTGGGGCTGTTCCCCAGCTTCTCCGGGCTGCTGCAGAGTCAAGGGTTGCGGGTCATCCGGGTTCTGCAGTTTAGCACCGGTGGCTGGGTTCACCACATACAGATTCGCGATCTTACTGGTCGACTTAATAGGCTTGAGTTCAATCTCTCCCAAGGGTCCGCGTGCCTTCAGGCGGGTGGAATCGTCAAAGCCCGCATCGTTATACAGAGATTCGGGCACAAGCACGGTGTTATCTTCAGTCGGGTACTTGCCTTCAGCCGGAATAACCTTGGCGAAGTCTTCCTGGCTAAGCGCCACCATACTCGCGGTGCTACTCATTGACTGGCTGCCATCTTTCGACGTGAGGGTGTACTCTAGGGCACCGGCGGCTGGAGCCACCGCAACGCTTTCGACATTCTTAATCCCCTGCACTTTATCGGCAACCGAGTGCGCCTTGGCAAGGCTCTCAGCTCCCGTGCCGCCACCGGTCCCGTAGGTTGCCGTCGCCGAGACGGGATAGGCACGGTCCATAGATTTCGCCGTAGATGCGGTCATAATGGAGTACCCGCTCAGTACTGCAGACACCACGAGCACACCCACCAACACGGCACGCCCGGTTGAAACCGTGCGCTTGGGCGAGCGCAGCGCGTTAGCAACCGCCAGATTCCCGGTCTGAGAGCGAATCACCGAACCAAACACGCGAATTAGCGGCGCTAACAACCACGGCAGGAGTAAGAAGATGGCAACGCCCAAAAACAACGCCGCAACCATGACCAGCAGCACCCCAACGCTGCTTTGTTGCACACCTGTATCCGGTGTGCCGGTCAGACTCAGCGACTG